>ERZ869929.759-NODE-759-length-14933-cov-13.828942_pt1 | contig 14933 bp, 24 predicted proteins | sample MGYA00579312_ERZ869929 | MGnify/ENA primary metagenome ERZ869929 (study PRJEB32216, sample SAMN09231818) | wastewater metagenome | place: USA: Maryland | collected 2016-08-09 | study: EMG produced TPA metagenomics assembly of the PRJNA472060 data set (Reclaimed... | reverse complement strand
CCGCTCTTCCGATCTATGGTTCTTTTTACCCCGAAAACGCCTCAATCAGCCATTATCCGCTTCAAAAGGACTCAGAGTGACTGAAACGGCTCAAAACGGCTCAGAAGGGCCTCAGAAGGCTCAGGAAGGGGTAGTAGAACCCCGTAAAGGCTCTCAGGAACCTAGAATCCGCTCCAAGCTATCGAATTTGCCTACTAGAGGCGATGAAATGATTCAGTTTTGCAAAGATATTGGGTTCCCGTTGCTTCCTTGGCAGGAGAACCTTGCCCGGGACTGTCTACGCTATAAGCCAGACGGTCGCTGGTTACACCCTTTAATTGGGATCATGCTGCCACGTCAGCAAGGTAAATCGACCTTTATGGCGCTTAGAATCTTATTTGGGATCTACGTTTTAGGCGAGAAGATGCACCTTGCAACGGCTCATAAACTGACTACATCGAGCGAAATCTTTTACAAGGTAAGCCAAATGATTGAAAACAGTCAATTACTTATGGAGAACTTCTCAAAGAAGTATGAGTCCAAAGGATCTCAAGAGATTAGATTTAAAAACGGGGCTCGGTACTTGATCCGTGCCGGTAATTCAGCCGCTCGAGGTATCGCCGCTCCTGACGTGATCCACATCGATGAGTTGAGAGAGTTCGATACTGAAGACGTGTGGAGTTCGATGCGATTTACACAGATGAGTAATCCAAATCCGCAAGCCTATGTTTACTCAAATGCTGGCCACGCTAATTCCGTCATGTTGCTTAAGTTCAGAGAACGTGGATTAGCAGCTAGTGAGGGCGCAGACGACTCAATCGGTTGGTTCGAGTGGAGTGCCGTGCCGGGGGCGGACATTACAGACAAGGACGCTTGGTATCAGAGCAACCCGAGCCTAGGTTGGACGGTTCATGAGGACAACATTAAAGATTCGCTCAGCGATCGAGAAGACATATTCAGGACTGAGGTTCTTTGCCAATTTGTGTCCATGATTAACCCAGTCATATCTGAGGCAGAGTGGAAGAAGTGCAAGGCAGAGATCCCAGCGCTCAATGACGAGGTAGATACCTGGATGGCCATTGATCTTAGCCCTGACAGAAAACACGGCTCACTTGTTGCAGGCCAAAGGCTTGCCGATGATAAGTTCATGGTCACTTTGCTTCACACTTGGTTCAATCCAGTGAACCTAGATGATAAAGAGATCGCCAATGACATCGCTTATTGGGTTCGCAAGTTCCCGGTCAATCAAGTTGCTTATAGCAAGTCCACCGCAGGGGCGGTAGCAGCCAGACTTCAGCCAGCAGGAATTCCGATGTATGAAATCGGGGGTCAGGAGTATCAGCAGTCATGCGATGAGTTCGTTTCGGCCGTGACATCAATGAGACTGCAGCACGGAGATCAGGAAGAGCTCACAAAGCAAGTCCTTAGCGCGGTAAAACTTAATCGAGGAGATGGTGGTTGGGTTATGGGCCGTAAGGCTTCAGGAATTGTCTGTGGCGCGGTAGCCGTCGCCATGGTTACGCATTTTGCAACTCGAGGAGAATCGGAAGTAGACATTCAGATCGGATAATGATTAAATGTCAAGTTTACATGTATAATATGTCCAATGGGAATCCGGGACATCTTTACATCTTCTAAGCCAGTCGTTGATAACACTGTAGACGCGGCGGCAACACCTGCGCCGTTTAACAACACTGCTTCATTTAACCCTTTCGTTTTTACTCAATCAGTTGCTAGCCGTCAGCAAGCCATGGCGGTTCCAACCATCGCACGTGCACGCAATATCATTTGTTCAACCCTTGCAGGCCTACCACTAGAGCAGTATTCAAAGCTCGATGGTTCGCACATGGGAACTCCGCCAGTAATTAATCAGCCAGACCCACGCGTTCCTGGTTCAGCCATCTATGCATGGCTCGCTGAGGATCTTCTATTCCATGGTGTTGGTTACGGTCAAGTAATGGAGCAGTACGGAGAGACAGGTCGCGTTCGCGCTTGGACTCGAGTCGCTCCAGATCGCGTAACACCTAAACTTAATCACAATGAGACAGAGATCGTTGGCTATCAAGTGGACGGTTCAGTAGTTCCTAACCAGGGCGTTGGATCTCTTGTCGTATTTTATGGTCTCGATGAAGGTCTACTCAATCGTGCAGGGCGCACAATTCGTGCAGCCCACGCACTAGAACAAGCTGCGGAAACTTTTGCTAAAGAGCCAGTACCACTACAGGTTCTTAAGTCAAATGGCACCAACTTGCCAGCAGAGCGCATTTCTAAACTTCTTGAGTCATGGCGCACCGCCCGACTAACTAAGAGCACCGCGTTCTTAAATGCGGATGTCGAATTGCAAGCGTTGGGCATCGATCCAGCAAAACTCCAGTTAAATGAGGCTCGCCAGTATGTTGCTCTGGAATTGGCTCGCGCTTGCAACCTTCCTGCATATTTCGTAAGCGCTGAAACAACCAGCATGACTTATAGCAACTCAGTATCGGAGCGCCGTTCGCTTATCGATTTCTCGATGAAGCCAATCCTCTCGGCTATTGAGCAGCGCCTATCAATGCCAGATTTTATCTCTTCAACCGGCGAAATTCGTTTTAGCTTAGACGACTTCTTACGCACAGACGCTCTACAAAGAGCACAAGTTTACGAGATCCTTAACCGCATCGGGGCAATGAGCGTTGAGCAGATCCGTGAAGAAGAAGACCTAATCGATAACAAGGAGACCCGATGAAGATTACTATGCCAGTGGCTATTACGGCTGCGGATACAGAGTCACGCATCATCGCAGGCCGTATTGTGTCTTGGAACGCTGAAGGTAATACATCAGCAGGCCGCACAATGTTTAAGCCTGATTCAATCACAATGTCTAAGAACACAAAACTAGTTCTTCAGCATGACACTACTCGCCCATTGGGTAAGTTGATGTCGTATGAGCAAGACGATCAGGGCATTATTGCAGAATTTAAGATCGCTAAGACAACCGCCGGTAACGATGCCCTAGAAGAGGCAGCAACGGGCCTACGCAGCGATTTCTCAGTAGGTGTAGACGTAGAAGAGTGGGATAACGAGGGTGGCGTAATGGCTATCAGCGCATCTAACCTCATCGAGGTCAGCCTTGTCACAGACGGCGCCATACCCGGCGCGGAGGTCGCTAAAGTCGCGGCAGAACAAACCGAAGTTTCTGAGACATCTCAGGAAGAAACACAATCAACCACAGAAGGAGAACAAGTGTCAGACACTACCGTTCCAGAAGTTGCTCCTGCCGCAGAAACGGTAGAGGCTGCTAAGGTTGAAGTTAAGGCTGCAACAGCACCTTACATTTCAACTACAATTCGTAACCCAATCGTTGATAAGGCTTCTTATCTCGAGCACTCAGTCCGTGCAAAGCTCGGTTCAGAAGAGTCACGTCTATATGTTGCAGCAGCAGCAGATACAACAGACAACGCTGGCCTAGTTCCAACACGCCAACTAACCGAAGTTATCAACGGCATCTCAAACGCAGATCGTCCATTGATCGACTCAATCTCACGCGGAGTTCTTCCTGATGCAGGTATGACTTTCGAGATTCCTAAGATCACAGTTGCTCCAACAGTTGCTATCGCAGCCGAAGGCGGAACACCATCAGAGACAGACCAGAACGCTGCATTTGTCTCAGTCGATGTCAAGAAGTTCATCGGTCAGCAGACATTCAGCCTCGAGCTTCTCGATCGCTCATCACCAGCATTCTTCGCTGAACTTGTACGTCAAATGGAATTTGCTTACGCAAAGGCTACAGACGCTGCAGTTGGATCAGCACTTATCGCAGGTGGAACAGACGGCGGAAACCGTACACTTACAACTGGCGCACTAGCGGCAGATTTCGTATCAGATGCAGCAGTATCTATCTACGAGAACACACTTGGATTTGCAACAAACATCGTTGTATCTCCAGCACAGTGGGGCGTCCTCATGGGCTTGGTCGATTCTTCAAACCGTCCAATCTTCCAGCAGACAATCAACCCACAAAACGCAGGTGGAGATCTAACCGCAACTGCAGTACGCGGTAACCTTCTCGGACTTAACCTCCGCGTTGCTCGCAACCTCTCAGGTACAGGCGATAACTCAATGATTATCGTTAACCCAGATGCTTACACATGGTACGAGTCACCACGCCTATCACTCCAGACAAACCTCATCTCAACAGGTCAGGTCCAGGTTGGATACTACGGCTACGGTGCAGTTGCAACAAAGATCGGCGCTGGCGCATACCGTTACATGGTTGCGTAGTCGAAAACTAATCATGGGGGGGCGGTTGCTCCCGATCGCTCCCCCAGTCGTTTTATAGAGAGGATGTAGAGATGGCTTCAATCGTTACAGTTGCAGAACTCAGGTCAATCCTGGGTGTCTCTACATCCCTTTATAGCGATGCTTATTTAACAGATGTAATCGACACTGCAGAGGCCGTAATTTTGCCTATGCTTGTTACCTACGCGTCACCAATTTCATCAGTTGGGCTTGAAGACAATATCGCGACATATCGCGTACTTGGGGATAACAACTTCACTTCAGGCCAATCAGTAGTAATTACCGGGTGCGGTTCACCTTTTAATGGAACCTTTACTATTTTAGAGTCCAGCAACATCGATGCTGAAGGATTTGTTGTACGTTCAGATTCTCGCATCTTCCTAGACGCTATCTACTCAGAATTTACAGGCTATTTCACAGTAGCAATCACAAACGCCGACATTAACGAGCGTAAGGTCATTCCATCAGGCAAGGCAACCCTTTCAGGCGCATCTACCTATGTTGGAGTAAGCGCAGTCGAGTCTGCAGTCCTAGCGGTATCAGTAGAAGTTTTCCAATCTCGTATCGCACCAGGCGGCCAGATCGAGGGCGTGGACTTCACAAGTGTTAGCCCTTACCGTTTAGGTCGCAGCCTCTTTAACCGTGTTTCAGGACTTCTAGGACCTTATATCGATACCGATTCAATGGTGCAATAATGCCTAACACAATCTTAGATACAGTCCGTCAGCCTTTAGCTACTGCATTTGCCAACGTAGCAGGCAACGTCTATGCATACGTGCCAGAGGCCCCCATGGTTCCTTTTGTCGTGTGTGTCCCAGATTCTCCATACCTAGAATTAGACATTATCAACAAGAGCACAATTCACACTAAAATTAACCTAGTCATTTCGGTTGCAGTTGCTTACAACTCTAACCCTGCATCGCTCGACAATCTCGAGCAGCTTGTAATAAGTGTTCTGAAAGTTATCCCGTCAGGGTACACAATCGGAGCGGTTGAAAAGCCAACAGTTACTCAGGTTGGGCCATCCAATTGCTTGGTGGCAGATATCAGAGTTTCTACCTACTACACTCAATCAAACTAAGGATAAATAATGGCAACCACAGTAATCACAGGTCGCGATGTTTCTCTATCTTTCACAGGTGGAACAGATGTCGATGCCCAAGCAACTTCAGCAATTCTCACAAAGACCAACCTTCGCGAGACATACCAAACACTCGATGGCGAAGCCTACAAGACAACAAACGTAGAAGGCACATTTGCCCTTTCTATGCTTGCTGACTGGGGTAAGGCTAACTCAGTATGCGAGGCTCTATGGACCGCAGCAGAGTCAGCACCTGACACAACAATCTCAGTAACAATGACTGCCGTAACAGGCGCTCAGTTCGTCTTCCCAATCCTCCCAGAGTTTCCAACCGCAGGAGGATCAGGAACAGACGCACAGACAGTAGACTTCACATTCAAGATCGCTAAGGGCGAAGTTACAGAGACCTTCAGCTAAAAACTAGAAACGGGAGCAAACAATGCAACAAAACATAACAATTAAATATATAGACGGAACCGAGACCACTTACCAGGTTCGTCCGCCAGATTACGCTAAGTGGGAGATGAACACTAAAAAGGTTATCTCTCAATTTGGTGGGATGTGGGACATTCTTTATGTCGCTCATTCAGCTATGAAGCGCGATGCCGGCGGAAAGCCAGTAAAGGCGCTGGATGTGTGGATGGAATCCATTACCGATGTTGAAGTCGGTGATGAGAGCCCAAAAGCCATCCAAGAGGAAGCGTAAGCCGACTCTTAGTAGAACTGGCAATAGCCACTCAGATCCCCATGGATCAATGGCGAACAGGTGAAGATATCTTAACCGCTATAGAAGTACTAGAGGAGCGTAATCGTGGCAAGTGAGCAAGTAGCACTAGACCAGACCGAACTCCGCCAAGTCTTTAAGGCGCTTAAAGGTATGACGGATGAAGCAACAGATGAAGCGAAACGCCAGTCGGGAGCGCTGGCGGACTTTGCTCGATCAGAGATTATCCAGACGGCTAACTCACGGCCAAGCCGAGCAGTCGCAGGACGTATCGCAAGCGGAGCCCGCGTTAAGAAGTCAAGCCGTATCGGTGAGATTACTTACGGGTTCGCCTCTCAGAAGTTTTCGGGTGGAGCAACCACCAAGGATATCTGGGGCGGTTCTGAGTTCGGTTCTAACAAGTTTAAGCAGTTTCCAGTCTGGTCAGGTCGCGAAGGTCGAGGCTCAAAGGGCTGGTTCATCTACCCAACGTTACGCAGGATTCAACCAGAGATAGTCGCTAAGTGGACTGCCTCATTTGATAAGATTTTGAAGGAGTGGACATAATGGCCTCAACATCCAGAGCCTTAACTCTTAAACTCCTTGCAGACGTAGATAACTTTACTAAGAATCTTAATAAGGCCGATAACGAGGTTACTACTTTTGGCGGCAAAGTATCGGAGTTCGGTAAGAAGGCTGGCCTAGCCTTTGCAGCCGCAGGAGCCGCAGCCGTTGCCTATGCTGGCAAGTTGGCCATCGATGGCGTCCAGTCAGCCATCGCAGACGCAGCCGCTCAACAGAAGTTAGCCCTTACCCTGGAAAATGTTACTGGGGCAACAGAGGCGCAGATCGCGGCGACCGAAGATTATATAACTAAGACATCTCTAGCTTTCGGCGTTACAGATGATGAACTCCGCCCATCCTTGGAGCGTTTAGCCAGGGCAACAGGTGACGTAGAGAAAGCTCAGAAGTTACAGACCATCGCCATCGATGTAGCAGCAGGTAGTGGCAAGTCACTCGAAGCGGTTACTAATGCCATGGCCCGCGCAGCCGAGGGCAATACTGCCTCCCTTGGCAGGTTAGGTATTGGCCTATCTAAAACAGAATTAGCAACTATGAGCATGGAGCAGATTACTGCCAAACTTGCTCAAACCTTCGAAGGGCAGGCCTCAGCTAAGGCCGATACTTTCCAAGGCAAGATGGATCGCCTAAAGATCGCCTTTGATGAAGGCAAGGAAACAATAGGCGCATTTATTCTAGATGCCATTACTCCTATGGTTGAAACAATCGTTAATCAAGTTATTCCAGCCATTTCAGATTTTACAAATAATCTAGGCGAGAAGTTAGCGCCAGTCATGAAGATCATTCAGCCAATCATTAACGGCGTTCGATCAGCCTTTAACTCAGTTCGCAATGCTCTGGCAGATAATAACGAGCAACTTCAGCCGTTTTATGACTTCATGGTGGGTATCTTTAACTTTGCTAAAGACTTTCTGGCTCCGCTCATCGGTAAAACTTTAGGACAGGCATTTAGCGTTCTTGGCAAGATCATTGCTGGCGTGATCGACACCTTTGCTAATTTTGTCCAAACTTTGACCAACATCTATAACCGCGTTATGAGCATCATTAACGCCATTAAGAATGCGGCTTCTGCCGTGTCTGGCTTCTTCGGTGGGGGAAGTAGCGCTCCGTCTTCTACTCCTAGAGTGACATCGCCTTCAGTCCCTAGAGTCTCTCAATCTTCAACACAGACTAATATCACGGTGAACGGGGCGATCGATAGCGAATCAACGGCTCGTCAGATTGTCTCTATTCTTAACGATTCTCAGGCTAGGGGAACTCTAGGTAGTCTAGGATTTACTTCATGACCGCATGGACACCCGATTGGGCAGTTGAGGTAAATGGGCTTGGAGACGTAACCAATCTAGTTCTATCTGATCTGACAATTACATCTGGCCGTAATGATATTTATAGTCAGCCTATTGCGGGTTATTGCAGATTCACTATAAAGAACCTAAACCAGTCTGCTATAGCCTTTGACGTGAATGATTCTATTGTGGTAAAAGTCAAAGATTCAAGCGGTACTTTTATCCCTATTTTCGGCGGAGACGTTTCAGATATTGACATTACGGTCGCTACTGGCGAACCAGCAATAACCGAAAACATAACAGTTACGGCTCTTGGAGCATTGTCTAAACTGCCTAAAACGCTTACTGAAGGCGTATTATCAAAAGACTTTGACGGTGATCAGATCTATGAAATTTTACAAGATGTTCTCTTTGATCAATGGAACGAAGTTCCAGCTGCTGAAACTTGGAACAATTACAACCCAACGACAACTTGGGAAAATGCAGAAAACTCTGGACTAGGGGAAATTGATCGTCCCGGCGATTATGAGTTAGCAGCAAGATCAGCAAATACTACTGATGTCTATTCCCTAGTTTCTAGCCTTGCTACATCTGGACTTGGGTATATCTACGAAGATGCCGCAGGTCGCATCGGTTATGCAGACTCGACCCACAGGGCTCAATATATAACCCAAAATGGTTACATTTACATTGATGGTGGCTGGGCTTACGCTAATGGCATAGCCACTTCTAAACGTCTCGGAGATGTCAGAAATAAGGTCACCATTACCTATAAGAATGGCCAACAGGAGACTGCTGAGGAGCCAAGTTCGATAGCCATTTATGGATCGCAGGCGCAAAACATCCAAACAAGCATTGAGACGACTCTTGATGCTCAAACTCAAGCGCAATTTTATTTAGCGATCCGAGCCTTTCCTGAATATCAGTTCAAGAGCATAACCTTTCCTTTAGGCAACCCTAATATTCCTGATGCAGCTAGAGACCAATTCCTAAATATATTCATGGGTCTAGCCTTGGATATTGAGGATCTCCCGGTCAATATTGGAGGATCTTATCTGGGCTTCGTAGAAGGCTGGACATGGACTACTAGATTTAATGCCCTAGACCTAACCATTATCGTTTCACCCGTGGCCTATTCCCTACAAGCCTTTAGATGGAATAGCGTCCCAATTACCGAGACATGGAACACATTAAACCCCACTTTAGAGTGGATAGACGCTACAATAGTAGCCTGACAAGGAGAATAAATGGCAACGACCACGAATTACGGCTGGGTAACACCTGACGACACAAATCTAGTAAAAGATGGCGCATTGGCCATTCGTACTCTTGGGTCATCGGCAGATCAAACCGTAGAAGACGAATACATCCTAAACCTAATGGGGGCTAACTAAATGGCAAATACACCTACAGTCTTATTCAGAGGAGCGGCTACAACTGGTTCTACCACTTTGTACACTACTCCAGCATCGACTACAACCATCGTGACCAATATCGTCGTATCAAATACGGCTGCATCAGCAGCGACTTTTGATCTATCCTTGGACGGGGTTCAAATCTGCAACGATGTAGCAATCGCAGCCAATAGCACCGCGTTCTTCGATTTAAAGCAAGTTCTAGTCGCTACTGACACAATCACAGGATTAGCATCTGCAACTACGGTTAATTTTCATATTTCAGGAGTGGAGATCGTATAATGGCATCTACAGTATTTCCTGCTCCTCCTGCGGGTAAAACAAGCAAAAAGGAAACTTTAACTTCAGGTAGTTCATGGACAGTACCTGCTGGCGTCACTTATGTTATCGCTACACTTGTTGGCGGCGGCGGTGGCGGCGGCGGACTTAATGCTGCTGCGGCTCAAACTCAAGTTGGCAGCGGCGGTCAATACATAACCACAACCGTTTCAACTACTCCCGGAGCTTCAATCGCTTATGGTATCGGCGCAGGTGGTACGGGCGCAGCAGGAGCCGGATCGAATAACGGCGGCGCAGGTGGTACTACAACATTTACAGGAGCGACAAGCGCTCTTGGTGGTAATGGCGGCGCAGGCGATCAAAATAGCGGTAACGCTGGAACTGCAACTGCGGCAGTAAATAACGGTGGACAAGGCGGAAACAACACGGGATCGCCACGTGCAGGTGGCGCTGGTGGCGCTGGTGTAATTTATTTAGAGTACTGGGTATAAGGAGAAATGATGAAAAAATACGCAGTTATTGAAAATAACAAAGTAGTAAATATTTTGGTCGGAGTTGATCCTGATCTCGTTGAAGCGAATCCAGAAATGTATGTCGATTACACAGATGGCTGGGATTACGACAATGGTATCGATGGCGGTAATTTCTTTCCGCTGCCGACCGTTGAAGAAGCATCGGCTGAATGAGACCAGTCCTTTGCAAGGCTGGGCAGCAATTACGCGAGCAGTTCGATGACTCATTCCCAGATCGTGATCGGCGTTCCGATGGCTGGATCGGCGATCTCCGTCATACAGCGCGTCCTAGTCAGCACAACCCTGATCCAAAGACTGGAATTGTTAGAGCCATCGATGTCGATGCAGATGTTCATAAGTCACGCAAGCCCGACCTCATGCCCGATATTGCAGATCAGATTCGACTCGCTGCCAAGCGTGGAGACAAGCGCATTGCCTACGTCATATTCGCCGGGCGCATTGCATCGCCTCGCATGGGCTGGCGCTGGCGTAAGTATTCTGGAAGCAATCCGCATAACCATCATTGCCACATCTCTTTCACTACAAAGGGCGACACAGATAGTTCGTTCTTTAATATCCCGCTCCTAGGAGGAACAGTATGAACATGAAGCATCCAGTAATCGTCTCTCTTGGAGCCTTCCTTGCAGTATGGGGAACTACATCTAATTTCGCTCTTGATTACCGCTCTATCCTTGGTGCGATCGTTGCAGGCGTCTTCGGATACGCGAGCCCTAAGAAGTGAGCGCGGCAGACCTAGCAGCGTGGGCAGTAGCAGTCGTTACTGTTCTCGGTGGCTTGGCTGCCTATACGCAGTTCATGATCAAGCATTATCTAAGCGAACTTAAGCCGAATTCAGGATCTAGTCTCAAAGATCAAGTTTCTAGATTAGAGGCGCGTGTCGATACCATAATCGAATTACTAGGTAAGTAACAATTCTGTCATGGCAAAGAAAAAGGTTATCGATCTCGATACTTACTCAGCTCTCGATGCTTATGCAATTGCTATGCATGAGTTCTACAGGAGTCTACGCAGAGCAGGTTTCGCTGTTGATTTAGCATTAGCAATCATTACTGATCGAGATGCTTACCCTCACTGGATTCTGCCATCGATCCCCGACCGAGTGGATCGCTTACCTTACGAGGATGACGAAGACGAGGATTAAATGAAGCGCATAGTCATAGTGAGCGACCTACAGGTTCCGTTCCACGATAGACACGCAGTTAAGAATTTAGCCAGTTTTATCAGCAAGTTTAAGCCGCACGAAGTAGTCACAATCGGCGATGAAATCGATTTTAATACAATCAGTAAATGGGCAGAAGGGACGCCTGAAGCATATGAACAGACTTTGGGAGAAGATCGCGATGAGGCTGTTCAAGTACTTTATGATCTCCAAGTAACTCAGATGATTCGGTCTAACCACACAGACCGCTTGTATAACCAGATCATGCGTAAGATCCCATCGTTCCTATCTTTGCCAGAACTAAGATTTGAGAAGTTTATGCAGCTCGATGAGTTGGGCATTACCTTTCATAAAAAGCCTTACAACATCGCACCGGGCTGGATCGCCGTACATGGCGACCATACCCCTATCAAGTCACAGGGCGGTCTTTCAGCCCTTGAGGCAGCCCGTAGGCACGGTAAATCCGTGATCTCAGGACATACTCACAGGGCAGGCAGATCGTCCTTCTCAGAGGCTTCTGGAGGCCGTTTAGGCCGTGTTTTACATGGTGTCGAGGTAGGCAACCTTATGGACTTCTCGAAGGCCTCATACACCAAGGGAACGGCTAATTGGCAGCAGGCATTTGCCATCATGTACGTAGACGGCAAGAACGTCCAAGTAGACCTGATCTACATCGAGAAGGATGGAACTTTCGTAGTAGCGGGCAAGCGCTATGGACGACCTAGATAACGAACTCGCCCGGTCGATCGATGACCACATGGACGACTCAGAATTGTTACCGTTTCGTTATCATAATCTTATTGACTGAGCCTAAACACCTGCCATAGTTATCTCGTTGATAAGTCATCAACAAGAACGGGAGCAAAAATGTTTGATCCATCATTTGGAGACGTAGTAGTGATGTTTATTCTAGCTGCGCTATATTTCCACCTTGGCCGCACGGTTGGCCATCGAGTAGGTTACTTAAAGGGCCGTAAAGCGGTTCAGGCCTATTACGACAAGAAGGAAAGGGTTAAAGCGTGAAGGCTAGTGAAGTACTTTTATCAGCAACTGACATCATTGGAGACAGAGGACGGGTTTACGGTCACCCTAGAATCAATCAGACTCGAATTGCTCTCAGACTCCAACAGATGTTCGAAATTCCAGTCTCGGACTATCAAGCGTGTCTGGCGATGGTCGAAGTCAAGTTATCGCGGTTGCAAGAAACACCCGGCCACATTGACAGTTATATAGACGCCTGCGCCTATCTTGCGCTGGCCTGCGAGTTATCAACCGAGGAGGACGAGTTATATGTTTAATTTAGAAGATTACGAAACAGTAGAAGAACGCCTAATCAAGTTCTGGAAGGATTACCCTGATGGTCGCATATTTACGAAATTGTTGGATTTCAATGGTGGGCGCTATATTGTTCATGCTCACATTTACCGTACTGAGGCTGATCAACACCCTTGGAGTACTGGGCTCGCGGAGGAAACGATCGCCGGTCGTGGAGTCAATGCTACTTCTGCTCTCGAAAATTGTGAGACGAGTGCGATTGGTCGTGCGCTCGCATCTGCGGGCTATGCAACAAAAGGCAAGCGACCAAGCCGCGAAGAAATGAGCAAGGTTGTCGCTGCAACTGAAGTAAAGGCTAAGATCAATGAAGTAAAGGCTAAGATGGCTCAGACCTCGGGCGAATATGTTCTAGTAGCAAAGGAAGACGATCCATGGACTATCAGAGAGTCGAGTATGCCGCCCACAATGGAGGCAGCAGTACAGACGGTGAAAGAGATCATTGGCGGCCAGACCGAGAAGGATATCCCGCATTGCCCACATGGGGAGATGTTTTGGAAAACTGGAACAACTAAAGCGGGCAAGCCATGGGGACATTTCAAGTGTCCACGCTCTGCAACCGGCGAGATCTCCGATCGATGCCCATCACCTAATGACGTGATCTGGTATGAGATCAACAAAGAGACAGGCGCATGGCAGCGACAGAAGGCGAGAGTCTAATGGGACGTTTACAGTTCATGAATCAAGATGGCGAGTGGGAGTCATTCCCAACCGAGGATGAAATCAAGCGATCTAAGGAAGTTGAGGCGATCCTAGAAGAGTTCTCAATGCACACTAGATGTTGCCTATGTAATGAATCGATACCGTTCAAAGATATCAAAGTGAACTTACTTAATAAGAGTTGGTCATGTTCAAAGTGTCACGCGGTCAATGGCCTCACAAAGCCGTAAATACCGAGGATTCTCGACTGAACGCGTAGTCGCCAAGTACCTTTCGGCTTGGTGGCCTCATGCGGATATCGGTCGAGGGGCTGGAAAAGATATAACTCATGTCCCGTTCGACATGGAGGTTAAGGCTAGATCGGCGTTCCAGCCAAAGGCATGGATCGATCAGGTCACAAAGAGAACAGCTAAATCTGGTGGGCTGCCTATTGTTACTTGTCGTCTTAATGGTCAAGGAGAAGGTAGTCCCCAGGACTATTTGGCCTTTATGCGACTTGGTGATCTGGTCGATCTATTGCTTAAAGCAGGTTACGGTGAAATGGCCAATGATCTTGATAAACTAGAGCCTGACAGATGCACACAATGTGGATCGTGGATATTTAAGGGGATGCAATGCCGGACATGCCAGCAATAATGCACACATGCCCATGCGGTTACAGTCTTAAGTCTGCTCAAAGCTTCTTAGACCAGATTGAGATCAGCCGCATGATGTTGGCCCATATCAAAGCCATGCACCAGGAACAGGAATAGCAATGCCTACATATGAATTTGAGTGCGACGACGAGGACTGCGAGAGCAACGCCAGGATCGAGCATTGGTATCACATTAATGAGCCTCATGACTTAGAGTGCCCGTTTTGCCATTCACCTATGCATAAGATCTACAGCTCTGTGGGGATCTCATTTAAGTCGCCCGGGTTCTATTCAACCGACAACCGATAACGACACGCCGTTCTGATCAGGGGTTTTACATATGGATTTGACATCAATGGTACGCTCTATGGCTAGAGCCCATCAAGGGCTCACACCGAGCCGCTTGCGGCTAGCTCGGGGGGTAGCCTTCGCTATTGGGATATCTCTATCTATAGCAATGCCCTTAGATGCAATGGCGACAGACAAAGCAATTCGATACGTTAAAGATCTAGCTAAATACCAATTAACAGATAAGCAAGAAAAATGCCATCACGAGATTATCTATAGAGAGTCAAGATGGGATTACAGAGCAATAGGCAATATAGGTGGAACTAAGCAAGCCTATGGTCTATATCAGATGAAGGTTGAGAGCCTTAAGAAAGGCTCAACCGTTAAGCAATTCTGGATGTATTGGCATTATGTTACTTATCGTTATGGAGTAACTCAGTATGATGAGCCTGATTACTGCAAAGCTCTTAAACATCTTAAGACTAAAGGCTGGCAATGAGTACACTCAAAGGCAATGGTTCTACCTCAGCATGGCGTAGAATTAGGCAGACAGTTATCAATAGAGATCAATGTTGCCAACAGTGTGGCAGCGAAGATCGATTGACAGTCGACCACATTGTTCCCAGAGTACTGGGTGGAGATGATTCACTAAGTAATCTGCAAGTATTATGCGGATCATGCAATAGCAGCAAGGGGGGTAGGTTTTTTGAGAGGGCAAAGACAC
>ERZ869929.758-NODE-758-length-14938-cov-4.800175_pt1 | contig 14938 bp, 27 predicted proteins | sample MGYA00579312_ERZ869929 | MGnify/ENA primary metagenome ERZ869929 (study PRJEB32216, sample SAMN09231818) | wastewater metagenome | place: USA: Maryland | collected 2016-08-09 | study: EMG produced TPA metagenomics assembly of the PRJNA472060 data set (Reclaimed... | reverse complement strand
CCTTCTGAAACAATTGACTGAGCTAATACAACTGCCGTTGTAGTCCCATCTCCTGCTACGTCAACAGTTTTACTTGCAGCCTCTATTAAAATACGTGCACCCATATCTTCAACCTGATCCTCTAATTCGATATCTTTAGCTATTGAAACTCCATCTTTTGTAATGTGTGGAACTCCATAAGCCTTTCTTAATGCAACATTTCTACCTTTTGGTCCCAATGTTACTTTTACAACATTCGCTAATTTATCAACACCTGCCTTTAATTTTTTTCTGGCATCTTCATTATAAGTAATCGCTCTGGACATATTTTTAATTTAAAAATTAATCTAAAACACCTAAAATATCGGACTCTTTCATTAATAAATACTCTTTATCCTCAATTTCAACAGATTCAGGAGAGTATTTTTTGAATAAAATCACTTCATTTACCTTAACTCTAAATGGAATTACATCACCATTTTCTTTCCTATTTCCTTCTCCTAAAGCAATAATCTTACCTTTTTGAGGTCTCTCTTTTCCCGAAGTCTGAAATGTCAAACCTGATGCAGTCTGAGTTTCCTCTATTGCTTCTACAAGAATATATTCTCCTACTGGTCGAATCATACTAAAAAATTAAAAAATTATATAAATTCTGTTGGATCTATTTCTTTATCATCACCTATAAACTGAGCTTCTCCAGATTCAAAATCTTTTTCTACTTCACTACCAATTTTTGTATCCTGGAAAGGCTTCCCATAAGCTTTAACGTAATCCTTATTAGTTTCTATTTTTCGAGTTACATTATTATATTTTGTTGGTTGTAATAGGTCTTTAGCGTTCTTACTAGCAAAATCCTGCTGATATCTCCATTGTCCCTCGGTATATGTATATTTGCCTCTTAGAGTTTTAAAAGCAATTCTAAACGCTCTTGTAATCTCTGAATTTCTATGATCTGGACAATCTACACAATAAGCTAAACTACCTACAAACTTTCGCAAATCCTTATCTTCTTTAGTCTTACCAAATACATAACTGCAATTATGACAATAATCAACATCCCTTAACTGCCCAAAAACAAAATCAGGATTAATATGTAACTGAATCAATCTGTTTAACTGTATCAAAAACTCTCTAACACGATAATTAAGCTTATATTTATTTATATAAGGTGTTTTTATCTTTAGATTTAAATCAAATTTTGTTAGTTTTATTAATCCATTAAACATCGTCTTGAGTAGGTAACAATTCGTCTATATCCGGTGTATTAACCTTGGCTTTTTCTTCATTAGCTTCAGCCTGAGTTTTATAACCAGAAACATTTAAATCTTCTTTAGTCTCTTTCTTCACTAATTTAGGCATTGGATACACCGGAGTATTAGTATAAACTCCTTTAATTGGCTTTACAGGATTGAACAAAACTCCTTGCTTTTGCTTTATATTCTTATCAATTAAATAAATACATCTCAACATAGCTACTAATAGAGCAATTAGTGTAATTAACGCTATTACCTGTATAGCTACTATTATATAAATAACACCCGAATCTATATTATCCATTTACTTAGATTTAAAAATTAATCTACTAACTTTTCTTGAACATCTTCAGTTTCTTCCTTTGCAATTACTTCCTCTTCAATATTTGTAATTCTAATTTCTTCTAAAAGCTCTTTTGCAGACTTGGGATCTTGATCTTTATCAAATAAAGTTTTTTGACCATCAACATTTTTCTCAAATCCTATAGTTGCTTTTAATACTAAGCCCGGCTTCTTATCCTTAACATCAAATATTATTGTGTAATCTAACATTCTCACTTTTTCTAAAACCTTCAATAAAGCTTCAATCATGACAATGTCCTTAGTTTCTATATTAGAACCATCCTCTTTAATTACTCTAACTTCAAACTTTTCACCTGATTTTCTATTAATTACGAGGTTTACTAAGTAATAAGTATCGGTTACCCTAACATATGCATTACCTGCAACAATCTTTTTTGCAATATCTCTTACCATTTCAACAGGGAAAACATCATCAATATCCTCATGTAGTTTATATTCTGTTGTTACTTTAGTCTCCGATTCAACTTCATAAAATTCTACAAATTTTTCTCCTTTATCATTTGTAAAATCTGACTCAAAACCTACTACTGCAACAGTTTCGTTATTATAGGCATATGCATATTGAGTTCTATATAAAACATGCCCTCTTTGTATAATTACTTCTTGATCTCTAGGATGATTAGGAACTTCTCTATTTTCTACAATTTCGTACTTAATACCCTTATGTTCATAATAATCTCCTGCTTTAACTTTAACCATTTCCTCTGCTAACTCTAAATCTGCAACAATTCTTCTCTTAACCATTTAATTTAAAATAAAATTTATAATTCTTTTTTCCACACTAATTGAATTCGCTTATACTTATCAGGTTTAATAAACTTCCTGTAATTATCTTTACTATGAGCTTTCATAGTGGTTTTATTGATTGCTTTTCTTAACTGTCTTGGTTTTAATAACTTATAACCCCTTTTTAAAGTCTTATAATCAGCCAAACTTGTTGAAATAGATCTTATTAATTTTGCTTTTTTACCGTTCATAATTCAGAAGCTTTAACAAGCAATTCACCTATTATTTTTACTGCATTAGGTTCGCTATTAACAAAAGTAAATTCATTTCTATTAGTATTAGTCTCAATAGTTAATTTATCATTTTCTTTACAAACAGAAATACTACATCCCTGTAACTTTAGAGTGTAAAAAGTCTTACTTGTTAAAACCTCTATAGAAGGTTCAACCTCTGTATTTACTACAGGAGATCCTCTATAAGTTAGGTTTTTTAAACTTTTTTGAGCTTGGAGTCTTCTTTGACTTGCATGTCTTAAGTTAACCTTCCACTGGTTAAATTTTTGAACATATGCTTTATGTTCTTTAGGAGTAAGCTTTCCTTCCATTTGCTTTGGAGTTTGCATCAATAAAAAAATAAAAAATAAATTATTCGATTGTATACTTTATATCTGAATTTTTTAGATATAAAGCAGTAAACAATTTCAACTTTAATTTCGCAACCGGTGTCCAAAACCCTTTTGTCTCTATATACTCTACTTTTCCATTATTATAAGTAACCTTAAAATCACAAATATAAGTTCCTATCTTCTCACCGTTTACTACCAATGGAAATTTAATTTGTCTTTCCCACTTTTGGATCATCTTCGACTTTAGCATCTGATCTAGTTCCCAAGCTTTCTGTGCTTCTTTCTGAGACGGATATTTTACCTTGTTGTATTCGGTTGTTTTTGCTAGATACTTGCTCATCCTTGTAATATCGTTTCCTTAAATAATTTATTGCCTCTTTAGTAACGCCATGTTTAGCTGCTACATCAGAAAGAGTTAAGAGAATACCTAGTTTCCCCTCTTTCTTCAATTTTCGATTTTTTTGCATTGTATTTAAATCTTTTAAAACCTGCTGTAGGTTCAATTTCCACCCACTATATCGACTTTTTGATACCATATTTTCATATTAAAAATTAAACGACCCCTTCTTATCTAATTCAATTGTAAGAATCTACTAAAAAATCTATTATTCGTTGAATCTCTTTTCCTATCTCCACTGCTTTAACATGGTCTTTATAATCACCATATTTATTAGCTTCAGCAGTATAAAAATCTCTTTGAGATTGCATATAAGTTAGAATTGATCTCAAATTTCTACATTTTCTATTAAATCTTATCCTAGCTGCTCTTTTTTGTAAGTACAACTTTAATTTATTCAACATAATAATTTATTAATATCTATTAAAAGACTCATTTTGTAACCTATCTAATCTATCTTTACAAGCCGCTCGTATCTTATCCACAGCCTTCATTAAGCTCTTTAATTTAATATACTCTAATCCCGATCCTGTAGCATTCCATAAATTTTCGGCATCTGAATTACTTTTACTTTTTTCCCTAATTTCAGCCCATCTTTGAGCCTTCTCTACTTCTAACTCTCCTAGCCGTTCTTCTAGCAAAGCAGAATACCCAGATAGTAAAGATCTATAATTATCTGCTCTCTGAGCCGTTAAAGTCACTACATTCTCATTTTGATAGTCATCTAAAGCTCTTTTACCAAACTGCAATATTAAACTTTTAATTTGCTGTTCATTCATAGATTCTTTAATTTAACTTTATTTTTAGCCTCAATTTTTATAAAAGGCGCATTAAGCTTTTCATAAAAAGAATCTTTATATTTTTCAAGCTCCTCAAGTGTTAATTCTCCATTCTCTTGCCTCTGAACTAAATACTCCTTAATAACCCCAGCATTAGGAGTATATAAACTTTTTTCTTCTTCAATACCCTTATCATTTTTAAAAATAAATTTAGTAACACCTTTAAGTAAAACTATAACTTTGTCAACATCAAATACTTTCTTTCTAGCTCTGATAACACTTATGTAATAATTGTCAGTCTCGTACTTCCCACCTTCTTCATCTACCATTACCAACAAATCTTTATCTATCTCTGAAACTACATCCTCAAGCTTTTTTATTTGTTCTTTCATTTGCAATCTAGCAATAGATAACGCTGAAATTGTTTTAGGTATTTTTTCTCCTGTAACAGGATTTATATAAAATTCCATATTATGAATTTAAAGATTGATTAATTTTCTCGACTTCTTCGTCAGTCATTTCTACTTCTTGTTTCTGAAATGGATCACCTCCATAAGGAAATTCTGCCGAAATATATAGATTATTCATTTGAATTCCCATTTCTTCATATTCTTTCTTAATTTCAGCAATCATTTTCTCTTCGTCCTCATCAGTAGGTTCTGGGGTAACCATATATTCAGTTTCTAAACCTTCCCCAACTCTATTTATAATTAAATTATAATTTTCTGGAGAACCCCATTTCTTATTCTGAACTAAAGCAGTAATAGCCTTTTGCAAACCTTTCTGAGTTAAAGTCAAAATTTGGATTTTACTAGAATCATAGTTAAAAACTGGCATTGCCCAAAAATGTTTAACACTACCCTCTACTTCACCAACAGGGATAATAGTATCCATTCTTACCCTCTTAGGTTTTCTAACCTCTTTACCCTCACTCATGAAAGTAACCCAATACTCATTACCAACAATCGCCTTACCTAAAACTCTGAATCTATTATCACCCTGAGCTAATTTCATATAGCTTCCTTCGCTCTCTGGAACTTTATAATCCGGTGGTAAAAAATCTGACATATATAAATAATAAAAAAAATAAAATTATAACGATAAATAAAGTACTACTTTTAATAAAGACGAAAAACAACTATGGAATGTGCCAACAGCTAAATTCTTTAATCTCAACTCACGACCATTTGTACCATAAAAACTTACCACTTTATATAAAGGGTTTTTGTCAAATCTATGCATTACGATATCTCCTACTTTCATGAATTTATAATATAACTTTTTAATAAATTTGTCAAGGGTTTTTTAATAGATTTTTATTTAAATCAGCTATTAAATCACCAAAATACTTACGCACATTTAATCTAGGATCTTCTTTAATTATATGATTACTAAAAACAACTACTGACTCTAAAAAAACCATAAAGTATTCAATATTTGGGAATATCATTTGAAACCTTGTATAGTCCATTTTTGGTGGAGGTGGTGGTCTCGGAGGTCCAAAAGTTATTAAACTCTGCATTAAATATCCGTTTCTCTCATAGAAATTGCTTTCCTCTTGTTTCTGAAATTTTTTCATTACAAATTCAACTTTTATTTCAGATATCCAGCCTAAACTACTTTGGTTATAATTTATAATTATTTGATAATCTTCAGACTCTAATATGTACTCTCTAGTGGTTCCTTTCAGAGTTTTGACAACAACAGGATAAGTATCTTCTTTAACAAGCCTACTTACCCATCGAGATTGTTGTTTTGTTAATTCAAAAAATTCTGGAGGATCTCCTATTTTTGCAACAATAATTGAATTTTCTTTAACTTCAGTGACTACTAACTCTTTCTTTTTGAAAACTATAAACTCCCCTTTTTGTATTTGTTTGAAATCTTTATATGTCATCCTACTATTTGGTCAGTAAATATTAATTGTTTAGGATCTACAGGACTAGCTGTATAGTTTTTATAATCATCCCAATTTTGATTACAGTTAAAAACAATAAATGCATATTTATCATTCCAGCTTTTCAGCTTCCCTATCGCATTTTTACCGTCAGGAGCAGTATATTCTACCCATCTACCCACATCTCTACTAGTTAACTTTTTTAAATCTACTTTGTTTAAATCTTCCATAATAAAAATATTTAATCTTTAATAAATTCTCCTCCAACTAATCTATACCATGTATCTGGAAGTAATACTTTGCCATCTATTTGAGCTGATTTCACACACACTGGATTTCTATTAAAATCATATTCAGCAAGAGTTATCCATGTTCCAAGAACACCTTTAATCTTTCCATTAATACTAATATTAGCTCCTACAGATTTCTCTCCAGTAATATCAATCTGTGCATAGTCTCCGGAACTTCCAATCTTTGCAGAGTATCCGGAACTTCCAATCTTTGCATAGTCTCCGGAACTTCCAATCTTTGCAGAGTATCCGGAACTTCCAATCTGTGCATAGTATCCGGAACTTCCAATCTGTGCAGAGTATCCGGAACTTCCAATCTTTGCAGAGTATCCGGAACTTCCAATCTTTGCATAGTCTCCGGAACTTCCAATCTTTGCAGAGTATCCGGAACTTCCAATCTGTGCAGAGTATCCGGAACTTCCAATCTTTGCATAGTATCCGGAACTTCCAATCTGTGCATAGTATCCGGAACTTCCAATCTGTGCATAGTCTCCGGAACTTCCAATCTTTGCATATCTTTTAGCAGTATTTTTTAAAATATTCCCCTTAACCTTTTTCAGCAAAAAATCAATTGAAAGTCTTAAATACACTGGTAATTCAAAATTAATTTTTAAACCAAATCGAGTTTCTGAAATAAGAGGTACTTGATCTAGTAAATCAAAACTACTAAATTCCTTACCCTCCTTATCAATTAACTTCTCATTTTTATACAAATACTTCTTATTAAATAACTTTGATTTAGTTTCTTTCCCAAGCTCTTTTTCTAACTTGCCTACTGGAATATACCCTAAATGCAACATTTCACTATCCCCTACAGTCATTCCTATAAATTCAAGAAATTTAACCACATAATTTACATACTTTGGATGTATATCCCCATTTCCCTTACCTTTAACTTGGCGATTTTCCTCCATAGTACAATGAGGTAGATTATTACTATCTCTCAAAGAATAAATCTTAGAACTATTACCAAAATAAGAAGCCACACAATTTCGCATCAAATATCCTTCTCTCTTATACGCATTTTGACCAATTAGTTGAACTACTTTAAATCCATCACCGAAATCTAATACTATTTTTGTGTCTTCACTGGTCTCTTTAACCTCAGAGCCCTTTTTATTCATTCTTTCAACCCATTTTTCAGCCTGCTCTTTAGCTTGAGGATAAGAAATTCTGCTAATCCGTTTTGGAGCATCTTCTGAAACTAAATAATCAAGTATATGCTCTACCTCTTCAGTTGAAACCGACTCTTTTTGCGTAAAATTTATCACTGTAGTCTTAATCCAATTAATTACAAAAGAATTTGCCTCTATATGATTAGCATATTCCAATAAAGCTAATATATCCATTTTATAAATAATAAAAAATATTAATCAAAATCATTCATTAGCCAGGACTCGTCAACATTTTGCTCTCTTTTGAGCTTCTTATAATAAATTTCTAACCACTCTTTTTGTTTCTCACTCACAGATCCAGTTTTATAAAACTGCTCTGCTACACTTTCAACAAATTTCTGAGTATGATCGTCTAAAAATTCTTTATTTAATTCAAGCTCAGTTATTAATTCCTTAGTTGTCATAAATCGATATGTAAAAGAGATTGTAAAGTCTGATGAGCCTTATAACCCTTCTCATAAGTTCTAACGTCTTCGGTCATAATATAAGTACAATCCCAATTTACAGAAACAACATTTCCATTCACTTGAGTATTAAAACCAGAGATTTTAATAGTTTCTAATATTTCTGGAGTAACCTCTACTAACTTATTTTTAATTTCTCCTGACTCTAAAACAGGTATTGATAATTGAATTTTCATACTAAAGTAATAATAAATAATAAAAAGTTTTACGCCAAAATTCCTTCTTCAGGTTCTTCTTCTCCCAGTTCTGACAATAAGGTTTCTATTGCTGCAGTTAATAAACTCATTTCAGAATTAAGCTCATCAACTTTACCTTCTAGTCCCTCAAGTCGAGTAACTTTCAAAGATAAAATATTAGCCTCAAGCGTATCAGCTTTTTTTGCTAATTCCCTCAACCTCTCTTTTATATCCATATAAGTAAACTAATAAATAAGATAAATTAATCTTATTACTTTTTATTATTTTTGTCAAGGGTTTTATTGGACTTTTTCTAAAATTCCTATATTTGGAGTTATTTGTATATTATGAGCTTTGAAGTATTTGCTCTTAGTTTTGTCACAAGCACGTTTTTTATTTTTTTCGTTTTTTACATCTAATTCTTTTTGGCAAATTTTACAAACTAAAGGATCTACTCCCTGCTTCTTTTTGAAGTGAAAATGATACTTTTTAGATATCTTTCTATTACATAATCTTACGCAATTAGTCATATAAGTTTTTTAATAAATAAACTAGTCCAAAAATCCAGTTTGTAAAGAAAATTTTTCTTATTACACTCACCAGATTTTGGGATCAATTTATTAATCTTCAAAGCTTTTTTGTAGTTTTTTCATTTCATGATTTACTCGAGCCTTTTCATTATTCCAATACTCGTACTTTTGCTTATCATAAGCATATTTCTTTAGATTAATCTTTATTCCTGCTAACTCTCTTTTTAAACCCTCAGCCTGTTTAATTCTAGGATCTTGAAATTCATGACCCATTTTTATTTTCAAATCTGTCCAGCCCATCCCTGGTGTTTTTACAACCACATTTTTCTTATGACTTCCAAACTTTGGTTCATTAACTGACTTACCACAATAATTACACATAATTTTTAATACACCACTCGAAAAATCGTTATAAGTTTTATTATGATCGCAAGTTTTAGTTTTTTTCTCCTTAACCATATTATTTGATCTCCTTAATAAATAATTATTATCATAAGCCCAATTCCCCGGATATCCATAAGCAGTTGGATTATGTATTTTTTTATGACATAAATCATGTACCCAAATTGCTCTATCATCATATCTTTTACCTCCTACATGATGTTGAATTAACTCCCCAGGAAATCCACAAACTTCACATTCGTGAATTTCACCATTAAGTTTTTTATTATAAATATGCATCTTAATCTTCTAAGAATTCAATATCTTCATACCTACCTATCGCTTTTCCATATCTAAGTACTTCTCCATTCACAATTAAATGAGCATAAGATGGTAAACAATTTTTAAATGCCCTTTCAGTAGCAATCGCTCCTTCTAATTTAGAGCCAACCAGTATATACTTCTTTCCTTTAAATTTAATCTTGAATTCCTTCATTTTGTAACTCTACTAAAAATTATCACCCAAGCTATAACAAGTAAAAAGTAGGCATATGCAGTTTCATACTTCTTACTTTTAAAAAACAATATAGCTTTTACTACACTAGATACAATCATTACCAAACAACATATAACTATTATAGAATTTAACATACAAAAAAATTAAAAAATAAATAAATCTGAAAAACTATTTAAGTTCCTAAAATGACTTTCAAACATTAAAGGCATTTCGTCTAACCAACCAACTAAATACAAAGCACAATCCTCATCACTAGAGTTTCTCCCGTTGTTTATACAAAAATCTCTAGTATCACCATTACCAATCTGATAAAGACCTTCAAAAGCTCCGTTTTTAGCATCTGGATTATACTGACTTTCATAATGTGCTAATCTACTTAACCACTTTTGAGAATTACAATCATAATCTTTAATTCTATCTACAAAATTCTGTGGTGGAACTTCCCAATACCCACCCTCTTTATTACTCCAAAATGTTAAATCACAAATTTCTGACTTAGACTCCTCAATTTTTATTGCCTCAATTTCAGAGTTTAAAGGCTCTATCTCAGTAGTTTTTACTTCAACCTGAGATATGTCACCTAAAGAACCTCCAAGGGGGCTAGAATCGCTTTTAAATCCCTTTCCGAAAATATAAGTTTGAGCACTTCCAATAAAAATCATCATTACAATACCTACTACACAAGCTTTTAAACCTAAATTTAAATACTTATGCCCTAGCATTCGATATTTCTGAATCTTACGTTTTCTTTTCCAATTTGATAAAGATTTTTTACTCCTCACAATTCAATAGTTAATAAATAAAAGGCTACGATTATTAAACAACTTTTACTTTATTTTGTCAAGGGTTATTTTTAAATTTCTTCAATTCTTCAAATTCTACAGGATGAAGTTTTCTAAATTCATTCCAGGCTTCCTGTTTATTTTCTTGATTCTGCACAAAATCTTTAAGAAAATTCCATTTTACAAACTTTTTATTCATGTATTCAGTACAAAATCGACTATACATTAAATCTACTTCTTTTTGCCTTTTAAGTTGTAAATCTTCTTTAGGTGCTTCAGAACTAGCAACCCTTCTAATTTTATTATCTCTACCTAACCAGTTAATCACTACTTTCTCTAAATCTAAATAATTTTTAGCATTCTTACTAATCTCACAATAATTAACAACTTTATTAAAATAATTCTCAACATCGAAATATCCTAAACTTTCAATTTTAGTAATAACCTCTTTTTTGTTTTCTTTAAATTTTTCTAAATCTTTGAATGCATACTTTACATTATTAACATTCTTTTCCTTCTTTACATTCTTGTTAGATCCTGGTTTGTAGCTTTTCTGTACCCTTTCTGTATCCTGGTTTGTATCCTGGTTTGTGGTATCACTTTGTTGAAATTTATGCCAATTAACTATACTGGTTATGCCGATCCTGTATCCCACTTTATAAGAAATTTGTTCTTGATTTTCGAGCATTTTTAAGAAGGAGTTTACTTTAGTCTTGCTCCAGTGCCATCTGATAGCCATTTCCTCCTGACTCCAAAATAAGTCGCCAGGGGCTAAATCAAGGATAATGCCACGTACTATGATTTTTGAATCGCTGTGATTAGCAAGCATTAGTAGATCAATCCATGCCTCAGCTCTAGAAAACTTTCGCTTCTCTTTCCAAAAAGGATGATCTTGAAGTTGTCGATATAACTTTATATAACCTTGCATATATATAGAAACAAAGCCTAAAACCAGGAGGCAAAAATCGGCAGAAGTTAACCTCCTGGTTTTAGATTTTAAATGTTATTGAAAAATTTATTGCCGATTTCATACCGCCAATATAAGGCTTTTTAATATAGAAGTCAAGGAATATTTTTTAATGATTCTGTCAAGGGTTATAGATACAGAAAAAGCACCGTTTAGAGTGCCTTTCCTGCCTTTTTATTTATTTATTACCACGTTTCGAGAAGTAAATGCATTATACCATTATTGAGGCAATTTTGACATAAACAACTGGAATATCTTCTTAGCAACAACTAGAAATACATTAATTGTTGGAACAGCAATCATTGATAACTGCGTTCTTAGCGATGCCCAAGAGGGATCTCTAGTAATTAATATATCTACTAACGCTAATGCTAAAATAGCAGATGGAACTGAGTAACCAAGAGCATTTGCGAGATCTTTTCCAGTATTAATGTAAGTACCAGGATCTACTGTTGGAGGTACTGGTATTGGCGTTATTGGGTCCATTGGTTTTGTATAAGAATTAATAATTTTTTCTGTATTTTGTGTTACATTTCTTTCAATTAATGAAATTGTATCACCTTGAGACAATACTGTTATATCTATAAATAATTGAGCATCTTTCTGATTTGCAAAAGTAGATTCTTTATCATTAATTTTAACAATATATATAATATTATCTGGTACTGGTATTGGTTTTTTAAATCCATACTTTTTAAAAACTTCTACATCTCCATTAAAAATATTAAAATCACAAAGACTATTTATTCCATTAACATCTTGACTATTCGTATATTGCTTCATTGCAACAACTGGCCAAGGAGTCTGAGGAAATTCGTCATTCCCATCCCAAACTGCCACCCAAAGTCCAAAATCTTTCTCTATAACAGGCTTCCAATTATTGCTGATGGAAGTGGACAAACTAATATACAACAAAGGTTTAAATCCATAATAAGATTCCATTTTTGTTAAAAATCTTAAACACCAATCTACTTTATCTCCAAAGAAATCTTCTTCAAAATCCAACGCTATTACTTCTCCAGGTTCTAAGTCTCCTAATATCCACTTAAAGTAATCAGCTTCTTCTTCGGGGCTATTATATTGAGGGTATGCATAATGATAGAAACCTCTAGCTAAACCTACTCTTCGAGCTTCACTTCTATTCCTATCAAATTTTGAATCTCTATAATTATTTATATTTGATTGTTTAAATCCACAACCATAACTCGCTCGAATCATTACAAAATCTACATTATTTTTTAGCACATCAAAATCTACATCACCTTGATAAGTAGATATATCGGGTCCTTTACTCATATTTTTTAATATAAAAATTATCTAAGTAATAATTGGTCAATCTTAGTCTCCATTCTGTCAATTCTCTTTTCTAAATTATCGTTATTAATTTTTAACTCTTTTAAGGTATCAGTATTACTTCCTAATTCTACTACTAAATTGTCCGCTACTCTCTTTTGTTCTTGTTTAACATCCTGTACCTCTGCTTTTATTGAGAATATTTCGTCAGCAGCTCGATATTGGAATGCGAGAGCACCCCCCACATACGTAATAGCAATGCTAATAACGGCGGTAGTAACAATAACAATAGAACTAGCAAGGCGATTTTTAAAATTTTCTTTAATACCCGTAAAGAGCTGTATAACGAAGCTCGTCCTGATTTCATTTGATTTTGAGTTAATATTTTTCATCTTATAGTATCAAAAAATTAAAAATTACTCTAGGATACCCCTAAAGTTTGTTCTTGAAAGTCTAAATTTTCAAAGATTTGCTTCATTTTATTCTTCCATTCAGATTTAGACTCTCCCGGATCAGGTATTAAGGTTCCATATCTTTCCAAATCCTTATCAGTAATAATTCCAGTTTCTCCCATCGCTCGAGCCAATGGAGTAATTAAGGCCCTCTTCAAATCTTCATAATTCTTTAAATCTGGATCTAAACCAGCACTTGCTGCTGCTTTTCTTATTCCTCCGGATAACCTTGCCAAAACTCCACTATCTGAAGATCCTATTTTATCCATCATAGCAGACATAGAATTTAAAATATTTCTAGCATTTGTTATCTGTGCAGCCTGAGTTTGTTGTTTTGCACTCATTTTAGAACTTCCACCACCAATACCATATTTAGATAATTCTGGTCCTAATAATTTTGTAACCTCATCAGGTGTAGCTCCAGCATTAATCATCTGTTGCCATAATGCAAATAATTTTTCTCTATCAGCTTTTTCTATATCTTGTTCTTCTCCCTGACTATTATCTGTTGGTAATTCCGGTGTTGCAGGAGTTCCCTGTCTTGATAATAAACTTGCCCCTACAGTTTGAGCTGCAGGACTAGTTATTGCATTAACTATAGGTTGAGGTACATTAATACTTGATGCTCTCATTCGAGAAAGCACTCCGGGAGTTCCTCCACTTCCAAGTGGATTTTTACCTTGCAAAAGCTTTCCAACTCCTTCTTTAACTGCATTTCCTTTATTTCCTATAAAATTACCAGCTTCATTTAACACTTGATAATGAGTTGTAGGTAAATTAGTATTAGGATCAATTTTATTCATTACCCTATCAATATTTTCTCCCTGTTGCATTCCCACTCTATACATTTGCCCTGCCTCTTGTGCTCCCGAAGAAGTTCCAACTATTCTGGTTAATTCATCATCTACAGTATCCGCAAGCCTTAACCTGGTCATAAATTCTGGATTTGTCATTAACTTCATTCTATCTACACCTGATGTTTGATTCCAAATTGTTTTATATTTTTGTAAAGCCTTTTTTACTTCTCCAAGTCCTTCAGCAGTTAGGTTAGGATTATCTGTTATAGTTCCATAAACCCCCTGTATATCATTCTGTAAAGCTTCTGAGAGCTTTAACTTATCTGCAGTTCTAGGGAACTTAGTAGCTCCAAAATTAGAGGCATCATCTACTAAATTATTAATATTTACTGTTCCTTGAGCTGCTTTTCTTAGATTACCGATATCTTGACCAGAAATCTTAAATGCTTCTTTAATTCCTTCCGGTGTTCTTGGTAAATCATTAGCAATTCTATATTTTTCAGTAATATTAATATCGTTCACAAAATCATCAAATGAATTTGGACCACTTCCTGTAATCTGAAAACCTGCCTTCTTATAATCATTAATAATTGCAGACATTTCCATTTTCTTAGGATTTATTCCAGCCATTTTTGTGTACTGTTCAGGCGTTACCTCATCAAAGACTGTTTTAACTCCAGCTAATTTTGTTTGTGTAGGTGGTGCATTCTTGATAGATGCTAACCGTGATTGTTCAGCTGCAGAAGCTGTAGCCTCTTCACCTAATTTTCTTGTAGCTGTACTTTCCTGTGCTCTAATTGTATCTGCAACCCAGTTTTTAAGCTCGTTATTATAAGCAATCTCATCAGGCATTAAAGTATTCAATCCACTTGTAGGTTCTGGTATAAGCTCATCTAAATATTTTTGTAATTGAGGATTTTTCTTTACTCCTTCAGCTATAAAATTATCAAGATTATCATTAAATGCTTTATTAATAACCTCATCAGAAACACCGTTTAATTTTGCCATTTTTTGTCTTTGGTTTAATTTCAAATTTTGATTTCGTTTCAAAATTCTTACCAAACAAAGATTTAGAAAAATCCATATATTTGAAAT
>ERZ869929.757-NODE-757-length-14962-cov-7.825183_pt1 | contig 14962 bp, 24 predicted proteins | sample MGYA00579312_ERZ869929 | MGnify/ENA primary metagenome ERZ869929 (study PRJEB32216, sample SAMN09231818) | wastewater metagenome | place: USA: Maryland | collected 2016-08-09 | study: EMG produced TPA metagenomics assembly of the PRJNA472060 data set (Reclaimed... | reverse complement strand
ATATCGACCTCTCCGATTAAAATAATTTTCAAAAGATATAAGGTGTTCTAATCCTCTTTCTTTTAAAAGAAACCAATTATCTAATGGTAATAAATCCATTTAGAGTTTATCTAAAATCTTTTTTAACTTAGCAGCAGTTTCAAAATCTTGGGTTTTTACTGCATCAGATATTAACATTTTAAGTAGAGTAGGGTCAGATATATCTTCATAATCTTCTTCTGTTGATAACAAAACACAGAACCCGAAAATAAAATCAAACAAGGTAATAAAGTCTTGTGATGTGGATTTTAAATCATCATCCACTAAAATGCAACACATATCTGTACAAAATAATTTAGAATCACCAAATTCTAATAAGTCTATTTCTACTAAATCTTCAGTAGAAATAAGTAATACGGTTTCTTTAAACATGTGAATATCTTCTTGTTCATCGTACTCACCTATGTATATTGTTCTGGTTATAAACAAATCTTGCTTATTCCCATTTTTAAAATCTAAGTTTTCTAAGATAGGTATGTATTCCGTGTCTAATTTAGATACAAAATCCCTATAATACAACAATGTGTCGCGAACGTCTTTTAAGGTTACATCATCAAATTCAACATAACGATTTAGATATTTTGTCAAATCTTCATTTTGTGGAATTTCTTTATCTGTTTCAGAATCAAATAGTCTTTTGTTTTTAAATACAATCATAGTTTAAAATAATTTTGATAATTTACATAATAGTGCATGTCCTGCAACCACAGGGTCAAGTTCTCTTCTTTTTGAATTGGATAAAATATCCGCATATTCGGTAACAATTATACTAATCTCACCAATAAGTTTTAGTTTATCGGGCATATTATTACGTAAGTAATTTATAAAAGGTCTGCCACACCATAACAATAAATCATCTACATTAAACTCACCAATTTTATTCAATACAAAATCATAAAAAACAAAACTATCTTTATTTTTTGTAATGAGTGTATATAAATCGTTTTGTAAAGAGTTTGTAATTAATTTAGTGTTGTTTTCATCAAATTCACCTGTGATTTTAAAGAATTGTAATTCAACTAACATATTTCTAAAATCAGGAAACTTTCTGATAATCATTTTTTTAAGTTCCTTTTCATCTATTTTTATTTGCTCTTTTTCAGCAATAGTTAGTAGTCTATTTTTTATAAAGCCACATAGTTCAATCTTTTCTTCATCGTTTTTAGTATAATACTGAACAGATTTAAATCTTGATACTAATTCGGGCGAAACTTTATGAATGTGATTGGTTGTCGCAATAAAATAAATACGTGGTGATTTAATTTTAGAATATTCATCCATATAACCTTTTAAAGCATCTTGAAATTCGGGTGAAATTCGTTCAATCTCATCTAAAAATATAACTTTAGTTCCTTGTTCACCAAAATCAAACAAGTCTTGTGTATTTCTACAAAACTCATTAATAGTAGTTCTCAGAACGTCAATAGAAGTTTCAAAGGATGCGTTAATTTTAATATTTACCGGATATTTTGTTTTAAGTAAAACTTCAATTGCCGATGTTTTACCATATCCTCTATGTCCATAAAGTAATAAATGATTCTCTAAAGGTGCTTCTAAGATTTTTCTGACACGTGGCAACAAAGCCATTTCACTTAAATCTTTGGGTAGATATTTATATTGATATGCTTTAATTTCAGACATAATTAGTTTGATTTTAAAGTTTGTAATTTATACCAACGAAACAGTAGATTCATGTTAAATACCCAATCTTTAGAAAATTTAGAAGTGGTATCCTCGGTTTCTAATTTGAAAACTACATAACAAACCAAATCTCCCGATAAGCCATTTACAACAAATTCAATATTACTTGATAATTTAAAACCATGCGGGATTTTAAAATCAATCTCTTTAATTAGATTTTCCAAATTGTGTTTGTTTACCCGAAGTTTCTTATCATCATAATAAAAAATGATATTAGCATTTTTCTTAACTCTTTGCTCTAATATACTATTAATTTGTGTAATTAACTCAGAGGCAATACGAGAAGCATCAATTAAATTTGGTTTAATACTATCCTTATAAGAATTGATAGCTTCTAATTTCTCTTTTTTTTCTTGGTTTAGTTGTTTAATTCTGTTTTCAAGTGATTTCATAACGTTTTTAATTATTATAGGTTTTTGATTCTAAAAAGTTTTTTGACAAAGTTAAATAAAAAATCCACAAAAACAAATAATTTATAGTTTTTTTATTCAAAAAAGTTTATGGAAAAGATGTATATTAAATATATAAAAATAAAAAAGATATGAACTTTTTCTGCGTATATACTTTAAATCGAAAAACATTTGACAAATATTGCAAAGTCAATAAAATAAAAAAGAAAGTCGTAATTGATGTAAATAAAATAATAGAGGATGAGGAATTAGAACTATCAGATAAAGAAATCCTTAAAATAATAATCTTTCAAAAAATTCAAAAAGCAATGGATAACAAAAAAGATATTTACTATATACCCAATTATGATGAAGACTTCTCAATTGAAAAATTAATGAATATACGCAAACTTTTAGTCACATACACTTTTAATGTATTAATATTTTATGAACATTTTAAAGGAAAACATCATATCGTAGAAGAAGCCTTAGAAAATTTAGATAAATTTGACAACTCTCAGATTATTAAAGAATATTGATTAAGTTGTATGAAATCGCGAAAGTTTATGTAGCATTTATATCACTCGTCAAAGAAAAAACAGAAGTCTTTAGCTTCTGTTATGAATTTGACAAAAAACAATTCTAACCTTACGTAAGAATATATTAAAACAGGGTTTAAAATATTGTCTGGTTCAGTAGCTGAGGCGGACATTAAACAAAAACAGGTGGAGGCGTTGTCATTAGACGAGTCTATGAAACCTGAAACACATTAGTCTTTAGCTAATGTGTAGTTCATTATATACGATGTTATGCTCTTGTGTCTAATTATTAACCACACAAAAAAAATAGAGTGGAAATTTTAAAATTGAATATTTATATATAAGATAAAACAATGAAAGATTTGAGAAAGTTTATAGCAACCACAATAAAGGGATTTTTGAATGAACAAATATTGAATGAAGGTAGATTATCAATACCAAAAACAAAATTAAATGGAATATTTTATCATGGTTCTATTGTTTTAGAAGATGATGACTTATTTGATGAATTTGATTTAGGATATTCTGATTGGGATGCAATATGGTTAGCCGATAATGAAACAGTAGCAGAAGAATTTTCTGATTGGCGTGGTGGTTATGATAATGAAACAAAAGTTGTTTTTAGAGTTAAAATAAATGTAAATTCAATTGCTGATATATCTTATGAATTATCAGAAAGGATTAATGAAATATGGGCATTATCTGATTTTAGAGAAGCAATACCATTATTAAAGCAACGAGGGTTTAATGGTTGGGTGACTACTGGTTCATTGGATAGAATACAATACAATGATATTGCAATATTTAATCCAAATCAGATAAATGTTCAAGATGTTAAATTATACATAAATGATAATTGGACAGAATTTATGAATATTAATGATGCACAAAATTTAATTGAAAAACACCGGGAAGGTAAAAAATAAAACAAAAAGATTATAATCACGAAACTTAATACGAAGCACAAACGTAGCATTGCATATAACGGTTGGGTATATGAGAAGGTTTGCTTAATATGAACTTTGTTAATTTACCACAAAACTTTATAGCAAACTTTCTTATACACCTTGTTATGCTCTCGTGCCGACTTATTAAGCACTAAACTTAATTTGAAACACGAAAGAAAAACAAAAAGAATTTTGGGTGAATTTTTAATTCTGAATATTTATATATAAAAGAAAACAATGAAAGATTTGAAAAAGTTTATATCAACAACAATAAAAGATTACTTGAAAGAACAATATATTATTAATGAAGGAATTAAACTTAATGATAATTTTTGGAAATGGTTTGGTAATTCAAAGATGAAAGATAGTGATGGAAATCCAACTATTTTTTATCACGGAAGTAATGTGAATAGAAGATTTAGTGTATTTAAAGACACCAATCCAATATGGTTTACTAAATATGAAAGATATGCAAAAGCATTTATTTCAGATAGTGGTAAAGTATTTACGGTGTTTCTTAAAATAGAAACCCCTTTATATGTCGGTGAAATTGATGGTATTGCTAATGATAAAAAAATGTCTTACCTTTCAGAATTAACTAATATTGATGTTGTTATATTAAAAGATATATTAAAAGAAACGAATGGTGTTATTATGTTTAAAATAACTAACAGCGAAAAATTTAAAAAAATAGTTGAAGATATGGGTTATGATGGACTTGAAGCAAAAGAAGGTGGTGGTTTAACTACTTATGCTGTTTTCAATTCCAACCAAATTAAATCTACAAGCAATAATGGTAATTGGTCTATTGGAAATAGTAATATCAATTCATAAATTTGTGCGTTGGGAAAATTCTTTTTGTTTTTCATCACAAATATTAAATCGAAGAACAGAACTAAGGCATGGAACATGCATAACTGGTGCAAATATGTGTAGGTTTTATTTGGAAATCTTGATTATTTGTATTACCTTTGTAAAAACTTACACATATTTTGTTGTTATAAACTGTAAAAATTATGGATTTAGAAGATGTAAAAAAATTAATTAAGGAAAACCTTAAAGTTAAAGTAGTAACTGAAAGTGGTGGTAGTGAATGTTCATATTACGAAAGCACTTATGTTGAATTAATTTTTATGGATGAAGTTATTTCAAGAGATGAAATTGAAAATCTTGGTGTGGATAGGTAATAATTTTTATTGTTTATACCGGTTGGGTATATACGCAGTACCCGAAGCAGAAACTTAAAATTATTTACAAACCTTAATAGGGTATTGCGTATATACCTTGTTATACAACGTTTATTTATATGGAACTTAATTTTGAAACGATGTCTTTGAGTGATTTAAAACAAATAAAATCAATTCTCGAAGAACGATTATTATAAAAAGAAAAATGGATGAACTCTGAACGAGGACATAACTACGAAGAATATTGTAGAAGAGAATTGATTTACCATAATGATGAAAATCACTCAAAATTAAATAGGATTAATCAAAGGATAGAGGATTTTATAAATGTTGTATAACGGTTCTCGGCTTTGTGCAGGTGGGGCATTAAAGCACGAAAGTTTCAACCCACCACTAAACTAAAATTGAAATACAAATGATTGATTTTAAACTTAACCCCCACTTGCACAAAGCCGATGTTAGCACCAGTGTTTTGTATCACGGTAGTCCAATTAGAATTAACGACAACAATATGGCTTCTGGTACTTTTTTTACGGTTGATAAAAATATTGCAAGAGAATACGGAAAATTCATTTATTCAATTGAATTAGATGAAAAAATATCAAGCATATTCCAGCCTGATATTTTACGAGAACATTTAGTTAGTTGTCGTTTAATTCCGATGTATATGTTCAATGTCGAGGAGTGTCCTTAACATTGGTGCTAACGGTTGCAAATATGAGAAGTAAATCTTTTCATTAAAAAATAGACAAAATAAGATTTATTTCTTATATTTGTTGTTATATTTAGTTTTTAATCATTTATACAAATAAAAAATGGAACATTATTACGTTGTGAATGGAAATGAATATGGTGTTGATTTAGACACTAAGAAGAATTTTACTAACATTGAAGATGCTACAAATCACTTTGAAGAAGTAAAACATGATGATTTTGGTTGTAAATTAGTTTATGTAAATTCTTCTGGTATAGAGAAGGTTATAGAAGTATTCATTAATGATTAAAAATTGAATATAACGTTCGGGCGGTTGGCGTTCGTTGCCGACTTTGGAGCGCGAAACTCTAACTTTAAAAATAAATTTGATATGGAAAACAAAACTTCAACAAACCACGAAAACGGCAATGACGCTAACCGCTTGTTAGCAGCCGTTAATTTTGATGCTATTCATAATGCAATAAGCAATTTCGTTTTGTTAAACAATAGACGACCAACTTTAATTGCTATGCACCCAACTGATGGTGAAAAGTTTATTGAGTTATTGTATAAAGAATATGGCTATTGTGCTATGCAAAACCTTATGAGTTATAGAGGAATAAAATTGCTTCGCTCGTTTGATATAGAAGAAGGTAAGTGGTCGCTTTATTAATGTCTGCTAACGTTTTGCGTGTATATGTCAGGTGGCGATTAGAAGCACTAACCTTTCAATACAGCAAAAAGTTTGATAGAAGAATGAATGATGAATAAACCACAGAACCGCCACTTGCATATACACGCTGTTATGCTCTCGTGCCGACTTATTTAGTAGAAACTTGATTTGAAACACGAAATAAAAACAAAAAGAATTTTAGTGTGGGAAATTTAATTTTGAATATTTATATATAAAGTAAAACAATGAAAGATTTGAAACAATTTATTAAAACAACCATCAATGAATATTTGAATGAACAATTAAATACTCTTTTAGCACCAAACGGTAGTAAAAGCAACTTACCTAAAAATCTATATGATTTTGTAAGAACTAATGAATTTAAAAAGTGGTTTGGTGATTGGGAAAATAATCCAAATAATTCAAGTAGAATTGTTGATGAAAATGGAGAACCAATGTTAGTTTATCACGGTACAAAAATTAAGTTTAATCAATTTGATTTAGACAAACAGAAAATAGGATGGTTGGGTAAAGGGTTTTATTTCACAAATGATAAAGGTGCTACAAAGGAATACGGTAAATCAACAATAAAAATATTCTTAAACATAAGAAAACCATTTATTGTAAAAGGAGAATCGCCAAATGATGTTTATTCTGAAATAAAAAATAAATTTAATATTAAAAGACAGGAAGATATAGATACTGATGTTTCAATTATATTAAAAGCAAATGGATATGATGGTGTTATATTCAACCATTGGGATAAAGGAAATATGATTAGTTGTTTTAATCCATCCCAAATAAAAATACTAAATTAAAAGTGCGTTGGGAAATTCTTTTGTTTTTCATCGCAAATGTTAAATAGAAGAACTGAACTAAGGCATGGAGCATAACGGTTGGGTGTATGAGAAGGTTTGCTTAGATGAACTTTCAAATTTACACTAAACTTAATAGCAAACTTTCTTATACACCTTGTTAGCACCAGTACGGTTTATTTAGTAGAAAATTAAATTTGAAATATTTATATATAAATAAAAAGAAACAAATGGAATTGAGAAAATTTATTGCAACTACCATAAGAGAATTTCTTAACGAAAATATTGAAGACAATTCTGATATAGTCTATCACGGAACTGATTATAAATTTAATATTTTTAATGACAATAAACCGATATTTTTTGTTGATGATGTTAATGTTGCAAGAACTTATGGTGATTTTATAGTTAAAGCAAAATTGGAAATGGATAATCCAATTGAATTAGATTTTAATGGTAATTCTACTTATTATTTTTTTGATAAATGGTATTTACCATCCGATTTGGCGAATAAAATAAAAGACATAGCAACTGATATTAAAAACAGATATTCATTAGATGATGATTTAAAAGAATATTTAGAAGATTTAGGATTTAGTGCTATGTATGGTGATTTGGATGGTATTATAATGAAAAATATTAGCGATGCTATGGGTGGAATGTTCTCAACTCATAAACCAGCAAATAATTATGTTGTTTTTAATAAAGAGCAAATTAATGTAATTAGATAACTTAATCGAAGCACTTTCGTAGTATTGGTGCTAACTCATTTTTATACGCAACACAAAAACAATAAACTTTCGCATAACCACCCAAATAATAATGATTATACGAAGGTTTATTGCGTGTTAATTTCTACATAATAAATTTGGTAGATTAAAAAATCCTTATTATCTTTGTATTGTCGAATGAAAAAGTCATAATAGTTTAAACGGATTGTATCTATTATGACTCATAAATTAACAATCCCTAAAAATCTGTTGCGTGAATATGAACTACACATTAGCTAAAGACTTCTGTGTTTTCTTTGATGAGTGATATAAAAAAAGCCCTGTTTTTAACAGGGCTTTTTTATTAAGCTGAACAAGCTATACATTCATCAGGATTATCTAATGAACAACTAATATTATCTGTTGCAACTTCGGTCTGTGTAGTAAACTTTACAGCATCTGATGTACCATTTGAACGCAAATAATACATTCCAGTTTTTAAAGATTTTGTTAAATCTCTATATGCTTTTGGTGTACCATCCGAATCACATATTAATCGAATATGTTCACCTGTTGGGATAATTGGTTTGTTGTTGACATCTCTTTCAAATTGTCTTAAACCCCATCCATAAAAGTGCATAGATGTTAATTTTGCATAATTAGGTTTATCCATGAAAATATTCAAGGATTGTGTTTGGTCTATATAAGCACCTCTATCTGCTGCCATATCAATTAAATCTTTTTGTTTAATTTCATAAGCAGTCTTATAAATTGCTTTAATCTCAGTTGGAATCTCAGGTATATTTTGAATAGAGCCATTTTCATTCATGATTTTAATTCTCATTTCCTCACCCCATAATTTCAATTTAATTAATTCACGAATTAAATGTTTGTTAACTAAAATAAATTCACCTGCTAATACTCTACGTGAGTACATATTTGATGTTTGTGGTTCAATACAAGCCTCATTTCCAAATATAGAAGATGTAGAAGCAGTTGGCATTACAGCAACTAACAAAGAATTTCTAACACCATGTTCTAAAATATCTTCACGTAATTTTTCCCATCCCCAACGTTTAGATGGTTTAACACTCCATAAATCGAATTGGAACTGACCTTTACTGATAGGTGAACCTTCATATGATGGATATACACCTTCTACTTTTGCAGCATCATTAGAAGCCTTTAAAGCAGCATAATAAATAGTTTCGAATATATCCCTATTAATTTCTTTTGCTTTCTCTGAATCGAAAGGAATACCCATAATAAAGAACACATCAGCTAAACCTTGTACACCTAAACCAATAGGTCTATGTGATTCATTTGAGAATTTAGCTTCGGGTAATGGATAATAATTAGAATCAATAATACGATTTAAGTTTGATGCTGCTGCATAGGCAACCTCGTATAACTTATTGAAGTTATAACTTTTGTTTTTATTTACAAATTTAGGTAAGCAAATAGATGCTAAATTACAAACCGCAATTTCATGTACCCATTTATCTTCTGAAAAGTTTTCTTTTTGCCATTTTGATACTCCTGACTTTTCTAAAATCTCTGCACATAAATTTGAACTTCTAATCGTACCTAAATTTTCTTGATTATTACGCTCATTAACTACATCTTTGTATAACATGTATGGTGTACCTGTTTCAATTTGTGAACTTAGAATTTTTTCCCATACTGCTCGTGCTTTAACTACTTTCTTACCTTTTCCCTCACGCTCATATCTTTCATATAAAGCCCTAAAATCATCACCATATGCATCTTGTAAACCATTTGCTTCATTTGGACACATCAACGTCCAATCTTGGTCTAAATGAACTCTTTCCATAAACACATCATTTATCCACATTGCGGTAAATAAATCTCTAGCCCGGATTTCATCCTTACCTTGATTTTTACGAATGTCTAAAAATTCCATAATGTCTGTGTGCCAAGGCTCTAAATAAATTGCAAAACTACCTTTTCTTTTTCCTCCACCTTGGTCAACTGCACGAGCAGTTTCATTCAATACTTTTAAAAATGGAATAATACCATTAGATTCTCCATTTGTACCCGAAATATACGAACCACTTCCTCTTACATTTGAAAAAGCTAATCCAATTCCTCCTGCATGTTGTGAAATAATAGCACATTTATGAACCGTATCAAAAATACCAACAATTGAATCATCTGTGGTATCCAATAAGAAACAAGAACTTAATTGTGGTTTAGTTGTACCCGAATTAAATAATGTAGGTGTAGCATGTGTATATTCACCATTTGATAACATATTATACGTTTCAATTGCTTTATCTATATTTTCACCATGTATTTGTAAAGCGGTACGCATAAATAAATACTGTGGTCTTTCTGCAATTCTACCATTAATTTTCAATAAATATGATTTTTCTAATACTTTAAATCCAAAATAATCAAATAAATTATCTCTACTATGAATAATTGCAGAATCCAAAGCGGTTTTGTTTTTCTGTACCAAATCGTTAAATTCTTTTGATACAATTGGTGAATGTTTTCCGTTTCGTGGGTTTACGTAATTATACAGTTTTGCTACTGTTTCTGAAAAACTTCTTGATGTTTCCTTGTGTAAAGATGTTACTGCTATTCTTGCTGCAAGTACACCATAATCATAATGTTTTGTTGCCAATGTTGCTGATGTTTCCATTGCTAATTGGTCTAACATTCTTGTTTCAATATCAGGGTAAATCCCGTCAATTACTTTTTGTGCTACCTCAAATGGTATTACATAATTTTGGTCTAAACCATAAGTCTGTTGGTTTATACGTTCTAAAATTTTGTCCAAAATTAATGGCTCTTTTTTACCGTTTCGCTTCGTCACTTTAATGTTACTCATTCTCTAATCCTCCTTTTTTTATTTTTGTATTCGTATGTATTTATTAGTTTTTATTCCGTTTTCGATTTTACTATGTTTTATCAAAAAGAATTTTTCATTAATTTGATTTATAACCATTTAAATATTGTAATTTAAATTGTCTTTTTGATTGAATATCATCATCAAAGTTTTTAATGTAATAGGTAGCTATTTCTTTGAAAATGTTTTCTTTAATATTTTTATCTTCTTCCATTATGTAGTTTTTAATCATAGCGGATATTTTATCATCATCTAACATTTTAGTAAAAGCTACTAAAACAAAGTCTTTTAAATTATTTTCCATATTACTCAAAAGTTTTGTCAACACCAACCATTAAATCGGAGAACATAATAAAGTTAGGATAACAATATACTGTTATTTCTTTACTACCAATCAATTTAAAATATTCTTTAGGAAAAGCAAAGTTTTTAAAATCAGATGGACAATCATCAATATCTGCTAAATTATAATACCATCTGTTTCCTTGGTGAAAAACAATTTTATTTTTGTCAATTCGGCATGATATAATTTCCTCTCCTTTATGTAATTTAATTAATTTGTTAATATCACTTAAACCCTCTGCGGTAAGTTGGAAATTAAATAAGGAATAACTTTTATTATTGATTTGTGTAATCATTTGAGAGGTGATATTTCTAATCACAAATTCTTCACCTTTTTTAATAACCACTTTTAATTTTTTACTTTTAAGTTTAGCACTTATGATTTCATTTTCCCGGAAATCTAATTCTAATTTTGTATTTGGGTCATCATAATAAAACTCTAATGATTTAGCAAAAGAAGTACCATCTTCAATGGGTAAGAAAAAACTTTTATCAATGGGTGAGAAATAATCATCCCAATCTAAAAGATAGTATATCATCGCATTAGTTTTTGCAATAGTACCGTCAACGGTATATAAAAGAAGTTTATCATCTTCTTTTTTGATAGCCATGTTTTTTGATAGTTTAGATGCTCTTATTACGTTGTCAATAAATTCGTTCCACTTTTCGGAAACAGGTGTAATATCAATTTTATTTGCTTTCATACGTTCTTTTTTTATATATAGACAGAAAGGGAGAAAAAGTTTTTAATATATACTAAAAAATAATTAATATATACTACATGAGCAACAAAATTCCAAAATTCAAAGAGTACAATGAAATGAAAAAGATTTCAGGTTCAAAGGAAAAAAAGAAAGAAACTACTGAAAATTTAGAAGAACTTTCGGTTAATGATGTACTACCAAGTAGCACTAAGCAGAATGTTAATATATTAAAGGGAAAGCAACCTGCAAAAGTTGCTCCTAAACAAACAAACATACCTACTACCAAGAAAGAATCTCCTACTGATACAAGTAAGTTGAAACCAATTAAAGAGAGTAAATCTACCGATAAGAAAAAAGTAGAAAAGATTGGTAAAGTAGCTATGTTTCCAAAAGGTACAGAGGCAAGTAAAGCTATACGCTTTTTAGAAAATGTTAAAATAGCTAAAAAAGCTATTTGGTATATTATTGTTGAAAAACAAGATGATGAATTACAGATGGTTAAATATAATCAAACACAGGGTGTTGATTTATCTAAATTTGTTAATGAATTGAAATCATACTATGCTAACAATAAATATAAAAACAATCCAAAAATTGTAGAGGCTTTTAATAATATTGAAATTTATGGCGAGGATAAATATACAGCAATTCGTAATATACCTAAAATAAAATTAGGTGATAAAATGATGACAACTGTAATCATGGAAGATTTATTGAAACTTCTTTCAAAATAAATCCTTGCATTTTTTTATTTTCTTTTTAGTTTTTAGCACCCCTTTAAAAGAGGTGCTTTTTTCATTTAAACTAATTCCATTTCTTCAATATATGACCAATTATCTATTACATAATCCCTTAGAATTGGGTGTAAAAATAATAGATATTTATCATCCGGTTTAGATAACAGTTCTTCATATGTAGGATTAGTTCTATATCGAGTAATCTCATCTTTAGAAGCAGGTTTAATTTTATGCTTTACCATATAGTAAAGTTTTTTATATCCAGTTGATTGGTCTTCAAATGGAATATTTGGCGTATATAATCTATCGCAAAATTTTACGCAAAAATCATTAAAGTTTACCTTCGCAGTTGTCATAGTATTTACTAATTTTAATCATGTTAATAAACGCGAGCATTTGTTCATAGCCTTCAACCGTATTAAAATAACTTTTAACTACATTTTGCTTATCATCAATTAATACTAAATCATCAACATCATATCCTTTGACAATGAAACAAGCCATGTTTTCGATTGGTAATAAATTAAAAGCGTTTTGCTCTTTAATGTATTTGTTGATATAATCGTGTAAATACCATTTACATACACCATTATCAAAAGTTGGTTTGGTTTTTAATGTGATTTGCATATTTAAATTAATTCTAAGTTATTTACTAATGAAATGTAATTACCTGATTTGCCTTCTAATTTAGCAAAATTATCTGAGGTGTGAATCGTCTTACCACTATCTAAATAGATAGAAGTTTCACCGTTATCATAATTGATAACTTTCTTAACAGTTTCGTACTTTGTACGCGATTTAATTGTATATTTAGCTACCATGTTAATATATTTAATCTATTGAATCAATTTTCGGTATACTTGTAAAATCCTCACTTATTTTCTCATCACATAAAACCAAAGATACACTAATATAACCATCTTTGTCAGCCTTTACAGTTACTGTTAAGTTTTCTTTTAAAAATTTAATAATTTCTTCGGTTTCCATATTTAATGTTTATTAATTTAGATTACAAAAATAGAAAGAATTTTTCAATCTACCAAATTTTTATGAAATATTTTTTCTGTTTCCATATTGATATACTCACTTTTATATTCCAAGATGGATTGATTGGATTGAAATTCATTGACATTAAATTTAGATATATATTCTTTCAAAACTCTATCTAGCCATTTTTTATGTTCAACTGTAATTTGATTTCGGTATATAAAGTCATAACTAAGCGGTTCAAAATCAACAATTGAGCTTTTTGTATATAATTCAATCCCTTCTTTTAATGCGATGTTTTGAATCAAATAAAAGGCAATGATTTTCCAAGAATCCTCATCAGTAGTATTTTTTTGATTAAAAGTATCAATTTGTGATAAATCAATATGATTAAAAGATTCTAATTTATGTTTAAAATCATGAATACCTTTTAAAGTTGGTCTAATGTTGCTTCTATATTTAGTTCGACTAAGCGTTGATAAAATAGTTCGAATAGTTTTGTAAAAAGCTAATAGAAAGATTCTGTTAACTTTTCTATGTATTTGACAAGGGTAAACCTGTTCATGTAATTTATAAGTCATTAAAAGGGCGTTATTTAATGAATCGGGCGATGACTTCGGATATAATGTATCAACCACTATTCCATCTTTAATAACTGCTATATTCACATTTGAACCAATATAACTTGATTTGATTCTATCTAATAGAATTTGTTGTTCTTTTTGTAAAGGTGGTAAACTATTCACAAAAACACAAATATCTAAATCAGTTGAATCATGTGAACCGTAAACTTGATGAATCATTTTTTTAATGTATTTTCTATTTGTGTTAATGCCCATTCCAATTTAGTGACATCCATTTCATCAATAACATCATTTATATCCATCTCAATATTTTTTGCATACATTCGCTTAAATAACATTTGTTGTCCTTCTGTACAGGATTGAATGGATTGTTTAATTTGATTTCTTGTAAAATCTATAATTGTTTTATTATTCATATTTTTAAATTTTATACAAAAGTAATAAAAAAATTTTAATTTACCTAATTATATATGTTTAATTTAACAGCAAGTTCATATACACTATCTGCTTCTACTTTACCATCTAAGGTTTTACATATACCGTTTTTACAATTAAACCCAATCATGGAATTTTTATCTATTTCATTTGCTATGAATATTTGTTGATATTCACCATCTGCTTCATGGTAGACTTGTATGGATTCGGTCTTAAAAAATAATCCAATGGGTGATTCCATATTGTAACTACTATCTTCAATTTCGTATGCAAATACAAAACCATCTTCTGAATACGTTGAATCATATAAAGCACCTATCTGAGTATTACCTAAAAATTGATATTGCTCTACACCCATGAAACCGTTTTTTAAAATATTTTTTAAAAAATCTAAATTTGTAGTAAAATGTACTAAATATTTGCTTTTAGTTGGTTCGATGTAGTCATATACAAAATATAGAGGGAATACATTTATTTCCGAATTTTTGTTTTCGTATGTATCTCTGTAAATTTCATATAAATAGTCATATGAACTACACATTAGCTAAAGTAATGTGTTTCAGGTTTCATAGACTCGTCTAATGACAACGCCTCCACCTGTTTT
>ERZ869929.756-NODE-756-length-14963-cov-7.177757_pt1 | contig 14963 bp, 7 predicted proteins | sample MGYA00579312_ERZ869929 | MGnify/ENA primary metagenome ERZ869929 (study PRJEB32216, sample SAMN09231818) | wastewater metagenome | place: USA: Maryland | collected 2016-08-09 | study: EMG produced TPA metagenomics assembly of the PRJNA472060 data set (Reclaimed... | reverse complement strand
AGGTATGGCTTTCCGTGAGTTGCGTGAGGCTCGTGCAAAGATCGCCGCCCTCCGGGGGGCCCTGGAGGACTTGATGGATGAACAGAATGGGCCGCCACTGATTCGCGACGCTGCATCGTGGCAGGCAGCGATGGATAACGCCCTGCGGGTGCTGGCCGGGAAGGAGGGCCAGGGTGGCTGAGGTGGTGTTCACCGTCGTCCCGAAGCGAGGCCTCCTGCCCGAGGATGCCGAGTACCGCGACACCGGCTGCGACCTCAGCCCGAGCTGTCTCTCCTGCCACCTCCCCCAGTGCCGCTACGACCCCGCCGTCCAGCCCCACGTCATGGCCTCCTTCAGCCGCCAGCGCAAGGCCGTCATCATGGTCAAGGCCGGCGTCGATGTGGACGGCATCGCCGCCCTCCTCGGCGTCTCCCGCCGCCAGGTCTTCCGCTACCTGGAGACGAGGCTGGTGTAAGTGCTCGCCCCGGCTGACCTTCGCCTCCGCGCTATCCCCGAGGACCTGAATGAGCGCCGCCTCAAGCTGAAGGCCGCAGCCAGGCTCCGCGCTGCCCAGTTCGACTTCCCGACCTTCCTGCACTACGTGATGCTCGAGGAGGTCATCCTCGGCCCCGACGGCGTCCCCACCCCGGGCGGCGCCATCAAGATGGAGCTGTGGCCGCACCTGGTGGAGCGGGCGCAGTCCTGGGGCGCCGGCCAGGACGAAGTCATCCTCAAGGCCCGCCAGCTCGGTCTCTCCTGGCTGGCCGCGGCCTACGCCGTCTGGACGGCCCTCAAGCCCGGCGGTCGTGTCCTCCTCCTCTCCAAGACCGAGGACGACGCCTTCGAGCTGCTGGGCAAGTGCGAGTACATCTTCGAGCACCTCCCGCCGCAGCTTCAGCTCCCGCTCGAGGTGGACAACAAGGGCACCCTCGAGTTCGAAGGGGGCGGCGTCATCAAGGCACTGCCCTCCACCCAGAACGCGGGCCGCGGCTTCACCGCTCGCCTGGTCATCGTGGACGAGGCCGCGTTCCACCAGTGGGCGCAGCAGAACTTCAAGGCCTACCGCGCCACCGTGGCCGACGGTGGGCAGCTCCTCATCCTCTCGACCGCCAACGGCGTCGGTGGCTTCTTCTGGGACCGCTGGCAGCTCGCCTGCCGCTACGAGGAGCTGGCCGGCCAGATCCAGCGGGGCAACGCGCCGGCCTACGCCCTCACCGAGGGCTTCGCCCGGGCGCTGAAGACCGCCGCCGTGCCGGTGTTCATCCCCTGGTTCGCCCGCCCCGACCGCGACCAGGCGTGGCTCGAGAAGGAGCGGCTGCAGTACGCCGGCCTGCCCGAGGAGTTCAGCCAGGAGTACCCGGCGACCGCCGACGAGGCCTTCATCCAGCTCACCGGCCTGGTCTACCCGCAGTTCTCCCCGGCGCGGCACGTCATCGACTTCGAGCCCGTCCCCTGGGACGAGTGCCTCTACCGCTATGGCAGCTACGACCAGGGCGGCGGCGACCCCTCGGTCATGGGCACCTTCGGCGTCTGGCGGCGTCCTGATGGCCTGCTGGCCGTCCACCAGTACGGCGAGCTGTACAAGCGCACCGGGGCCATCACCGTGGACGAGGCCGCGGCATTCTTCCTCGCCTGGCACCGCGCCGCGCCCTTCACCGTCATCGAGCCGGACCCGGTGGATGCCACCCTCCAGGCGAGCCTCGCGAACATGGGCCTGCCGGTGGACCTCTCGAGCCGCTACAGCCGCCAGGAAGGCCTGGGCATCCACGCCTGGTGGCTGGACAACGACCGCTTCACCATCGGCTCGCACTGCCGGGACGGCATCAACGAGTACCACCAGTACCGCTGGAGCACCCGCGTGGACCCCAACTCGAAGGACCGCTACAAGACGAACACGCCGCACGACCACCACGGCGACGGCATCGACACGAAGCGGCTCGCCCTGACCCGCATCTACTACGACCTGCTCGCCCAGACGGTGCGGCGGGTCACCAGGAAGGTCAGGCAATAATGCTGTTGACAGCCTCCGCGCCCGAGGCGTAGATTCCCCGGGTCAGCCGATGCGGGGGCCGTGTCCGCTCCACCGCTGCCCGCTTCCGCCGACAGTAGCTGACCCACAAGCCAGCTACACAACGAAGCCCCCCGTCCGCTCCGGGGGGCTTTCGTTTGCGGCAGCACCGGGCGGGATTCGAACCCGCTATCCTTGTCCCCGGCCAAGCCGGACGTGGTTTACCCCATCAGCCTACAGCGGTCTGCCGACTCCATACTGACATGGGCCGTAGGGGCGAGCGAGGGCGGCATTGTAGCCTCGCCGCATGACCAGTCCCGCCGTCCGCCGAGAACTGACCCAGAGCAACGACCGCCGACTGCTCGCCGAGCTTGAGGCCAGGAACAAGCCCGACATCCCCGAGCCGTCCGTCCCCGAAATCCTCGAGACCTACGAGTACCTCCGCCAGTACTACCAGGCCTGGCGGCTCGCAGCCAACGAGGAGCGCCAGCGCCGCTACCTCAAGGACCAGCTCCCCAAGCGCATGCAGTCCGAGCAGATTGATGGCCGGCGCTTCTACACCCGCCTCAGCCACAACGAGATCATGCGCGTCGTCTCCCAGCAGACGGACAACCCGCCCCGCTTCATCGTCCCCGCCGCGGGCGACCGCAACGAGGACAAGGAGAAGGCCCAGAAGCAGACCCGCTGGGCGAACAACCTCCTCGCCGCCCTCCAGCGCCAGGGCGGCTCCCGGCGCAACGCCAACCTCCGGCGCCGTCTGGTGGACACCCAGAACGAGATTGGCCTCGCCGCGCTCGAGGTCTTCCTCACCGGCAGCTACGACGGCCTCGACGCCGAGCCCCACCCGGACGAGACCCCCGCCGAGACCCTCGACCGCCTCGACCGCATCACTCGCCAGCGCAAGCTGCCCTTCGGCATCCGCGTGGTTGACGGCCTCAACCTGCTCCTCGACGAGGACGACGACTACGGGCGCATCGCCATGATTGCCGAGCAGAAGCCCTGGGCGATGGTCCAGCGCCGCTACAAGGACAAGCTGAAGGACGGCGTGGTCTCCTTCAGCCCCACCCCGGGCGCGGTGGGCTTCGCCATGGACCAGGTCATCAACCAGCCCACGGGCGTGGACACCGTCCCGACCATCCGCTACTACGACGATCGCTACTACTGCTACATCGTCAACGGGGTGGCGGTCGATGGCCCGCGCGAGCACGGCCTCCCCGGCAACCCCGTCTTTCCGCTCTACGGCCCGGTGACCGGCGCCGCCAACCTCGAGCAGTCCATCCAGGGCATCTGCTGGGGCATGGGGCCGTCTGAGGTCGCCCTGAACGACATCATCACCATCATGATCGACACGATGTGGAAGACGCGGCAGCCCAAGTTCGTCATCGAGACGGCGGCGGACGGGCGCCTCATCCCCGACGAGACCGACCCCGAGCGGGCCGCCGTGCTCGACCTCTCGAACCTCGAGGAAGTCCAGCAGCTCAACCCCGGCCAGGTGCTGAAGAACGCGCACGAAAACTGGGAGCCGTGGTTCCAGCTCCCCCTGGTCAACCTGCTCTTCTCGGTCTGGGGCCGCTCCGCCCAGAACCCCATCGCCCAGGGCGAAGCCCCCGGCGCGGACACGGCGGGCTACACGGTAGCCACACTCTCCGACAACGCCACCACGCCCTACAAGGACAACGTCCTCAACGAGGCGAACCTCTGGGCGAACGTGATGGACTACATCCGCCTGCTCATCCGCGACACCATCAAGGTGCCGACGCCGCTCACGGTGCCGCTCCAGAACAAGCGCAAGGTGGGCGTGGAGTGGCTCGCCCTGGGCGAGGACGACATCACCGAGGTGCCGACCATCTGCACCATCGACCCGAACAGCGATGCTCATCGCCTGGCGAACCGCCAGAGCCTGATGGAGGGCAACGAGCGCGGCTACCTGCCGCGGCGCGAAGTGCAGACGAAGGCCTTCGGCGCCGAGGACCCGGAGGCCTGGGACGACGAGATTGTGATCGACGGCATGCGCGAGCGGCTCGCCCAGCTCGCCGTCGAGGGCGTCCTCCAGGAGGCCCAGCTCGTTCAGCAGCCGCCGAACCCCTTCGCCCAGGGTGGCGGTGGTCCCGGCCAGCCCCTGCCCGGCCCGGGTGGTGGCCCCGCTGTCCCCTCGGGTGGCCCGCCCCCACCGCAGGCGCCCCAGGTGGGAGCCGCCCAGGCGGGCGCCAGCCGGCAGTTCACCGGCGCGGCGCGTGGAGGTGAGGACAACGGCTATGTGCCGCGGAACGTGCGCCAGTGAGAGGCGAGGCGCGGCTCGGGTCGGTGCGCTGGAACCGCCTCTACGCCGAGGGCGACCAGATCCTCGAGCACCTCAAGGAGGTCCTCAAGGACGAGCTGTACGCCGACGGCCTGCCGCCCTTCACGGCGCAGAAATCCGAGAGCGAGGAGTACCACACCCTCATCACCATGGCGCAGGTCAACGACCCGCGCTTCGTGAACGACGTCGAGGCGAAGAGGCGGCTCGCCGAGCTGTCGCTGAAGTACGGCCCGCCGCCGCCCTACAAGGTGCCCATCGGGCAGACGATCCCCTTCAACCCCGGCAGTGAAGCCGCCGCTATGGGCTGACCCCCGCCTTTCGTTACGCTCCTCACCGGAGGCCGACAGTGGGAAACGACGACATCCTCCAGCAGATGCTGGACGTCCTGGACGAGATCCAGGCCACCAAGCCGCGCTCTGAAGACTTCATCAACGCCGACGGCACCCCCGACGAGCTGAGCTACCGCTCGGCCTTCCAGCAGTGGACGCAGGACCTCCAGAGCCAGGTGCAGACAGTCCAGTCCCTGAAGAACGAGAAGATGGGCGTGGCGGAGCTGCCAGACGGCCAGCTCGTCCCCATCGACACCCTCAGCCCGGATGAGCAGGACTACGTCCGCCAGTACAACGAGCAGCTCTATAACCAGCAGCTCGCGAAGTACGGCCTCGAGCAGTTCTCCCTCCGCCGGCAGAGCGTCATCGACGAGAACCAGCGGCTCGCCGACGAGTTCAGCGCGAAGCGTGGCGAGCTGCAGGACAAGCTCTCGCTCGAGAGCAACAGCCTCGACCGCTCCCTGGCCGAGCTGGACCGCTGGCTGAAGGGCCAGCAGGTCGCCGGCGAGGACGCCGACCGCATCCAGACTGCCCAGCAGGAGGCCACCAGGTATGGGACCACGAACGGCAAGCGCAGCTTTTCTGGCAACGACCTTGGTGCTGGCGTGGGCATGCTCGCTCAGCAGGCCGGAATCCCGGGCGATGTCCCTCTCATCAGCTACCCTGGCACCCAGCTCTGGGACCCTGTCGCCGATCGGCAGAACAGTCTCGCGGGCATGGGAATCAGCAACACGGCGCCCACCATCCCCCAGTCCGCGCTCTCCTTCGCGGACATCCCGGCGCCGCCGACGTTCTCACCGGTGCCCCAGGGTGGCGGCACCATCCCGTTCCCCTCCGCCCTCCTGCCTCCGTGGCAACCGCAGGGGATGCCCGGCTCCGCCATCAGCCAGGGCGCGGCTTCGGTCGCCAGCGGCCTCGGCAACGTCGCCGGCGCAGCGGCCCCGGCCCCGCCGACAGTCATCTCGCCGCCCCCAGACATCGCCCGCCAGATAGTCGCGAGGTAAGCCATGGTCACTGAGACGGTCACCGGAGCACAGATCCCGCTGGATGCGGCCTACATCGCCAACCTCGGGGCGCAGAACAACCTGACCGCTCGCGGCCAGGACATCAGCGTCCGCGGCCAGGACGTGGGCCTCATCACCTCGCTCGCCCAGTTCCAGCAGGCCGGCCAGATGGCCCTCCAGGAGTACTACAACAACGTTGCGACCATCGGCCTCGAGAAGGCCCGCGGCATCTACGAGCAGCGGCTCGCTCGCGCCCAGCTCGGGCTGCAGGCTGCGTCCGAGGGTGGCAACCAGCGGGCGAGCGCCGCCAGCCTCAAGCTGCAGGCACTGCAGATGCTCGCCGACCGGCGCGGCCCCCAGAACTGGGTGGGCTACGACTACCTCCTCGGCAAGCTGGGGACGCCCACCGGCCAGGCGGTGGACCCGACGACCTTCGCTGACTCCATCGTGGACCCCCGCTTCCAGCAGGGTTCGAACTACGACTGGGGCGCAGGCCTCGGCGACGAGAGCCTCTGGAACAACGTCCAGAACCCGCAGATGGCGGACTTCAACGCCGCCGCGAACACCTTCCAGCAGGCCATGGGCTCGCTCCGGGGCGTCCAGCCGTGGCAGTACACCTATCAGGGCGGCGGGGCTGGAGGTGCCGGCGGTGGGAGTGCCGCGCAGATCCCGCCCTTCACCGGGAACACCATCTTCGGGAACGCCCCCCGGCCCGCCCAGAACATCAGCGGCCAGGCACCCGAGGACATCTTCTCGGGCGTCCGCAACCAGGATGTGGCGGGCCTCAAGAGCGGCGACCGCGCTCTCATCACGACCGGCACCGCCGGGCCGTCCAAGCGGGACGACTACACCAACTTCCGGGTCTTCGAGCCTGGCACCAACCGCGAGTACCAGCCGGGCGAGGAGATCAAGGGCGGCGTCCCCATCTGGCTGCAGCGTCTCGCCGGCGGCGGGCCGATGCGCGACAAGATGGCCATCGTGGGCGAGGGCGCGACCGCCGACGACCTGGGCAAGAACGGCGAGATCATCATCAACTGGACGGGCGCCCCCATCGACGTCCTCAAGAACGAGGATGCCCGCGCCTTCATCGAACGCATGGACTCGATGATGGAGGGCGAGGGCCAGGAGGATGACCAGGGCGGCGAGGAGCCCGCCGGTGAGGAAGACGACGCCGACGAGGAGCCGAAGAGCGGAGAGGTCACGCTGGGCCGTGAGATGAAGAAGTACGGCAAGGGCACCCGCAAGGGCAGCTTCCTCTCCAAGCTGGCGAACTACGCCGACGGCACCGTTGACCCCTACCAGCTCGCCCTCGAGAACAAGCGCGGCCTCGAGCAGCAGACGGGCGCGGTCACCCCGGAGATGCGGGCCTTCGCCGCCTCTCGCGGCCTCGGCTCGAACCTCATGTACACCGACGGCCAGCTCCACTACCAGCGGCCTGACCTCGCGTGGGAGGCCGTGACCTACAACATGCCTGGCGTCGCCAACGGTGAGCAGAGCGTCCGCGCCATCGGCAACCTGCCGGGCTACACCGCTGCCGACCGGGCTGCCGCCTGGCAGAGGAATACCGCCCGCGCCAGCACGGGCACCTCGGGCGGGTACTCCACGACCGACCCCAGCTCGCCGATGTTCCAGGGCAACGTCGCCACGCAGTACCAGCCCGCCCCGGGGCAGGGCGTCTTCGGCTCGAGCGCCGGCACCGCTGCCGCGGGCGGCTCGGGGCAGACCACCGTGCTCGACCAGAACGGCGACTACGGCATGCCCCAGAACGACCTCCACATCAAGTACGACCCGGCGACCATCGGCAACCAGCCCTTCATCCAGAACCTCAAGCGCGGCCAGCGGGCGACCGGCCTCACCTCGGCCTTCGGGGCGAAGCTGTCGAACCCCCAGATCGGCATCCAGGACGCGCCCACGAACATCAACCTCCAGGGCTGGCGGGACAGTGACTCGAGCCAGCAGCAGGCCACCCAGGACCTCTATGAGCAGGGGCTGGCGGTGGACTTCGGGGACATCTTCAAACGGGCGGAGAACGCCGCCCCGCGAGGTGTGAGCACGGGCCGCAAGCGGTACGGGCTGTAGACCATGGCAGCACCGAAGTGGTGGCAGATAGAGACGCTGCAGCAGAAGCGGCAGCGCGAGCGCGAAATCCTCGACACGGTCACCCGCGACGTGGGCGGCTACCTGGCGCGTGGCGACGTGGCCGGGGCTCGCCGCGCCCTCGCGGACGCCTCCCCCAACCCGAACGTTCCCGCCGCGGTGAAGTGGCAGAAAGACCTCGGCAACCGCCTGCGCGAGAAGTTCACGCCCTTCCGCCTGCATGAGGCCGGCACCGGGCCGAACGACAACAAGGGCGATGGCGGCGGTGGCCTGCTCGGCAAGGTGGCGAAGGGAGCCTCGGTGGGGCTGACCGCGCTCAACCCCTCCGCCCCCGTCTCCGCCATCGCGGGCGAGGTGGCGCGGCGCACCGGGCTCGCGGACAAGGTCGCCGAGATAACGCCCAAGCCCCTGCGGACCGCGGCCAGCTTCCGCGCTGCCCTCGAGGCTCCGCTGCCCACCGCCATCGACGCCGCCACGGGCGACAAAGAGGCCAGGGCCAACCTCAACCGCTTCATCAGCGGCGAGCGTCTCGGCAACGACCTGGGCCTGCCCGCGAGCGAAGGCCTCAACAAGCTGCGCGAGAAGGGCTTCGTGGGCCGCGTGGCGGCGACCGCCATCGACCAGGCGACCGCACCGGCCACCTACGCGGGCGGCGTCGGCATCGGCCAGGGCTTCGCCCAGACGGGAGCCAAGAGCGTGGTCGCCAAGAGCCTCGCTCGCCGCTGGGCGCAGGAGGTGGGTGCTGCCACCGTCGGCACCGTGGCCGGTGAGGAGGCCGCGAAGTACGCAGCCACGAAGACCGACAACCCCTATGTGGTGGGCGCCGCCGGCATCGGCGCGGGCCTGCTCGCCGGTGGCGCGGCCTACAACCCGAAGGCGACCGCCGCGCTCACCGGGAGGGCGGGCAAGGCGGTTGGCACCGCCGTGGCCGAGGACTTCCGCCGGGTGGCCGCAGACCCCCGCGCTGCGGGACGCCGACTGCTCGCCGACGAGGCCGGCCAGGCCCAGGTCATCCCCCGCGGGACGCGCATCGCCCACGGCTCGAGCGCACCGCTCGAGGGCGACCTGCGGGCCTCCGAGTACGGCTCCATGGGCAAGGGCTTCTACGGGGACATCAACGACCCCGAGGTGCAGCTCGCCCGCTACTTCGCGCTGCGGGCCGCGCGGGACGCCCAGGTGCAGGTCCCGTCCGACGTCCTGGCCGACTCCGCGAAGTTCGAAGACTGGGTGATGGCGCACCCCGAGCTGCAGGACGCCGCCGCCGGCGCGAACATCACGCCCCTGACCCCGCTGCGCGACCTGAACGCCCTCCGCGCGGACATGCCCGTAGACAAGGCCGAGCTGAAGGCCGTCCGCATGGCCCTCGAGCCGAAGCAGCGGGCGGAGTTCAACCGCCTGGTGCGGGACTCTGCCATGGATGCCGAGCCGCTCGGCGGCGACGTCCGCTTCGCCCTGAAGCAGATGGGCGACGGGACGGGCGAGGACTTCGCCAACGCCGTCCTGAAGAAGGCCGGCTTCGACGCCATGGCCGGCGAGAACATCTCGAAGTGGGGCACCTCCGAGGTCAACGTCTTCGACCCGAACGACCTGGAGAGCTGGTTCGACTACGCCGCTCGCCAGGCGGCAGACAAGTCCCTCGGCGGCAAGAGCATCGGCGGACGCCTCGTCGGCATGCCCGAGGGCGTTAACACCGTCGGCGACCTGCAGGCATTGCAGGCTCGCATTAAGCAGATGGCGGTGGACGCCGCCGAGCACCGCCACTGGTATGAGAACAGCGGCGGCTGGATGCTCCGCGCCAACGGTGGCGACAAGGCCGCAGCGACCGAGATGGCGATCATCACTGCCTGGGGCTCGACCGACACCTCCGTCGCGGCCCAGGGCAGCTTCACGGCGCGGGCCATGGCGCAGGCTCAGGCCGGCGAGGCCATCACGAAGGGGCATCGCTACGGAGCCGTATCGAAGCAGATTGACAGCCTCGTCAACCTCTACCGCAGCGACCGCCAGGAGTTCGCCCGCAAGGTGGCGGACATGGTGAAGGTGGGCGCCGAGGATGCAAAGGCACCGAAGCTGGGGGCGTTCTTCACCGACCTGCTCGACGACATCGACCCGACGCTCGCCAACTACATCCGCGAGCTGAGCGGCGTCGGCGCGACCATCGACCGCTGGATGGCGCGGGCCTACGGATTCAAGACCGACGTCCTCTCGCCCGCCCAGCGGGCATTCATCCAGAAGGACGTCGACCGCATCGCGAGTGAACTGGGCTGGAAGCCAAAGCAGGTCCAGGCCGCGGTCTGGGTGAACCAGCTCGCGAAGGAGAAGGGCATCTCTCTCTCCGAGGCCGGCCTCGACTATGCCGATTCCTTCGCCGCGCACACGGCGCAAATCTCCTGGGAGACGATGCCGGGCGAGGGCACCGCGCTCTACTCCCTGCTCGACGGCATCCAGGACGCTCCGCTGCCCGTCCAGGCCGAGCTGCATGCCGCCCTCACGAAGGTCGGCCTCGACGAGAACGGCACCGACATCCTCGCCCGCGCCATACACCTGCCGGTCGCCGGCCAGTTCGAAGGGCCGGGCGTCGAGCGTTTCGATGGCTCGCTCTTCATTCACCCCGGGAGCCAGACCAACGTCATCGTCCCCGGTGCCGCCCGCAAGTCCGTCCCCATCGTCTCGCCCGAGGTGGCCCGCCAGGTGAGCGACTACGCCGCCCTCCTCGCCCTGGCCCGCTCGCAGCGAGCCGCCCCTTGGACGCGCCCCTTCGCTGATGCCCCGAAGTACGCGCACAACGGCATGCTCCTGAAGCTTGGAGAGGTCATCGCCCCCGAGGACGCCGCCAAGCTGGCGTCCTACCTGGACGACGACTACGCCATCGTCCCCCACCCCGAGGGGGCGCTCGTCTTCGCTATCCCCGGCGATGTGGACTACGCCGCCCGGGCCGTCGATGGGAAGGTGCCGAAGGCCGCGCAGGATGCCGCCAAGGCACTGAACGCCTCCCGGCAGGAGCGTGTCCGCTACGCAGTAGATAACACCTTCCAAGAGCGCCCCGTGGAAGGGTATACTCTGGCAACCGATGGTGATTATGTGACCATCGAGCGTGGGCAGGAGGTTTACGATGCCATTGGTCGAGAAGGGTCCCCTGCCTACCTCACACCCGATGTTCGGGAAGCTGTCGATCAACTCAGCCGCGGTACGCGGGAAGTTGCCGACGGATTCGCGGCCCGATACGGCTTCGGCCCCTACCGCGGCACCGCCCGCCCCGGATTCCTCAGCGATGCCGCCGGCCAGGTAGATACCGGCCTCGCGGCCAACCTGGCGACCGGAGCCGCCGGGGCCGCGTATGGCTATGCAACAGGAGATGACACTCAGGACCGCTGGAAGCGGGCGCTCGCGTTCGGAGTCGGTGGTCTCGCGGGAGGCGCAGCCGTTCGGGTCGGCGCTCGAGCCGCTTTCCCGGGAGCACTGCCCACCACCGCCCCGCCCCGCCCCGCCAGCATCCTGAGTGCGCTCCCCCCCGACGCCGTCGAGAACAGCTACACCACCGCCTCAGGCATCCAGCGCATCGTCCCCAAGGTCGGGACGAGCGGCGCCGGTCGCGCCGTGGCGGCGAAGCTGGAAGCCCTGAAGACCCCGGGCCGGGTGATGGAAGCCCTCCCGCCCGTCGTCCGCAACGGGGTGGCCCTCCTCAATCCCTCCGTGAACCAGGACCAGCAGGTCCTCGTCGCCTGGCGAGCCGGCCAGGGCGTCCGCGCCCAGCTCCAGACGGAGTGGACGGCGGCGCTCAACCCCATCGTCGAGCGGGTCGAGACGCTCCTCCCGACGGCCACCTACCACGGGCCACGCGGCACCGCCGCCGACATGCTCATCGGGACGGCGAAGGACATCGCCGACCACCCCGAGCTGTATGACATCAGCCCCGAGCTGCGCTCCGCCCTGGACGACCTCAACGTCGCCATGTGGGACGAGGTCGCCGGTCGCGCCCGCGCCGAGTACGGCGTGGACGTCCGCCCCTACGAGGGCGAGGGCAAGCCCGGCTTCGTCTACCTGCCCACCCTGGCGGCGAAGGACTCCCTCGACGACAAGCTGATGAACGCCTTCGACTCCCTCTCGACCAAGTCCATGGCGAAGCGTCGCGGCTACGTCAGCGCCCGCGACCGCCTGGTGGACCCGGAGACCGGCCAGACGCCCGAGTCCGTGAAGCGGGCGCTCAAGGCCGGCGCGAAGGAGTTCGTGCCCGAGACCGACCTGCGCGAGCTGGTCTCCGCCCACATCCAGGCCATGGCCTCGAACGCCGGCCACGCCACCATGAAGGAGGGCGCCGGCGGGCGCACCCTGCCCGACATCGTGCAGGAGCTGCACCCCGGCCTCGCCGAGGCGAAGACCCGCGCCCGCCAGAACGTGACGAACCTCAACAGCAAGATGAAGACCGCGACTGCGGCGAAGGCCGACACCCTCAAGCGCATCAGCCTGAACGACACCCAGATGCGCCAGCTCGACAAGCGCATGCAGCCGCTCGAGAACCGCATCGCCGCGCTCGAGGCGGAGAACGAGTTCGGCCCCGAACTGAGCTACCTCTCGGGCCAGGTGCGCGAGCTGCGGATGATGCGCGGCAAAATCACCAACTATGCGAAGACGCTCGAGGGCCGCAAGACCTTCAACGAGGCGAAGATCAAAGCCCTCGACGACGCCATCGACTCGGCCCACAACGACCTGCTGGACGTCGTCAAGCGGTACGAGAGCGCCGGCACCGACCCCTACGTGCGCGACCCGCTGACCCAGCGGTGGTACACGCCCGAGGCGGCGAAGACGATGACGCAGCTCCTCGCCCGCCCCGCCGGCTTCGGCAAGAACCTGGCCGACATCAGCGACGAGATCCGCGCCTGGCACCTCGCCGGCGACGCCTCGCTGGGCACCATCCAGGGTGCCCTGGGCGTGATGAGTGACCCCATCAGCGCAGCCAAGACGGCCCGCAAGATGCTCGCCGGGGGCAACCCCCAAGCCGAGCTGGCGCGGCTCGCCCGGGACGAGGCCGACGACGTCGCGGAGTACACCTTCGCCACGGGCCGGGTCTTCGGCGACCCGCTCGCAGAAATCCGCCAGCAGGCCCGCGGCTTCGAACGGGTGCCAGGCATCCGCACCGCCCAGGACCAGCTCAGCGCCCTCTTCGAGCGCGGCAGCTACGAGGCCTGGAAGCGGGAGCGCGACATCGTCCTCCATGAGAACCCGGGCATGTCGCGCTCCCTAGCGGGCCATGAGGCGGCGAACATGCTCTCCAAGGTGGTGCCGGGGCTGAACCCCGCCGAGCGCGGCGTGAGCGGCACCAGGGGGGCCATCGAGCGCGGCGCCCTCACCTCCGTCTCCTTCGCCACCTCGCCCGCCCTGCTCGGCGCAGAGGCCGCGAAGGGCACCGCCAAGCTGGCCCAGCAGGCTGCGCTCAAGCTGATGCGCTCCACCTCGGTCAACCCGGACGGGGCATGGGCCGCGCTCACCGCCCGCGAGCAGATCGCCCTGCGCCGCACCGTCATGCTGGCCGGCACGGTCACCGCGCTCTCCACCGCCTCCGCCATCCTCTCCGCTCCCTCCCGCAACCTGAGCGTCGAGGAGGCGGTCCAGGAGGCCTTCGACCCCGGGAGCCGCTACTTCGCGGCCCTGCAGCTCGGGGAGGGCCGCTCCATCCCCCTGGGTGGCCCTTTCCGCAGTGCTATCAAAGCGATAGTCCCGCGCGACGGGGTCATGTTCGCGGGCGTCCCGAGCTGGCTGGGGACCCGCATCAACAGCCCCATCAAGCCGGTCATCGACATCGCCCGCAACCGGGACTTCCAGAACGACCCCATCTACCAGGGGAACTTCGCCCGGCCCGAGAACGTGGCCCGCGCCCTCTGGTACTTCGGTGGCGAGGGCATCGCCCCCGTCTCCGCCGGCCAGGTCTCGGAGGACATCCGCCGCGGCGAGTTCGACCCGGGCGGGACGAGCCAGCGGGTTATCGCCCAGTTCCTCGGTTCGAACCTCTCGCCGGTCAGCCCCACCGAGAAGCTGTCGCAGATCAGCCGGGCCATCTACCAGAAGGAGTTCTACGACCTCCTGCCCAGCCAGCGGGAGGCCATCAAGAAGGCCCAGCCCAAGCTGTGGGAGGAGGCGGTCGCCGCCGGCTCGGACGCCCGCCAGCAGGCCGAGGCCCAGAAGGCGAAGCTGCGCCAGGCCCAGCAGAACGACGACGACCTCTTCCTCCAGGGCAAGCTGACGCTCGAGAAGTGGACGGCGGCCACGGACGACCGCTCCAACCAGCTCGTCGGCGCCGAGGACGTCCTCTTCGCCGACGCGAAGGGGAAGGCTTCGAAGCCGGTCTCGCCGGTGCTCGAGGCCTACTACCAGGCCATCGACGCGAGCGCGAAGGCGAACAACGGGCGGGTGGATTGGGACGCCATCGACGTCTGGAAGAGCGGGCTTTCGAAGGCCGACCAGAAGACCATCGACGAGAACACGGGCCTCAACAAGACGCCCCTGGTCAAGCTGAAGAGCGACCTGCAGAAGCAGTACTACAGCCTGCCCCGCTACCGCGGCTACACCGCCGACCAGGCGGTCGCCATCGACGACCTCTGGCAGGAGGTGCGGAACAACGCCTCGAGCAGCGACGACGCCGCGATGCTCGCCGCCATGCGGAAGAACCCCGCCCTCACCCGGGGCGCGGACCCGAAGATTGTCGAGGGCGTGAAGCGGCGCATCCTCGGGCTGCTCACGGAGGACACCTCGCGCCGGAACTGGGCCAAGGCCCACCCGGAGTCGGCGGTCTTCCTGCGCCGCGGCAAGCTGACGGCAGCGGACAGTGTCGCGATAAAGAAGGCTCTGGGCGGGGCGTCCCGCTAGACTGCGACCAGGGAGCGCGGGGGCAAGGGTCAGTGCCCCCGCTGCCCCTACAGGAGGACTCCAATGGCTCAGATGGCTCACACCAACATCCGCCCGCTGCTGCACACGGGCCTGCGGAAGTACCGGGATTCGGGCCTCCGCGAATACACCATCCCCAGCACCGCGCTCAGCGGCACGGCCACGGTCACACCGACCGAAGCCGAGGTCGTGACCGGCGGGCAGACCCTGCTCATCGACATCGAGGAGGCCATCTTCGTGCCGGCGGGAACGCAGTTCGACGCCGTCCGCCAGGCCATCATCGACGGCCTCGACTCGGACGGTGCGGAGGCCGCGGGCTGGAACGCCGACCTCCGCGACCCCACGGCGGCCCCGACCGCGGGGCGGCCGT
>ERZ869929.755-NODE-755-length-15003-cov-19.868009_pt1 | contig 15003 bp, 17 predicted proteins | sample MGYA00579312_ERZ869929 | MGnify/ENA primary metagenome ERZ869929 (study PRJEB32216, sample SAMN09231818) | wastewater metagenome | place: USA: Maryland | collected 2016-08-09 | study: EMG produced TPA metagenomics assembly of the PRJNA472060 data set (Reclaimed... | reverse complement strand
CGAGTGGTTAGCTGGTAGCCACTGGTTAGTTGGTTGCCGGTTAGTTGGTGACCAGCTACAATTTGGACCGGGGTACCCCATCAGGATTCGGTGGGTAGTTTTAGTCGACCCCCCTCGAACAATTTTTTTTGCTACTATAAGTCATGTCCAAAGCATTAGCATTTGCTAAATTAGATGCATGGATCGCTGAGAGAGGCGAGATTGCGTTTTTCGAGTTGGCGTCGAGGGTAGGGTCAGGGGAGTTGCCGAGTCGGATAGCGCAGAGTATAGGGGTACCGTGGTTTGCGCTGAAGGCGTGGATTGAAGATGATCCTGAGAGGATGGCACTGGTGGAGTTGGCGGTAAGGGCGGGTGCTGACCAATTGGAGGCGGAGGCGTTGCAGGAAGTCAGGAAGGCGGACAGTGATACGGTGAGTCTAGCCAAGCTTCGGTACGAGAGTTACGTGAGGAGTGCTGGTTTCAGGGACAGGAAGAAGTACGGGAACAAGGTGGATGTTGAGGTAGGAATGACCGTAAGCATAGTGGATGCGTTGCGGGAGGCCAGGGGCCGTGTGGTGGAAGGTAGTAGTGAGCGGGTTGAGGACGCGGCGCATGCGCGACAGACAACCTACCTACCGGCGACTTTGCCGGTGACACACACGGAGATATAGCCAATGGGAATTACGGAGCGGATTGACGGGGTGACGGAGATTAGGACACTGAAGGCGATTGCGCCTTCCCCGAGGAGCATCAAGGTGTCGTTGGATGACAATTGCCAGTTCCGGTGCGGGTTCTGTAGTCGGAAGGACGCGGCGGGTGGCTGACATGGACATCTTCGTCGGCTACGATCCGGTGGAAGCGGCGGCCTTCCATGTCTGCGTCAATTCCATCATCCGGCATTCGTCGGTCCCGGTGACGATACACCCGTTGGCGCTGAATACGCTGCCGGGATACTCCGAGGAGCATGGTGACGGCAGCAACGAGTTTATCTACTCCAGGTTTCTGGTGCCATACCTGATGAGTTGGACAGGACGGGCGCTGTACATCGATGGCGACATGGTGGTGACGGATGACATTGCGAAGTTGTTCGCGCTGGCCGACACGTACAAGGCAGTGCAGGTGGTCAAGCATGATTACAAGACCACGGCAGAGAAGAAGTACCTTGGCAGCAAGAATGAGAACTACCCAAGGAAGAACTGGTCGAGCGTGATCCTGTGGAACTGCAACCACTTTGCGAATCGCGGATTGACGCCGGAGTACGTGCAGGAATCCACCGGCAAGCATCTTCATCGGTTCGCGTGGCTTGAGGATGACCAGATTGGCGAGTTGCCTGCTGAGTGGAACTGGCTTGCCGACGAGTACGGACGCAACGGCGAGGCAAAACTGCTGCATTGGACATTGGGTTTGCCTGGATTTCGAGAATACGAGACCTCGCCAATGGCAGAGGAATGGTTTGCGGAGTTGGCACTGACTGTGCGGTGCGGGTAGATGGCACAAACGCCTATTTACTCCGCGAAGGAAGAACAACGCCTGATGACGGAGTTGTGGTCGCCGGACATTGCCGACGACCCGGAGGCGTTTGTGATGTTTTGCTATCCGTGGGGGAAAGAGAATACGCCGCTGGCAAAAAGGACTGGCCCACGCAAGTGGCAACGCGGAATCCTTCGGGAAGTGCGCGACCATATCAAGAAGAACAACGGAAAACTTGATCAGAACTTTTTTGAGGCGTTGAAGGATGCGACGTGCTCCGGTCGGGGGATAGGAAAGTCGGCGCTGGTGTCATGGTTGTCGCATTGGAACTCCACTTGCCATATCGGGAGCACTACTCGGGTAAGCGCCAACAGCGAGAACCAGTTGCGGTCTGTCACATGGGCCGAAATGGGCAAGTGGTTGGCTATGGCGATCAACAAGCATTGGTTCGAGATGTCGGCAACAAAGATTACGCCGGCAAAGTGGTTGTCAGATTTGGTTGAGCGTGATCTGAAGAAGGGGACACGCTATTGGGCGATTGAGGGCGTCTTGTGGTCTGAGGAAAACCCTGACGGATTCGCCGGCCCGCACAACGAAGATGGAATGATGATCATTTTCGATGAAGCGAGTGGTATTGCTGACGGTATTTGGGATGTTGCTTCCGGGTTTTTCACGGAGCCTGTGTTGCATAGGTACTGGTTTGCGTTTTCCAATGGGCGCAGGAATCAGGGGTACTTTTACGAATGCTTCAACTCGAAACGGAACTTCTGGAGGACGCGGAATGTTGATGCGCGGACGGTTGAGGACACAGACCCGGCTGTTTATCAGCAGATCATCGATGAGCATGGGGTGGATTCCCGGCAAGCCAAGGTCGAGGTCTATGGTCAGTTCCCGAGCCAAGGAGATGATCAGTTCATCGATTCCGGCGTAGTCGACGCCTGCATTGGAAGGCAACCAATGAACGACAAGGACGCGCCAATCGTTGTCGGCGTCGATGTGGCGCGATTCGGGAGCGACAAAACGGTGATTTGCGTCCGAAAGGGCCGTGACATCGTGACGCTGATCAAGTCCGCTGGACTCGATACCATGCAGGTTGTCGGCAAGGTGATCGAGGTCATGGGCAAATACAAACCAATTCTGACCATAATTGACGAAGGCGGGCTTGGAGCGGGGGTTCTTGACCGATTGCTTGAACAGCAGTATAAAGTTCGTGGCGTGAATTTCGGCAGCAAGGCCGATTCAGCGACTTACGGCAACAAAAGGGCGGAAATGTGGGGGCTGATGCGTGAATGGCTCAAAACAGCAATCCTACCCAATGACCGCGAGCTTCGCGCAGACCTAATCGGTCCTACCTACAAGCTGAACTCCATGGGCGCTATCATGCTTGAGCGCAAGGAGGACATGAAGCGACGAGGCGCTGCATCCCCTGACAGCGCGGACGCGATAGCAATAACCTTTGCCTATCCGGTATCATGGGGAACATCGAATCGTGCTATCAATTACCCACAAATGGGCATCGTCTAGGAGACAAACATGCTGACAATCCAACAAATGATCCGCGCCGTGCGTGACTTGCAGGCCCGTGTCGAGAAACTTGAAGCCGCGAAGGTTACTGTCGCTCCGGTTGAAGTCGAGAAGCCTGTTGTTCGCCGTGGCCGTCCGGCACAGGTTGTTGATGAAGTCGTTGATGTCGCTCCGGTCGAGGTGGAATTGTGAAACTCAGCGATGATGAAGTCATCGCAAAGGTAGAGTACGAAGAACGCATCGCCTACGGTATCAACGATGCCGAGTTGTCGGATCAACGTGCGCAGGCGATCAAGTATTACCTAGGCGAACCATTCGGCAACGAGGTTGAAGGCCGCTCGCAGGTTGTCAGTTACGACGTTCAGGATACCGTCGAATCCTCATTGCCACAACTCATCAAGATTTTCACTTCCGGCGACCAAGTTGTCCGATTCGACCCAAAGGGGCCGGAGGACGAGAAAGCGGCACAACAGGAAACAGATTACATCAACCATCTGGTGATGGAGAAGAACAATGGTTTCGAGGTCATGTACTGCTGGTTCAAGGACGCGCTGATCAGCAAGAATGCCTACGTCAAGGTGTATGCCGAGGACGAGTACGAGGAGGAGCAGGAATCCTACCAAGGGATAACTGACGCGCAGTTGCAGATTCTTGTGCAGGATGCAAGCGTCGAGGTTATGGAACATTCGCAGTATCCTGACCCGATGGCGCAGGGTAATCCAGCGCAAATGATGCAGATGGGTGCGCCAATGATGCCGCAACCAATGCTGCACGATGTAAAGATCAAGATAACCGAAAACAAGAAGTGCATCAAGATCAAGAATGTAGCACCGGAGTCCATCATGGTGTCGGTGGATACATGCGGCTTGCGACTGAACGATTCACGCTTTGTGCAGCATCGCGAATTGAGTTGTCGTGAGGACTTGGAGGAGCAAGGATTCAAGGTTCCTGGGAATGTCGGCACTGTAGATCGTGACGAATTCAACCTTGAATCGCTTTCGCGTGACCTGTATTCCGAGCAGTTCGACAAATCCACCAACGAATCGGATCAACTGCTAGTCAAGGATACCTACATCAAGATTGACGGAAAGCGGTGGCGTTACGTCATTGTCGGGAACACAGTTATCCACAAGGAAGAGGCAGATATTGTTCCATTTGCCTGCATCACGCCGATGATCATGCCGCATCGCCATATCGGGCGCAGCTATTCCGATTTGACGATGGATATTCAGTTGATCAAGTCCGCGCTGATTCGTGGTCAACTGGACAATATGTACCTGTCGAACAATGGACGGTATGCAATCAGCGATCGCGTGAATCTTGAGGATATGCTGATTTCGCGCCCAGGTGGGGTTGTCCGTGTTCAAGGCGAACCCGGTGCTGCAATCCTTCCGCTTCAACATACTCCATTTCCGCCAACGTCATTCACGATGGTCGAATACATGGACACCATGAAGGAGAAGCGCACCGGAGTCACTTCCTACAATCAGGGATTGGATGCAGACTCGTTGAACAAGACGGCTACCGGAATCAACGCCATCATGCAGGCGGCAGCGGCACGTTTGGAGTTGGTAGCGCGGGTGTTTGCCGAGACTGGCGTGAAAGACCTGTTCCTGATGGTGCATCGTTTGGTTCGCACGACCTACACCAAGAACGAGATATTCAGACTGCGCGGCAAGTGGGTTGAAGTCGATCCGCGTTCGTGGAAGAACCGTGCTGACATGAGTATCAATGTCGGACTTGGTACTGGCAACAAGGACGCGCAGTTGATGCACATTCAGACCATTCTCGGTGCCCAACAACAGGCCATGCCGCTTGGTGTGGCGACCCCGCAGAATGTCTATAACGCCCTGATAAAACTGACGCAGAACGCCGGATTCCGCAATCCGGAGGAATTCTGGACTGATCCAGAAGGCAAACCGACTCCGCAACCGCCTCCTGACCCAAAAATTGCCGTAACCGAGATGCAACTGAAGGCCGATGCGCAGAAGTTTCAGGCGCAGACGAAGGTGGAGAATGAACGCTTTGAGGCCGAGACGAAACTTGATCAGCAGAAGTTCATTGCCGAAACGACCATTGAGCAGCAGAAGGCGCAGCAACAAGCGCAGCAGGAACAGATGCGTTCCGAGAACGACCTGATCATCGAGCGTGAAAAGTTGCAGATGCAGGCCGAGTTGGAACGGTACAAAGCCGACCTGAAGGCGCAGACTGACATGAAGATCGCCGTGCTGAATGCCGAGATTGCCGAACGTGAGGCAGCAAGGCAGGCTGAACGCGATGCGCGTGACCAGCAGATGCGGATGGCGATGCACACGGAGAAAATCGAGGCAATGACAAAGGCCAAGAAGGTTACACGCGACGGAAGTGGACGGGTTTCCGGGGTTGAGTAATGGCCTCGGCGTGGGGCAAAAGTTGGGGAAAGGCATGGGGGAATTCCTGGGGCCGCATTGTCGCGGCGGCAACAGGCGGCGCAGTAAGTCGCGGTGGATTCAAACGGCCATTAGTTGCGATAATCGCCGTCGATGGCAAGGACTACCGCGTACCCATCGACATGGTGCAGGAGTTTGTCGATACGCTGAAGGCCAAGATCAAGGAAGCACCGGCACAAAAGGTGTTGAAGAAGCGGCGCAAAGGCAAGACGGTTGAGAAGGTTGCAGCACCGATACACATCGTCATCAAGTCGGCTCCAGTTGAGTATTTTGCACAAATTGAGTCGATCATTGACAGAAGCAATGAAATATTCAATACTTTGTGGCAGAGAGCGATTCAGAAGTACCTGCTGCAACTGGATGATGAAGAAGCAATTTTGCTTTTGCTACACTAGGAGGACACATGCTGAAACAGTTTGAACCCGTGTCGGTAAAGGAACAAATCATCCGTGGTCATGCCGCCGAGGACTTACTGGCGAACCCGCTTTACAAGGAGGCGATTTCCTCTGTCCGTGAAGGCATCATCCACGGCATTGAGTCGAGCGCGATGGGCGATGAACAGTCGCACAACCGTTTCGCCATTGCGCTGCAACTGCTGAACAGCATCGAGAAGCAACTGAAGACCCACGTCGAAACCGGCAAGATTGCACAGATTCAGGTGCGTGAAGGGCCGGTAGTGCGATTCCGTGCTGCGGCGGGGTTTTAATGGCAATGTATCAATCGGTTTGCTCTGTATGCAAGAAACTTCACGTTTATCGTGAAAGTATTGCAAAAAGGGACAATACACCGTCTTGCTGCGGTTACAAGACGATTCGCAAGATAACGCCACCGATGGTTACAGTCATCGGCAAGGCAGCAGGTTAAGGAGATAGAACGTGGCCGACCAAGTTGCTGAACAGTCAGTCGAAGAGCGCATGATGGCATTCCTCGATGCACCAGAAGTTACGGGGGAAGAGCCGGAAGCGGAACCGGAGGCAGTTACAGCGGGAACGGAGCAGGAAACCGAGGAGGCCTCGCAAGAGGGAACTACCGAAGAGGAGGCACCACCGCGAAAACTGAAACTGACTCACAACGGCGAGGAAATCGAAAAGGACGAGACGGAAGTTATCGCTCTTGCCCAGCAGGGCTTCGACTACACGCAAAAGACGCAGAAACTTGCGGAAGAACGCAAATACGTCGAGTCCATGACGCAGACGATCAAGGAGCAGGAAACCGCGTTCAACCAGCAGGTTCAGATTCAGACTGCGTTGATTCAAGAAATCGCCAAGGTTACGGCAATTGACCAGCAGTTGAGCCAGTATCAGAACTTGGACTGGCAAAAGTTGAGCGATACCGACCCGGTAGAGGCTCAAAAACTGTTCTTTTCGTACAATCAACTTCAAGTCCAACGGGGCCAAGTGATTAACGAACTGAACACGAAGAAGCAGGGATTGACAGATGCTCAGAAGCAAGCCCGCGCCAAGCAAGTTGAACTTGGTTGGAAGGTTCTGGAGAAAGACATCCCTGGGTGGAACAAGGATATGGCCCGTTCGATTGTTGAGTCAGGCAGGGAATACGGCTTCAATGACGAGGAACTTGGCAACCTTACCGATCCGCGAGCCGTCAAGTTGCTGCACGATGCAGCGAAGTGGCGGGAGTTTCAAAAGACAAAACCCGCTGTGGAGAAGAAGGTTTCCACGGCAAAGCCAACGGTCAAACCGGGGGCGACCAACAACAGCGCGCCGGCTAGGGCGAAAGACATCGAAGCGAGGCAAATGCTTCGCAAGACTGGCGATCAGAACCTTGCGGCGAAACTCATTGAACGCCTACTCTAGGAGAGTAAATCATGGCAACCGCAACCACTACCACCGTATCAAACACGTCCGGCTTGGCCGAGGACTTCGAGAACATCATCTTCGACGTTTCGCCGACCGATACCCCCATGCTCACGATGGCGAAGCGCACGAAGGCCAGCGCCCGTTACCATCAGTGGCAAGTTGATTCTCTGGCCGCAGCTTCCAGCAACATCGGGATTGAAGGTGGCGATGCCGCTTACGCGACTGCCGCGCAAACCACCACGCTCGGCAACTACTGCCAGATTTCCACCAAGACTGTCGACATCTCCCGCACTCTGGATATTGTCAACAAGTACGGTCGCAAGTCGGAAGTCGCCATGCAACTGATGAAGCGCGGCAAGGAACTGAAGCGCGACATGGAATTCACCATCTGCCGCAATCAGGCTTCTACCAATGCAACGGCTCGCGCCACGGCGGGTTGGGAGTGCATGATTTCCGGAAACCTCGTCGCGTCGAACTCTGGTCAAGCGACTGACTACTCGGTTCGCGGCTTCTCTGCTGCTTCGTGGACTGCTCCTGAAGATGGTTCGCTTGCAACGTTTGTCGAAGCTGACCTGACTTCGGCGCTTGGCCTAGCTTGGGCTGACGGTGGCGATCCTTCCGTAATTATGATGTCGAAGCTGAACAAAAACCGTTTCAATTCCTTCTCAGGCATTGCGACCAAGTACAACGAGGTCAAGGGAACGGCGCAGGCGATTGTTGCTGGTGCGGCTGACATCTACGTGTCCAGCTACGGCAACCATACCGTGAAGCTGAACCGATACATGCGTGATGAAGCAGTGTTCTGTATCGACCCGGAATACATCTCGGTGGCGTACTTGGATGGTATCAAGAAAACCCCGATGGCAAAGACGGGCGATTCTGAGCGGCATCTGCTGACGGTTGAGTACGCGCTTGTTGCGAACTCTCTGGACGCTCATGCCACTGTCGGCGGAACCGGAAAGTGATGTAGCAAAAACTAGGGCGGGAGGGGGAAACCTCTCCCGTTTTTCAATGCCAATCTTTTTTGACTTCGATGCTGAAACAGGGATCACAGAGACATTCGACTATGATCCATTGCTTGATACCGTTAGCATAACAGCGGCGCAGGATGTAAGCGCATTCCTTGACCATATGAATGCACTACGCAAAGATCAAAGTATCAGTAACAAAGGCATTAAGGAGGACTGGTGGCACTATTGCTCCATACCCCCGGTAGTCGAACTGCATCTCCGCAACAAAGGACTCAAACTGGAAGATAAGAATCACATGAAGGCTATCCTTCGTGAGATTAACGAAAATTTCCCATATTTGCGCGCAACAGACAAGAGGCATGAATGATCAATGATGATGAAGTAAAGCGTATTCAGAAGGCAGTATTCGACCTGATCCAGAAAGGGGAGCTGGAAGATGCAATGGGGTTAGTGCAAACCCTGTTGGAAAATGACCCAAACGATGCTATCGCGCTGAACTTCCTCGGCATTATCCACCTTGAGCTTCAGAACTTCCACCTAGCGTATCAATACCTCCGCCGCGCCTTACAGGAGAAGGTCAATATTGCTCCAGTGTGGGTAAACTTCGGTCTTGCCGCGCATGAGTTGGGCCGCAACAAAGAAGCGATCAACGCTTACCTAAAGTCGGCAGAAATAGATAACAGTTACGTCAAGGCATACGTTAATGCGGCGGCGCTGTTCATCGAGGAGTCGCAATGGGAGGACGCAAAGAAGGCGTGTGAGATTGCGCTGGAGATTGATCCTGATTCCGACATGGCGAAGAAGAATCTTGCCCATGTGCATCTGGCACGCCACGAATGGGCGCAGGGGTGGAAGTATTGGGACTTGTCGCTTGGAAACAAGTTTCGCAAGGAATGGTCATACGGCAACGATAAACGATGGGATGGTGCCAAAAACCAATGTGTTGTTGTCTATGGTGAGCAAGGTTTAGGCGACGAAATCAACTATGCTTCTGTGATCCCTGACGCGATCCGCGATTGCAAGAAAGTTATCGTCGACTGTGATCCGAAGCTGGAAAAACTGTTCCGGCGCTCATTTCCGAAGGCGGACGTATATGGAACTCGGCGTGATCCGCATCCGAAGTGGTTGGAGTCGGCACGAATCGACGCAAGGGTGGCAATTTCAAGTTTGCCGCAGTTCTACAGAAAGAAGGATTCCGACTTTCCAGGCACGCCATACCTGAAGGCTGATCCAGAGTTGGTCGCCATGTGGAAAGGTATGTTCAAACAGTGGGGCAAGCCGGTGTATGGCCTATGCCTGCATGGCGGCTCCAAATTCACTGGCGCCGCGTGGCGCAAGTTGGAACCAGAGGACTTCTCGCCACTTTTTGCGATGGATGCCTGCTTCGTGTCGCTCGACTACAAGGGACATTTGAAACACCCGAAGATAAAAGAGTTCCCTTGGGCCACCCAAGTCAGTGACTACGACCTGACCGCATCGTTAATCGCGGCACTGGATGCCGTGATTGGTGTCAATACTACCGCAATTCACTGTGCCAATGGACTTGGTGTGCCAACGCATATTCTGGTGCCGACCAAGAAGCAATGGCGCTATGAGCCATGCCCTGACGGTTCCTATGTCTGGTGCAAGACGGCCAAGATGTATCAGCAGGCCGATGGCGAGTCTTGGAGGGATGTAGTCAAGCGGGTGAAGTTGTGAAATTAGAAGATGCCATAGAGAAAGAGAACAACAGTAAGAAGGAAATCAATCCGCAGGCTACGTTATGGCGTCTTTACGGTGATCCTAAATACAAAGATGAAACAATGGTGCATAAGTGGTGCTTTTCTACGCAGGAATTAGTCGAATTGACGGAGTCAATTGGCTTGAAAGATGTAATAGCGTCTGAGCCTGAATACCATCATCCACAAGTGGATATGCGGATTGTTGGTACAAAATGAATGTGATTTTTGCTCATTTCGGCGACGAAATAGCATCTTCTCGCCTTAGAGCAACGATTCCACAATCCGAACTGCTCAAAATTGGCATCGGCAAAGGCCGCGATGTCCTGATCTACGGAAAGCACTTTGTCGAGGAACGGCAGTTGGATCCGTTCAATAAGCGCATCTATGATGTCTGTGATGACCACTTTGACCACGAAACGCTCGGCCCGTACTACCACCGTCATTGCCAGATAGCCGACGAGGTAACGTGCAACTCGGCAACAATGCAGGCCATCATCAAGGCCAAAACGGGCCGCTACGCCTTCGTAATCCCCGAGCCATACGAGCATGAGGAACAAGCCCCTGCAATCGAACCTAGGCTGTTCTGGTACGGTCACAAGTCAAACCTGTGCGATATTGAGCGACTGAAACCTGATCTGCGCCATCCGTTGCTGATAATGACTAATCAGACGGGGTATCCGCAATGGTCTAGTACGGCATTCAAGAACGCGATGGACATGAACCCGATAGTGGTCATTCCTACCGGAAAGAGCATGGCGAAGTCAGAGAATCGCATGGTCGAGGCAATACGCTGTGGTAGGTACGTTTGCGCCGAATATCTGCCTGCATACGCCCACTTTACAAGTTTCTTCGACTTGGGTAATATCCCCAATCAGATAGATGTCGTGCTAGCCAATCCTCTCGCTGCAATGGCGAAGATCAAGGATGCACAGGGGTTCATTCGTGAACGCTACTCTCCGGCGACAGTTGCCGGTAAATGGCTAGAGGTAATACAGCGATGTCGATAACCACGTACTCGGAGTTGCAAACATCGGTCGCAGGTTGGCTACACCGCGACGATCTGACAGCAATCATTCCAGACCTGATTACAATTGCTGAGAAGCGCATCTTCCGTGAAGTCCGTTGCCGAGTCATGGAATCTGCATTGTCTGGAACCACGGCAAGCGGCGTGCTTGCAGTCCCTTCCGACTACATGCAACTCAAGTTCGCCTACGTTGTCGCCACTCCGGTTATCCAGCTTTCCCGCATGTCGGCATCGCAACTGCTAACGCAATACCCGCTCCGTAGCGCATCCAGCAAGCCGCAAGCGATTGCGCGCCAGGGATCGAACTTCATCTTCGGCCCATTCCCGGCAAGCGATACCGACATTGCCGGCATCTACTACGCGCAACCCACGGTCATAGCTACCTCGGCCAATGCGTTGTTCCTTGCCAATCCTGACCTATATCTGTTCGCAACACTGTGCGAGGCAACTCCGTACCTCAAGGACGATCCGCGCATCGTGATTTGGGAAGCAAAACTGAAGCAGATCATGTATCAACTCGCCAACGAGGACGCCGACGAATACGGTTCCGGTGGTGGGTTGTCGGTGCAGACGGCATGAACAAATTCATCGGGTTCAAGCCCGATATTGATCCTGTAACTCCCGGCGTAATCACGGATTGCGATGACCTGTTGCCGACAATACGCGGGTTCAAGTCGATGCCTGCGCCGGTATCAACACTGCTGCCGGCGCTTGCTGCTGCTGCCGTTGGTGCGGCTGTGGTGGTCAAGTTGGATGGTACGTCGAGGATGTTTGCTGGAACGACCACGAAGCTGTACGAGTCTGCATCATCCTCATGGACAGACCGCAGCAAAGGCGGAGCGGCGTATAGCGCAGGAACATTCTGGCGGTTCGCGCAGTTTGGCAACGACACGCTTGCGGTCAACAAGGCAGAGATTGTTCAGCAATCCTCTACCGCTGCATTCTCCGACGTAACGAATTCTCCGAAAGCATCGTGCATCGACGCTTCCGCAGGTTTCGTGATGCTCGGTTCGACCAACGAGGCAACCTATGGCGACCAGACGGATAGATGGTGGTGTTCAGCGTATCAGGATGCCACAAGCGCCACGGCATTCACGCCTAGCGTAACGACGCAATGCACTACGGGCCGGCTTGTCGATGCGCCTGGCGCTATCCTGGCGATTCGCGCTCTCGGGTCAAACTTCGTCGCGTACAAAGCCAAGTCGATGTTCCTTGGAACCTACGTTGGCGCTCCGTCAGTATGGGCATGGTTGCAGGTTCCCGGCGAGATTGGCTGCTCGTCGCAGGAAGCCATTGTCGCTACCGGAACGTCGCATATGTTCGTCGGTGACAACAACATCTACAAGTACGATGGAACCCGTCCGATTCCGATTGGCGATGAGATCAAGCGGTGGTTCTTCGCCGACTTGAACAAGCCGTATCGACACTTGATCAAGGGGTTGCATGAAGTCGCGCTATCACGTGTTTGGTTCTTCTATCCATCAGGATTGTCGGCTACCAACAATGCGGCGATTGTGTACAACTACGTGACTGGAACATGGGGCAAGTGTTCCATTTCCACGGAATGTGCCGTCGAGTATCTATCAGGTCAGATTACGTGGGACTCGATGGGTACGCTGTATGCGACATGGGATGACCTTCCGCTAATTGCATACGACTCGCAGTTCTGGTTGCAATCGACGCCGTTGCCGACGGTCTTCAATACGTCGCATGTGTTGCAGACGATCACTGGTATCTCCGCAGGTTGTTCAATCACTACCGGCGACATGGGCGACGATACGCAGTTATCCACAATCTCCCGCGCACGTCCGCACTTCACGCAATCGCCAACCAGTGGGACGATGATCAACTACTACAAGGACGACAGCGGTGCCGGCTTGACGCTCGGTGTTACGGCTACGCTCACGAATGGTAAATTCGACGTTCTGCGCTCCTCGCGGTGGCACAGGCTAAAGTATTCGTTTGTCGGTGACTGCGAGATCATCGGTGATACGGTGATGTTTATCAAGGATGGGATGGAATGATTTCCTACAATCCAAACTTGCCAAGTAAGGACAACGAGAATTTTGATATTCAGTTGTTGACTGTTTTGCGCGATCTTGGAAACAGGTTGAATTCGCTTTCTGTTGGAAGTTTGTATGGGGTTCGTGGTCAAGCAACTGTGGCTCCTACAACTGGAACGTGGGCAAAGGGCGACGTAATCAGGAATTCCGCGCCAACAGAGGCCGGAGTTGCATTGGCTAAATACGTGATCTACGGATGGATTTGCACTGTTGCTGGTTCGCCTGGAACATGGCTTGAAATCAGGACTTTGACGGGGAACTGACATGGCCGACATACTCGCAGACGCACTCAAGCCATATCTGGCTTCTGGATTTATTCAAGGCAATACCGCCTTTGATCGGTATGCGGCGCAATGGGACAAAGGACAGTTTGATCCTGCCTCCTCGCTGGCGTTGATGAACACGTATAACAAAGCCTACAACCTTGGATTGACCGACGTACAGATTGCCGAAGGAATCAAGCAGTTTGGCGCAGGGCATCAACAGAAGTTTGGCGGGGGTCTGACAGCAGATTCAAATGCGGTTGCGGTAGCTGCTGAATCATTGATGAATGCGATGACAACCGCAGGCAAAGACCCATCACAGTTTTGGTCGAAGATTCAGCCTGATTTGTCTAGCGGCGCGAAGCAAGCCGAAGCGAGAGGGCAGGCGGCAATACAAGATTCAATGACATCACAACGCGCCGATATGGATTACGGGCAGAACGACTTTGCCGACTTTATGCTCGATGTTGGAGTTCCTGCATTAATGATGGCGGCTGGAGCTGGGGCATTCAGTCCAGGCGGGTTATTCGGTAGCGCAGGAGCGACAGCAGGGCTTGATGCCGCAGCACTAGCAACTGGTGACGCAATGGCAGGACTTATTCCTGCCGGAGAACTTGGTGCATGGACTGGCGCCGCTGGCGCTGCAGGAGGTCTTGGAACAGGAGGAAGCAACATGGGAATCTTTGACGATCTTTTGAGCCAATTCACGGATGTTCCAGTGGATGCCGTTGCTGATAGCGGGTCTAGCCTGTGGAACAATTGGCAGAACAACATTCCTGACTTCACAAACTACAGTGGTCAGATGAATTCGATTCCGGGCCTTGAACAATCCTTGTCGCAGGTTCCGTGGGATTTGTCGACAACCGCTATTCAGTCGCAACTTGCTGCCAATCCTAGTTTGCTTGACTCGGTTACGAACTGGATGAAGTCGAATCCAGGTTCCACGATTCAGAACGCGGTCAAGGCGCTGACGGCAGGAACAGGGACAGGCAACGGTTCCCTCCTAGGAGCCGGCGCAGGCGCATTAGCAGGGCTTCTAGGCGGCGCAAAGCAAGCCGGGACTACCGATGTCACCCAAACACCGTGGGGGCCGCAGCAGCCGTTCCTGCTGGACGCATGGAGCAAAGCAAAGGCAGCGAGTGAAGCCAACAACCCGATTCAGTCGCAAGCGAACTCCAACTTCCAATCCGTCCTGAGTGGCCCGACCGTCAACCCGATGCTTGGAATGGACAACCCGTACCTGACCAAAGCCATTGACAACGCCAACGCTGATGTGACTCGCGCCATGATGCCGGCAATGATTCAAGCGAACAAGGCGTCAGGCTCATTTGGGAATTCGGGTGTTGCCGACATCTACGGCAAGGCAATGACTGACGCCTACAGCAAGAACGCGAACGACATGCGCTACAAGGACTACTACGCGCAGCAGCAGTTGCAGAAGGATGCGGTGGGGAATACGCTCGGTTTCACTACAGGGTCGAGCCAGTTCAACGCGGCTCCGGCGCAGGATTACGCAAAGACTGTTCAGGGGAGCTACGGCGGAACTACATCGTCACCATACTTTACAAACCCTGCCAGTTCAATGCTCGGCGGTGCTACGCTAGGCTACAACCTGTTTGGAGGTAAGTGATCATGGCCGGACTACTGGACTTTGAAGACCCGAACACTGTCGGGGCATTGCAATTCGGCATGGGGTTGCTGAATGCGGGTGGTTCGTCACGGATGCCGGTCAGTCTTGGGCA
>ERZ869929.754-NODE-754-length-15013-cov-5.532491_pt1 | contig 15013 bp, 21 predicted proteins | sample MGYA00579312_ERZ869929 | MGnify/ENA primary metagenome ERZ869929 (study PRJEB32216, sample SAMN09231818) | wastewater metagenome | place: USA: Maryland | collected 2016-08-09 | study: EMG produced TPA metagenomics assembly of the PRJNA472060 data set (Reclaimed... | reverse complement strand
TAGTGCACAGTGATTTCTTTGTTGTTGATGTCAATCATATTGTCTTGCTAACATCGCTGGTGATCCAGGTGTGCAAAGTTTTGGCAACCAAAAACTGCCAATGGCTTGTTCATTCTAATTATACTCTAAAACTTTCACCGCAACCGCAGCGGTCCCGCTCGTTGGGATTGCTAAATCGAAATCCTTCGTTGAGTCCTTCGCGAACGTAATCTATGGTCATGTTCTGGAGATAGGGCAAAGAACGTTCATCTACCAATACCACAAAATCAGGCTGAGCAAAATTGGTAACACCAGGTTCTGCTGTGTATTGATCGACGTATTCTAACACATAAGCCAAGCCCGAGCAACCAGTGGTTTTTACAGCTACTCTAATGCCTACTCCGCGACCACGGCGAGATAGCATTTGCTTGACTTTGTTAGATGCTGCTGAAGTCAATGATATCATAAGGCTTTGTCTCTAATCTACTGTGATTGTGTTGCCACACTGACCAGTTGTCCATGAACCATTGATGAAGTACGTGCATGGGCCGACTCAACAAATCATCTGCTTGGTCTAGATAGGCCTGTAGTCTGTATTACACAGTCTAACTGGCCTGCTCATGACGTTGACGATAGTCTTGTACAGCAGCTTTGATAGCGTCTTCGGCCAAAATTGAACAGTGAATTTTCACTGGTGGCAGTGCCAGCTCTTGAGCAATCTCTGAATTTTTGATGGTGGCAGCTTGATCCAGTGTTTTGCCTTTGACCCACTCAGTGACCAAAGAGCTGGATGCAATGGCTGATCCGCAGCCATAAGTTTTGAACCGAGCGTCTTCGATTATGCCTGATTCAGGGTTGACTTTGATCTGTAGTTTCATCACGTCGCCGCAGGCCGGTGCTCCTACCATGCCAGTGCCTACGGTGATGTCGTTTTTGTCAAAGCTGCCCACATTGCGTGGGTTTTCGTAGTGATCAATAACCGATTGACTGTAAGCCATAGAGTTTGGTTTCCTTTATCCATCCAATGATGCAGTTCGAGCCATATCGCTGGCGAAACTGATTCACTGCTTCGTATTCAGTACGGGCCGCCACTGTGGCCACGTGCTGACGTGTATAATTATCTGCCTGAGTTACCTTGACGTAGGCTTTCCAATATTTTTGGTAAGGATCGTTGGTGGCCATGTTATTATACAACAAAATACGAGCTAGATCAAGGAGACCGGTCTCGGTTCATGGCCGACTTAGCCATTTTATTGATTACTTGCTGTGCTTGAGGCACTGACATTTTGCTTGAGCCAATGTCGGCTCCTTTGAAGCTGATCATGTTGGATTTTGGATCCAGTGGCTCTAACACACCGTTCAGCGGAGGTTTGGCGATTATTTCAGGCAAATTGTTAGGTGTAAGCATTATGCCTAGACTGCGAGCAGCAGCAATAAATGCTGACTGACTGATTTGTTTTTCTGCGTTGGAGTCTTCGGCCCGACCTACCAAAAAGTTAGCTAGACCCAACAATTTGTTTGGGTCAGCATCAGAACTAGGGACGTCAACTTCAACGATGCGCATTATCTACGAGCACGACCTAGTGCAGCAGCAGGAGCAGGTTCTTCTTCATCACCAGGGGCTGCAATATCTCCAGCAGCGTCGGCAGCAGCGTCTAGATCATCCAGTCCTGCGTCCGCTGCTTGATCGGCAGCACCAAGATCAGCACCAGCAGCAGCTAAATCAGCGCCGGCATCCATGCCAGGCACAGGTGCAGCTTGTTGACCAGTGACCACGCCCAGCGCAGCATCCATCTGCTGTTTGGCGCCTTGCAGGTTTTGCATTAGTCCAGTGAGCGCTGCTGTGGCATCAGTGTTGAACTGTGTGGCTTGATCGATGCCCACTTGATTCTTGATTGAGTCAACCAAAGCAGGAAGTTCTTTGAACTGCAGTTCTGACACATCTTCCAGCATGCCTTGCATTTTGTCAACCATGTCTTGTGCGGCCAACACAACCTGAGCTTGTTGAACTTCACTTTCTTTCAGCATGCGATAAGCACGGCGCAGGCGACTTTCGGCCATGGCAGCAGCACTGTCATTGACCATCTTTTGTTCTTCGGCGCTGAGAGTCATGCCTTTTTTGATTTTGTCTTGAGCTGCTTTGAGCTTGGGATCAATTTGTGTTGTGCTGCCAGCAGGCTTGGGCGCAGCTGGGTTGGCAGGGGGAGGCATGGTTTCTTTGAGTCTAGCTGTGAGAGCCTGCTCCATCATAACCAACTTGAGGTAAGCAGGATTGCGCTCACTGCGATGAAACTCTGCACTGCGGCGAGTTTCTGCCAGAACTTTTTGCACACGATTTAGCATGCTACGGCACTGACCACCGGTCAATTGATCAAAAGCCATGTGGGAACCAAAGTAACTTTCGAACACTCGGGCCACTTGTTTAGTGGGCTTGACTTGAGAAAACTCTTGCAGTTTCATTTTGAAATCCTTTAACTTGTAGATATTTAGCCAAATTTATACATTTTTCAAGTTCGCTTGACACCGCTCGATGCTGTGCCAGTGTTGGTCCTATTTTGGTTTGAACCAATTCTCGAAATTCTGCGCGGCGGCTGCTTTCTGCCAACGCACGCCTGCAAGCTATGTCATTGGCTAAAATTGTGTGCTTGGTATCTAGATTTTGAATCTTTCTGGCCAAGTTGTATTTTTGAAACTTGTCAGCCACACAATAACTTATGGCCGATCGTTGGCTGCCAAAAGTGGCGATAAAATCTCCATTGTACCTGCGCAATTCGACACCCTGTGAGATCTTGTTGAGTAGATAAGTTCCAAATATCAAATGATGCCCTGGTTCAGTTTCAATGATGAGATTGGGCATGATTTTGCGAAATTCTTTTTCGGCAAAAGTGTCTAACTTTTGTTCAGCGTTCATTGTGAAAGATATTTTGTCAACAACCACCCGCAAATTCCTGCGAGTGCAGCAATGAGGCCTACTCCCCATGTGATCAAACGATCGTTGTTTTTTTCAGCCATAGCAGCCACAGTTCGTGCTAGAGTTTCCACTGTGTCTTTGGTAGATGCTACCGCTGACTCTACGTTATCAAGTTTCATTTCCAGCATCTTGTAACGTTCAGCACACAGCTCAACGTGAGCTTCGAGACTTTTCTTTTCGATATCGGTTGTGTCGGGCATCATATATTTATGGTTTCAAACCAAATATTTTGTTCTAGACCAGAAGTCTGCAAACAGTTGTGTACAGTCAATGTTTCACGCAGACCTTGGATCATGGGCGTACCCTGACATTCTTGTAGCAAAGCCGAAGTATCATGTTCAGTGCCGTTGGTACTGTAAACACCAGCTGTTTCCACTTCAAATTCAAACTGCCAGGCGCCGTTGAGTTCTACAGGGTCTTGTAACACTGTGGGCTGGGCCCGTAAACTGATCATTTGCATAATGGTTTCAAAATTTCTCTGTTGGTTTCGACTAAAGTTCCAGTCGTGAATACTGTTGATTGTGTTGCCAACTTGATCTTGAAATGGTATTTGGGCCAGTCGAAAATGTCCAGTGGTGCCAGTTCGGCTACAATCAAACAGGGTACGGCACAAAATTTTCATGACTGACTATTTACGGCCAAACAAAAACCCTGGAGTTTTTATGTCCAGGGTTTGAGCAATCAAATTGAATTTGATTATGATGTAGCCAGTTTGAAACCAACGTTGGTGGCGCTGTTCAACTGATAGCCAGTGTAAGGCACGTTGGCAGCGGTCAGGAAGTTGGCGGCGCTCACTGTAGCGTTGCCAGCAAAAGCACCAGTGGGGAACACAGCAAAGCTGATTTGAGTTCCGTCAACTTGATACATAGCAACTGTGCAAGTTTGCTGAATTGCTTGAATCACGTTGGCCACATACTCTTGCACACCTTGTTGTGTAGCAACAGAAGTGTTGGCTGTGACTTGGAAGAAGTCCAGCTTGGGACCAGCAGGTTGTACAGGTGTACCAGCGGTACTGGCGCTGGCAGCGATGGGACCGTTTTGAACGTCCAGGGCGAATACTGGTTGTGCATCGCCATTAACAGGTGTAAAATAAGCCATTTTTTTCTCCTAAATAAGTGGTCTCGGCGGACCTGCTTTTATTTAGCCTTTTGATCAAAAAACCTCAGTTAGGGATTGTTTCTGGCTCGGTTTTTGGCAGTGAAATCAAAACGATTCACTGCTTTGGCATAGCCATGCGGAGTGGCCATGACCCAGCCTTCGTTGCCAGGTACTTGTCGATCCAACTGCTGTTGTACATTAGTCTTGAGTTCGTGCAACAACAAAAACAAACTAAACGCCGCTGCCAGTGCACCTGTGTTGCTAGCAGGGCTGCGCAGATATTCTACTATGTTGGCAAACTTGCGTGGACTGACTTTGGTCTCTAACCACTTGCCAAAATCAGACAGCAGATTGTCATAGCTGCCTGTGCCAATACGATAGTTGATGTAATCCACGCACAGCTTGGCTAGGTCAGTGATCTGTTGCTGGCGTAGTTCAGCAGGATTGAACAGTGTGGCAATGGCACGACCATCTGCACTGCGAGCAATGGTTCGTATTTGTTTTATTAGATTTTGGTCTGGTTCTACAGTATTGGCAGTGATGGGTTCCATCAACAACAGACCAGGTACTTGGTTGAAACTGACTCTTTTCAACGTCTGGCTGGGTTCGCCTTGATCTTCATACATGGTATGCATGGCAATGCCTACTGTGCTGTTGCCAATTCGCTGGCCCAAACTGCTTTTTTCTGGTATGCGATATTCCACTGTGTTGGGACGAAACACATAGTTGCCAGCTACCACAGGCGGAGTGTCGGCATACAGTAGGTCGCCCTTGACATAGCCTCTGAAATTTTCTGGTATGGCTGCTTCCAGCAAAGGCCACAGTTCTCGATAGAGATTGATCAAGCTGCCGCGTTCGCCGCTGCGTTGTGACTGTATTTGAGCCATCATTTCAGGTGATGTAGCTAGACCGTCGTAGCCGCGAGCTTCAAAGCCTGAACCGTCTGTGAGCACAAACTCTCCAGTGGCTGGCTTGCGCCCAAAAATCAGTGCAGGTTTGCCGTCCCATTTTACCGTGGTTGAACTGGGATTTTGAACCACATGGTCCAGAATTTTTAGAGCTTGATCCACACCTGCTAGACCAAACCTAAATACCAAGTCTTCCAAGTGCTCAATGCCCTTGGCTCTGCCACCTACACCTGCGGGTGCTGCTTCGTAGATTTGATAAGGATTAGCTGATTCATGTTCGATCAGTGCAGAGTAGCCTTGATTCACAATGCGATCTCTCAGCCTAGCAAGAAAGCTTACGTCAGAGTTTTCACGCACCATGTCAGGCTCTTGCAGGCCCTCACGTTTGAGGTATTCTCTAAAGTCTGCAAGCTTTTGGTCTTTTTGTGGATCACGACTCAGAGCTTGATAAATGGTTTCTACATTCTTTAGACTGTTTCGGCTATGCCCTGCGCCCAGCAGCACTGATGCCACATAGTCAGGATCCAACCCTCCACGAACCAGTTCATTGGTGGTGCGGCTGAACATGCCGTTGGCGCCCACTTTGAGTCCCAGACTCTTGGCCACAGAGCTGACCAACACATTGCGCACCATGCCTTTGTAAGCCGAGCCTTCACCGCCGCCATAGTAGTATGTGCCCCAGTCAACATTGGGCATGAACATAAAATCTGTTTGCACAAACCCACGGCGTGGGTCGCCGCCAATGGGAGTGCGTAGGTGCACTTCGCCGGCCTTGCGCACATACTCTCTGGGGTCTAGGCCTTGTTTTTTCACAAAGTCTGTGAGATGCGCTGCCAGTGCTTCTTTGGTGATTTTGGCGGTGTCCACTGCTAGATCTAGGTCACCCGACGTGGGCTTGCGACCTGTGGATCCCAACCAACGTTCTTGGGGAAATTCTAGGCCTGTAACTGATTCTATCCAGCGAATGGTAGCAGGCACATCGGTTTGGTTGATGCGCTGAGTAAGTGGCTGGCCTTGCGCATCTTTGAATACATTGCCGCCTTCTAATAGATGTTTTATCATGACCTAAAGCCTAGTGCATCCAAGTAAGCCCGTGTTTGTGGGTCAGAAGTGCTTGTTGGTGGCAACTTACCAACAATGGACTGAATTTGATTCAGCACAGCAGGAGTTAGCCCGGCAGCTTGACCAAGATTTTGTTGCGCTGCTTGTGCAGCAGTTTGTTGTTGAGCAGTGGGTTGCGCTGTTTTAGCGCCAGAAATTCTTGGTCCTCTGCCTGGACGAAATTCAGCCAATGACATAGCGTCATAGGTGGCCTGAGATAGCGTTTGCCAATCAGCCAAGCTTTTTACAGGATCTTTGACCGGCGCATTGAAATTCAATATGTCTTGTTTGGCTGCAGTGATACGTTTTACAATATCTTGAGCTTCTTGTTGTGCGTTGCCATCAACATAAGATGGCAACTGTGTATAATCTCTACCCAATTTGTTTCTCAATAAGTTAGTGTGAATTTGCGTCATCAGTGATCTGGCCATTTCTTGCTTGGTTCCTGCTGGCATGGCTCTGGGATCGCTCACATTCATTGACTGCATGGTTTTGGTCAGCGCAGTGTTCCATAGCTTTTGCTGTTGTTTGGCCTGTGCATCAATCAATGGTTTGGCTGCTGCGGCTGCCTGACTTTTTTGAGCACCATAGGGATTGGCATCGCCGCTGGCTGCACTGGTATCTGTACCTGTTTTACTCTGTACATATTGGCCTGCTGCTGCTGTGGCTGCAGAGCCAACGGCTTTGCCAATCGCACCCAAATTTATTTCTGCCACTGGGCGACGAGGTGCATGCATTACTTCAAAGATCTGCATTGGTTTTCCTCACTGATCTTGCAAATTTTCCTGTGTCTCTAGTTCTAATGGCATTGAGTAGCTTTCGTTGAAGGTTTTCTGCTTGTTCAGGACTGAATTCAGACTCAATTTGCTCTAAAAGCCTGATAGCACTGGTGATGATGTTATGCGCCCGATTTTCAATTATCATCCTAGGGTCGCGCTCAATGTATAAGTTGTCTAGTTCTTCTAGTATGCTACGGGTGCGTTTTTGCATAGCTCAAGGGCCTTTGGATTATTTAGCGTCAATCCCGATCAAATAAATATCTAACCTTAGGACGTACTATGACCAGTCAAATCAACCCCAACAACATCAACGGCGATTATCCAGTGCCCGGCGTGCCCAATAACACTCAAGGCATGCGAGACAATTTTACAAACACCAAGACCAATTTTCAGTTTGCAGCCACAGAAATCACAGAGTTACAGACCAAAGGGTTGTTCAAAAGTGCACTCACGGGCACCACGTTGGACAACAACATGAACGACAATTTGATCTATGCTGTGCAACTCAGTGACGTAAGTTGGCAGCTGACCACTCTCACTGCCAGCTCAGGATCAGTGACCTTGGATTATTCAGTGTCTAACTGGTATGTGATGCCCAGTCAAACAGGCAATGTGAGTTTGGCCTTTGCCAATTGGCCCACTGCTGGCACAGCTGGATCGCTGAGATTTAGAATTGTGGTCAGCAATGTCAGTTACACTCTCACTTTACCAGCTGCTGTGACTCTGGGATTGAACGGGTTGCAAGGTGTTAGTTCTAATGTAATCACTTTTTCTGCCACTGGAACTTATGACTTTGAATTTTCAACCATCGATGGTGGCACCACTGTAACAGTCGAGGACCTCAGTCGCCCTCAACTGGGCAGCGGACAAGCTGCTGTTGGCTATGGCGCAGGTGCTGGTGCCACTGCAACACAGACCAGTTCTAGAACCAATGGTGTTACCATCAATGCATTTTCTGGTGCTATCACCCTGGTGTCAGCTGCTGGATCTACATCCTGGCAGAGCTTTACTGTGACCAACAACCGAGTTGCTGCCACAGACACTGTTGTTGTAAATCAAAAATCAGGTACAGACTTATACAGAATACATGTCACGGCTGTGGGCACAGGCAGCTTTAGGATTACCTATGCAACTACTGCCGGCACAACCACTGAGCAGCCTGTGTTCAATTTTGCTGTGATCAAGGCAGTGACCAGTTAACTGTTGGCTTTTATTTTACCTAACAATTGCTTGAGCTTCACTGACTGAACATCTGCTGATATTTTAGCAGTGTCTTCGCTGGCTACCAATGGCTTTTCCCATACTGGCGTTCCTGTAGCACGCTCAAATTTTTCTGAAGAGTCTGCAGACACAGTGGCCTTGGCTTTGATTGAGTCCATTATTGACGGTTTAGGCCCGCTACGAAAACTGTCATTTTCTTCTAGACCTGGGTCAGTGATACGCATGGTTTCAATGTTGTATTCTAAATCGATCTTTTGACCTACACCTGTAGAACTACGACTTTTCATACACTGAATCTGGTATTTGCCACGTTCTTTCATAGCCCTGCTGGTAAAGATACCAAAAACATTGTCTGCTGTGTTGATCTTGGAGATACCACCTGAAATGTGCGAGTGATCAAATTCAATTTCTTCTACAGCACTACGATTCAACTGCGACGCAGTTACCATGAGTATGCCAAGTTCTTTGGCTAGATTGCGTAGTTCTTCACTCACATACTTGTCTTTCACAAACAAGTCGTTGGGGCTGACCTTGGCGCTGACGGGCATCAGCAGATCCAAATAGTCAATCATCATGAAGTCTACTCGACGACCTGTCTTGATCTGATATTCTTTCAAGAACGCACGAATGTCATTGATGTTGCTCTGTGCTGGCAAGGCCTTGACTTGATAGCTACCGGCTTTTTTGCCCACCAAACTAACTTTGAGTGCAGCAGTTTCTTTGTCGCGACGAATGTCCTTGGTGCTCATGTTTGTGAGCATGGCAGCGGTGCGTAGACCTGTGAGTTCTTCTGACAGTTCCAGTGTAATGTAAACGCCATGCAGGTTCATCTGCACCCAGTTCAGCGCAATGTTCATCATAACCAAGCTCTTGCCTGAGCCTGAGCCGCCAGCAAAGATGTTGAGTTCTCCGCGACTAAAGCCACCATACAGCAGTCGATCCAACTGTGGCCACCCTGTTGAAACTTGTCCACCGTTGTCAAAATACTTGGCAAACATGCCTTCGGGGTCAGCCCAAAAGTCTGTGCCTAGATCTTTGGTCAATGAGATTTGTACAGCATCCTTGATCAGTTTTTCCACTGGCTCAAATTCGCCTTTTTCCAGCAAGTCTGCTGACTTGAGAATAGCACGTTCTAGTTCCTGGCGCTTGGTAAAGCCTTCGAATTCCTGCATGAACCAGTCAAAGTGGCCTTCGTTTAGATCTGGCACTGGCTGTAGTTTTACACCAGTGGCCGCAACAATCTGTGTGCGATCCGGTAGTGTGTTGAACTTGTCTCCGTGCTCTTTGATAAATTCAGCCGCTGGTCGCAGGCTGCGGTCAAAGTTCTGCGGATTGTAGATATTTTGAACACGCACATAGCTCTGTGCGTCCTCCAACATCATTTCCAAAAACAGTCGCTGAACATCAACGTTGTAGTCTTTTAGCAAGATTCTTTTTCCTTAGTTCTATTTTGATTCGGCTGGTTTCACGTGCCTGCATGATAGTTAGCAGTGTGCCTAGCTGCCCATATTTCTTCACAGCGTCATTGACATCTTTGCAATCTTCCCAGTCAGGTATGCTCACTGACCACCCTAACTCAACCGCACGATCGATCAGGTCTAGACCAGTTTGGTCTTGATCTGGCACTACAATGACTTCACGGCCAAGATTACGAATCAATCTTGCCTGTGCGTCACTCACTGTGGAATGCATCACTGCTAGGCCGCCTATGCTGAGTGCATCGAAGATACCTTCCACTACTATGGCATATTTCCAGTTGTCATGCTGAAAGTCTGTGCCAAACACATAGCCTGGCTGTGAGTGGCTAATAAACTTGGGCGTTTTGTTATCCAACATTCTAGCAGTCCAGCCCACTATCTTGCCATCATAGGTAAAAGGAATAGTGACGTGCTCTCTGGTCCAGTGTATGCCATCTGTGCGTATTGTGGTCATGGCTGGAAAATCTTCAGGCACGTGTCTACTGCGAAGGTAATTCCAGTATTTGGGAAGATCAGGTGTTATGATTTCGCTGCCTGGCGGAAAGTCATCTATTTCTTCAAACTCAATATTGGCCAGAGCATTGGCCACTCTGGTTCGGTCGTCCAACAAACCGTGTATGCTGCGATGACGCAGACTTTCTAAGTTGAGATGCTCAATTTCATGCTCGGGCACATGCAACAAGCCCAAAAAGCTACGGGCTTTGAAACTGACCGGACGTCCAAGAATAAAACTAGCAGTTCTTAAGCAGTTGAAACAGTGATAGCTCCAACCTTGCTCTGTGACCTTGATGCCGCCACGGCCTCGACGATCGTCACAGCAAGGTGCATTGAAACTGATCCAGCCCGACGGAGTTTGTTTTCTTTTTGCAGGTAGATAACTCAAGACGTCAAGCATCTTGTTATTTTATATGATAAACAACACCAGGTCAACGATATTGGAGATTGGTCACGTAGCCGTTGCTGATCAACACTGTGGCCTGCTGTGTGCCTTGATACTGCACAGGCCAATAGCCTGATCCGCCGGCTGTGACTTCAATGGGCCCAATGGTGCCATCGGGGCTTACACTCACGCACACAGCTTCAGCACCAGCACCGTTGCCCAAAATTTGTACTTTGGGGCGAGCTATGTAACCTTGTCCTGGATTGGTAACTTCAATGCTTTCAACCACTCCCAGAGGTGTGGTATTCACGGTGGCCATGGCACCAAAGCCCTTTGAGTTATTGAATGCCACTCTCAGCAAAGGGTAGTAACCTTCTACATTGATGTAAATTGTTCCAGTGTGTGCCAGGTATGTGGTGCTGGCAGTGACGTCGTACCAAACTGACTCATAGTTTTCTGCGGCCTGTACTTTGATGGTACCTGTGAACACATCCAAGTCCATTTTGATTGTGGTCAAGCGTTGGCCATTGGTGGGTATGAAACTGCTGAAAAATTCAGTGAGCTGTGTGGTATTCACTGGTGGCGGAGTCAGTGCCCAATCGGGCCAGTTTGTGGGCCCTGGTTGCATCTGCGGTGCTTTGCCGTAGATGGTGGGAATGGTCAATTCTGCGCTGGGCGCAAAAGCAGGCAACACACTGTCCACAATGTTGCAATCTGCCCGGGCCTGTGAGTTAGCGTCCACATAGGCTGCTTGCACATAGCTGCCTGCTGTGCGTTGAATGCTGTAGCTGCCAGGTTGGGGTACAATGTCTATGGTATCTGCACTGTCGAGCACCACTTTCACACGCCCCAATGCTGCATTGAGTATGTCCATGGGTTTTTCCAGCAGCAAATCTGTGCCAGACTGGCTCATCAATCTGAATACAAAACTGGATCCAGTGATGTTCACAGGCTTTTCTTCTTGATTGATAAATTCAAAAAGCAGCACATTGTCAACACCTTTGTTGATAGTTAGAGATTTTGCATACACAGGGTCGTACCTCGCAGTAAAATAGCCACCACTGGTGTCAACTAACAAAACTTTGGTAATCTGTTGGTATAAGTATAGGGTGGTTGAATACATGTCATCCTCGAACTATTATTTATGGGTAACGAAATATTCAAAAAACTGACTGAAAAATATCCATTTATCACGCTGTGTGTGTACGCCAACGAGGAGTATGTGGGCATTGTACAAAACCGTGATGACACAGTGACCACAATCTATGACTTTGGTGCTGTAAGCAATCAAGCAGACAAAGTGGAATTCTTAGAACTAGCTGCCACTTGGTGGTGGGAAAGCAATCGTTCTATTCCAATCAATATTTTTCTTCGTGCAGAATGGGGAAAATTTCGTCCCACGCTGAGAACATTCTCCAACAAAGATCTTGAAATCCTACACGGACCCGCTTGCAGTTTGTTAGACATTGCCCGTAAAAAATCCAAGCGAAAATCAATTACACTGGTTCGCCGCCTTGATTGATCGCAGTTAATAATTGTTCCAAGGTTAATGTACTCTTAGAACCTTTGCTACTATTTTTCTTTGCTTCGAGTATTCTCAAATTATACGGATGATTTACTATCTCTTCAGACAATCCTGCTAACCAGGCTTCCCGAACACTAAATTTATGGTCAACGTGGTAGGTTTGTTGTCCTAACACATAGCCTTGATCCTTGGCCCATTTTTGAGCCCTTGCTCTGACTCTGCGAGCATAATGTCTAAAATCTTTCATCTGTTCAGGAGTAAAGTCCCCCCATTTTTTCTTTAAGGTTGCTTTCTGTTTTTCTAATACTTCGGGTACTCCGCAACAATGCTCAAAGAATCTTTCTTTTGTTTTTAATTTTCTTTCAACCGAATCAGGACGTTGCCATTGTTTTGCTATTCTAATAGAGTGTTGTTTGATGTATTCAGGACACCTGTGCGAAATCTGTTGACAAGAATATGTACCACCTGTTCCTCTATACCGTGCAGGCGACCCACAACCATGATCGCACAATTTCCCCACCGGGATAGGTTCGTGTGTTTTTTTATGATAATGGAACATCGTCGGATTATTGGAAATATAATCGCATTGTTCGCATTTTCTTGGGTATTGTATTTTAATGTAATCTTTAGGAGCAGGCATACTTTTACTTAGTATGCTTTTAAAAAATCACATGCTTTGTTGGTTCAAAAGATTCATGTGGAGCAAAACTAACATGCTATAACTAATCGCATGAGCTTTTTTGAACACAAACCCCCGGCTGGTGTCGCCATCCCACACTGATTGAAACACTTCTGCCCAGGGTCGATTTTGTAAGTGTGCCTTGCCCGGGCGAATAATTGAAATAAAAGCAGCCATCCTGGGTATCGAATCTGGTTTCATGCTGCGTAGCAAATCTGTATAGTTGCCCACATGTACCAGCTGAGAGGCCCAAGGTCCGTCAGTCCACAGTCGCGACCATGGAGGTGTGGCGTTGAGCATGGATTCATAGTGCTCAGGGCTGCGAATCATGCTGTAAACGCTCATGTTTAGTAAGTCAATTTTGAAATAACCACGCTGCTCTGCTGTTTCGTGATCAATGGCTGCACAGCCTGTGACAGGATCTCTGGGAATTTCTGTTACATAAATGCCAGAGTTATGTTTGCGTCCGTTGGGCAAACGTGCTGGTACATGCTTGATTAGAGCAAGCACAGCGTCCCTGTTGGGCAAGTCGATGTCGATGTCTGCGCTCATTTGGTATCACACAATGCCACAGCAATACGCAAAGCTTCTTCGGCTCGATCTCTTGCAGCAACGGCATCGGCCACTGTTGTATGTTGGGCAGCAAGATCTTTGAGGCGCTGTTCTTCAGCTATCTTTTTTTGCGCCCAAGTCACTGCATCTTTGACATAGCTGTCCAGCTCAATTTGTGGGTAGCTTGAACTCAGTGTCAACCAACTGCTGCCATCATAGACTTCTAAGTTGCTGCCGTTGTAGCGCATCATGCCGGCACTGGGTGCGTTCATGTTCACATAAGGAGCACTAAAAGAGTTGTTGGCAATGTGTATGCCTGGGCCGGCTGTGAGATTTCTAATCATATATGTGTCTGATAAAGTATTTTACAGATATTTGTTACAGAAATCAATTACTGTATTCTCCATTTGCTGGAATTCGTTGTTGGCGTGTTGATCCAAACTCAACAAGTTTGCTCTGTTGTGAGCAGCAATGTTACAAAGTCTGGGCTGGGCAGCGACCCAATCAAAGTTTTCAAGACGTTGACAGAGTGCAGCAATGTCTTCTAATCTAGTGTCGCTGGCGTCATAGCTTTCGTCCCAAACAGTGTCGTAGGTTTGAAATCCTAGATCTCTCAAGTGAGACAAAAAATACTTGGTCGCTGCCACAACAAATGGTTGTCCAGTCCAAAGACATCGGTAAATTTTTTCAGTGGGTGTGAAACAATGTTCTTCACTGAAATCTGATTCAATGACCAAATTGTACCAGCACTGATTGGCAACCGTCATGTCGATCCCGCAGGTTGTGGCCAAATAAGATGCATCAAAATTTTTGTATCTAGCAGGAATTTGAACATCTGCTGTCTGAGGATTTCCAAGATTCACTGTATCAATGTTGCCAACATCGACTCCGTGATCAATGTGATTGTTTCTGAGAACCCAATTTTTCTTTTTGAGCTTACTCTCAAGCAAACCAATCAGTTCAAGTCGATGCGGGCGAGGAGTCAATGTAAGGCTGTGAAACTGCCATGGTTTATTGCCGTACCAATCAAAAGTTTTGTTCTGATAAAACCAACTGGTTTGAGGATTGCCCAAAGTTTCTAAAAACTTGAACCAGTAATAGTTGTGCCAGACCACTGCATAGTCAAAGCCCCAATTGTGATGTTGCGGATCCCACTGTGTCCCACTCAAGAACAAATATTTTTTATCCTTGCGATATTGAGCAAACATTGTTTGCTGATGAATGCCTTCTTTGATGTTGTCAATCACAACCACTGGAGACTCACAACTGTTTATATGATCCAGTCGATACGATTCAAAACAAGGTATATTCGACTGAGCATGTTCAATGACCGCAGGGCTGTTGTTTGCAATCTGCGCTTTTTTCCAACTGCGGTATCTTGACAGATAAAATTGAATATTAGAGTTAGATGAGCAATCAATGTGCAACATCAAAAACCTGCTTTGGTCAGTGCGTCAGAAACAAAGGCCTGATCTGCTGAGTAGTCTGAAAAACGTTTTTGCCATGTATCACTGTCAATGTATGGCCATATCATTGCCAACTGTTCGCTGGTTATAGATGACAAAAACTCTTGTCCCGACTTGCAGTTATATATGATCCAGGCACTGATGCGGCCACAGGTGATATCGTAGCACAGTGCATTGTGGTTACCGTATCGCAATATGTCATGCAACGGATGTTGAGTTTTTTCTTGCCAGGTCAGTGCCACCTCAACAAATCTTTTCAGTGCATCTTCCACATGCTCTACTGTGAGATACCATGTGAGGTATTCGGTGTACATTTGATCTGATGCCCAACGATCAATTTTTTTGTTGTGCTTCAGCAGCCATGACATAAACTGTG
>ERZ869929.753-NODE-753-length-15025-cov-99.822645_pt1 | contig 15025 bp, 22 predicted proteins | sample MGYA00579312_ERZ869929 | MGnify/ENA primary metagenome ERZ869929 (study PRJEB32216, sample SAMN09231818) | wastewater metagenome | place: USA: Maryland | collected 2016-08-09 | study: EMG produced TPA metagenomics assembly of the PRJNA472060 data set (Reclaimed... | reverse complement strand
AAACTTAGGCACCCCCCAATTTTCTAGCTCCTCGACATCCCACTGATTAGCAATAATATCAGTGTCCCACTCGCCAGAGGCGGTGTTGTCTTTTATTATAAACTCACGTTTTTGTTTTTCGGTTAAACCAAATACTTGTTTTACGGTAACATCACTATAACCCAATTCTTTTAGCGCGTGTATTCTCTGATGACCTCCGAGGATAGTTAAGTTTTCGTCAACTACTATCTCACGCAGTTGCTTCATTTCCGGAAAGTCTTTTAATGATTTCTTAAGCGATTCATAAGCCTTACGGTTTATTGTGCGAGGGTTTAGCTCATTAGCAATTAGCTTGTCGATTTTCTCAACGTAGGTTTTCACCTCTACGCCATCATTCGGTTTGTCCATAAGTCGCCTTCTCCTTTCTTAACCGGGCAGTTCCCGTGTGCGCTTTGGTTACTGTTGTAATTGTATCACAACAAAGGTTTTTGTTTTAGCAACTACCAATTATTAGATAGTGGAACTGGGTTAGTGTTATCAAGACCTTCATAATCTGAGCTCATTCTAGCCCCCTTTTTACGGTTACATCTACTGTGAGTAAGCTGGAGATTTTCCACATCGTACATAGCACCGCCCCGTGATCTCGGTATAATGTGATCGACTTCTACTGAGAGCGGTGAGAACGCTGGGGCTTCAAAATCTATCTCTTTATGGCAAATAGCGCAGAACGGATCCTTGCTAGCTATGGCACGCTTACGGGCGTTTGCCCACTCTGTATTATTCCACTTCTGGGCGCGTGGCAGATTATCCATGTTTTACTCTTCTGGTTGACGTACTGATAGCTCGCGATTTATAAGGTTATCTCGCGTAACTTCATAGCCATTGTCTTTAAGAAATTTTACACGATCATCGTAATTGACAAGGGTAAGGTTTTTTGGATTATCTATTGCATATTTTGACAAGTCTTCTGGTTTTTTAATATCTTTTGGTAAATCAGATTTAGACGTAGCAATAACGCCTGCTTTTTTTTCTAGTGTTGTAATGTCGCTCATTTTTATACTCCTTAAACTAGTGAAACTAATTTGCCGCCGAACATAATAGTGTCACTTGTTGCTTCTGTTGCAACGGCGTTTTGAGAATACACCCAAAACTCTATGTAATCACCGGCCGCTAACTGTATTTGGTCTACTACTGCGCCACCAATAGCATTAGAAGAAGAAGAACCATCATAACCACGGCTGTAAAGCACGCCATTTTTGTACAGACATAGTAGAAAACGATTATTTGCCGCAGTTGTAATTGATGCGCGAGCAAAGAAGTCATAAAATCCTGCTATTGGAGCAGTGAAGCGGTAATTAGTCGCTGCATCATAATTACTAGAGGTATCGTAAAGCTCATTGTTCACCTGCATTTTAGTAAATGTTGCAGAGGTTAGGTTTTGAGCAGTCGTTCTAGTTGCCTTAAATTTATACGGTACATAGGCAAGACCTGGCGAAAATCCTGCTGGGTTCTCTGCATAGCTAAATGCTGGGCGATCAATTGGCACATTGGCAAGTGTATATGTGCCTATTCCAAGAACATTTACAGTGGTGTTGGTGCTAAAACTAGAACTTTTGACTACGAAGTACTTGATTGTTCCACTTTGGTATAAAGCAAGTTTAGTTCCAGCTCTAAATTGCGAGGTGACATCTACGCCAGCAACTGTGAAACTAGTCGAGCTAGCATAAGTCCAAGTATACATATCATCATAAATCCATCCGCCCTGTTCGACACCGGTAGCCATTAAGCGTAGATCATCAATTACAGAGTTAGTAATGCTTGTAGCGCCAGCTGCAACCCTAACACGAGCCAACTTTATAAACGGATTGCTTGCGCCGACAGCTGATTGTATTGCTGCATCACTTGGATCAACAGGACTACCAGCAGGCGTTCCGGCAACAACAGATATTTTTACCACCCCATTAGTGTTATTACTCACCCCAGTGCTTGGGGTTACTGAATAGTCTATATACATAACTACAATATCACGGCGTGGGTTGCTTACGTCTGCAGTTCCTATCACTCGATTATATACAGCGTCATTCCAAGCTGGATGACCATAAGTGCCGTCTGCTCTCGGTATTATTGCATCGCCAATAGCGACGTCAACACTCATATTAGCGCCAGCGCTACGTTGCGATACATTTAAACCGGTTAAAACTTCACCGGTGATAACTTTTTTAATTGCGCGAAGATGTCCGCTTTCGCTTGTTCTTCCGCCGTCTCTGTTTGATGTTGCTAGGCTCATGTTTTATTCTCCTTGTTGTATTTTATCATGTTTTATAAATTAGTAGTAGTAAAAGTTCCAGCGCCGCTTGCCCAAAAATAGAACTTCATAGTTACAAGTGGGTTCGGGAACGTATCGGAGCCACTGATACTTACTAACCAGCTTTGGCCACCATCGGAACTGCTTACGCTTTCACGTTCCACGTCTATCTGTACAGAACTAATACCAGCACCACTGGCTTCAGTATAAGTATACTCCATTTTATATACTAAACCCTGTTGATCCCCATCATCCGGTGTGAACGTAAGCCTGAATCGGGTATTGTCAAACGTCACTCCAGTCTTGGTAACATCCGCAGCGTCATCACTGAAAATACGATACATCCGCACGCTGTCTTGACCAGACCTCGCAAAACCCTTGTATTCCTCTATGTCTTTTAGCAGTTGCTTTACATCAGCTACAAATTTTTGGCTAGGGCGAACGCGCATTAGTTTAACTCCTCTATAGATAAAGTAACGTTGTCATTTGCTACCACATAGGCTTTCATGTATTGGTTATTGAGAGGGCGTGTAATACCAGCCCCATCACCACCGTTCAATACTACAGTCCAGCTTTGTTTATTCTCTTGACCCAGTATCTGGGCATCAGCATAGTGTTGGATACTGAAATAATCACCGCCAGCGCCTATCTCATCAATGTAATCGAAGATGGTATGGCGAGCTGCAGTTGGGCTATCTATACGCTGCTCTGGTATAAGATCGGCAAATAATACATTCTGGGTTAGGGCAGTGGCTGTAACGCGCAAAATCTTGGTACTCACATAAGCTGCCTGTGGGCTTTGCGGTGGTATGCCGCCCCAGTCATAGAGGTTGCCGCTGTCTTTCTTGTAAAACAATACGCTGTCAGTACCAATGAATTGAGACTGCTTAAGATCTCGCATTGTTTTCATAGCGGCTGCTACCCTATTCTGGAGGTTCTGGTTGTTAGCTATATCTATACGTCTGTCGTCCATTATGGTGCCGTTTGCCTCACCTCTACTGTACCGTCACTACTACCAGAGATATAGACCTTAATGAAGTACGTGAGGGTGCCAAATACGTTAAAGCTGAACGTCCATCGATATTGATTTTCACTATCGCTATAATCTTTATCGAACATTGGATTGCGTACCGCAAGTATTGCAGAGTTTACACCGTCATCATATCCCCATAATCCACTGGGTAGCTCGCTAGGCTTGTTGGCTTCATCTGTGCCGCCAAAACGGATGTCCAGTTGCACGTTTTCGATTGGGAACGGCTGTTTTCCGCTTGAGGTGAATGTAATTTCAAAAGCACGATAACCAAAGTCACCTCCACTGTTGCTGGCACTGCTACTAATATCCCATGTATTATCGTTGGTAACAAAATAACCACGCATACCAGATGCGCCACTATAACGTTGTTTATTCTTTATTTGCCGTATGTCATTCTCGGCTTGGCTTAGCATGGTCGCAAACTGGTTAACTGGATCTAATTCTAACCTGCTCATAGCCCATAGTTATCCACTGTTATTGCTATATCTTCTGCATCATTTTCGTCAAGACTAACCGCTATCTTTTCTATACGATACGTTCCGCTAAGTGGCAATGCCGAGTGGCCGATAACCTCTATTGGTATGCGATCACCGATGCCTAATATATCTAAGTTAGCGACCGCTCCGCTAACACTAAAGGTTGGTAACTCTAGAATGTTTTTAACCTTTTGTAGATAACCATAGGCATTCTCATCGAGAGTCTGCTGTCTAGTGACGCTGTTGAAGCTGATTATCTTTTGACGGGTCTTATAGTTGCCACGGCTGGCTGCATCAGCTGTAACCGTACGCAGTGCCTCCTCGCCAAAACCAGATCCAAGTGCAATAATATAGTTGTATAAACTAGTAGCCGTGTGCGTAACCCTGCCAGACTTTATATTATAAGGATAGGTGAACTTCATATCAGGGCGGTTACTACCAATCTGCGAGAAGGTTTCAATCGTTCGATCATGATTAAATCTAAAGTCAAAGTTGCCGTCGCTAAGATCGGTTAGGTTTACCAGACCGTCTCGGACGTTCTGATCAACATAGCCACGGTCGCTGAGCAGACCAGTGCTGTATTGTTGTGAACCTGGGAATACGCCGAAATCATCATCTACATTGCCGGTGTCTTGAGTTTCATTTAGCAGATCGAGGGCAATAGCTACACGCTCTTGCTGTATATACGTTTTGGTAACATAGCGATCACCAAATAAATCCAAAAACCCTGTACATTTAACTTCAACCGTAATTCCGCTTTCCTGAAGGTTATATTGCATATCTACTACATGAACTCCAAAATAATAGCTACCATTACGTTTCACTCGTATATCAGTAACATATGTTTCTAGCACTGCTTGTGGGGCTGCCCCTAAATCAGCACAATAGGCTTCAAAAGCAGTCAAATCCATAGTGAAAGTTAGTGATTCACTGGCATTGCGAGTAATCTCAAAACGTCGGTTTTGCACAAGCTTAGTAATATCACCAACTTGGGAGCCGTTTATCCAACACTCAAACTCGTATTTTAGTGTTGGGGTCATCCTATATACCCCTCACGCCGTTGCGCCAATAAATATCAGCTGTAACCGTGTCGCTACCACTACCACTATCTAGCACAATTGAATTAGCGCCAACTTGCAATCCCCACCAAACACTGTCATTCGTTTTATTACCAATAATATTAGCTCCGTTTAGCGTTAGTGTGCGCTTGAACATATCAACTACAACTAAATCACCGTCCACCATGTTAATGTCAATCTCAAAACGCTCACCGGTAGTTTGGTTAGTAATAATTGGGTTATCAGCCTGATCGTGTAATTCAATACGTGGCAAGTACATAGCTTCGCCAGAGTTTGTTACCACTGTTGGCGAGCTACCGCTAGCCCAATCAACCGGTAAATCATATGGCGTCAAGTAGCCACCCTGGGTAACTCTGGTCACTGAGGCGCTGTTCTCATCACCGCCATCTGTAGAATAGAAGAACGGATCACCAGCTGTAAGCTGTATTAAGAAATCGCTCATCATGCCTCGCTGTAGATATTCTAGCTTTACATCTGTGACATTGCAGTCGATCCGATACCGCTCTCCGCTAAATACCGTTATATATATCGGTATTGAGGAGCCTATTGGCAGTGCATCTTGCAGGGCTGCCCTATCTAGCTTGTGCTGTGCATAAGTCATGCTTTTATCACCTATTTTGCCAGTAATAGTAATTGTGCGAAAACCATAAAGTTGATCAGTGACCATGCCACCAGAGCGCCCAGAAAACAGAAAGCTAGATGTACGGATATCGGCAACGCCAAGCCCAGTCACATTTGTGATGATAAAGTGGCTACCATCTGATTGCGCGCTTAGTGTTAGAAGTTCATTTATAGATATATTCATTTTACCGCCTTATTTGCCATGCTAACTCTCTTGTTACGCTATCTAAATCAACCTGATTGTAGATATTATTATTTTGTACTATATCAGCCTTACCTGCAACCGATGGTTCACCAGCTGGCATGACGTAGGGCATCGGTGCTGCCATAGCTCCAGATAGTGATGGGTTGAGGGTCGATGGGGCCATAGTTGCAATGGCTGAATTTGCCATGTTAATAGCGGCTTTTTCAACCATCCCAGTCCCCTTGTAGATACCCTGGGCAAGACCAGCTGGAACTTGCTTACCAAGAGCGGCTGCAACCCTAGATGGTGAGTGGATTCCAAGGGCATCACGGATCGGGCCGGGTATCTTGTCCCTGACAAAACTAATAACCTTATCTTTTAGCCAACCACCCATGCCTTGTATACCGTCCCATAGACCTTTAATAACATCACCACCGATACGTATAAGATTACTCGGCGCGAGTGTATCACCGATAGTCTTAATAATATCCCACGCCGCGCGACCTACTGCGCCCATCATAGAGCCTATACCGCCTATTGTCGCCTGTAGTAGCTGTACGCCAGCGTTCATCATAGCGCGTATAAACTGCCCAGAGGTTAGGGTAGCGAGTATATTTTTTACGATCGTAGGTATCGCGCCGATCAGCGCTGGTAAGATAATCGGGATCGCCTGTACGATCGCGAGTAGTAACTGGACCGCGCCCATAATGATAGCCTGTAGAGCTGTAGGGTTAGTCAGACCATTTACGAGCGAGTTTATGATCGTAGGCATCGCCTGAGCGATAATCGCGATGATCTGGGGTAGGGCTTGTATGATAGCGAGGAATAGCTTAATAAACGCGTCGATCAGTAGCGGTAAAGCCTGTAGTAGTACATTTATGATCGTAGGCATAGCCGCGACGAGAGCCTGTATCAGACTGACTACCGCCGAGATGAGCGCTGGTATTAGAGTAGGTAGCGCCGCGCCGAGCGCTGGTACGAGGGCTGACAGTATCGCGCCGATCGCCGTCACGATTTGCGGTAAGATAGCCGTAATCTGAGGGATCGCGATCTTTATCGTATTTAGTAGTGAGCTGATAAAGCCGTTTATGTCGCCCTGACCGGTAAGTAGGTTATCAAAAGCCTTTTTAGTGGTATTGAGGCTCCCGGATAGGGTTTCGTTCTCCTTTGCATAATTTCCAGCATATTTGGCTGTCTTTTCTAAAAATAATTGGTTTGCAAGCCCGACTTTTTCTTGTATTGACATCTGCGCTGTGGTTTTGCCAAGCCCCTTTTCCAGTGCATATGCGCTTAAACTGGTATCGTTCATAGCAACACCCAAGTTATCCATCATCGTAAAGTTGCCCTTGGCCATACCAGTCACCGCTTCCAGTGCCTCTGAGGTACTAATGCCCATGATAGAGGCTATATCAGATGCACGTTGCATCGACTGACTAGACATTTCCATAGATTGTTGAACGCTGAATCCAGCACCCTGGAATAGTGATCCCATTTTGTTTGCACCTTGCAGAAATTCCTGTTGCGACAGACCCGCGGTCTTAAATGCGCCCGCAGCCTTTTCTTGAATTGTCTTCGCATATTCACCAAATACAGCCTCAGAACCGCCTATTTGCTGTTCTAACTCAGCCTGAGCCATGATCGCTTTTTGAGTGAGCACGATGAGTCCAGTAGCGCCAGCAGCCAAGCCAGCAGCTATCGCCACCCCACCAGCTTTAGCAAATCCGCCTAATTTACCGAGCGCGCTTTGAAACGGCCCACTATTTCTGTTTACCTCATCGCCGAGGGCAGCAGTGGCTGGGCCAGCACTACCCTTAAACCCAGCGGCAATTTTGCCCTGAATCCCAGTCATGTTTGGGGCTATTCTTACGTATGCTGTTCCGATGTCTGCCATATGGTTGCGTTTATTCCTTCTTTTAAACCAGTTTTCCCGCAACCGTCGGCGTGTACTTTATATCAAAATTATATCACAATAAACCTATATTCGCCCCGCATCTTTTGCTTTTGAGAGGGCTACCAGCCCAATATAGTTTTGGTGTTCATCTATACCATCGGCTTTTATAGTAGCAATGGCTCGCACGCCTCGGCGGATTGTGCCCACGTGAGAGCTGATGGTGATGGCTGGTGGATCATTAGATATGCTGGAGGCCATAGATCTAGCGCGCTCTGCTATGGCATCTGCGGATCTCTTTACAACCGGCATAGCCATATTTTGGAGTATATCAGCGCCCCCAGATTGATCTAGCGAAAATGTTATGTCTTTACCCATACAACTATAGTATACACTTACCCACGTGGTTGTGAAAGTATGGATCTTATATCATCAGTGGTGTGGGCCTGTGAGCCATTATTTATCTTGCTACGGTTAGTTTGCTTTTTTAGAAAATCTGGTGTGAACGGCTTTGGAATGTGCCTAGGTGCTTTCTTTTGGGCGTCTTTACTATTTTGCCAAACAAGGGTTTCTAGTAAGTAGTTAGCCTTATTAGCAAGAACATCACTCCAACCCCACTGGTTGGACGGCTCTATTTTTGTGAATACCCTACAGCCGTTAGGCAATTGGAACATCAACCGCGCTGCTCTTTCTGGCGATACTTGCGCTATATCGAGGTTGTAATATTGCTGAAAGTCCGCTTCTAGCTCGTCAAAATACTGCCAGCGTATCTTGAGAAGCGCTAGCCTTTTGGGTCAAATTGCTCAATTATGGCGGTGTAAACTTCTGTTAGCTTACTAACCCTGAACCTTCCCTTATAATCTGGTGTATCTTTGTGTAATTCTGCATCTAATTTGCTAAAATGAGACTTCATGTCATCATAGCCTTTTTCACCAACAAGGAATTTTATTAGGGGTACGATCCCAGCCACCTGGCCCTTATTCTCGATTCGGTCAATATATTCAAAGGCCTCAACATCATCTATTAAGTCTGTATCTACAACAAATGTGTAGCCATCGAGTTTAATTTCTTTAATGCTTGGTTTTTTGTCTTGTTGTTCGGACATAAATACACTCCAATTTCTTATTATAATATCGTATTTAGATTATACCATAACAAAAACACCCAGAGAATTCTGGGTGCTTAATTTGTTTAGCGCGTGCCTAAGAAGACAATGCTGTAGCAATGTACTCTTTGTGAGTTGTGCCACTGCTATCAGGGTAAGCTACAAATACAGCTGGGTATGTAATAGCTTCGCCATCAACATAGGTGATCTCGCCGCTTCTGTCGGTGATCTGAGCACTTTCAACTACGATACGCTTAATGCGACCGCCAGTTAATACAAGCTCGAACACTACAGATACGTTTGGTAGCATTTCGCTGGTTTGAGTAACAGTAATACTACCGTCAACCTCTTCCACAACGTTGTCCTCACCGTAGTAAGTTTTCAGCGCTTCTGCGTTGGTTTCAATAAGATTTACGGTAAACATCTCCTTAAAGGTTGTTTGACCTACCAACACTAAATCACCGCCCCAGGCGTTGACTTCCTCTGTGCTAGTTTCTACTGAATTTACCAAGCCATCCTCGCTAACGTATCCAAGACCCTTGAATGCAGCATCCAATGGCATGTGAGCGTTAGTTGGTAGTGTTGTGCCGTAGGGAGCTACGTACACCGCACCTGTTGACTTTGGTTTACCAAACGAAACGTTTTGTGCGTCGTTCATGATTTATACCTCCTAATAAGGTTCTAGCACAACAATGCCATATGCAGAGCTCTGCTTGTATTTTTATTATATCACTATTTTTGTTTTAGCAAACGTAATATGTCTTTTTGAGCTTTTGCAATCTCTGCCATGGATATGGATAGCTGGTTTAGGGGGAGTTCCTTATAGACAGAAACTTGACCCTGAAGCTCTGAAATGGCTTTTTCATTTTCTATGTGCAAGTTGCGTAGCTCATTTACTTGGGTGGTTAGGGTCTCTATCAACTCTTTTTGCGACTGTATTGTAGCTTTAGTTGTACCCGTCTTTAAAAGTGCAAATATGATTCCAACAACACTAGTTATTACTACTAAGCCTTCCAGTTGTTTAACTACTTCATTAAAACCCACAATACTCTCCTATGAACTATAAATATCGTAATACAAATTTTGTGATGTGTTCAAGCTACCTAAGCTCTGGCGACCATATAACCCTAGTGATTGCAACTCTGTTTTCTTAAACCATAAATCTCCACTTGGGTTCGTGTATTTGTAGTTCTCAGAATAAGGCCCAGCGGTTTGTGACCAGCTTTCAACTGGCGGCTGATCTGTTGGGGTGAGCATTGCTCTCTTGACAGCCTCCATTACTACCCAGCGGGCTGTAGTTGCATAAGAGGTGCGTGCTGCAACCTGAGCGTCAACGTCCACGTCTACTGAGTAGCCAATCTCACGTATTCTATCACTCGCTAATTCTAGTAATAGCTCGGCTCTAGGCTCTTCGCCCGCTGGAATGTCTTTCCAAAATGCCTCAAGTTGGGCAAGGGTTGCAAACGGATCATTCATTACTGCGTACCTCCATTATTCATAAAACTGTTTGCAGCGAGGCTTGCTCTATTTCTCATAAGTTCCTCAGCTTCACGTATGCCTATACCTAGAAGTCTATAGCTAGCCATTGTGCCTTGTAGCTCTGGCATTGTTTGGAATAGCTTAAATAGTGCATCTCCAGCAGCGCCAATATCAACTTGGAATATAGGTTTCCACGACGGTATTAAATCTTTAAGCCCATCTGGCACAGCGTTAACTCTATCAATTGACATCCTAAGTGTTATTGCTATTTGCTTAATTTGCTCGCCCATTTCGGTTTGACTATTTTGGGCTTCAAGTAGTAAATCATCTGACATAGCGGCAAGGCTCTCTGGGCTGCTGGGATTACCAGTTTCATAGCCTAAGTTACGTAGCGTGAGTGCTGTTTCAGCACAAAAATCACGAGCCTTATCTTTTTTGGCAGTTTCAAACTGGTTAATGCTCATCTGGGCAAGTTGACCAATCTCTGGCTTGTCGCCATCCTCGTCTTTAGTTATTGCCCAAACCTTACCGATTGCGCTGTCAAGTGCATCGTCTTTTTTAGCGCCCTCTGCTAAACCGTTGATGTAGCGCTGTGGCAAACTATAAAATTCCTCTGCTATTTCCTCACGGCGCTTCAAACGCCCCACTTCCTGAATAATGCGCCGGGCAGTATTAGTAAGCCTCGACTTGCCTAGAGGGCGGTCTGCGCTAGATCTGTGTGTGATTGGGTGTAACAAACATCTCCCTGTCGGGTTTGGTATAACTTCTGATATTGTGCGACTTTCGAAAATAGCAGTAAAGTTGGGTGTGAATACCATATAATCAACTGCTTCGTACCTCACATTTAGCTTTTTAGGCTTAGCAACGCCCCATTTTGTTACTGCAAGACCGTATTTTAGCAATCCAGTGCGCTGATCTACAACGCCAGTTGCCTCAGCCGCAGTAAATGGTACAAGTATTTTAGGATTTGCAGCTCCAACCGCATTATCCGCTACGCCAACAAAAGAACAGCCAGCTATGAAAGCGTCGTGCTTAGATTTGTTTATGACACTCCACGCCCCAATATCTGTAAAGTAATCATTGACTCCGAACGTATCCCGCCCGAATCCATCGAACACTACCCTATCAGATAAGGTGTTAACCGCCCTACTTGCCCAGCCGATACCGGGTCGAAGATTTGCTAGTTGGATCGGTGTCGATATGCCAAAATCACGGACATCATTATCACCGTTATAATACTCGTATTTCTTTTCTACTTTTCTCGACTTAGATTGCAAACAGTCCAATAGCTCTTTAGCTATTCCCTGTGATATTTTGATTAGTTGATCTTCTACCGGCTGCATTTCCCTCTAATGTCCTTTTTTAGCCGGTTTTGCCGCTCCGTAACGTAATTATTCTGTTAATATTATATCAGATACTGTAATTGTAGCATACGTTAACGATCTTTTGGTTTAACATAGTTTTGCAACAATCCATTCCTTGTGCGGTAACCCTCTGTGATAATAGAGCAGTCACATGCACGATGTCTTCTGAATACTTCTGGGCTTGGGTTCGTATAGGTTCCGGCTAGTGATACACACCACTTGCAAGTTTCGCCGTTTACACTGCGGGTTACAGTTGGGTATTTACCACTTTGTTTAGCATTAACAAGCGCATCCTGTTGCGCTTTAGCTGCTGTGCTATCTAAGTAACTGCGAATTTGATCTTCAAGCCCAAGGCTCCCAGCGGATACACTACCAGATGCTATTTTAGCAAGTCCGTAGTACCTATCATCAATGCCAACGCCTCTGGTATGCTCTATTTCATAATCAAAAGCGTTCATATCATAAACTTTGGCATATATAGCAGTGCCTACCTCTCTAAATAATATCTCCTGATTTAATTGCCGAATCTCTGGGTCAATCTCTGGATTATTTATTAAAGCCACTGCTGCCAGTACTTTTTTTATAATACTATCATTTAATTTTGCGTAATCCATCAGAATCCCCAACCATCAATTGTATCTTTAATATCACTAAGGGCGGATATTGTCTTCTCAACTCTTTTTGTAGAATATGAACGCCCGCGCATCGGCGGCTTGGTATTAATCAGAACATCTATGAACTTGGATGCTTGCAAGTCGGTTAAGGCGTGTGTTATCTCAGCAATTGACTGGGCGTTGTTTACCAACTCGGCGTTATCATTAACAATGCCACTAGCAATTAGCAGCTCTTTTACCTCTTTAAACTCTTTTGTTTTCAACACCGCTAAATCACGTATATAGTTACTCTGTAATTCCGACGCCATCCTCAGCCTCCGCTTCTTTTAGATCAACAATAGCCGTGCCAGTGTGAACCCTGCCATCTGGGCCAGTTACCGGTGAGCTGAGCTCAAATCTGAATACACGCTCACCCTGCTCGTTGGTAACTACTCTGGCTCGCTCCCAGTCATCGTTAAGCTCTTTACCCTCTTTTCTAGTGAGCGCTTTCAGATCACCCGTAACCTTGTTTATATAAGGCAATATTTTAGCTTTAGTCATAAACTTATTTTAGCACAAAAAAGAAAAGACCGCCGGAGCGATCTTTTCCCCCACTTAATCACTAGATTAAGAGCTTGCGCCAGCTTGGCTGATGATGCTGAATGCTGAACCATCAAAGATCGCGAATCCAAACACAGCTTCTGCGCGGATAGCGATTTCATTAGTTCTCTTCAAGTCACCATTTCCATCTGGGTTACCGTATTCGATTAACTCAAGTGGAACTTGGCGAGCAACACCCCATTTAAAGGCGCGCCAGTCACCCATAATAGCCTGGATGCTAACTTCGCTTGATTCAAGCTCCTGGCGACCACTAACTGTATCGCTAGATGCAGCCTGTAAGCCCTGGAAGCTATCGAAGTTAAATCCTAAACCAAGCTCTGGGTATAGAGGACGGTTTTCGTTGTCTTTCTTTCTGGCAAGTTGACCAGCAAATACTGGATCAAGTGCGATACCGGTAGCGGTGTAACCAGCTTCTTGAAGGTCTGCAGCTGCAGTTTCAAGATCAGTTTGTACGTCACCAGTTGCAACTACACGAGCAACGCCGTTACCAGCCTTGTCGAAGTAGTCACTAACGCTTGCAGCGATTTCACCAGTTGCTGGGTTGATACCGTGGATAGCAACTAGGTCAAGTGCGCGGCTAAGGGCAACGGCAACGTTTGTTACTAAGTTGTCAATAATACCGGTTTGGTAGTCTTCGTCTTCCCACTGAACTTCATTGCTGAAGCGGTAAGTGATCTGAACTTTGTATGTTTTTACAGTGGCTTTTGTAGGAGTGCCGTCTGCTGAACTCTTATCAGCGCTTTCACCAACTAGCTCTGCTTTAGGAGTGCCAGTGAATGTAAAGTGGTCGGTGCTTCCGACTTTGATTTCTGGAGCTGCTGGTGCTAATTGTGATAACACGCCACCACGAATGTTTTTGCTCCAAGATTCACCAGTATGATTAGCGAGATCTAGAGCGCTAGTGCGAAGGGGGTTTCCCATAATAAATACCTCTCAACGATTAATGTTTTAAATTAGTCGTCAGATTTTCCGCCAAATAATTTACCTGCTATAGCTTTAGAGTCGGTTGCCTTTTCTTCTGGCTTCTGGCTCTTATCTATGTTAACTGAGCCACCAGTGACACCTTTAGCCAGCTTTTCAGCTCGCTTGCGCATGTCTTCTGGGCTTTCACCAGTAACAAATTCCGCTAAATCTTCTGATAGTTTAAATTCGTTGACAATCTTCACTTTTTCGGTTTCCAACTTAGCACTGCCAAGTTGTTTTTCAAGTTCTGACTTTTCAGTACCGATAGCGTTAAGTTTGTCTTCGTATTCTTGGGTTATAGTATCAACTTTGCTAGCTTTTTCTTTTAGCGCATCGTAATCGGCAAATTTGCCACGTTCACGCTCCAAGCGTTTCTCAACAACGTTGTCTACATCCGCCTGAGTAAGTAGATTGTCTTCTACCTCTTTATACTCATCACCATCTTTTGTAAAATATTTAGTCATTCCCGCTTTTCCTTTCCGGTGCGTTACCGTTTTTATCTGACTATTCTTAATATAGCATATTGGAATTAAATTCAACAACTACTAACGTCTGTAGTACACATCACAATAGATCTGGTAGCGGCTATACTTACCGATTATGTCGTCAAGATTAACAACTGAGTTTACTACAGCCCTTGTGATGTTCTCATTATAAGCTAAGAGTCCTGGCACTAGATCGGCTATCTCATTAGCTTTTTCACTAGCAGTTGCACGGCTATTTTTGTGATATACCTCGATTAGTATCTCAGCACGATCAAGTACCATAGCCTCACGAGGACCACCAGTGCGATCTACAAGTATAAACTTCTTGGGAAGTGATTTTGGTTTATCACCGCTAACAGCCCAATCTGTAACTGAGTCAAGCCACGATATAACTATTGATTCAACATTAGCCATTTATACACTCCGCTCTAAAATACCTATTCCATCTAGTGGGCGTGTTGTCATTCATAAAGACAACGCTATCACTATCTAAACTAAATACCTTGCCATCCCAAGTAACTTCGGAATTGCTAACATCTCCAGTGTAGGTTTTTGGCAAGTGAATCCGCACTTGATCTTTACTCTGCTCCATTGCTTGTTGCTCACGAGCTGTTGAGGGCTCAGTAATGGGCGCTATTAAACAGTCATCGACTTCGATATCTACTGTTGTATATACCGGATTATTGAAATCATCAGTTCCGGACTCGGTTTTCTTTACGAAGGTTAGTGATATACCATTCATATTGATTATTTTAGCACTTTTTTGGCTGTATAGAAAATACAAGGCAAAATTAGCCCCTCGAATTCGTGAAAGATCGGAAGAGCGGTTCAGCAGGAATGCCGAGACCGC
>ERZ869929.750-NODE-750-length-15172-cov-5.023550_pt1 | contig 15172 bp, 16 predicted proteins | sample MGYA00579312_ERZ869929 | MGnify/ENA primary metagenome ERZ869929 (study PRJEB32216, sample SAMN09231818) | wastewater metagenome | place: USA: Maryland | collected 2016-08-09 | study: EMG produced TPA metagenomics assembly of the PRJNA472060 data set (Reclaimed... | reverse complement strand
ACATACCAGCATTGTTATAGAAGCCTTGCTGTTGTCTCATCATGTCAGCTCCTAGCCCAAACAGCCCGGAACCTAGTGTGTGTTGGTACCCTAAGTTTGCCATGTCTACATTCTGAGAATGTCCTAACTGCTGCAAATAATCACGGAATGCGCGGTCTAATCCTTGCTGCTCCCCGGAGAAAGCCCTGCCTTCTCGTTGGTTCATTAGCTGAAGATCGTCTCCATACATCTGAGCGTTCGCACCAATACGGGCCTGACCTAGAGCAGTTTGATTGTTCATACTAGTTAGCATATTCTGATTAAGCGCGTCTTGGTTTTGCCCCGCGGCAGTCATGTATGCCCCAGCATCCGCCTGAGCTATGGGCAGAGCACTTTGTATAGCGGCCCTCTGGGAATTACCGGCAGCTATGCTACTATTGCCTAGTCCTCTAGCGGAAGCCATGTCCATGCCAGATTGCCGGGCTAGCCTCATGTACTCACTATCCTGCCCTATTAGTCCATTAAGTTGCTGGGAAGTCAGCTCATTTCCCTGCACATTACGTACATAGGCATTGTTGCCTGAGGTACCTCCTGCATTGAATATACCAGTGGGAAGATTACCGTAAAGCCCTCTTCCCGTTGTAGTAGTGCCAGTAGAGGTACTACTGTAGCCACCCGTTCCTCCTTGTGGGGGAGGAGAGGGCGGCATCATAGCAGGCCTACCCGCCGCTGTATTATATATAGATGGCATCAAACATCTCCTTTAGCTGGGGAATATTGAAGTAGCAGGGTTTGTAAACTGTGTGGAGGACTCACCACTCCTGCCCCCGTCGGGGGGTAGAACAGCTTTATATTAAAGCTTCTCCCTCTTGATCCCACGTCTGCTACATTCATGGTTGATGCAGGATCTTGTGATATATAGGTAGTAGGTGTGCGGGGCAGACTGATATCAACCGCCTGTCTAGTAGCAGCGCCCGGTTCTCCATAATCGTACCCTACACTAACCTTGAGGGGAGCATACCCATGAGACAGCCCATGACAGGCAATCTTCATGAGCTTGTCTACCTCAAATGCATCTCCCAAAAAGTTTTCGTTCAATCTTATACTATGCTTAATTGGATGACCCATAAAACTCCAGCTTCTGTCAAACTCATAGGCATAGTAAACATTTTGTGCAGCAGCAGCATCTTCCTTAGGACTGTAGTGAGACATATGAATACGCTCCCTACCATACTTGTCAATAGCGGAGCTTCCCGCTAACGGAATAAACTTACCGTACACGCTAGACGAAGCTAATGTATCTGCTACAGTAGTTTTATCATATTGCTGTAAAGTAAACGCTGGGCTACGCTGTGCCCCCACTAGGGTCATAGTCAAGCACATACCGTCCTCAAAGAAGTATCTAATCTGATTCTTACTTCTTACTGGCAGGGCGAACATAAACCCAACTCCACCCGATAGCCTGTTACTTTTTGTGCTCGAAAACGATTCACCGGTTACTGGTAGTGGGTTACGTGTCCTCTGTATTCTAGGTAGTATCCACGGAGTTATAGCCTCACTAAGTCTGATCCCCGCAAATCCACCATAAGCCGCCGTCTGAGACACTAAACTTATGCCGTTGTTAGAACAGTATAGTGGCTGTCCTATATCTAGCACGGAGTACTCAATAGCCCCCTCTGTTGACATGACAGTAGTCACAGAGTAGTTATCAATATTGGTGCCTGTGATCGTATTAACACTGCCTCGGCAGAACACTCCTAGGGCTGTGCCGCTCATTCTAACCAGACCAGTAACACTATCACCTAAGTCAATACTAACAGCTCCCAGTATTCCCGAGTAGTTTTCAGGATCTCCATTAACGGATAGGGTCACATTACCTGCCCTATATCCCAATGCGAGTGCCGATTGATGGTATGCTATATGTCTAGGCTTATCTTCCGAGGGAGCCAGTCCCGTGTATATGGTTCTAAAATAAAACCCATCATACACAAAGGCCTGACCAGCACCACTAACTCCATAAATGGATTCCCATTCTTCATTACCATAGAAGTTGGCCGTAATTAGTTGATATCTACTCTCGTTAGCTTGTAAATCTGCATACGTAGGTAGATAGTTGTAGGATGCATCCTCTTCTACAGTAGCTATAAGAGCACCACCACCACCAGCCGCTGTGCGTATCTGATCCGTGCCTGTTATATATTGTCTAGTAGCACTGCCCACTGGAACAATGTCAGCTACTTGCATGAAGCCTCTGGCATCGTTAGTTGTCCAATCTCCACTGGCTACGTAGTAGCCTGTAATAGATGCTTGCACGTCATCCGTGCCATTCCAGAAATAATAACTGGACACTGATTGCGTGTAATAGATCCTGAGTTCTACTTTGTCCAGAATAAAATTGGTGGACCCACTACTGCCTAGCTGTCTTGGCGCGATGTTAAATCCAAAGCCATTTGCTAGATTGGTTCTGATATCAGACAGCCCCCAAGTATCATACTGACCTCCTAGAGTTACGGAAGTAGAAGATACATAGGAGGTTACATTAGTCATGCTCCCAGTTTTGGATGTGCCTATCTCGCCCGAATTGTCAATGGGCTGCGCCAGCCAGTAAGGATTTCTGCTAACAGCATTTACACCCGCTCCGTATATAATTAGCTCTACACCAGTGACCTGACTATCCGCGGGCAGGCCAGTAGCAGACGCAAAGTTCTTAACCTGCATATATGTAGCAGGAGTTTGTAAGCTGGAGGAGAAACTCATGTACTTAGTGTCTTGGGCAGATAGAGCATCTAGCTCATCTGTTGGACCTCCGTTAGCTGTCCAGGGGCCACTAGCATAGTCTACAGCAAATCCGGGAATAGATAAGGAATTCAGGGGAACACTAACTGAGTTACCCTGTCCTCTAGAGAATACAGTTGGAGGACCATTGCTTTGCCCCCCGGTGAAGGCAAAGGAGTATCCCAAGTTAACATCTTCCCACGCGCCAGTGCTAGTAGCTTTGAATAGGCCAGAAGTACTACCATTGCCAGCATAAGAAGTTATAGATAGACAATTAGTGGCAACTCCTCCCCTAACTACTGTTTGTTGTCCCGAGGGAGCGGCCACGTTACTAGAGTTTCCAACCGTTATAGTGCCAGCAGCGTCTGCTGTACTCCATCCCCCAGAGGTGACAGTTACAGCTTTAACCTTAGTAGTGGAGCTAGCTGATGTATCAGTTAGAGTATCTCCTGGAAATACCTGAACACTTCCAGCTGTAAAGCTGTAGGATACATAATCCGATATAGCATACAAAGCATCCTTGTACCAGTGCAGGGCCGTTAAAGGACCATTTCTGTCTGTACTTGCTAGACTATTAGGGGCCATCCTTACTCTATTGTCAGAGTAAAAAGAGGAGTTCATGCTGGCCGTGGAGGTAGCAGCTGTGGTGTTGTAGTAAATTAGTATATCCACTACAGTAGCAGATTCTGAGCTGTCAGCGCCCTTTAATATAGTGGATGACAATTTCATGGCAAGAAATGCCTTGTAGTTAGTTATAGCAACTAAATACTTCTGCTGGGAGACCACAGAACTTACTACATTCCCAATTATCCCAGCGGATGTCTCCCCTATATCCATGTTATACAGGGCTTCTCCCGCAATGAGCCCGGTAATAATTCCTGCGTTGAAGGATATTTCAACTAAATTGGTATATACAAGGGAACTGTTATATCCCTTGTCGTCATAAATCTCGTACCCATTAATGCGAGAGTAGCCCAGTCTGTCCACTATCTCGTAATTGAGGCACTCAGAAAGAGTGCCTCTGTTTGTATCTAGAGCCTCGTCCACAAAGTCAAGGCCCCCCTGTAAGGGGAGCACAGCTTTTTGGTATTGATTCTCTGAGGGCATTAGTATAGTCTCTTAGGCTTTATGTGGAATTTTGGTCGATACTTAATCTGTAGACGTTGTAGCAAGTCTTTGTAATACCGTTCTGCACGCCTAGCTACGGAAGGCTGCTCATCAAACTCGCCGTACATCCTGACAGCCAGCCACATAACCAAATCAGTAAAATCCGCTGGAAGCCCCTTAGGCTCATCGTCCCACTCCACCAGATTTTGTGGAGTCCGTGAGTAACTGAACTTGAGAGTCACTGGCCTATCGGGGTGTGGATACAACCGCCATCTGCCCGTGTTATCTTCTGTTATGTAGATAGGGGTGGACGGAGGAGTGGTGAGATTGTCATATTGCACAGAGAATATGTGCCACGGCACGAAGGTTAGTGGTCTAGTAGTTGACGGACTATCTGCCTCGTGATCTATGATATGGAAACTGTTGTTGTCAATCTCCGACAGCTCGTGAACATAGTCATTAGAATCTTTCTCTTCGGAGAAGAGAAAACTTTTCCAGCTGTGTAGATAGCACTTAGTGGCTACGTCCGATACCACGTTAGTTCCCCCATCACTACCTGCTCTATTTATTCCCATACCCGTGGGCAGCCCATCAGCAAGTACCCATCCTGTGGGCAATGATACATTGAAATTATATCCGTAAAGATGGAAGTTACCAGATGCTATAGTAGTAGCTACTTGATCGTTATCTGTAATGAAGGTATAGCTGGTGCTTCCGCGAGAGCTGCCAGAAGCAGGATCTAGGGTGGTCAGTTCCCCCACATCATTAAACACTCCTATTAGAGCATTAGTCTCATCAAGTAGTATAAACGACAATATATCTCCGACAAACATATTAGCGTCATCAAATTGTGGAATTATGTTCCCCGACACTACCACTTGGTGCAATCTTCCCGGCAGCTCGAAGTAATCACTTCCTGCCATAAATGTCAAGGACGCTAGTCTACTGTCATTTATATCCACGTACCCTAAGCTTTTATCCACCGAATCACTATATTGGCTGTACGTAAGATCTTTTACCCTACCTACCTCTAGGTCATCCACTATAAGTGTTCCGCTGTCTTCGTACACATCCACTGTACTTCCTGCGGTGCCCAATATGTCCCCATCGCAGTAAAACATAAGTCCCGGCTGCAACGTCACAATAGCCTGATTGTTCAAAAACTCCCAGTCGAACGCTACCTGCTGAACTGTCTTCCAGGCACGAGCAACCCACGTCTTGAACCTGTTAAGCATTGGCTCTGTGTTAGTCGTGAAGTCGCTTCCGTCCTCCGCGTACAGAGCTAGGTCTGCTCCTGATTCATCAATAGCATTATTAACAAGTGAAACGTAGGTTGCCATGCTCTCTCCTTACATACTCTTCATAAATGCTGCTTGTCGCTGTTGCGCCATAACAGCATCACTGGGCCAATAGCCATGCTTCTCAGCGAACTCGCGCTTAGGCTTTAGCTTAGCTTCTCGTTGTACTTCTAGTCCCGGACGTGGGTCAGGGCCAGGCTTAGATTCAATGAGCGTGAACGGATAACTTTCGTTATCAACAAATCCCGTAATGCGGAAGTCGTTATCCATATTAGGCACCAGTTCCCTAGCTGCCCGTAGCACGCCCACCACCTTGTTTGGTACGTCACATTCCACATTCTGCGGGATACCAAACTTCTTGTCATTAACTGACACGAAGATTGGGGCCTTACCCCTAAACTGTGTTGGATGAACTTTAATCCGGGACCAGCCCGGTTTAAGCTCTCCAATAGCCGCAGGAGCGAAGTCAAATTTCTTGGCCTCTTCCTTGATTAGATTGCGGATATCGTCCGCTGAGTGTTCCCTTGTAATAGGGACACCATAATTCTTCTTAGCCACGGAGCGAAGCTCTTGTAAAGTCATTTCTTCTAGACGTAGGCTAAGTTCATTGAATTCTTGTTCTTGATTGTGTTCCATTATTTATCCTCCTCAAAGAGGAGGGGGAATTCCCCCTCCTCCAGATTGTTGATAACCTATTTAGCGGGCTATGTTACGGCGCATTACCGTTGTAGTCGTATGTCTGCGGCTGGCTGTAAGTAATTGAGCCGGACAGAGGATACGCACTATTGCTAACACCAGAGATTGTACGAGCCGGGTATGCGTACTGATACTTAACCCGCGCAGTGATATGCTTGTCCCCCGAAGTTACAGCAGTACCGGGGCTCGCGCTAAGTACCAGCACAAGATCTGAGACCACACTACTCACGGGGAACGGATTGATGTTGAATATATCACCAGTACCGCCTCCGGCAAACCTCTGGATATTCTTAGCTACGCCTGAGTTGATGTTTAGTACAGTAGCGGTAAAGATACTGTTATACCCAGTAACTGCCTCCACTGCTGTACTAGTTTTAGCTGTGGTGGAAGGGACAGTGCCCATAGCGCCTGCCACCGCCGCAGAGGCATTACTATCCAGCACACCTACAGTAAGATCCACGGATAGGATGTCTACGTTCTCCCCTACCTTACAGAAGTAAAACAGGTCATTATCTGCTACGCCTTTACCGTCTGGTACGGTGATAGTAAAGGTAGCTTCCGCAGGCTCCACCTGACTATCCGGACGAAGCCGGATGTTCTTTAGGTAGCCGTCACTTTTAAAAATTGCCATTTATGTTAGTCTCCTAGATTAAGAAAGGGCAGTAGCGGCTACTTCTAGACGCGCCATCCAAAGCTCATTCAAGCGAACAGCCTGATACCAGATCTTCCAAGCCACGAATGGGCGCTGGCCAAGAGGATCGGAAGAGCTGGCACCAATCTTGGCGTTGTTCACCACCATATTGATGCCATTAACACCCTGAAGCGGGACAGTGCCATACGCATTCTTGCCCACTAGAATGCAGGAATAAACGTCTGCATTAGTGCCGCTAGTAGAGCGCATGGTTGTGGTGGTGCCACCTCCGTCCGCAAGAGGAGCAAGCTGAGGAGACAGCAAGATGCGTACCTCGTTTAGCTTACCGATCTCAGCATCGGGGTCGAGCAGCTTACCACTACCGTAGTTTTCAACCGGCACGAAACCGTCACACTGGCGGAAGTCGTGCTCCAAGTCTACGTGTGCGAACAGCACATAGCTAGGATTGACATTCTCAGTGTTGAAGTTGGTGCTTGAGCTAATCTTGGTGGTGATCTTTTCCGCCAAGTTACGCTTCAACTGAGTGACAGCGGCCTGCACAAGAGCAGCATCCACTGGAGTGTTTACTGCCGAGGGGGCAATACCGTTGGCGTAGAACACCTGAGTACCACCCTTAAGAACACCCCACAAAATCATTTCCTTGGTGTTAGCTACTTGGTCCGAAAGGACAGTCATAGCATCATCAAGAACACGATCCTCATGTAGGTCCATGATCTTATCAGTTAGCTCAATCCAGCCCCCAAACTGAGCGATCACAGTGGTTAAATCTTCGTACACTAGCTGGTTAGGGGCAGGAGTTACACCCTCTACTAGCTGCGCGGTGTTCACGGGTAGCGGACGCAGACGACGCCACTTAATCACTTCACCCTTATTCTTCGGAAGGGGCTCCACGCGACCAAACTTGTCGAGGACAAGCTTCGGCTCTAGGCGCTCCAATAGTTTACTTACGGCATGAATACCAACCCGTGGGCTAATATCACCAAAAGTTACAAAATCAGGCATTTAAGATTCTCCATATTTATCGTTGATTGTTTCGTTTCTTTAGCAAGCTAAGAAGCATATTATCTGCCTGTTCTACAGTGAGAGGACCATTACTCTCCACGCTCACATTAGGTGTTACAGGCTTGCCCGATACGGGGGCCTGAGACAAGCGCCGCTCCCTATTATCTGAGATAGCTTTAGCTTTTTGCGGATCAATTACCGGCTGACTCTCCGTGGGTGCGTCTGGCGTGATGCGCCCAGAATTAATCATATCAATAGCAAACTGATTAAACACAGCAACATAGTCGCGGTGATCCTCCGATTCCATCACCATCTTCTTCATGATGGGGGACGCCTCGTTATCAAGCCATCCCTGAAACATCGGCTGCTGAATGATATTAAATGCGTCTGGGACAACCTGTTCCAGCTTAGCACGCTCTCTTTGTACCAGTTCTTCCCTTCCTGCCTGCCTATAAGATTCCTGCACGGCTACAAGGGGATCAATGGTAGTACGTCGTAGTTCCTGTATTTCAGCCTTGACCCGAGCCTCTAGCTGGCCTTCAATAGCTTTGGCCAGTACAGGGTCGTGCTCAATTAGTTGCTGCCACTCTTCAGGAGTAGTGGGTGCGGCAGTCTGTTGCTGCGGCGTGTTCTGGGCGCTAAGCTGCATTAGCTTAGCCTTTAGATCTTCTGCTTGTTTCTGAAAAGCTCTAACCCTGCCGTCATCGGAGCGAATACGCTGCTCTGCTTTAGCTAGCAGTTCTAGCTTCTCACTAACCTTGCCTCTAACATCTTCTGACAAACCGGAAAGCCAGTCATCTGAATTAGCTGGAGTCTGCGTCTCCCGCACTTCCTCTGTTGGCTCTTCTGTCTCTTTTGTATCGGGGGCGGTAGCCTCTACATCTTCAACATTCTCTTCAATGGGAGCATCCTCTTTTGTAGGGGCTCCCTTTGAAAGTGTTTCTAGTAGTAGCTTATCAGCATCCTCAACTGTAAAGTTCTCGTCGCTCATTGGTTCCTCTTTGTGTTAGCGGCAAGTGTAATAACTTGCGGCAGTTTAAGTAGTTCTTTGATAATGTTAATCTTGGCCTTCAGCACTAGATCAATCTCTCTCTCATTGTCAAGATTTTGTAGGGCAATAGAAGCATTATCTAATTGGCGTTTAAGCGCATCTTCTAAAAGTTTCCACGCCTCACTCTGGGATAGGTCGGACATTAGTTCCTCCCGCCTTATTCATTGCCTGACGTTCCTTACTAGCTGCCTCCATCCCCGCTAGGAATAGCTGGGTCTGGCGCTGCATTTCCTCACTATCAGCCTTGGCCAAAATCTGCATACGGGCCTGCTCATCCTTAGAAGCCACAGCAGCCATAGCAGACTCATAATCATACTGAGCCTTAATGACCTGCGCCCTAGCTTCGGCCATACGAGTTTGGTTGGTGTTAAACTGAACCTCAGCCTGTATGTCCGCTAGTCTCTCTTCTTGAGCAGCCTTAACTTGCGCTATCTCTCTCTCTAATTGTAGACGTTCCTTATCCAGCTCAAGACGCATCCTGTCTGTCTCAGCCTTCATTAGATTGGGATCGGGTGGAGGGGGCTGGGCATTAGCACGCTCCTGCTCCACCTGTTCTGGGCTCTTAAGAATACTGGAGTAAGGAAGCCTCATTCCCATTAAAGTCACTTGGGTGAGTTCGTCCATATTAACCCACTCACCTACTGGACTGCCCTGAGCAATCTCCTGACGTAGAGCCTGAAGCTTCTGCATATCCTGAGTGTTACGGAGATAAGACGTAGACGTACGAACATCTATTTCGTACGATCCCTTAATCTCCTCCTTAGGATTGAATTGCATCTCCCAGTCATACATGGCGGTGATAAGAGGTTCTGTGATATCATCATCCCATTCCTCGCTCTTATAAAAGAGTGGAGATGTGGCATTCTGATTCATCAGAGCCATTCCAGTGGCGCTGTCTCCTGCTCCGGTGGGCAGTCCTAATCCCGATAGAAGGAGAGGAATACTGCTCTCTTCATCCGCCAGCTGCTTGGCCAGCCCGAACAAACTAGACAGCCCTTCATACGCATTAGGTGGTGTAAAGAAGGTGATTGCCTTAGATAGGTCGGCTCCGTACTCTGTGCTATACCACACCTTGAATGGGGTACACTCCAGACCGCCGTCCGCAGGTGTGATGAGCGTAGTGTCTACAATAACCTGGGGGCCAGCAGAAATACCTGCATTATCCAGCATCATCTTGTAGGTTTCATTAACCACACGTTGGCCGTCTCTTGCCAGCATCGGGATACCAAAGCCAAATATGCTTGCTGGATCGGGTTCCCATACGGATACACAGTAAGGAACTTCCTCACATCCCTCTAGGTTGGACAATTCCACCTTAATCACAGTGCCGTTAACTGTCCATACCTCTGCAAATCTTTCATAATCATTGGGGCTATCGCAGCCGCAAGCATCTAACATCTTTTTAGTAAGAGGGCCATGATATTCAATAAGAGTATAGCGATTTTTGCTAGTATTCCCACCCTCTGTGAGGAAAGCAGGATCATTGAACGGGCTATTACTGTACTCTTTAGGTTCGTCTTGTAATACTTTCTGCAACTGGTCCTGCATAAAGTCGGGGCGTTGTAGTAGTTCCTTCATCTCTGTACGAGACTTAAGGTGTACCTCTATGCTGTCCTCACATTTACGAATATCTGTAACAGAATCATCGGGAAAGAAGTACCATGGATTTACTCTTCGTACTTCCGGCACACGTTCCGCGCTGAACACTGGAACTCTCAGTACTTTTCCGTCCTCAAGCTGCGCTTTAGCGTAAGTCTTCTTGAGCTTGCTGGAATTGAGTGGCTTTTTCATAATGCCAGTACCTAGCACCACTCTATCTTTCATAGCTACACGAGCTTCTTGGGGATAGCGCGAGCAATTCAGGTGGTACTGAATCTCAGCTGACATGAGATTGGCCTTATGAGAACCGATCTCCTCCGGTCTCACCTCTCTCCCAGCCACCTGAGAAGCTTGCTGTACTTCTTCATACGAGGCTTCTGGTACTGACGGAGGATTGATGTCCCAATTCTTGTCTCCCGCAGCAAATTGATAGGCGATAGTTTGAGAAGCCGCTGCATCACACTTAACACGTATGATGTTTACCTCGGGCTTCCTATTATCTATGTAATTATCAATGGTTTTGAATGGATCTTTCTCTGTAGGAGCCAGTGCCCTATTAGATAGGGAGCCTAAATAGAGGCGTTGAGCCTCCAGCCACTGGGCCTCCTTCATCTTTCTCCTGCCCATGCGATCACTGAGCTTACCATCGATGTCCCTGCCCAGTGATTCCAGTAGACGTAGGCGCTCTTGCTCTAATTTTAGAGCCTCCTCCTCTGCCATCATCACCATTTCTTGCACTGCCTCTACAAGTTCTTCAGGAGATATGCCTGGAGGTAGCTGTTGTTCTGCATTTTCAGACATTATATCTTCGTCCTTTCTGTTTATAGGCCATAGTGCTTGTATGAGAAGGCTTAGCTGCTGCCAAATGTATGCTATTTACCATATATCTTAGGGCGTCCATACCATGATCGTTCTCTTTTACAATCTTACCTTTGTTGTCTCTTCGGTAGATTAGATACTCATTCTGCAAATTACGGGTAGTGGAAGAAAAGAACTTAAGTTTGCCCGTCTCCAGCCTACTCCACACTTTCTGAATACCATCTTCTATACTATTATCCGCCAATCTTAGGCGTAGCCCTAGTGATCTATACTCTCTTACTAGCTTAGATCCGTCGAATTGATTTGACTGAGCTGATGCTGGGTCAATTACTCCGGGCATCCAGTCGGATGCCACACGCTTAATTGCGGCGGCATTTATCTCTGGCACTTTCTTCTCCCCCACATACTCTCCGTAAACATACAAAATGTCTGTGTTAGGATCATGTGCGCCGAATGCAGCTGCTGTATATCTCCAGCCTACATCCATACCATACAGGTGCTTGTAGTATTTTGGTATTTCAAAGGGTTCACACAAAATATCATCTAGGGGGATAGGATAGATAGCTCCACTGCCTATGGTAGGCACACCCCTACTAACGGTTGCTCTTAGATGAGGAGGAGTGGAGGCCAGGATTTCTGCCTTTGTTTGGTCGTCCAGCCATGGAACATCATCCCATCCTATGGTGATGGTGGCCCTGGAGGGCTTTAGGTCAGTCATCCTTGTTGCCCTCCTCGGCTTTCATCAAGGCCATAGCCAGCTTAAGATTGGGCAAGCCCTCACTACCAGCTAGCATATCTGATGTAGACAGCAAATCTGCTATAAGTCTGGTGAGTCCTTCCTTAGGGGTTATGGTATGGATGATACGTCCTTGCTGCTCTTCCTTCTCAAAAGCTGTACGAATCACCACTTCGTTGTAAATAAGTTCTGGGCACGGCTCATCTAAATGAGCCCAGTGCCTCTTAACACCGAAGAAGCTAGCTGTGTCCTGCTTATAAGCCTTGAATCCAATCTCGCTCCACCTGCCTGAGGTGTGCTTAATCTTCACAAAGTCAACCGCACCAGCAACAGCACTCATATTCACACGTCCTATGCAGGATCGTGGAATCATTCCTGTACCGAAATTGCCCTTCTCTCCTAGCAGTACTTTCTGTAAGGTGTCTCGCGTAGTTTGGGCAGTCATGCCCATGCTCCAAGCGTCTATGGGACCGTCGAAGTAGCATCCCTCCCACCAGTCTGGATACAGCCCAGTAACTAGAACGGCAGTTATGTAACAGCCTAGATTCGTCTTTCCGCTTCTGTTCCCTCCCAGTACTAAAGTTTCTCTGTAGTCTCGTGTGGCCTTAATAGCCGCCGCATGTTTAGGTAGTTTTTCAATACCGTAGGCTGACCCCGGTATAAACCATTTTTCCAAACCTGCCGTCCTATCATATTCTTCGAGCTTATCCACAACTTGGATAAGCTCCCTTAGTTCGTCTGGGTCAATATCCCCACTCTCAAGAAGCTTCTTAGCTTGCTCTAAAAGTTGTGCTGGGTCCAAAACTGTTCTCCTGTGCGGCTTCTCCTGCGGAGTAGCGGCTAATACGTTTGAGTCGGCTGTTCAAATCTTTGAGCAACGACTTGGGATCTTCTTGTTCTTTTTCTTCAACAGTAAGATTGCTGGACTTCTTCCATCCGAAGCGGTGGTCCATGTTAAGAGCCCAGAAGCTGTATTCTCCTGATCCCTTGTTAGAGGCGCACTTGCGCCCCAGCTTTAGCCACCAAGCCTCAGACGCCACCCTGCCATACTCGATTAGATTGGCAAAGTCTTTGTCTGTCTTTAGCTTCTTCTCAAAGTCTTTGGGGAGGATACGCAGAAGCTTCATCACTTCCTTGTCACTGCCTCCCTCCTCGTAAAGCTGCATCATAGTTTCTAGCATACTTCTACCGTCTGCTAGCTGTTGACGCTCTTTATTGGATGGTCGGCCTGCTTTCCGTCGAGGCTTCTCCGTCAGTGTTTCGAGGGTAAAATCCTGTAGTATTTGAGACATAATTTCCTTGGCCGTCCGGGATTAAAATTCTTTCTAGCTCCGCTGGGTCACTGAGTAATTTGGCAACTGGGTGTACATTTTCAATAACCCCATCCACCATATCTAGGCCAGCTAGCATAGGGCTAACCACACCTGTATCACTGTCCATGCCCATAACCAGTGCCACCTGCCCCTCTGCGAATGCCGTGTACAGGGCCTGAATAATGGCCGGTAGTGCGGGATTCTGCTCGTTGGTGAGAATGACAATAGGAGCTTTGTTCTTCTTTGATTTCTTAGCCATGTGTTTCCTTGTAGCGGCTCTTATCGAGCGGCGTATTCGTTGTGCATCATCCTATAGGCTAGCCTATCAGCACGTCCCTTTACTTGGCGTGCCCACTTGCTTAGTAGCATATTGGTGGCTGCTCTAGCGTAATTGCGTTCGTTAATAAATCGTAATGTGTTCTTGAATCCTGAGAGCCTATCTCTTCCTAAGTTGAATGCCATATTAACCATGACACCCTTTCTAGGTCCCGACATATTTTCCCAGTCTAGGCACAGGGATTTAGCATCTTCAATAGCATCTTCCATGTCTTCCCTAAGAAAGGCAATAGCTTGTTTCTTAGTAATGATGTCTCCATCCTTCACTCCCTTAGTGTGTCCTACACCTATAGTGGGCACGCCCACAGTGTCCCTGTAGGCGCGCAATTTTAGTCCCTCATCGAGCAGGATTTCTTCTGCTTCCCTTTCTTTCCAATCCACTGTCCTCTTCCTCCTCTGTCCCTCTGGATAGAGCTTGTGTACGTTTGTTCATAACATCCTGTAGTACATTAGCTCCATTATAGAACAGCAGGATGGAAGGCACAATCACCTCAAGCTGTGTTACATCCCTTCCTATGTAGAGAAGGAAGAACACAGCTATGAGGCTCCCTATTGTTATAAGGGTTTTGGTGGATAGTAGCCGTTTCTTAAGGGATACGTAATTATCCACCGCCGGAGCCGTCTCTACTAACTCCTATATTTGCTGTTGTTTGGGGCTTAAGTACCATGTACTCCCCCGGCTCCGTTATATGTATATTGGGGTGGGTGTTTGTGAGAACCACTAGTCTCCCATCTCTCACCCAATCTACAGTCCCACCACCTGTAGTAATAACAATCGTGGCCCCCACCCTCTCAGTAATAGTTGAGCCATTACCATCAAATAATGAAATATGTGCGGAAGCTGCGTCTGTCACAGTTATAGGTGATGACGCGTCCTCTGACTGTGTTGCTGCCAAAAGTATAATACTCATACTTATAGTTTCCTATTAGCCTACACGAATAAGCTTTAGATGACTACCTGCATACAGGGTAGAAGTGCCAGAAGCGGCCGTCTGTGCAAACTGTAGAGTCATGACACCATCAGCATCTGGGATGTAGAAGCCCGTAACATCTACTGCTAGAATAATGCCTGCTGAGTTCATAATTACCCCACCAGATGTAGCCTGCTGCGTCACTATAGTGGAAGCTAGGCTAGCCGTGCCAGTGATAGTGACTGTGGGGGACGTCTGACCAGACACAGCAAGCTGTGCCTTAACACCACCAGTGGTAGTACCTAGAGTGAGCAGCTTGCCGTCGATTCGGTACTTAGCTCCCTTCTTAACATTAAACGTAATATCTGGAACTGTTGCATACGTAGTGGTAGTGGCAGATACATTCGATAGGAGTGTCTTACCTACTGTACGTCTAAAAATCTTCCCTAGGTTAATCTTCTCCTGTGAGGAAAAGATGGGGGAAAGATTGAGACTATCTAGAAAATCATTAGGACCCATTGGACGTGCCATTATTTGTTTCTCCTGTTATTAGGGGGCTTTATTACCCTATATGTCTATTTACGTCTGTAAAGCGATTTTAGCCTCTTCTTAGGGGGAGTGGCTACACCCCTAGCTACCCCCCATAGGGGACTCTCTTAAAAGCTCTTACGGGAGCTTCTAGAGGCACTCGGTTAGCTGTTAATAAAGTCTCGTATGCTTGTGCCCTGAGGGCGGGAGTTCCCTACACGCTTGCTACTGGATTGCCCTGAGTCTATATACTCACCTAGAGACATTCCCTGTGAGCGTGCCTCTGCCCTGTCGTTGTTTATTTCATGGAAGGGCATTCCTTGTCTCCCGAAGCCTCCTCCGCGGTGGCCCAGGCCTGCTCCTAGCATAG
>ERZ869929.749-NODE-749-length-15233-cov-24.540914_pt1 | contig 15233 bp, 19 predicted proteins | sample MGYA00579312_ERZ869929 | MGnify/ENA primary metagenome ERZ869929 (study PRJEB32216, sample SAMN09231818) | wastewater metagenome | place: USA: Maryland | collected 2016-08-09 | study: EMG produced TPA metagenomics assembly of the PRJNA472060 data set (Reclaimed... | reverse complement strand
CGTCTAGGATTGCCCCGCCCGCTTCGTCTAAAATATTTGTAGGCGTGGCAGTTACCACGACCTGCTTAACTGCGGTGTCAATGGTTCTAGTATTGGCAGATTCGACCCGCAGCGTTTCGCCGTAGGTCTTATCTTTCTTGATATAGATGGGCGCAAATTCGGAAATAGCTAATTTACTAAACTCGGAATAGGCGCGGGTCTTTAGCGTCGCATCGTTGAAGATGGTGGGGAATACATTTGCGCCTGTGTCAAATTCCGTCGCCAGTGGTTGAATCGGCATCCCTGCAAGGATGGTTGTTACGGCTTGATCTACTCGTTGGTCTAGTGCTACGGCAGGATTGTTTAACGGATACTGGCTGGCATAGTTCATCCAATCTAGCGCGGTGACATGTACCTTTCTTTCGCCTGTCGTTCCCGCGTCTATTTTGATTACATCCACCACCCCGTAAAACCTAACCCAATCTTCGGAGTTATGAGTGAAGACGGCTTTTACTTTCGTGCCTTTTTTCCAATCCGCAGAAATAACCGTAGTTCCGCCGGGCGTAAATCTGCCGGTGTTGTTTATCAGGCTAAAATTCATCTGCCCGGTTTTGGCTAAGAAGTCAATGGGGGAGTTTCCCGCCATGCCCCAATTAGCAGAAACGCCCTGCGCGGAAACGTCGGCGGTGATGTCTGTCCAAGCCGCGTCAAGATAGGCGTAAATTTTTAGGTCTATTGTCATCTGCTCGCCCTCAATATTTCCTCGGAAATCGTTCTGCCGAGTTTCACTTCATCGGTCTTGATAGATAGGATTGCCGCGATCAGCGAAGCGTTAGGGTCTTGCCCTCTTGGTGTGATATTCACCATTTCCCCGCCAGAGGCGGTGTCACCGTTCCCCATCCTGAAACCTTCGTTCCCGTAAGACATGGGAATCATGAACGACCCGCCCGCCGCGTGTTGGTTTGGCACGTAACCCTTTTCTCCCGCTAGTTGGTTGGTTAGTGCCGCCTGTCCCGCTTCGCTGTAATTGGTGTGAACGTTGATATTTATGTCAATGTTTCGTTCCATCGCGTCCACTTGACGCTGTACCGCTGCCATTGCGTCAACAGCTTCCTGAGAGTAAATACCCCACTTCATGCCTTGCTCTAACAGAAAGGTAGATTCTTTTTCACTTAGACCGTCTACGGCTAACTGCTCTTCGAGCATCGCCAACATTCGGCGGTGGGTATTATCCTCAAACTCTGCGGTTGCGTCCGCGTATTCCTGCGAGCCTTCGCCGTACTTTTCTCTTATTTCATCTAGCTTTTCTTTTTGGTTGTCAATTTCTTTTGTGACATCGCCAATAGTATTTAAGTATTCTTGATTCGCTTTGGTCAACTCTCTTGCTGCTTGTTCTGCGTTTCTAGTTGCCTCCGCTTCCGTTTCAAATGATTCCCCAAGCTCCGTTGACGCATCAGCAGCTAATAAAGCTGCGTCTGCCTGTTCGCGTTTTGCAGCCACATCGTCAAGTGCTAATTGGTGAGTAAACGTGTACCAATAACCGTTTTCTTTCAGCGAGGTAGTAATATCGCGGTAATGATTGACAACCGCCGTAAGTCCTTCCACTAAAGGCGGGGCAACCTGATAAGTGAAAGCGTCCCAAGAATCACTAAGCGCGTCTTGTGAGATTTTAAATTTTTGCGCCTGTTCGTAGGCTTCCTGAGTAACCACCATTGCCTCATCCATTGCGGCGGCTTGGTCACGGATTGCCTCACTTCCTTTTTCTAATAGCTTCCCCATTTCTTCGCCGCTTTTACCAAAGCGGTCTTGTAGATATTGGGCGCGTTCTACGCCCGGCGCAAGGGCTAGGTATTCATCAGACATCGCCGCAAGCCCTTCAATTGTTGGGGCAAATCCGTCTTTTTGAGCGACGCGAAAAGATGAAGTTAATTTTTCAACACTAATTCCAACATCGTCGGCAACTTCTTTAATGCGGCTTGCCTCTTCGGTTGTAGTGCCTAACGCCCGCGCCATATCCCCAACTCTCATGGCGTTATCAACAAACTTTTGCCCCGTCTCTTCCCACACATCGCCCGCAACTCTTGCCACATCTGCGGCAATTTGATAAGCAGAGCGCAGGTCTGTAATAGACATTGAGTTTGTCTTATTCGCTTGCGTTGCGTTTTTTACCGCTTGGTTATAGGCGGATTGAGACACGCCCGCCTTGTCCAAGCGGTGCGCGAGAGCATCCATTTCACTTTGGATTTTCTTTGCGTCCGCTAGAAAGTCGGCGGGGTTGGCTTCAATGCCTATAACAATCGGCTCAGTGTTCACTTATTTCAACCTCTGCGAGTAGCTTTGCCATAGCGGGGTTATTGTTTGCCCATACCGCCCAATTTTCGGATCTCCGGCGGCTGTGGTACGCAACTACGATGTTTTCCGCCATGACAAGGCGGCGCAATTCCCCGTAATAAAACTGCTTTCGCCCCGTAATAGCTTCTAATCCAAATCGATCTATCTTAGCCAGCGTGTCTATTTCTCGGCTGTAATGTCCTCCGCTTGCGTAGTGGTAAGCGTCGGACTTTACTCGTTTGGGACTTCTGCCTCTCCAAAATAAACTTTTCGTATTTCAGAGAATAGCCACGCTATTAACTTATGGCTGTCTCCACGCGGTGACATTGGAAAGTTTTCAGGCGAAGGATTTGCGGGGAAGTTAGACAAATTCCACTTTTCCACACACGCAAAGATTGCAGGGAATTGCCGCTTATCTGCTACGGTGTGGTATTGTCTATTTTTTTCAAGCAATAACAACAAGTCTAGTTTTAGACTCATTGTTTCTTGGCTTGTTTCGCCTTTATTATTTACACTTTCAAAGTATTTATTACGGGCGTTTATTAACTCTTCTGGTTCGTCTTTCTCAAAACCATTCTCAATTAATTCAGCCTGTGGCAGGGTGAGCGGGTCGGCAATGATTACCTCACCCGCCCACCTCTGCAATGGAGATGTTATTGTCTTGCTCATCTATGCTTCTTTCTGCCCATATTGGGCGGGTCGTTCTTAGGTTACTGCTGCTGTACCCCAGGCTGGGGCGGTCGGTCCAAAAACTTCAAAGTTTGCGGTGATAACTCCGCCTGATACTGTAAAGCCAAGCGAGATATATCCACTTGTTGCGCTTGACGTAATACCAAATGTAGGTTCGCCAGCTTCCCACGCATGGCGCACGCCGTAATAAATACCCAGTGATAGCGGAGTTTCAGGACTCAACGCCGAAAGGTGGGTGATTACAACGGTGTCCATCGGGAATGTAACGGTTAGCGGGGCTTTAGGTCTGCCTGCGAGGTAGTTGAATACTGCGTCACTGAACGCGGTAACATCAATGGTGTCACGGTTGAGACCTACCGCGCCGACGCTGTTAGCGTATGCGGAGAGGTTGGTTAATGTTCCGCTTGAGTTGTCAAGCCAGAATTGAGTATTCTTGTCGTGGATTCTTCCTGTCTGAGCTGTCATTGTTTCTCCTAATCTCGTATAAAGCCACAAGCAAAGGTCGCTGTGGTAGCTGTACCAAACACCAATTGCCAGCGTAAATACCGCCGGACTGTTGCCGTTGTAGAAAGCGCAACCATGCCAGAGGCAGGCGTAGATGCTGCGGTGATACTTCCTGACGTTGCGCCGGATAAATCTGAAAAAGATGGATTCGTGTTGGTTGCCGCGTCTTGCATTTTTAGCGTTACTGTCCCGTTGCTAGAAAATAGGTGATAGACGAAGATTCCACCAAGAGACGAAGCCGCGCCACGATCATCAATGCCGACGGCTGTATTAACTGCGGTTTCTGCGCCTTTAGGATGGACTATTACGCCCCAAGGCTTCGAGTGAGACAGTACGCCAGAGTACGAAGCATTCCCCACTGGAATGGTGACGGGTAAAAATCCTTCCCCGCCGCCCGCTTGAAAATCCATCTGCTCAAACTGCCATGCAAACATGGGGTCGCCCGCGATTGACACAGCATTAGTTCCATAAGCAACCATCAAGTTATAGTTAGTTGCCGAGGTCTTGACCTGATTCAATAACCCCGCCGCGTCGTTATCAAGGAAGGCATTGATAGTGCCTGCTGAGATTGTCACCCTTCCAGCGATTGCATTGAATACCGCGTCACTGAAGGCGGCATTTGGCGCGGCGGCATACGTCCAATCAAGTGAGCCGATTGCGTTTGCGTACCCAGAGATGTCAACGCCGTTGTTGTATAGGCGGGTGAACTTATCATTAATGCGTGTCATTATTGTGTGTACTCCAAGACTCGGAGGCTAAATTCCAAGCCCCAATATTCAACGCCCGCAGGGTCGGTAATTACGCCGATGTTTCCGATTGTGCCTATCTTGACATCTACAGCGCCGGTAATTGCGTCGTTTGAAGTAATAGCCACTAAAATTTCCTGTAGCTTTCCAATCAATCCGCTGAACGCGGCAAACGAACTAATGCCGCTCCCGACTTCGCAGAACAAGAAAGCATAATTAAGGGTATAGGATGTATCTATCTTTGCCCCGCCGTTGCTTCCAAAAGTCTTAAACTCAACACTTAGATTCGTCACAAAGTTGGCGGGCTGCGGAATCAACAAAGGCGTTAGCATACTTGCGGTGTCTGGTATCTGGTCAATATCCTTTATGGTCACGCCAGAGATCGTTAATCCTGCTATGCTGTCGGCAACGGTTGCGATTGTGGAGGATATGGTCACGAATACCGCCTGTACGCCTGAATAAAATCGTGCATGACGGTTGGGATGTCTTTAGGGGCAAGTACTACACCCGCTCCTGTAATCGTTGCTACGTTTGTGCCGGATGTTCCAAATCTTCGCTTGTAAGACTGCAAGGTCGTTTCTAAAACCGCCGCTTTTAGGCTTTCCATATATCGCCAGATGTAAACATTTTCCCCGCTATCATGTGCTGCGGCGGTCGATCCGTTCTCGCCTCGTGTGTTTGTCAGGGTATTAGTTAACTTATTGGATACATAGGCTAGTTCATCGCCAAACCGGATAACGTCACCGATTAAAAACGAAGTACCGCTGGTAACATCCGTTCCGGTTTCGGTTGTGTCTAATGCCTCTGCCAGCGTAGAGCCTAACTCCCAAGCGTCGCTGTACCTGTTATGGAATCCCCATATCCCCGTGACTGCGATTACGTCATGCAAATCGCTTGCAGAGTTTGAGGCCCAGTAATAGGTTGAGCTATCTTTCAGTCGGATATAAAGATAAGGCGACTGGTTGCGCGGGCGTAGGGTGTATTCAGACGAGGCAATAGTTACGCCGTCGCCATTTACCAACGTAATGACTTCTAGTAAATCGCCATCAACCACTAAAGAGCGAACGTCCAACGCCGTGCCGTCAGGAACATCGTAGTATCTCGTTTCAACGCGAGGGAAGAAATACCGCCCCGTTTGCTCGTCTACAAACCTGCTAACAGAACGTAAAAGCGATTCAATAACCGCGTCGTCTGTTGCGTCGGTGGTTATAGTTTGACCCCTTGCGGTGACGTAGTTTTGATACTCCAAAAGCGAGGCGTAAGCGTTAAGGGTTGTCATTTAATCCAGTTCTTGTAGTTGTCTCTTGGTAAAACATCTTCCGGCACATAGGTATCTTGGCTAATGTTCAGGACTTTCACGCCCGGCATGTTTTGAGAAAAATATTTGTATCCTTCAAACCACCATGTATTTGGTTGGTTAGATACTGCCTTTTTATCAATTCCCCAAAAGTGGGCGCGGTCTGAATCTTTCTCGTCATAGGGCTTGTGTTGTACGCCGATCATTAGCATGGTGGTAAATCCCATGTGCCAAGCTATCTGAAAAACTGCGTCCATGACCCGGCGGTAGGTGATACCGTATCTAGTCAATGCATCTTTGTGGCTTGCGTTTATTCCGCCGCTGACAAATTCGCCCTGTGTCCTATGTTGAAAGCGGTAAATATTCTCGCCTTGCAATTCATCCCAATCGGGAGTTGGGAAAAACTTAGGGACATCTTTATACAGATCCACTAACGCCGCGCCGTCCTCTAGTCTCAACCGCTCATCTACTCCGACAAAGTAAGTCGGCTTCCAGCCTTCGTAGTGGTAAATCGTGTTTACCCCAAAGGACGGGTAGTTAAACATTTCGGGCGGGGTGTCTTTTAGATTTGGAGCAACCCCAACTATTAAGCAGGTCTTACCCCTATGAAGGTTATAAAAATCTTCAATCTTCATAGTAAACAGTGACACTTCCTGCTTTTACCGCGCCGCCGGATGCAATAACAACTTTTATTTGACCGTCTAAAATCGGTTCTGCTCTGTCGCCGCCCGCCGTGCCAGTAAGAGCCGCACCGTCTGCTGCCGCGTGAACTAAATCGCGGGGATAAAACCAGAGATTAGACGTGCCTGCGCTTGCCTTAGTAAGTAAGGGCTTCGCACTTCCATCTCCGGCAACACAGGAAATCGTCACTGTTGCGCCTGTGTCAATCGTGCCAGGGACATATTTGATAGCATACAGTTCGCCAAAGATTGACGGTAACGCGCTGGTCGTACTTTGTCCGGCTGTTGCCGCGCCTGCAGTGTCGGTCATTAGCGGGAAATTCTGTCTTTTCATTTTGCCTTCTTAGATTTACTAGAGGTCATAACTGGCGCAACTTCCGGCGCGGTAGTTTCGACGTAAGGCGGCACTTCATCGAATTGCGGAGAGTTCTCGAATGAAGCCGTTCCATTTCCTTCCGCGTATTCTGCGCGACCGTCTTTCACGACGCGATCTGCAACGTGTTCAGGCACATCGTGAATACCTGCGGGGTAAAAGACGTTATTTGTCTCTACTCCCTGAAAATCGTTATAAAATTTAACTTTTGTCATAACCAATCCTTCCAGTTTCCGCGAGGTATTACGTCCTCGGCTAAGTATGTATCTTTGCTAATATTCAGAACTGTAACGCCGCGAGCCTTCATTCCATCTACTAAAGTCTTATACCCGTTTACCCAATCTTGCATTGGGACTTTATTAGGCATCCCCGTATCACTACCCCAAAAGTGAGATTGTCCGTTATCTGGCTTGTGGTGTACGCCTATCATCAATAAGGTTGTGAAGCCCATCCAGTAAGCTAATTGCATTGCGACGTGCATTACGTTGTGATAGGTTATCCCGTCGGGTAGCGTTTCGGGTTTCCATCCTTCCTGCAAGTCTTTTGCAAGGTGGTTGAAAATAACAAATCTTTCACCTTGCCAATCTTTAATGCCAGACGGAATGAATTTGTAAATGTTCTGAAACTTATCGGCTATATCTTTTCCAAATTCGCGCATAAGCCGATTGTCAACGCCTGTGTAATAGGTTGGTGTCCAGCCTTCGTATTTGTGGATTGTGTTCATTCCGAAGGCTGGATATTTGAAAAGATGAGGAGGAGTTAATAATAAATTCTCACCATTTCCAACCAATAAGCACGTTTCGCCTTTGTGGATATTTCTAAAGGCTTGATAATCCATTACGGTCTAGGAAGTAAAACAACCTGTACGAAATATTGTCCGACTTCGGTTGAAGCTACGCCAGTATGACGAACCCAAAGGGTTGTATTAGCGGGCAGGAAGTCAAGGGCAATCGTTGCGGTTGTGGTTGCGCCAATAGCCTTAGCAGCTTCGAGGGCGGTAGCAGCAACAAGAGTTGCGCCGCCAGCAGCTACGCCAAGTTTGAAGTTAGCCGAAGCCGCGCCGGTGGTATCGGTGGCTTCTGAATAGATAGCCCGCACCGATTGCAGAAAACAATCAAATGGGACGTTGAGAAGTTGGTAATCAACTGTTGCGCCAGCGCCGTTGTCGATATTAAAAGCAGCGGGAGTGGTTACAACAAATGTACGTTGGTTGCCGCGTCCGATATAAGGGAGTTTTGCCATTTCAATTTTCCTTGTGCCTCGCCCCGCTTAACATGGCTGTTAAGCGGGGGTCGGGCTAGTTAGAGAGGGTTATTACACACCCACGTTATAAGAAACTGCGGAGGCTTCGTTGTCACGATAAGCCAAGCCCAGGCGGGCAAGGGCGACAATCTCGTAAGCGTCAGCATTAGCAATGCGGGTCGTTTCGATGGTCATGCGGCGTTTGTAAGCCTGCTTCCATTGGTCGTAACGCACACACACAATCGCGCCGAGGGTGTTGCCGGAATCCGTGCCACTGATCTTGCCAGCGTTGTTAGTCATGCGCTTTGCGCTATTGCGGTGCATCTGCCAAGAGGGGATAACTTGCACGCCCCAAACTTTAGAAACAAAGCCATTCTCAACAGTAGCGGCGGAGTTCACATCTTTGGTTTTGACTTCATCCAAACGAGCGGTAGCGTAGAAGGTATTACCATCCACGATAAAGCCGAGTTTAGAGGGGTCAGTACCAGCGAGACCAGCTGTACCCATAAGCTGCATGGTAGCCAAGAAATCTTCGATGGTGAGCGTACCGCCAGCCGAGCGGCTATTTGCGGTGTTGGTTACAAGAGCCAGCTTGCGGAAACCGTCAAACGAGAGATAGTAATCAGTCGAGGTAGGAGTACCATCAATCAAGTTGATATTCTTATTCGCGCTGGTTTCAACATCGCCGTCAATGAACAGAGATTCGACAATCTCTTGACCTGAAACTTCAAGTTGAGCACGAAGTTGAGGGGCAAAGGAAATCAGGGAATCTTCGGTCAATTCGCCGGTATAGATACCGCGTGCGCCGATCTTAGCAACAGGGATGTTCTTGCTTCCGGTCGCAATCTGTGAAGCGGTTACGGTAGCGGCGGGGACTTTCAAAGTGCCATCCGAAGCAGTCGCTTCAGCGACTTTGTACCAAGCCATATCAGTCGATTCGAGGGGCCACGTCTTGGACGAGTAACCATCGGGGATAATGTCGGAAGGAATCTTGGAAGCCACGTGATTTTCGGCGCGGATCACATTCCAAATTTGCTGTGAGTAAGCAGTACCTACCCAATCAGAACCAACACCAGAACCGCCGGTGTACATCGGGTCGGTCGCGGCTTTGATTGCAGCTTCAACGGATTCTTTCGTCGCTTCAATACGCCCTTCACTTGCGGCTTTGAAAGCGTTTTTCACGTACTCAACGCCCTTGCGGGATTCGTCGGTGTTGTTGTCCTTCAATTCCGCAATGCGGAGGGACATAGCCTTGATAGCATTTGGGTTGAAGTTCACGCCGAGGGATTTACCCACTTCAAACGCAACCGACAAATCAGCGGCATCCAAGTTCTCGTATTTCCGCATATCGTGGTAGCGGGTCTGGTGAGGGGCTTGCCCTTCAGAGTAATCAAGGCGGCGTTCTTTGGCTTCCCACTTTTCACGCTCGGATTTAATAGCGTCTGCAATGGCTTTCTTCTGGTTAGCTTCAGTTTCGGCTTTTGCGTCCTCTTCCGCCTGAGCGAGCAACTTAGCGGCTTCTTCATTCGCCTTGATAGTCGCAAGTTGGGCATTCAGCCCTTCCAGTTCTTTCTGTTCGTCTGCATCGCGGTTCATGCCCGCGAGGACTTTTACGCGAGAGATAATGTCTTTCTTGTCCATTTTTTATTCTCCAAAATATTTCAATAGTTTTTCAGTTTCTAGGTTGGTCGTTCTAATCCGCGATTGCTTCACCGCTTGTTTAGCCTCTGGTAAAACATCGTCGGTAATTTCTGGAAATTTAATGCCCGCTTCTCTGTAAATTGCTTTCATTGCGCCTAATGGGAGGGCGTAAGCCGATGAATTGGCAGGCTTTACGTTGCCGTTACCTAACTCCCATAAGGACACTTCCGCTAACGCCCACACACTAATTCGACCGGGGCGATTCTTTTCATACATGATGTTCTTGCCGTTCACGTTCAGCCGGGCAAGGTGGGCTATTGACCCGCTTGATACTGCGACTAAGCCTTTCTTTGCAGCTTCCATGATGTTCTTTGCATAACTGATCGCCTTATCTAAAACAACTCGAATATGCCAGCCGTCAGATTGCTTTTGTAAGGAACCGGGCACAACTGAGCCTAATTTGATTGGTTTTCCTTGAAATTCTTTAGCCCCCTGTTCAATGCCGTGCTGATACGCTACCAATGGAGTCTGAAAAATATCCTCCATGATGTCGGTATTTTCATCGAACCATTGACCGTCTGAATCTTTAGAAAATGGAATAGCCAGTACGTCTAATTCCCAATCCCCAACGGCTTTTATTGCTAGGTTTTCCTGCATATTCCCTCAAAAAAACAACAAAAAACGAGCGACAAAAACAAACGGATTTTTCCGTTTGCATTCGTCGCTCGTATGACTTAGAGCCTCGACTAATTATTTAATTTTCAGATTATTGCAGGATTCGAACCTGCGACGTTTCTTAATCTTGGCTGGTATCGCCTAATAGAAACGTACTAGATACCTATTACGGGCTTGATCCGTAAACTTCACCTTTCAACCACTCAGGCAAATAATCATTGATATTCTTATACCACCACCTGCAAAATCACGCAAGGGGATTATTTACCCTGTCCTTTCAGCCACTTATTGAATGCCTGTACCCCTGCCCGAATCCCGCCGAGGTAGTTATCAGCGACAACCTGCATTGTCTTGCGCCAGCCGACTTTAGCGGGTTGCCTAGCTTGCCCCTTATCGTCTCTGGTGTAATACCCGCCTGGCGTGTCGTTTGTGATCTTCATCTGATACCCGCCGTTCATCGGGACGGCTTTCCACGCCTTAGACGTTGTGCCAGTCCTCACGCCGGAGCCGGGGTCTATCTTCCCTTCACGTAAAGCCCAAAAGAACCAGCGTCGTTGTTTAGGCGTAAAGAATGACACGCCATAAGCCGAGGCTCTTGTCACATATTTATAAGGCTCATTATGTCTTAGCCCATGCGCGTCGTTGCCTATGACGTAATCAGTAAACGCCTGCAACACGACCCGTAACGCCCCGCGAGGGACAGACGCGAGGAAGGAATTTACAGCATTTTGACCACGAACCTTATAAGAGATGTTCACAATTTCATTCCTCTAACCCATACCTGCTTTATATCTCCAACTGCGGTCATATCAATATATTCGTAACCGTCATTTGGTTTTGGTGTTTTCTCGTATGTTCTTATGTAATCATCTGACCATGCATCAAAAACATCCCACTCGTATTTCTCCCACTCTTCTGGAGTTATCAGCCAACGGTTTTTAATGACTTCACTCATTCTATATCTCCCTGATAATGTTCCTGCCATTCCTTACCGAAAATGCTTTGCAGAAATGCGACTTTCTCTTGTTGCGGAAGTCCGGCAATCACATCGTTTAGTAGGTCGTCGGTCATTCTCCGAACGTCTCAAGCGTTGCGGAGTTTTTTTGTTATAACATTTATACCCCCAATAATATAGCCTCTACGCGCCCATAACCGCCAGGCGTACGTCGCTTATCAGTAGGCGATAATTCACAGTCGCAGTTATTCACGGGTCCGCCGCCTTCGCATTCCAGCTTACTGTTAGGATACCCGCGAGGATGTAGGTCTAACGCCTGCCATTCTTTCGCAGACATAACTATACCATTTAGTGCGGCGCAAGTTCTACACCCCTTTTCGGTTGCGCCTTTCACCCATTCAAAATTCCCGCCGCCGTTTAGTCTAATCAACTGCAAAGCCTCCTTATATGCGGTGTTCCATTGTTCAGCCCACATCCCCGCCCGCGCCAGTAAAGGAGCGACTGGAGTACGGTCTACCCTCGCGTCTACAATAGCGCGGTAATAAGCGTCAACAAAATCGTATTGATTCAGTATCATAGCTTCTAGCGAATCCGTTAAGTAGGTGGGTAATTCCCCCGCTTCACCCTCATCTTTCCACGCCTGATTATATGCCTGTGTTAGTTGACCTGAAATTAGATTCGCCATGCTGTCGATGAACTGCCCGCCGATATTCCCATTATAGACACCGTTTACAAGCCCTTCGATCTGCCGGAGCATGTAATCGTAGGTCTTATAGGCGGGCTGGTACAGATGAAACCGCGCCTTATCGCTAAGAAGCGGCTTTACATCTGGCACTAAATCGACGGCTTGACGGATGATACTTGTTATCTTCATGCTATTTTATTGATTGCATCTGCAAGGGCTTTAATTGCGTCGGCTGATTGGGTCTTTATATTGGCGTGGCTTCTAAACACGCTCTTTACCTCTTCCTCGCTTTTACAGGATGGTAATAAACTTTCGATCTGCCTCAATACATGCACTGGGATGTTCTCACTGTCAAATTTAACCGCTTTTCCCACGCTTCGCAATGCCTTGCGCTGATACCGTTCCAAGTCGGCTCGGGCGGCTTTCTGCGCCTCGTCCATGTTTGGCTGTGTCTCTGGCTGGTTTGGCATGACCTCATTAGGCTTGACGTTATCCACAACGGGAGGAGCGGGCTGGTCTACCTTTGGCGCGGTCTTGCCAAGTTCTGCGATAAGTAAATCATCTCGTTCATCACCAAAGGGAGCATCGCCATAAATCTCCTCGCGTACTTCTTTCAGCGTGTGGGTACGCTCGAAGGCTTCTTGTTCTCGCAGCTTCATATCCTTATCCGTGACGCGCACATCCTCAAAGCGACCCACTAACGCCCGCCCACCGTAACGGGGGAGGATGGCGTTAGTGATCTTCTCGTTCATCATCACATGGGCAGGATATACAGTTAACTCATTGAACGAAGCCCGCCCAACAACTGAATTGGCTTGCGTGGCGTTCTCTGAAAGCATCGTAAACGACCCCGGCGCAATCGTTGACATAATCTCTTCTTTATTCGCCTTACGACCTGCAAGGAATTCCATCTCACGCTGAGATACCGAATTCTGCAGCCAATTTACCCCACCCGTACCCACACCGCGAAGCATTAGCATCTCGCGGTTCTTTGAAGCCTCGCGGGTATCGTGCTTAATTTTCTCCCACGTGGGATCTGCTACCATCTGCTCGAATGTCATAATGGACGGGAGCCTGCCATTATTATTAGCGAATAAGGTTGTATTGTATTTTTGCATTCCCAAGTCACCGGCAGCGACAAGGGCAATCGCTTCAATCGCTGAAAGCCCGATAAAACGGGAGGCTGGGTTAAATCGCTTGAAATGTACAATCTGGTGGGTTTCTAGGAATATTTCACGCCCGTTACCGGGATAATACATGTATCCCTTAAGGTATAGCTTCTCATCAGGCACGGGGATAATCTTCTCTGGGGGGATTACCCACATCTCATCTGGCGGGCTGTTCTCGTCCTTTGAGTTGATAAACCAATACGCATTACCATTAAGTTTATAGTATGCAATGGTCGCATACAGAAATTCAAACCTAGAGTCTAGGTCGTTGGGATGGTTGAGTAATATCTCGAAGTCATGGTTCGGGATGTCTTTTGGCTCTTTCCCTGAGATAATCCGCGCCACGCTGAACGGGGTCAATGCCGCAGACGAAGCCGTAATGTCTACCGCTAACAATACCCACGAAAGCACCCGGTATAAGTCGGCTTGATTGCCATATACCGATGGGTCAGGCATGAGCCGACTTTCGTTCTCGGCGGTTTCCAGCATCCACTTTTCGTATTTAGCCGAGGACGCTTTCACGGCTTCCAGTTCCTGCATTAATTTTTCGTGGTCTTTCTGTGAGACTAATCCAAATATCGCCATTTTTTACCTCATATAAAATCTACTACTTTTGCGTAGTCTATTGCGCCTGAAAAGTTGCACATCATTACTGCCTCGCCAACGTCGGGGGAGCGTCCGATTCTTGCCTTTATTTCTTCCTTATCTTCAACCTTCACGCCCGCGCTTGATACCTCGTACCGTGCCGAGCATAAATCCGCTAGTAATTCCGTATCAGGTGGGAGGGCTATATTGTCGCCGTCGGCTGGGTCTAGCGCGTCCCTCATGCGCCAGTACATCTCGGCGCGTTTGTTTCGCATCTTCAACTTACCGCTTTTGTCTCTATACTCACTACCCTCGGCTGGGTTAAACGGATTCACGTTGTCATACATAACCTTTAGGTGGTCATAGGCAGATGAGCCAATACCGCTCACGTCAACGTTAATATAGTTCGGCTTTGCGTTTCCCAATTCTTGCCTAGCCATCTCTGCCATGATTGCGCCGTCCTTGATAAGTACGCCCTCCCACGTTTTGACGTAATCAAACCAATTATCGAAACGCTTTGATAGTGCCGTTTTATCCCTACCCCCGCGTGACGGGTCTATGCCGACGGCGGTTAGTGGCGTGGTTGGTTGGTCTCGTTTGCTCCATCGTTTCTGTGCGGCTCGCACCCAGTCAGTCGGTATGATTTGGAACGGGTCGGCTACCGATGAAGCTCTAAAATCTCCATTCAATAATTGCGATCTAAGCGGCTCTGGTAACGACTGTAAAACAGAGCGGTATTTGTTATTAGCAGAATAAAACGGGTTATCGTCAAGCCTCGCAGGAATGAATGTACGGGAACGGGGGTAAATTGTTTCTCCATTGTGGTCAAAAGAATCTCCGCTTGTATATTCCTGCTCCCTGCCATCTATCATGGCATACCATCGCAACTCTCCCGGCTTTGCTGGATTCGGATGGTTAGGGTCAAGCCAAGCCGCATATCTCCTAACTAACCAATTCCCCGATTCATCAATGGGCGGGTTTCCAGTTAGTATGACGCGAACCCTCTGCCCGTCTGTGGTTGTTCTATTCCAAGCCGTCACAAAAGATATTTGCGACTCTGTGAATTCAGGGGCTTCGTCAAACCCAATAAGATCATGCGGGCGTCCCTGAAAGTTTGTTTTATCGCCCTCGTATTGGATTGCCCCAAACTCAACCATGCGCCCACTTAGTAAACGCCAGATGTGGAGGCTTTCGTTATAGCTGTCCTTAGCATGAGTTTTATTTCCGGCGTTATAGATTTGCCTAGAACGCTCAATCAGAAAGCGCAGGTTAGGAAATACGCGCCTAAATATTATGCTCCGCTCGTGACACTCTCCCGCAAGCCCCAGTAATAAATCAGACTTGCCCCCACCCGCCGCGCCACCATAAAACAATTCATCAGCGCGGGACAATAAGGCTAACCATTGCGGCTTACTTTGAGGTATCCAATTTACTGTTCGCTCCGCTACCCTTTGCAGGTATGACTTCTCGGAGGGCATCAGCGAGAGTAGAAATTGCTCGTTCAAATCTAGCATCTGATTCCTTTGGGTCTATTGCGTTTCCTTCGGGGTCTGTTACTGCGTGCTTTTCTACAAACCTACCGTGTATTTTTAGTACATCCCTTATTGCCGCCTGTGCATCATATAGCTCTATTTCGGTATCATGCACTTCGGTATCATCGTCTTTATCGGTCTTACCTATC
>ERZ869929.748-NODE-748-length-15279-cov-4.856805_pt1 | contig 15279 bp, 30 predicted proteins | sample MGYA00579312_ERZ869929 | MGnify/ENA primary metagenome ERZ869929 (study PRJEB32216, sample SAMN09231818) | wastewater metagenome | place: USA: Maryland | collected 2016-08-09 | study: EMG produced TPA metagenomics assembly of the PRJNA472060 data set (Reclaimed... | reverse complement strand
AAAAGAATATGTGCGCAACTTGCCGTGGTGGATGCGACTGTTTAAACGCTTTTAACCTATATGCTTGAACCTGAATTGACTATGCGCGATTGCCTTACGTTCGCCGTGATTGCCGCTGCGGGGTTGTTTGCTGTTGTTACATTCATTGTGCTGCTTGGATCGTGGGCTGTTTGGCTGGCTAGTAAACTTGCATTTTAACCAATAAATACGGGGGTCTTGACAGCTTACGCATGGCGTGCTAGTATCTAAGCACTAACGTCTTACTACATCCTATGCGTATCACTAAATCCCACGTTCAAAAGTACCTCGACTTGCGGACAGAAAGCCATGAGACAGCCGAATATATGACGGAATTGAAAGAAAAATTTATGGCTGCCTTGAAAGAACAAAATGCCAAAGTCATTGAGACGCCAGCAGGTCGCGTTACGCTCGTCGTCCGCGAGACACAGCGTCTTGATGAAGAAAAGCTGTGCGCGGCATTCGGCCTTGAAAACCTTGACGCATTCAAAGTCCCGTCGACCGTTGAAAGCGTGCTTGTGACCGCCGCCTAATATGCAACGGTTTGCATGCCGCCATTGCGGCAAAGGATTCTTGGCAAAACCGTGGTCGTCGAACGGTACGACGGCCACGTGCAAGCGCGCCAAGTGTGAAAAACAATCTAACATTTACCAAAAGCCTATGACGGCATCAGAAATGGCGCAGAAAGCCAATGCAAATATGACGCCTGAACAAAAGCAGGCACGTGCCAAGAAAGGCGCGCGAGCGCACAAGAAGAAGTATGGCCCTGACGCCATGAAGCGTGTTCGCGCTGGAAAGAAATTAAAGCCCGTATGATGCAAGTTTTGCCGTACGGGTTTTGTTTTCGGTGTAATTCCGCGTACGAAAACCGTGCGACGGATCACTGGCTTGATGTGCACGGCGGAAAACTGCCGCCAGACCCGCTGCCTGAAGGGCACCTGTTCACGCCAGAATATCTGGCATGGAAGCGCGAGCATGAAAGCCAGCCGCAAAAAGACCTGCGCAGCGTTATCGCCATGCTGGAAGGCGACACGTCGCGTGAAAAAATCGTAGAGTTTATTCGCATGTATTTGCTTGAAGAAATCCCGCCGTATGCTCTCTAAAATGGGGATGCTGACGTTCGTAGCCAATTGCGAGGATTGCCCCGAACAGCACGTGACTGATGAAGATGATTTTTTCAGTGCACTGGCCGAAATCAAGCGGGAAGGCTGGCGCGTGACGAAAGACGAAACGGATAATTGGATTCATTTATGCCCAAATTGTGCCTAGTATGAAATTTCATCGCATGGTCAGTTTCCGTCCGGCGTTTGACCGCCGACATAAAGACCCGACGAAAAATTACGGGATCGGCGGCGTGGCTATCTTCTTCCAATTGCGCGGGACAAATGGTGGCGTCACATGGGAGATTTTGACGCCGATGCTTTTACCGCGCGTGCATAAAGAGACGTGCGCGAAAAACACGCCCGAGACTTTAGAAATTCTTTATCGGGGGATGGGCGGGCCATTGTCGTACCATTCACTGAAGCCACAATTCAAAGGACAGACGCGGCGTGAAACGCCGTGCGAGATGACGGGCAAGCCGTATTGTTATTGCGACGGCAGTTTTATCGCGGGCGGCGATTTGTACGACGTCTTTTTGGAGAAAGGCGAAGACGCTGTGTGGGAAGAAATAGAAAAATACTACAAGTCCAGCCTATGAAAATCCTTTTTTTGGACATTGACGGCGTGGTCAATTGTGAGACAACAGCGCAAAGGCATCGTGGCGCGATTGGCGTTGACCCGTACATGGCCTTTTTAGTCGCACGGATTGTCGAGCGTACGGGCTGTAAAATCGTTCTGTCGTCGTCTTGGCGGTACTACCCTGATGCGTGCGATGAAGTGACGCGTTGCGTCATGCCATTTTTCGACACGACACCGAAGATGCCATTGTTAGGTGGGGCTGAAAGAAAAGAACGCGGCCATGAGATTAAGGCATGGCTAGACGCGCATCCCGAAGTCGAGCGATACGCCATTTTGGATGACAACAGCGACATGCTCGATGAGCAGATGCCGCATTTTTTTTAAGACGTCATGGGCTACGGGATTGACCGAAGAAATTGCCGAAAAAGTCGTTCGCCACCTTGGCTGGTATCCGCTTTTGGATGGCGCGCCGGCACATGAGACGCCGGAATTTATCGAGTATTTGCGGAAGAACAACCCCGTTGTTTTTGAAAATGAAAGCTGGATCGTGATTGAAAATTGCAAGTACCACAAACCGGATCGGCCATGGCTGACAGCGTTTGCAAAAGCCCCGTATACGATCCCGACACTGGACGCGCTCGAAGCGTGGCGCGATTGGGAATGGAAAAAGAAGTCAGTGCGCGAAGCGACGATTAAACGGTTCCATATCCATATGTACCCGTCCATTTGATATGCCAATCACTCGACCGTTGCCGATTGAAAAACATGATCCGCGCACATGCGACTGTCAGGGCGATGATTTTATCTGCCCGCGCTGCGGAAATTTCTGTTGCCATGATTCATGCCCTAAATGATATGCGCCCTATTTTTGGCAATCCTGCCGATATTCGTAAAATGAAAGAAGGTATCGAAAAGATGGCGCATGCAGACTGTGAATGCGAAGGAACGCTTGTGCGCGTTATCGCGTGCGATGCGTGCGACGGAACGGGCGAGATTGAAATTACATGCCAAGAAGTTAAAAAATACTGATATGCCCCCAACATTGATGCCGCACCAGACGGAAGCCGTACGCTTTTTAGAAGAACGCGCAGGCTGTGGCTTGCTGGCCATGGAACCCGGCACAGGCAAGACGCTGGCAACGCTTGAATTCCTACGCCGCAATTTTGTCTGGCCAGTTTTGATCGTGGCACCTGTGTCGATTTTGGGGATGTGGAAAAATGAAATTGCCAAATGGTATCCCGATCTGCGCGTGTCGCTAATCCGTGGCACAAAAGTCCAGCGTCAAAAGGCGTATCAGGCGCAGGCCGAAGTGTACCTGATGGGGTATGAGAATTTTCGCAATGAACGCGATATCGCGTCTAAATTACCCGTGGTTGGCTGCGTGCTCGATGAAAGCGGCAAGGTACGGACGCCGACGGCAAAGGTTTCGAAGGCACTGCGTACGTTCCTGCCGCCTGTGCGCATCGCGTTGGACGGTACGCCTGTTTCAAATACGATCGCCGATTTGTGGAACGTGAGCGAGTGGATCAAGCCAAAGGTTTTTTACGGGAACTGGTGGACGTTCCGAAAAAAGCACGCGATTATGAACGCCTACATCCCGGGAAAAATTGACGGCTGGCGCGACATGGAGTGGATCACGCAAAAAGCGAATGAGCACATTTTTTGGAAGAAAAAGACGGATGTGCTGAAAGACCTGCCACCGGTCACGCAGACGGACATGCTGCTTGAACAGACACCGGAAGAAAAACGCGTGTACAAACAGATCAAAGAAGAATTGCGGTTTGAATTTGAGGGGGAAGAAATTACGATCGCGAATGCGCTTGCGCTTTTGATGCGCCTGCGCCAAGCGGCAAATGGCGTATTCACATCCCCTGAACAGCCGACGAAAACAAAAGCGGTCATTGACCTTGTGCAGTCATTGCCGCCGGATGCCAAAATCGTGATCTTTTCCCAGTTTGAAACGGTCGTCAGTCACCTGCTTGAAAAACTGCCATTCTCCTGTGTCAGCATCACGGGGGCCATGAAGCCCGAAGAACGCGACGAAACGGTTAAACGCTTTGAAGATGATCCCTCGATTCGCGCAATTGTGATGACAAGCGCGGGCGAGAAAGGGCTGAACTTACAGTGCGCGTCGTACATGATTCAGTATGACCTCGTCTGGTCTGCGGCGTCCGAAGAACAGCGGATCGGCCGCATTTGGCGGCACGGGCAGACGCAAGCATGCACGGTTTGGAATTTGCTGATGGAAAACACGGTCGATACGCACATGCGCCGTATCCTGTCGCGGAAAAAAGAGCTGGCCGAACAGGTGTCGATGCAGGATATCATTGACATTCTTGAATGATATGGCTGACTACAGAAAAGACGTGAAAATAATTTTGAAAGAGCTAGAGCGGCAGGGGTTCCGAATACGTGAGGGCAGGCACTACGTGATATACCCGCCGGACAGGACGAAACATTGTTTCGCCGTTCCACGCAGCCCATCAGACTGGCGTGGCATGAAAAACCTGATACGTGATCTAAAATCCCTAGGTTTTATTCCGCCGCCGGGGGGGGAGTTGGAGCTAATGAATATACTTTGTGCGCAATAAATATCCAGGGATTTGCTACCGCTGCAAAAAACCTGTTGCAAAAGGCGATGGTCACTTTGAACGGTGTGACGTGAAACGTGGCCTGCTGACCGTGCGCGGCTGGCGCACGATCCATGCCACCTGTGTCTTTGAACAACGTAAAGAAAAATATGCTCGATCCCAAAATGACAATTGAAGAAGTGAAGGGGTTGCCTTATACGTCTGAAGAATTTTACCGTTACCTGATTGACCGCTTGCGCGTACTTGGCTACGAAATTCGAGAATTCACGTCGTACCAGTTCCGCATCGAAGGCGTGTTAGACGTGTACCCCGTGAACCGTCGTTGGCACGATATCAAGAAGAACAAACGCGGTGGCTATGAAGACATTTTTGCGTTTGTGCAGCGGTATCTTCCAGTGCCGCAGACACAGGGCGGCAGCTCTGTAAAAGTTCATTATGACGAGTAAATACAGGCTACTTGACAGCTTACGCAAGACGTGATAGCTTGTCTATATAAATCGTTTAAACGCTTCTATGCACACCACACGCGAAAGCTGGTTACTGGCAGCAGTCGATGAGCTGCGCCCGCTGTTTTACAAGATCAACGCGCCACTTCCTGAAAATATCCGCGTCACCATGTCGCTGACAAAGGGTAAAAACATCCTCGCGGTCTGCTACGATCCGAAAGCATCGGCTGACGGCGCGCATGAAATTCTTATTCGTATGAGCGCGCAAGAGCCAATCGAAGTTGTCGACTATCTGGCGCATGAACTCGTGCACGCCGCTGTCGGATGCAGTGAAGGCCACAAAGGACGCTTCAAAAGTGTGGCCTTGGCTCTTGGCCTCGAAGGTCGGATGAAGTCGGCACGGGCTGGCGAAGAACTGCGTATGGACTTGGAACGCATCGTTAAAAAGTTGGGCGAGTTCCCGCATGCGGCCTTGAACCTTGACGGCACCGTATCGAGTGGCCCCAAGCGTCAGGGTACGCGTATGAAAAAGTGCCTGTGTGAAGAATGCGGCTATACTGTGCGTGTCTCGCAGAAATGGCTCGATGAAGGCACCCCGCACTGCCACGATCTGTCACATGGCCAAATGATTTCTGAAGATGGCGAAAATGACCCCGAAGAAGAAGACGGCGAGTAAACCGAAAAAACAGCAGATACGCGGCCTTGATGTGTACGGCCGCTGTCTGCTGCACGGGCCATTAAAAATGCCCGGCTGGTTTACGACGTGCCCAATCTGTAAGCAGTACGTGAACAGTGAGCCGGGGCGCGGGCTGTACGGCGAAGAATTTGTGTCATGAGACGGGGGCGGCAGGTTTGCGGGCGGTTGGCTTCCTATCCCGTCCCCTAGGGTTCAAATCCCTACGCTTCCACCTGATGATATGAAAAAGACCGTTTAGAAAACGGTCGAGAGAGAGAGCGAGCGCGGCGGGGATCGAACCCGCGTAAGACAGCACAAGCTGTTGCCTGACCACTAGGCTACGCGCTCGCAAGGTTGTTAGGCCGCAGGCGGTAAAGACGCACGGGGAAAGATGACGCCGGGCATCGTCCGTTCAACGTCGATATCCCGAATGTCAAGCATCCCCTTTTTCGTCCCCTGCTGCACTTGAACCTGTGAATTGGCAACGCCGCGCTGCATGGCAGCGGTCATGGCGATCAATTCCTGTTCCGATATCGGGCTTTCCAATTCGACGTCCGGGACGTCGCGCACGTAGATTTTCACCTGTTCACCTCGCGTCTGGTATTATACCAAAATGCTTGAATCCGCGATCGTGGCCAAAATCCGCAAGAACATGGAAGACCGCTACGGCGTTAAGCTGCACAAGTTGCATGGCGGCGCGTACAGCGAGACAGGCGCGCCAGACCTGTTCGGCACATTGCCGGGCGGTCGCGCAATGTATGTTGAAGTGAAGACGCCTGCCACGATTAAAGTAATGAACAAACGCCGTAAGTATCAAGATGCGTGGCTTGCGAGTGAAGAAAAACAGGGGGCATTCACGGCGGTTATTGCGTCATGGCCAGATTTGCTGATCGCGCTTATGGGCGAAGGCATTTATCCACAGAAAGAGGGTTGATTGCGCACGATGAGTGCGCTATTATTTTTGCATGCCAAGTATCGCAATCGGGGAAACGGAAAAGCCGAAGTGCAAGAAGTGCGGCAATCCTGCCCGATCCGTGGGCGTCAACAAAACCAAAACACGCCGTCGATATATTTCACTCTGCAAAGGCTGCCAACGCAAAGTGCGCAAATTGGCAAAAGCCGCATCACAATAAAAAATATGCCGCGCACCTATCCCGTTGACCGCCTTTCATTTTCAGCCGTTAAAGAATATCTTGGGAACCCTTGGCGTTTTTACCGTATCTACGTCCAAAAGCTGACGACGTTTACGGACTCCCCGGCAACGCTGGTAGGCAAGGCGTTCCACAAGTGTTTGGAACTGTACTACGGCAATGAAAGTTACCGATCAGAAAAAGGGCTTGATGCGGCAAAAGAAATTGCCCTGCAAATCATTCGTGCAGGCGCAGCGCAGGTTGATTGGGGAAAGACAGGGTCGCTTGAAAAGAGCGAGAGCGATGCCCTGCAAACGATCGAACATTATTTTTTGGAAGACCCAAAATATCAGACGCTTGGCACCGTAACGCCGGAACGCATTTTGTCCGGCACCATTAAGGGGTTCCCCGTAACGATCAAAGCCGTAGCCGATTTGATTATCGAAGGCAGCCCGGGCGTTGGCACTGGCGTCGTCGATTTTAAAAAAGTCTCGCAGCTTTCAGACGCGGCGCAGCCAGTACCGGCCACGTATATTTTGCAGGCGTGGTTCAACCAGAAAGCATTTTTTGCCGCGACCGGCAAAAAACTCGACTGGATGACATTTCATGAAGTGAAGACGTCCAAAAATAAAGACGGTTCCCCCCAATCTGTTAAATTGACCGTGCTTTTTAATACGCCAGAATGGAAGAAGACGGACAAAATCATTACAAAATTGGTCAAAAGCATGCTGCGCGACATTTCACGAAAGAACCGCGTTTGGTTGCCCAACATCAGCGATCAGATGGCAGGCGAAGAATCGTGGCAAGAATTTTTGGGCGCATCGTCGGGCTGACGGGACGAGCAGCGCACCATGCTTGGGCTGCTCCCCCGTCCGCAAGGACGATCTTAATTCCTTAGAGACGTAAACCTCTATGCCAGTCAAAGCAGGCGTCAGTGTCGAAGTCGGAAGCGGGAAAACATTTGATCCCGTGCCCGCCGACGTATACGCCGTTGAAGTCCTGGACATTGAAGAACGTGAAGGCACGAAATTTCAATCGTCCGAAGTTGAGACGCAAATCAACTTCAAGTTCGCCATCATTGAAGAAGGCCCGTATTACGGTCGCTTCATGTGGGCGACGTGCGCGCCAAAAGTCACAGGCGGCGCAAAGCAGTCGAAGTTGTATCAAGTGATTGTCGCGATCACTGGTAAAGAATTCAGTAAAGATGAGCTGAAGCGCGCTGGCGAAATTGTCACACCTGACTTTTTGAACAGCATGATCGGCTCGCAGTTGCGTTTGACGGTGTCGATTAAAGACAAAGTCGACGGTTCCGGCGGCAAGACGAACAAAATTGACGCATTCCTGACGAAAAAAGTTGATTTGCCAGCCTACGATCAGTCGAAGGTCAAGAAAGAAGAATCGCCAATTTAGTTATCCACATTTGGGATATTGTACGCGCACTTTAAGTGCGCTATGATCCAAGCGTCAGGATGACATGGCTTGCCCGTGAGATAGGCCGGTTCCGACTGGTCTGCTCCCGCGTGGTGTGATGACACATGGAAAGGGTGGTTGCAGGTACAGCCACCCTTTCCCCAAAAAATCCATTATCCCAAATATGAAAAAAACGAAATTACGAATCTTGCTTGAATCCCGTGAGTTGTCCGCGTCTGAATTCGCTGAAGGCGTTAAAGGCGTTTCTAAGCGCACAATCCAAGCCATTGCGCAGGGCGTGCGTAAACCGTCGATTGACACGGCGCGTATCATTGCCAAGGCATTGAAAGTGAAGGTAGACGAAATTTTTTAAACGCTATGCCGTCTAAAACGCATTACACGTATCTGCCAACGCTCTACGGGAATAACATTTTCCGCATTGACGACGATTGTAATGTCGAGCGATGGGACAAGGGGTCTGGCGAGTGGATCGCACATACTTCAACCGCAAAATTAGATGCGCTGAAAGGCATGATCGGCAAGCAAAGTGATGCAGATATTTTTTCGCTTGCAGAATTCATTAACGCTGAACTTAAAAAGCGAACTGCTAACGCGAAACCCGTATGACGAAAATTCACAAAATTTCAGAACAGCCTGAAATTTGGCTTGGACGCGACACAATCCGCACCGTCGCGCCAATCTATTTTGCCGTTGGTACAATCGCCCTTGTCGTCGCATTTGGCCTTCTCTTGCGCACGCATCAAGTGATTGACCAAGGCAATTCCAAATTGACACGCATGCAAGACCGTTTAAACGATCTTAACGTGCAGATGATTTCAACAGAACAGGCGTGCACTGTTGCGGCAACGCTATGCAGCCAGTAAGCGATCGGGAAGTCGGCGGCCGATGCTGCTGCGGTCTTATCTGCATTGCAATTGTACTGATTGCTGGCCTTTTCGTGGGAATCAAAGTAGCCGAAAGCGTGTTAAAATGATGGCACTATGCCATACCACGTTGAGAAAAAGGGAAACGGTACGCGTCCGTATAAAATCGTGAAGTCTGACACCGGCGAGACAGTCGGCACGTCTACATCACGCAAAAACGCTGAAGCGTCTGTGCGCGCACGATACGCTAATGAACCTAAGCCACCTAAGAAATAATTGTGCATCGGAAGCCGCATACAAAGCTAAGTCGATTAAAAATGTCTGCTAAGACGGCAGGTAAAAAATCGACACGCTGGAAAGGCGGCATCGCAAATTACAGCAGCGTGCATCATTGGCTTGTACGCTGGTATGGATCGGCTACAAAATGCCAAAATCGTACGCGTAAAATTCTTGACTTCCCTTGCAATAAAAAATCTAATCGTTTTGACTGGGCGAACCTGAAAAAGAACTATCGTAAAAAACGAGAAAATTTTGTTCAGCTATGCCGGTCATGTCACGTCCGAATGGATGGCATCGGCTTCCAACTTGGCCATAAAGCGTACACTAAAAAATAATTTATGATTAACCTGACGAAAAAAGGCGGTTTGATCCGTTCCCGCGTGATGCAGGAAATGAACAAACGCATCGAAGCGGCACAGGCCGAATACGACAAGAATTCCGAGGCATTGCACGCGTCGCATCGTGCCGACGTTGAGATGCTTGAACGTAAATTGTTCAGCGACAAGGCAAATCTTGCTGACGTTTTGGTCGAAAAGGTTTTGGGAATCAAATAACCCGTATGCGCAAACGCTACAAAAATAAAAAGCGTTCCTGCGCCATGTGCAAGCCGCACAAGCGAAAGAAGGCGAATCGCTGGAAACCACAAGAACTTCAGATGATGCGCGCAAAAGAAGTCGATATGTAAAGGCGTCATTTTTAGACGCCATTGCATATCGCTATGGCAAAACACAAGTGCCGGAAAGACCGTCGGTTAACCAATCTTGATTGGCCGCTACTTCATTTCGGCCATATCTGCCATATCTGCCGGGGGAAAAAAGATTTGAAAAAGAATACGGCTGGCCGCTCGCGCCGTCGCCCAATTGAAGACGAAACACCTTATAAGCGGCTGGATGATCCGTACCATTACTGCTAATCCCTTATTTCAAATTTATGGTCGGCGCATCCCAACGCCTGAAGACCTTGCAAACAAAATTGAAAGAGGCGGTTGACAAGCATTTTTCAGCGAAAGAAGAACTGCGCCAAGCGTCGGCAAATGAATTCGCCGCCGCGCAGGACGTTCAGAAAGTGCGCGATGAAATTCAAGAGCTGCAAATCCGCGAACGGGATTTAATTTTTACCGAACATTCATTTATTCGGTATTTTGAACGTGTCTTGGGGTACGATCTTGAAAAGGTTAAAGAAGAAATACTGCCAAAAACAATGCGCGACCGGGTTGCTGGTCGCGCATATGTTGAATTTCGCGTTTCTGATACGCACATGGCCGTCGTTCGCGACGGGCGCGTCATGACCGTTGTTCCGCTTTGGAAAGTCCCGAAGAAAATTCGACCGATTAAAGACGATGACGAATCAGTTAGCCACTGGGATACGTCCCAAGTCGGCGTTGTTGATGTAGATGGCGAAAGCGGGGGCGGGACGCCGTTGCAGGATCAGCTCGAATGACGGGGCTTTGTCGATTTCGTAGCGCAAACCGTCCCACACATACCACTTGCGGCCGCGATCTTGGACGGCGACAAGAATTTTCCCGTTGAATTGTGCTGCAAAGTCGTTTGGCATAGATGGTGGATTGGCGAGGACTTTTTGCAAGTCCGAAGTGAGTAATGACAATTGATCGACGTATCCGCTGAACCCGTTACCCGCGTTCCAGTCCGGCGGCCGGTACCCGAAATGCAAGTGTGCGCCGCTTGAAAAGCCTGTGTTGTCTGACGTAGCAATCACCTGCCCCGGCGTCACTTTATCGCCGACTTTCACCTTGAAGCTGTCGAGGTGGCCGAGCACGATTTGTCCGCCCTGCGGTGTCTTGATGCGGATGTATTTGCCGTATCCGGCCTTTGCGCCGTCATTACCGCATGCGATCACGTCGCCCCAATACGGCGCGAGTACGTCGCGCTTGCCAGTCGGCGAATCGTCAAATTTTGTACGGTAGTCGATGCCATTGTGGCCTTTCAACCCGAACTGCGCGTATGTCGCCGGATTTTCCCCGAACTTTTGCGTAAGGGTCGTGGGGCTGATCGGATGAAGAAATAAAGTAGGCATATGCCGCTGAACCGCTTGCTAGGCGGTACAGGGACGATGCCCCTAAATCATTTTTCGACGAATGAAACAGGGAATATCGTGATCCTCGATTAATCGTTTACAGGATCGGCACCGGCTTCCCCCGCGTCTTTCCCTTCATTTGCAGGGTCAGTCGGGTCAATGACGTTCGGTTCGACTGCCCCCGCTGGCTGGTTGGCCTGCGAAACAGCTTCACCGATCAACGCATCGAGCGAAATGCCTTCACCGACTGAATCCGGTGGGACTTTACCGATCGCCTCGCGGACGGCGGCAATCGTCGTCGCGTTCTGCTCGATATAGTCAATTTCTTCCTGCGTGAATTCGTGCGCGGCTGATGTAATCAAGTGCGCGCCAACAAATTGTGTGTCTTCCATGTGATTATGAGGGCGCACATTACTGCGCCGCTAATAAAGATTTAACAGCCCTTCTTCTTTGGTTTCTTTTTTCCACCTTTCATAATAGCCACCCCCTTTCGTTAACGCAAGTTAAATCGCGTTTCGATTTTTTCAAGCGATGACTTGATTTCGGACAGCGTCGACAGCACCGTCGCGTAATTCGTTTCAACTACCGTCAGGCGCGTACCGTCCCGAACGGTTGTATCCTCGCTGCGCTGGATACGGGCTTTCAAATCGATCATTTCTTGATCCTGCGAATCGACGCGGGCTGTGAGGTTTGATGCCCACATGATGCCCGGCGCGATCACAAGAAATGCGCCGACGACAGACGCAAGCGGGATCGCGATACGATCTGCGATGATTGGTGGTTTCCCTTCCATAGATGGCTAAGAGAACCGCGAGCGTACCCAAGCGACAAACATTTGCAGGACTGCCTTGATGCCGGCGCGAAGTGCAGCGGCAGCCATGGCAATCAGTGCAGCCGTGTCTGGTTGGATGACGAATTTTGACGCTTCAATGTCAATGGCGACTTGCAAAAGGACAGCGGCAATGAACGTGTTGAAAATCGAACCGATTTCATACACGATCTTTTTACGTTTTTCCTCGCTGATTTGCAGCCACCGATCTTGAATGGATTTGATGAATGGCATACATCCAAGAGTATACCACGCTTTACGGCTTGCTGCGGTCAGTCCAAATCGACGTTGGCTTTGTGCGATGCGTCCATTTCCAGCTTCCTGATCCGCCAAAAACCACAGAATAGCCAGTCAATGTGTAAAACCCGGTATCAGCCGAAAAACCCTTTCCAAGACGGAACGTGACGTTCTCGCCGGTCAGCGTGTAGGAACCCTGCGCAATCGTAATTTTTCGTGAACTCGTCAGCGTCACCGTCTGCCCCGTCAACGTGAACATCCCCGTTGTGGCACTAAACCCCTTTCCCTTTGTGAGCGTTACGCTGTATCCAGTAAGGGTAAATGAACCTTGTGCAGCCACGATCGTAAGGTTCTGCACTCCCGGTTCGATGGCGACCATCGTAAAGTCAGATTTTCCACCGTTGCTGCCAGTCACGTTCAACGTGTTTGTACCCGCTGTATTCGACGCACTGTTCGAATCGAAGATTTGCAAACCGTATCCAGCAGTCCACGTGCTGCGTTTTGTCGTGTTTGCACCCGCCGCCATGTTCCCGTTGTTATCGGATGACATGCCGATCAGCAAACAGTCATTTACGGTCGTCGTGGCCGAGACAGAAAATGATGAGTTGCTGCCCGAAGCTGCATTGGCTCCCGTAACGTTCGGCTGCCCTGTCTGTTTCGCGCCACTAAGGGCATACGCACACCAGAACGGCGCGCATGAACTGCCTGTCGTAAATGCGAGCGTGTGCGACCCAGTCGTCGGGGCGGCAAGACCGTAGTAATGGTTCCACGTCGGCGTTTGCGCCTGCGTGTTTTGACGCTTGTATAAAAGCGTCATTGTCGTTCCATTGAATGTCGGCGCGTTGACGTTGTCCGATGCACTTTGGTTCTGAATACAAACGACAAGGTAGCGATTTGATCCGCTGCCTGCATCGAAAGAATGCGAGAATGACGTTCCCGAGCTTTCTACCCAGTTACCATAATTATCGCGTGCAGGGGCCGCCATAATTTAAACGCAGCACCGCGTATTAGGCGAGCTGCAAGAGGCCGTTCGTTCCGTCAAAGTCGATCGTGAATGTGTCGCCGTTGGCAAGCGTCACGTCAGAACCGTAATCGAAGAAAGCAATTAATTCATCATTCGCGGCAGTGTCGTCATAAATGACAACATAGCGGAAAGTCGCGACGTTACCCGAAGCTGTCAGCACAAGGTCATTGATCGTGAGCTTGTACGTACCCGAGGTCTGCGCTGAACTGGCAGTCGTCAGGTTACGGCTCGACAGGTTCGTGTACGAAATTTGCGTGAGCTGTGAAAGCGTACCGTTCGTGTTGACCGGCGCGTTTGCAGCGGCGCACAAAGCGACGACAAGCTGGTCACTGCCAAGGTTAAAGACCTTTTCAGCAAGGTTTTCGACGAACGGCTGGAATTTGGTAAAGGTTGCCATAGTAGGTAAAGGGGGGTTGACAAAGTGGCTGATTTATGGTATAAGGATAGCACATAACGTCTTATCAACAAACAACCCAAAGCCTATGAAATTCGTCTTTTTGGCCATTTCATTGCTCTATATCGTCTATTTGTTCAAGGATTTTGGAAAGGCGACGACGGGGCAAAAAGTGGCTGGCCTGTGCGGCATGTTCATCCTCGCGCTGTGCATCAAATTGACCATGTAAAAAATGTCCCTGCTACGGCAGGGGCATTTTTGTATTGTCTTCTTTTTTCGGCAGTGAATTCACCGTCGAATTGATGATCGACTGGCGCACAGCGGGATTTTTAATCGCTTCTTCCAGTGCGCGTCGTACTTCATTTGTAATCGGGATGCCAGCCGCTTCAATTTCCGACAGCATGACTTTCGTGATCGTCGCAGGGGCAAGAGCTTTCGCGGCCAAGAGCGTGCCAAGCGTGTGTCCGACAGCAGCACCGCCGGGGCCGAACAGGAACCCGAGGATTGTGCCCGGCACGGCAACAGCGGATGACCACAAGGCAATGTCGCCGACGCGGGAACCCGTGATCTTGCCCGTCGCCGACAGCTTTTTCATCAGGCCGTACATTTGGATCGCGTTTGTCGCATCGTCTACGCCTGCCATTTTTGCCACGTTTTCCAACGCTTCACGTGAAGCGGTTTTATTCGCGCCGGTAAGGTTGCGCACGAATGAACGTGCCGTGTCTTCACTTGGGCTGTTGAGCTGTTTGAGCTGCGCCGTCTGGTCTTTGAAATTCGAGTACCGCGCCATGGCTTGATCGAAAGCACCGCCGTCGACTGCGCTTGTCGCTTTTGACAGCTCGCTGCGCAGATCAGCCCACGCTTCCATGGCAAGTTTTTCCGCTGGACTTCCCGCATCAAGACCGTCCGCGAATGAGTACAGGTCTTGCAAAAGCGTGCGCGTGCCGTCAACCGTGTACGGCTTTGGCTGCTGCAAGATTTTCTGCACCTGCTGCAAGGCAAACTGCTCGTCTTGATTGCGCGGCAACCCGAATGACGGCATTTTATCCAGCAGACGATTTGCAACGCCGTGCACGTCAACCGTCACGTCGGGATGCGCTTCATTGAATGCTTTACCGGCTGCTGCGAATGCGTCACCTTCAACTGTCTTGGCTTTCGACACCACGCCGCGTACGTTTTCAAGCAAGCGACCTTGCAAAATGCCTTCCGCTTCTGCTGGCGACGCCGCATCTTTTACTACATTGAGGTAGTCGATAAGGATATGCGGCGATTGTTTAAATGCTGTATCGAATTCCTTTCGCGTTGTACCCGTGAACATCGGCCCCAGTTTATCCGCAAGAGGTTTAAACGTATTTGCAATTTCCGGCGCGGCGGCTTTAAAGCCCCGGCCGAGGACTGCGCCGCCGACGTTCAAAACTTGGCCAAGAGCGGCAGACGCGGCTCCACCGATCGCTGCGTCAAAGGCGGCCTCTCCATAGGATTTGTTCTGTTCGAGGGCATCACCGCCCGCATAGGCGGCTCCCTGCAAGGCCATGGCTGGCAAAGAAGTACCAAACGGCACAGAGAGGTTTGCCCCCGCTTTAAGGGCAATCCCAGCCGCCTGTTTGCCGGATGTAGGTGTTGGCGTCGTATAATGTTCCACGTCGC
>ERZ869929.746-NODE-746-length-15295-cov-4.086614_pt1 | contig 15295 bp, 21 predicted proteins | sample MGYA00579312_ERZ869929 | MGnify/ENA primary metagenome ERZ869929 (study PRJEB32216, sample SAMN09231818) | wastewater metagenome | place: USA: Maryland | collected 2016-08-09 | study: EMG produced TPA metagenomics assembly of the PRJNA472060 data set (Reclaimed... | reverse complement strand
ATCGCCTGTGCATTGACCTTCTCGCGCGTGGGATTCGTGTTGCCGCCCAGAACGGATCCAGCGGTCTTGCGCAGGGTTTCCGCCTTCTGAAGTTCCTCGATCGCCTTGTTGATCCCGGCGATGATCATGTTCGCGACGAGGTTCGTCGGGTCGTATTTCGTCTTCTGAAGTTGCAGGTCGCGTTGTGCCAGCAGGGACTTCTTCCGCTGTTCGAAAGCCTGTCCTTCCGTGTCACGCAAGATGGTGGAAACCGAATCCGCGGCAAGCTCCTGCGGGGTCTTCTGGAGGCCCAGGGCTTGCCGGGTTGCATCTGCCAGAGCCGCCGCGAGATTGGCGAGTACGGGCAGCGCACGCTTCTCGATGGACGTGGCGAAGTCCGCCCAGGACGCCTTCAGCTCGTCGGCCTTGGCGTCGAGATCACGCGCGGCCTTGAGGGCGTCGCCAGTCATGAGTGCGCCCATGCGCTTCATCGAGTCGTGCGTCGCGTCGAAGCTCGAGGACACGCTGAGCATGTCCGGGATCAGCTCGGCAGCGGCCTTTCCCATCAGCGCCGTCGCGATGGCGTCCCGCTCCTTGGCGTCGTTCGTGGAGAGCAGGATATCGGACAACTGGCGAAACGCCGTGAACGTGTCAGAGGTGTCGAGCCCAAGCTTTTTCACGAGCGGGTCGCCACGCTCGATCGACAGGTTCAGCTTGGTGAGCGCCGCTGAGACCCCTTCAAAGTTACCGCCACCCGCCTCGACGACCCGCTGCATGACCTGCAGGTTTTCGACGGAGACACCGGTCGACGCGGAGATGCGGTCCAGCTGCTCAACACTGTCCGCGAGCGCCATGGCGCCGGCGGCGACCGCGGCGCCGATGCCGGTGACGGCCACGGCGGCGATGCCGAGCGGCCCGGCGCTCGTCGCCAGCGTCGACATCACATCCCGCAGATCCGTTACGGAGCTGGAGATGTTGCCGATCACCTTGCTGGCGTCATCTCGCGCTCGGACGACAAAGTCGGCGACAGCGTCGGACATTTCAGGCCTCGTCGATCAGCTCTTGGACTCGAAGCAGGATGTGAGTCAGCGGGTCCTTCTTCATGCGGTCAGGCAGGGCTTCCAGACGCGCCAGCAGGCGCTCCCTCTTCCACGCCTGATGCGACCTCAGGCACGTCAGCGTGAACGGCAGGTCCGGGTGCTCCAGCGCCTCCCTCGGCGTGCATCCCATCGCCTTGGCCACCGTCCACAGCTCGTGCCCGTTCGCCATCCCCTCCGGCGACTCGAGCAGGAAAGCCGCCGTCATCGGCGGCCCCTCCGAGATAGCCGCGCAACCGGAGGATGGTGTTCGACAGGTTCACGAAGTCTTCCGCGTCGAGCAGCGAGACCGGGACACACCCGGCGACGGGGTCAGTGCTGTAGAACGACGGGCGCTTCGGCCGTCCCATCTCGTCGAGGAGGAATGCCCCCTTCTCGATCAGCAGAGATCCGAGCGGGCGGAAGTTGTCGAGCTGGTCCTCGACATCGGCGCCAGGGGAGACGAGGTTCTCTCTCAGGCCCGGGAGTCGCTTGGTGATGCGCGTCATCTCGAGCCGGTCGATCCGTTCGCACTGCGCGTACACCGGACGGCCGTCTTTCGTCTTCCACTGTTTGATCTCCACGACCTCGACAGGGAGCGCGATATCCGCGATCGCCGTCGGCTTCAGCCCTTGCTCGTTCATGTTGGGGTTTCCCTGGGAAGGTCCGCCGCGCTCCACCGACGCACCAGCCAGGGAATGCAGGCGGCCGGCGGAGGCGACGGACGGTCTGGGCGCTCACGGGCGCCCGTATGTCATCAGCTGCGCTTCGTGAGGCGGTAGTAGGCCTCGGTCGGGTGGTTCGTGGAGTCGATCAGGACCGTGCCCTTGAGGTCGAACGAGCCGAAGTCGCTGCCGGTGATGAACCCGGCCACGCCATCGCTCGAGATCGAGACCTTCCAGAACTCGGCGTCGAACGACGGGCCCGCGGCCGCGTCGCCGAGGAACACGAGGCGGCCGAGGATCTGCGAGCTCATGCCGCCCTGGACGCGGTCCAGACCGGGCGAGGCGATCGCGGCCTTCGCGTAGTCGACCGTGATCGTGTCGCCGTTCGTCAGCGTCGAGCCGGTCGTGGTGATGTGGATGATGCCGAGCGTGGCGTCGACGATGTTGTAGTCCGTGTCGAGCACGAGCGTGCTGGCGCCCTTCTTGACGACGACGCTCGAGATCGAACGGTTCGCCGTCTGGTACGACTTGCCCTTCGTGACGGACGTGGTGAGCGTCTCGCCCGTGATCGAGCCCGAGGACTGCGTGGCGCCGGCTTCGACGCCCATGAGCACGAGGGCGAGGTTCTCCTTCGTGTACTCGTGGAGCGTCATCGAGACGGTGACCTCGCGCTTCGTGACGACCTCGTTCAGCAGAGGCGCGGTCGACTGGCCGTAGTCGTAGATGCTGGCCTTCTCGTCGCTCGTGGAGATCTCGAGCTTCGAGCAGTCGCCGAGGTAGGCGAGGCCGTTGGTATCGACGTTGGAGCTCGACCAGCGGTCGAAGAAGAGCCGCCCGCGGCCGAGGAGTACGTTGTTCGAGTTGGACTGGTACGCCATGTGAAGCCTCCTCGGGCGCTAGGCCCGCGATTCCGCGTTGGTCGTGCGGGTCGTGAACGTGACTTCGAACTCGTGCGACACGCGCACGTAAGGCTCCTCGCCCTGCTCGAGATCCCAGCTGGTGGACTTCTCCACGGTGTCGATCGCGAGTCCGCTGTACGTGTTCGTGGCGAGCGCGGCGACGCTCCAGGCGCGCGCGGACTCCGCGATCTGCTGGGGCGAGAGGGCCGAGTGCCCGGTGCCAGCGAAGAGGTCTTGCACGATGAACGTCACGGACCGGCGCACGAGCGGGCTGGTGGTGCTTCCCGCGCGCTCGACCGATTCGTTCACCCAGGCGAGGGTGCGCGCAGGCAGGTCGTGCGGCTCGAGCTGGATCCCGGACCAGAGCTTGGCCGTCGGAACGCCCGCGGGCTTGCCCGAGCCGTTGAGCGCGGCGAGCAGGGCTTCGGCGATGGTTCGGGTCTGGGTCATGCGACACGCACGCAGTGGATTCGGGTGAGGGAGCCGTGCTCGGCCTCGGAGTGGCGGCGCACCTTGTATGCGGTTCCACCGACGGTGACGGTGGCGCCATTCTCGAGACCGGGCAGGGAGTCGGTCTGGATGGACACGACGATCGACCTGCTCATGAGGTCCGGGGACTCGTTGCCGGTGAACATCTCCTCCGTGAACCGTCGCTTGATGCCCTTGACGGTCACGTAGCCGATGGTCACGTCGACACCGAGGTCGTCCAGAACCCCAGGCAGGTCGCCGTCGGTCAGAGCCATGGGCGGGCTACTGGTACTTCTTGGCGCCGATGAAGAGCACCGAGGTCGTCCACGCCGGCGACGACGTGCCGCCGATCGTGAAGACCGCGCGCACATACTTCTTCGTCGCGGACACGTCGAGCGCGATCTGCGAGCGCGCGGACGTGGACGCCGTGATGACCTGCGCGATCGCAGCACCCGAGATGTCGGTGTAGCCGCTTCCGCTCGAGTCCGAGTGCTGCAGCTTCACGTCGGCCGTCGGGTTGGTTCCGGCCGTGTTCACGAGGTCGACCGTGACGAGGGCGACGCCGTCGTACGCCGACACGTCGATGCCCGTGCCGTTCGTGTTGGAGGTCAGGCTCGCAGCCGGCAGGAGCGCGACGGGAGCGAGAGCGCCGAGGATGTTCATGACGCTGGCCATGCGGTGTTCTCCTTCTCGGGCGTGAGCCCGGGTCTACTTCGAGTTCTTGCGCCCGCGCGCGGGCGGCGCGGGGGCCGCCTGCTCGGGCGTGGAGTGTTGGGGTTCGGGCTCGGCGGCCGGTGGTTCGGCAGGAGCAGCGGGCTGCTCGCTGGCCGCCACCGCGTCGACCTTCGGATCGGCTTCCGGAGCGGGCGCGGCCGGAGCCGCACCCGCCGGAGAGCCGGAGACCTGGGGACCGGCCACGCCGGCCGCCGGTGCCGCCTTCACCGCGCCGGTCGTCATGCGCTCGATGGCGATGTGCTCGGGGAGGTCGAGGACTTCCCCGACCTCCACGATGCGATCCATCGAGAGCCGATGACTGCGGGTGACGACGACGCGGACGGTCTTCACGGCTGGCCTACGCGATCTTCGCGCCGGTGCCGATGGCGAACGCCTCGGGGCGATCGCACACGACGTCGCAGAGCTCGTTGGAGGTGACGACGATCTGGCCCTTGGCAGCGTAGGTCAGGTTGTCGACGATGAACTCCATCGCGCCCCAGTAGCCGAACGTGAGGGCCGACCAGTCACCGAAGATGATGCCGTGCTCGTCGGACGAACCGCCGAACGTCTTCGGGACCTGCTTCGTGCCGCCCGCGCGGTAGCCGTTGATCGTGCCATCCGTGCCGAGGCCCGTGAAGATGAAGCCGGCCGCGGCGCCCGAGATGACCGGCGTCTGCTTGCACTTGCCCACCATGCCCGGCGTCGTGATGTACGCCATGTTCGGCGACTCGACGTTGGCGTCGGTGACGGCCGTCTCGAGGTCCACGAACTTCGGGAACGTGGGCGTGCCGCCGAAGGCGACCGAGCCGACTCCGCTCGTGTACCAGACGCCCTGCGGCTCGGCGTCCGTACCACGGCCGAACATGCCGAGGTAGTCCCAGAGCAGCGCGTGCTTGGCGAAGATCCGGTTGCGGATCATGTTCTCGACGTTGAAGCTGGCGAGGTTCAGGAGGCGGCGCGGCACGAGGACGGACGCCACGGCTTCCTTCGCCGTCAGGTTGCGGGTCGCGAACGAGAGCTGCGACTGCGACGCGGCCGACGAGGGGTTCTCGCCGATCAGGTACGCGGTCGGGTCGCCCGTCTGCACCGGGAGCGGGACGTTGCCGACCAGGCCGGTCAGGACGTTCGCGCCGAAGCGGCGGGTGAGCATCTTGTTCGAGAGGATCTCGATCGGGTCACGCGGGACGTCGAACACGAGCTCGGCGCCGCCGCCGGCCTGATTCGCGCCCATCGCGCGCGTGATCGCCCAGGCGCGCTCTTCGCGCTCCTCGGGCGTGGTGAGCTCGAGCGGGATGTTGTACCCGCCGCGCGAGGCCACGCCGGCCGCCTCGGCCTGACGGGCGATGTGCGCGTGGACTTCGCCTTCGATGCCGTCGAACGAGCCGCGGCCTTCCTTCACCTCGAGGGCGCGGAGGATGGCCCGGCGGACGGAATACCGGCGGCGGTCCTTGGCCGAGAAGTCGGACAGGTCGACGCTCTCGGCGGCGGGCTGGCGCGCAGCGCCGCGCGTGGTGCGGTCGCCGAGGATGGCGCTCTTCACCTCGTTGAGGTCGAGGCCCTTGGCGACGAACTCGCGGGCGCGGGTGATGGAGACGCCGTGCGAGTCGCACAGCGCGAGGACGTCCGCAGCGGGCGCCGCCGAGCGGGTCACGGAGACCGGCGCGGGCGGATCCTGCGCGGGGGTGACGGCGGGCGCGGCCGGCGCGGTGACGGTGGCCTGTTCGGGCATGGAACTTTCCTCCTGCTGGGGTTCGGGTGCGGCTGGCGTGGCGGTGGCGGCGGTGGTGGCGGGTTCGTACTCGGTCTCGACTGCAAACTGCTGTGCGCCGGCGGACCGAGCGACGGCGGCATTGGGGTCGGCGGGGATGCCCACGATCGAGACTTCCTCGGGGCGCCAGCGCGTCTGGACGATGGTCGGGGCCTCGTCGGGCGAGGCCGCGCGCAGGACCTTCCGCTTGATGGGCTTGGCGCGGACGCTGATGTACTTCCGCGTCTTGTCCTGAACGTCGCGCTTCACGGTCTGCGCGAGATCGTGGCGGCTGAACCGGATGTCGCCCTCGAGCTGCGAGCCGACGAGCTTGATGTTCTCGACCGAGCCGATGTGCATGGCCGGGTCCGGAGTCGGCCGGAACGGGTAGCCGCCGTGGTCGAGGTAGAGCGACAGGCCGTTCTTCGCGAGCGTCATGTCGATGGCGCTGCGCGCGTGGCTCAGGACCTCGGGGCCGAGATAGCTCTCGCACGGGGTCTCGGTGCTGATGACCACGTGGAACACGTCGGGATCGGGGCCGTCGGCGGGGGCCGCGTCACCGGGCTCGATCTCCGCGCCGTCGCCTTCCATCGCAGCACGCGTGACGGGCTGCAGCGCGATCTCTTCGAAGTGGAACCGCGCGGGGATCTCTTCGAGCTTCGGCTCGGTCGTCGCGCTGGTGAGTTCGGTCGGCATCGTCGTGGGCCTCGGGTGGCGCGCGTGTCGCGCGCAACAACTGCTTCCTGCTGCCGAGGCCCAACATGCGCAGCGCGCGTGGGCGAAAGCCATTCTAGTAAAACTAGAATGTTGGCCGGGGCCGGTTGGTGCTCATCTGCGGTGCATGGAGACACTCACCGCATTGCCCGAGACGATCGCCGCCGGCACGACGGTGGCGTACACGAAAACCGTCGCGGACTACCCCGCGACCGACGGCTGGACGCTCACGCTCGAGATCGCCGGGGAGAAGCTGCTGAGCGTCGAGGCGGACGCGAACGGCGGCGACTACGACGTCACGATCAGCGCGGAGCAGAGCGCCACCCTGACCGCGGGCACGTACTACTTCGCCGAGAAGGTCGAGAAGGCTGGCGAGGTGCACCGCGTCGGGTCCGGCCGCGTGACCGTGGAGCCGAACCTCGCCACGGCCCTCGCCGGCGACCTCCAGTCGCCGAACGAGCGGATGCTGAAGGCGCTCAACGCCGTCATCGAGTCACGCCTGGGCACGAGCACGGGCGTGCCGAAGGACGTGGAGTCCTACGCCATCGACGGCATCGCGGTGACGAAGATCCCGCTCGAGCGCCTGATGACGTTGCGCACGCAGCTCTCCACCACCGTCGCGCGCGAACGCCGCGGCGGCGGCATCGGCCGCCAGTACCGCTACACCTTCACCGGAGCGAGGAACGAACAGTGAGCGCGCGCGAAGTCACCCTGGAGCCCACGCCCGCGCCCAGCGGGAACTTCCTCACGCGCACGCTGCGCTCGGCCTTCGGCGGCATCTTCGCGCGCTCGAGCGGTCCGGTCGTCGCGAACGTGGTCGAGGCCCCGCGCCCGCGGCGCGCCATCACGCGCGCGGCGTACAACGGCGCCGAGTCCACTCGCTTCAACCTCGACTGGCGCTCGGGGACGTCGGCGCCGGATTCCGACGTGGCGGGCGCGGCGCAGACGCTGCGCGGGCGCGCGCGCGACCTCGCGCGGAACAACGCGTACATCGAGCGCTTCCTCGACCTGCTGATCGCGAACGTGATCGGCCCCGACGGCATCCGCCACCAGGCGCAGGTGCTCGGCCGCGACGGTAAGCTCGACGAGGAACTGAACGACTACATCGAGAGGAAGTGGCTCGAGTGGGCGCGCGGCCCCGTGACGATCGACGGGCGCATGAGCCTGAACGCGTTCATGGCGCTGCAGCTCGAGACGAGCGCCGTGGACGGCGAAGCCTTCACGCGCACCTTCATCGGGGCGCGCTACCGGCACGGCCTCGCGCTTCAACCGCTCGACCCGGACCTCGTGCCCATGACGATCAGCCGCCTGGCGGACCGCACCGGCAACGAGATCCGTCTCGGCGTCGAGGTGGATGAGGTCGGCCGCCGCGTGGCCTACCACGTCTTCGAGAACTCGCAGTACATGCCCGGCGCCAAGCTCTACGGGCCGCTGCGCGTCTCGGCCGGCGAGATGCTGCACCACTACCGCGTGCGCCGTGCGCACCAGACGCGCGGCGTGACGTGGCTGGCGCGCGTCATGACCGACACGCAGGACCTGGGCGCGTACGACGAGGCCGTCATCGTCGGCGCGCGCGCGGGCGCGAACACCGTGGCCTTCGCGCAGTGGAAGGATCCGACGGTGGCGCCCACGCCCAGCGCGAACGACGAGGACGCGCGCCAGCCGCTGAACATGGAGATGAACGCGGGCACGCTGATGGAGCTCGACCCGGGTCTCGAGGTGGTGCCGTTCGATCCGTCGCAGCCCAGCGGCGTCTACGCGGACTTCACGAAGACCGTGCTGCGGAAGATCGCCGCCGGCCTGAAGGTGTCATACGCGGCGCTGACCGGCGACCTGCGCGAGGTCTCGTACTCCGGGCACAAGATCGGGCTGCTGAACGAGCGCGACATGTACAAGATGCTTCAGGAGTGGTGGATCGAGACCTTCCTGCAGCCAGTGTACGAGCGCTGGCTCGAGGCGGCCGTGCTCAGCGGCGAGCTGCAGCTGCCGACGCCCGACTGGCGCGCGTACACGGCAGTGAGCTGGACGCCGCGCCGCTGGCCGTGGACGGAGCCGCAGCGCGAGATCGTGGCCGCGAAGGAAGAGCTGGCGCTGGGCCTGACGTCGCGCCAGCGCATCCTCGCCGAGCAGTCCGACGGCGACTTCAAGAAGCTCATCGCCGAGCTGCAGCAGGAAGCAGAAATGGCGCGCACGGCTGGCGTCAGCGTGGCGGGCACGAACGTGACCGCCGCAGGCGCGACTGGCGGCACGATCGGCGACCCGGGCGCGGACGGCTCGGGGGACGGCGGTGGCAATGCGGCCGCGGCGGCGGGCGCGGATGGCTCGAGCGCGCGGGCGGCGGCGCCGGCGAACCGGATCGCGGCGCTCACCAACGGGCACGCGAAGCACTGACGACAGCGGAGCGAAGCGAAGAGCGGCGGGCCGGTGCACTGGCCCGCCGCTTCGGCGTTCGGGGGTTGAGGCCTACCTCTGCAGGTCGTAGTGAGCGATGCCGTCCACGATGTCCGGACGACGGCGATAGACCACCGTCGGGAAGGATTCACGCGTGTACAACAGATCGTCCTCCGATTCGGTCAACCAGATGCGTTCACGCGGCGCCTTGTAGTCGGGGAACACGATCTGCACCGACTGGTCGTGATGGCAGACCACACCGTCGTACCGCCCACCGTGAAGCACGCACGGCTTGGCGCCGGAGATCTCGATCTCGTGTCGCATGACCTTCACGCGATCCGGGTCGATCTTCGCAATGGCCTCGAGCTGAAGTCTGCGAGCAAGCTCGGCGATCGCGGCAGCGACCTGTGCGGGGAGGTCTTCGCGCAGATCGCCGCTCATGCCTTCCCCCACGTGATGAACTCGCCGTTTCCCGGGTCGTAGCCGTAGAAGCCCCTCGTGTCGGGCAGGCCCTGAGCGACGGCTGCCGCCTGAATCAGCCTGCGCATGCGCTTCTCGCGCGACTCCGCGCGGTGCGGTCCCAGGCGCGCGGCGGTCAGGCCAGCCATGGCCACTCTTGCCTCGGCGTCGGCAATCTGCTTCATCTGCTCAGGCGTCGCGAAGACGCCGGTGCGCATCATCTCGGTCGTGGCCATCCCGTCCTCCCTGTAGACGTTGCTCCCATTTCACCACTTCAGCGGCTACTTCCGCCAGCGCGTCGTCCAGCCCTTCGGGCGCGGCGCCGCGGGGCGGCGGTCGGCGTGAGTCGGCGCAGGCTCCGGCTGCTGCGCTGGCTGCGCGCCCTCTCCGAGCCCCAGCACCGGCTGCGCCCAGCGCGCGGCACGGTCCGCCAGCGCCCGCACGAACGGCTGCCCGCGCATGTACAGCGCCGCCAGGGCGTAGACCTCAAGGTCGAGCGCCTCGTTGCGCCGGTCGCCCAGCTTGGCCCACACCCGGACGCTGCCGCGGCCGCGCACGTACTTCCGGTACGAGCGCTCTGCCGTCAGCTGGTCCACGTACTCCTGCGTGATCCAGTCCGGCATGTGCATGTAGCCGGGCCCGGGGCGGCTGATGCGCAGGCGCGCGTACACGGTCTCCTTGCCGGTGTCGACGCAGAGCGTCCACAGGCGGCCGCGGTACGTGCGCTCCACCGATGAGTGCCCGACCAGCGGCTTGCCCTGCGTGTTGCCGCCTCGGATGGCGTAGACGCCTTCGTTCACGTGGGCGCGCGCGTACTTGTACACCTGGTCGGTGTGGTGGCCGCCGGAGTCGATCACGCAGATGTCGGGCCGGAACTCCTGCCCGCTCTCGTGGCGCCACGGGGTGTGCCGCACGACGTCGAGCTCCTTCCACACCTCCGGGCGGTCCGGGTCGCCCGGGATCGCGGCGGTCTGGATCAGCCACGACTCCTCTCCGGCGCCCCAGCCCTTCACCTTCCACTCGAGCCGGTCACCCTGCACGTCCACGGACATCGTGAGCGCGCCGACGCCGTTCGGGATGTCGGCCGGGTACGTCTCGCGCCGGTTCAGCACCTCGCTGGCGTTGACGCCGTCGGACTTCTCCTCCCACGTCTCGCCGAGGCACGTGTTCACCCAGACCTTGAGTTTCGACGGGTCGTTCTTGGCGGTCACGAACCGGCGCACGATCTCCTGCCACGACAGCCAGCCGAGCGGCGAGTACAGCGCGCTCAGGTGGTAGCCGCGGATGCGGCCGTCGCTCTGCGCGGTCGCGCGCCACTCCCCGGCAGCCAGCATCGTCGGCTTGTAGCGCTCCTCGACCTTCGCCGCGCAGCCCGAGCAGACCATGTGCGCCAGCTCGGGGTGCTGCTCGTCGAACTCGATGCGGTGGTGCCCGGCGTCGCGCCAGGTGAGGTAGTCCATGTGGCCGCAGTGTGGGCACGGCACGAAGTAGCGGCGCTGGTCGCTCGCGCGGTACTGCTTCTCGATCTTCGAGACGTCCTTGATCGTGGGCGTGCTCACGTCGAGGATCTTCTTCTTCCGCGAGTAGGTGTTCGTGCGCTCTTCGGACAGCGCCAGCGGGTCGCCTTCGCCGTCGACGTCGTCGGGGAAGGCGTCGATCTCGTCGCGGAACAGGTTGCAGATCGGCTTCGAGCGCAGCGACGCGGCCGAGTTGGCACCGCTGAACTTGATGAAGCCGCCGCGGAAGACCTTCTTGAGGATCGTGTTGCCGGAGTCGCGCGAGCGGTTTTCGCGCACGCGTGCCTCGAGCTCGGGCGTGGCGGCGATCATGGTCGAGACGCGGTCCTTCGAGACGTCCTCGGCGTCCTCGATGCGCGGGTAGACCGCCATCGTGGGGTTCGGCGCGTTGTGGATCACGTAGCCGAGGAAGTTGAGGCCCATCTCGGTGCCGCCGATCTGTGCGCCCTTCATGAACGCCACGTGCCGCACGGGGCTGTGCGCGCTCAGGCAGTCCATGATCTCGCGCAGGTAGGGCGTGCGGTCGGTGCGCCACGAGCCGTGCTCGCGCGTGGTCTCGGCGACGAGCACGCGGTGCTGGTCGGCCCACTCGCTCACCGTGAGGATCGGGTCGGGCTGCCAGCCCAGCGAAAGCCCGCGCGTCAGCGTGGCATCGGCGAGATCCACGTGTCGGGATTCCTTTCGCGGAAGCGGATGAGCGCGGCGTAGAACTCGCGGCGGCCGGCGGCGCGCGCCCCGCGCAGGATGGCGACCTGTCGCAGGCGCGGCGTCAGCAGGAAGTGCGGGAAGTCGAAGAGGCTCGGGTGCCGGTAGAGCCCCATCGAGCACTGCGGGAGCGCGAGCGCGAAGTCGAACAGCTCGTCGAGGTTCTCGTCGCTCACGAGCTGCGCGGCGCGCCCGGTCGGCCACGGGGCGCCGCGATCGCTGATGGCGCTCACGAACATCACGCGGCCGGTTCCTCGGCGTCCTGGTCCTGGCGCATGCCGCGCGCGAGCTCGTCGCAGACGTGGCGGATCTCCTCGGCCAGCCGGCGGTGCACCTCGGCGGCGTCGGAGATGGCGGCCAGCTCGGCGTCGAGGCGGTCCGGGATCGCCATGAGCGTGTCGCGCGCGGTGCGCGCCGCGCGGAAGGCGGCGTCCTCGACCTTCTCGACCTCGACCAGCTTGCCCTCGAGCAGGCGGCGCTTCAGGTCGAGCGTCATCGCCTGGTTCCACTCCTTGAGCGCGCGGGCGTCGGCGTACGTCATGCCCTCGGGGAGCGAGTCGGCGCCGGAAGCTGCCGCCTCGAGCGCGGCCGGCGGCGGGGGTGCCGCGGGCCCGTGCACGACCGGCTCGCCCGGCGTGCGCATGGCGGTGGATGACGGCTTACCGGGGTCGGTGTTCGCGCGCCAGGCGGCGTCGGCGGCCTCCCGGTCGATGAGCCCGTCGCGGTTCAGGAAGATGCGCCGATCGCGCACGGCCTTACGCACGGCCTCGCGCGAGACGGCGCGGTGCCGCGCGTACTGCGCCTGCGTGAGCGGGCCCTCGGCGGGTAGCGGCGCGGGACCGCGCGCGGGGCGGCGCGGGGGCGGCGCGGGCGCTCCGCCGCGCCGCCGGTCGCGCTCGGGGGCGGCGCGTCGGCGGGCGGGCTTGGCGGCGGTGCGCCGCGGATTCTTGCGGGAGGGGCGAGTCATCGGGGGCGGCGCGGGCCTCCGCTGGCGAGGATGCGGCCAGTCGGGACCGACCCGCAGACAGCCGCCGTCCCCTGCTCCGGGTTCTTACTGCCCATGTACCGATGCGCCGCGGAGATCGCTTCGCGCAGGTAGATCAGCGTACGCCCCGCCTCCGCGTTCTTGCACTCCACGAGAAGCCAGCGGTCGGCGCTTGCAGCGATGGACGCGACCGTAGGCGGATCGTCCGTTTGGGCCGCATCGTCAATGGCTTCTGCAAGTGATTCCCACGCAAGGCTGCGCGGCAAGGTGTATTCGCACTTCGGCCGCGCGTCACCGCTCTGCACGAACAGGAGCACTTTCACGCGGGGCGCCCTCCCGAGGTTTCGCGCGCGATCACGCGCCGCAGTACGTCCACGCACTCGCCGAACGGCATCGAATACACGGCCTCCTCGACGCCGAGTTCCCCGAGCGCGGCCGCCGCTTCATCCGTCAGCAGGGAGACATCGAAGTGCGCGCCCGCGCCGTCGTCCTTCTTCCGGAACACGTAGTAGCCGGCGGGGAGGTCGGCGAGCTCTGCATCCAGCACGCGGCGCCGGATCGCCGAAAGGTCATCGCTCTCGACCAGGTTGATGACTGCGCGCAGTTGCTTGACCGCCGGACACGCCTCGGGGTGAATCCCGTCCTCATCACGGCCCCACGCATCGAACGCCGCGCTGGCCCGTACCGCCGCATCGCGCAGCACGGCCGCCCGCGCGTCGGCCTTGATGCGTTCATCGAACAACTGCGCGACCATGAACGTGCTGCACAGCACCAGCTGGCCATGCGCCATCGTGTCATCGACCTCGTGACCACGGCGGATCGCGCACGGACGCTTGATCGCCGCCAGCTCCTGCTCGGCATGCGCCAGCTTCGCTTCCAGCTCGGCCACGCGGGCGCGTGTGGCGTCCACTTCGGCCCACACTTCGCGAGCGAGCACAATCCAGTCAGACGAGACCATTGGTACTGCGCCGGTAGCCTGTCTGCGATAGATCGTCTCGCTGTGCTCCGTCATCGTGATCGCCTTCACCGTGTCGCTCACTATCGGTCTCCTTCCTTCGCTTCCTCGTGCACGCGGCGCCAATGCATATCGGCGTGCGAGCGCAGCCAGGCGACGTGTTCCTCGAGCTCCGGGTGACGAGCCCAGACTTCACCCTCACGCTTACGATCGTGAAGCCAGAGCCCGAGGTGTCTGCCCAGCGGGACCAGCTCGGCCCGGACGCACTGATCGTGGGCCGCCACCACGAGCCGCGTCAGCTCGTCGAAATCGAACGTGGCGAGTGTCCCGTGCAAGGTGACGCGCACGTTCGACTCGTCCCACTTCGCCCGGTGGAGATGTGGAACGTGGTGCAGCCCACGGAATGTCGCGGCGAGCACGTTCTCGGCGCGCGCACGAAACGTCGCGCTCACGACGGGCCTCCTTCTGGAATCTCGTCCGGGCAGAGTTGGGCGCAACAATGGCATCCGGGATTGCCACATCGGCCCGGCGGATTGAGTGCGGACTCCAATGCAGCGACAGCCACGGCGGCCACCTGCACAAGCTCCGTCACATAGGCGCTTGGGTCGTTCTCCAGAGACGCCTTTGCAACCTCTCCGCATTCTTCTGCAAGAATGGCCGACCACACGACAGGCAAGTGACGCTGCACTCCCCACTTGGCGTCTTGGCGGCGGCGCTCCTCGATAATGCGCTGCATGATGTCGCTCACGGCTGGCCTCCTTCGTCGGGGAGAAGGCGGGAGACGTTCACCGCAACTCGCTTGGCGATGTTCTCCTGAACGCCACCGCACTCCCACGCAATCTGCTCGCCCATCTTCGTCAGCATCTCCCGCAGCGCCTCACGCGAGCCGGGTGGCGTGGCGAGGGCGGCGTCAATCTCTGCCGCGTCCCGGCAGTCCTGACACGGCTTTCGCCCGTGGAACGCGGCACAGTTCGACAGGCACCCGCCCGGGCGCAGCGCCTTCAACGCCTCCCGCAGCCGCACGTTCTCGGCCTGCGCGGCGGCTGCTGCGATCATCAGCGTGCCCATGTGGCCGACGGTTGCACGTCCGTCCTGCTCGGCCGAGCGTAGCGACGACAGCATATCGTCCCGCTCCTGCTCGGCCTGCGCGAGCTTGCGGCTCAACAGTTCGTTGTCGCGCGCAAGCGTGGCGTTCATGTCGGAGGCCGTAGCGAGCTCGGCGCGGACGCTGGCCAGTTCGTCGCGGAGGGAAAGCGCGGCGCGGGCTTGGGCGCACACCTCCAGCCACTCGGCGTGCGTCAGGTTGTGCGCCGACATATCCGCGAGGTCCAGCGCGGCGGCGTCCAGCCACTTCTCGGGAGTGCTCATCGTGCGGACTCCTTCCTCTTCGCGCGCCAATTCGGCAGGTAGCGCGCGCGATACGCAGCCTGGTATTCGTTGCGCCTGACCGGGGCGCAGTCTCCGCACCACTTCTGGCGGGTCGCTTTCGGCTTGCGCAGGAACACGCGGCCGCAACGCTCGCACGCCTGCTCGACGCGCACGACGTCGGCCTCTGCAGCGGCTGGCGCGCTCATCGCCGCCATCCGTTGCGCTCGAGCGCGCGGCGCAGCGCGACGGTTGCGCCGTCCAGTTCGCCCTGCGTGCACGCGCCGATGCCACCCCACCAGCCCGCGAGCTCGCGCGCGGCGCCGCGCCGGATGAGCGCGAGGTAGTCGGCCAGCCGGCTCGCGGCCATGGCCATCTCGAGCGTGGCCGACACGTGCTCCTGCGACCCGGCTTCGATGCACGAGCGGCACACGCCGGCCACGATCGGCGAGCCAGTGCTGCGCGCAGTCACCGTGCGCGCGAAGTCCACGCGCTGACCGCAGCACAGGCACGCGAACCGCGCGCGGTCCGGGTCGAAGACGCAGTCGGCAACAGCCACCGGCTGACCAGCGCACTCCATTGAACCGCAACGCGTTGCGGTGTTGTTGTCCGACGTCATGTCACCCTCCATCCGTCAACCTAACCCGCGCGAATTG
>ERZ869929.744-NODE-744-length-15381-cov-6.970964_pt1 | contig 15381 bp, 23 predicted proteins | sample MGYA00579312_ERZ869929 | MGnify/ENA primary metagenome ERZ869929 (study PRJEB32216, sample SAMN09231818) | wastewater metagenome | place: USA: Maryland | collected 2016-08-09 | study: EMG produced TPA metagenomics assembly of the PRJNA472060 data set (Reclaimed... | reverse complement strand
CGCGCGCAGGTCGAGGACCTGATTGATGACCGCCGCGTCGCGCCGCACCGACATGGGAACCTCCTACGCCGGCAGGCCGGTTACGCCAGCGCCCAGGAGCAGGGCGAGGTCTGTGGTGTCGGAGATCGCGACCAGCACCGTCTCGCTCCAGTCGCTCGACGTCTCGTCGTGGCGAACGACGACGTAGTGTGCGCGGGGCGTGAGGGGCGTGAGGGCGACGCTGTACTCGCCGTTGCCGAGCTCGGCGACGGTGGGGGCGATGCGCTGCCACGCGGGCAGGTCGCCGTCCTCCGGATCGGCGAGCACCCGGCCGCCGGCCCCGTCGTCAATCCAGATCTCGACGGCGAAGCCATCCAGATCCGCGCCCTCGATGCGGGTGTAGCCGTCGGAGTCGATGAGCGCGAGCTGGAGCACCGCCGGCTTGTTGATCTTGCCCTGCATCAGCCACCCTCCGGTGCGGGCGCAGGCCGCGGCGGGAACTGCCGCACGTTGGCGGGCATGTCCTCCAGGCTCAGCGGCGCAGGCTCGGCGCCCGCCTCGTCGAGCTCCAGGTGTTCGAGCGCGCGGCCGAAGACAGCGTGCATGCGGCGCAGCAGCTCCGGCGACATGGCGATCTGCGCGACCGGGCGCACCTGACCGGGAGCGCCGGGGTGATCGAACTCGAAGAACACGACCACGTCCGAGCGGCCCTTGCTGGCCGAGATGGCGAAGCTGTTGGCCGGGCGCAGCAGCTCGGGGACGATGGGCCGCGGGGCGATGATCTGGCTCATGGCGTGGAGCCCCCGTTGAGATGCACCTGCGTGGAGGCCTTGGATACCGCCTGATCGACGCTCTCGCTGGCCACGGCGCGCACGAACGCGGGGATGAACCCGGTCGGGTTGTCCTCCGCGATCTTGGCCAGCCGCGAGGCCTCGGCCTGCGTGAGCGCGCCGTTGATCGGGATGTCCACCGTGACGCTGACCGAGGAGAGCATCATGCGGACGATCTTGGAGGCCATCTGCATGTCGAAGACGCCGTGAGCGGCGAGCGCCTCGGTCCGGTCTCGCAGGTCGAGCAACGTCGCGAGGTCGATCTTGGCGGTGATCTTCGTGCGTCGAGCCATCGCCTCGGATGGTATGCGGGGCAGGCGACAGAAGGAAAGAGAAACCGCGCCGGAAGTCGGCCTCCGGCGCGGCTCTCAGACGGGCGAGCCGTCAGCCCCGATTAGGGGTTGCCGACGGTGTCCTTGGTGAGGTCGAGCAGGATGCGGGCGGTCGTGGTGCCGTTGCCGGCGGCGTTCATCACGCGGCCGATCTCGCGCACGTCGGTGCCCGACGCCGAGGGGGCGGTCGTGGTGCCGCCCGACGCGGCGTTGTTCACGAACACGCGGCCGCCGGCCGCCCAGGTCTCACCGGAGGGCTTTTTGATGTTCACGGGGCCGGAGACGACCAGGCCCGTGCCGTTGTACACGCCTTCGATGAGGTCGGCGTGCCCGCCGCTGGCCGCGGTGGCCTCGGACAGGGTGTTGTTGCCGCTGATGTAGGCGAACTCGCCCGAGGCCAGGCCGCCGTCGATGGTGAACCCGTCGAAGGCGAAGTCGGACCCGAACGCCATCTTCACGCTGGCGTTGAAGTCGAGCAGACCCGTTCCGGCGTTGAACACGAGCGCGGTGGCGCCGCTGGTGTTGCCGAACGTGATGGTCCGCGCGGCCGCGCCCGTGCCGATGTTGATCGCCTGGGCGTCGGCGTCGCCGCCGATGCTGATGGCGCCGCCGGAGCTGTCGATCGTCAGCGCGCCCGAGGCCTGCCAGTCGCCGGTCGTGCTCGACAGGTTCAGGGCCCCGGCCGAGGTCACCGCGAGGGTGCCCGAGGTGATGGTGCTGACGGTGAGGTCCGCGCCGGTCGCGCTGAAGTTCGAGGCCCCGGCCGCGTCCAGGCTGATGCCGGCCGTGGTGTCCACGGTGACCGCGCCCGTGGCGTCCAGGTCGATCGTGCCCTTGTAGCTGGTGATGGCGCCGTCGCCCGCCACCTTGAAGAGCATCCCGTTGGCCGAGTCCTTGATGGACACCGACGTGTCGGCGTCGGCCGTCCCGACCTTCAGGATGATCGCGTCCGCCACGGCGGCGTTCGAGATCAGCAGGGCCCCCGTGTTGTTCGTGATGTAGCTGGAGGAGCCGTCGTGCGACAGAGTCAGGTCGTTGCCGGTCCCGACGCGGAGCTCCTTGCTGTCCGCGAGGCTGACGTGGGCGCCGAAGGTCCACGCGCCGTAGTCGGCCCGGTTGCTCCCGCCCAGGGTGCCGGCCACGTAGGTCAGCGTGCCGGTGTCCTTGTTGCTGCCGTTGTCGCTGATCAGGATCAGCGCGGCGTCCTCGTCGGCGGAGCCGCCGCCGTCGCTGTTCACCGTCCAGGACAGGTTCGTGGTGCCCGTGGTCGCGCCGGCGCCGCCGACGGCCACCCAGGCCGAGCCGTTGTAGACCTGGACCTCGGTGTCGGTGGTGTTCCAGGCGAGGCAGCCCGCGGCGACGGCCGCGAGCGCGCCCTGCTCGGTGTCGTTCTGGTTGGGCAGGCGCAGCGCGACGGTGGCCGAGCCGATCTGGACGTAGCCGTTGGCGTCCAGGCTGGTCACCCGGTCCACGAAGAGGTCGCGCCAGGCGACGGTGCTCGAGCCCAAGTCCTTGCTGGAGTCGGAGCTCGCGACGATCGGCTGGTAGCTCGTGATCGACGTGGACGCGATGTCCAGGCCGTTCGCCGCGCCACCGTTGTTCGTGCGGATGGTGACGCCGCCGTTGCCCATGCCGCCGGAGACCATGAGGTTGCCGCCGCTGGACTTCACGACGTTGTTCGCCGCGGTGCCGTTGTTGAGGATGATCCCGTTGGAGCTGTAGATGCCGTCGTCGGCGCGCAGCGTGCCGACCGTCAGGTCCATGTGGTCGAGGATGGCCTCGGAGACCGCGGGGCCCGCCGTGCGCGCGATCACGAAACGGTTGTCCGTCTCGTTGAACATGAGCGCTTGGAACGGGGTGTAGATGCTCACGGCGGCGTTGCTGGCGGGCTGATCCGTCCAGGCCGTCGCCACGGTGGCGATCTTCGAGGTGCCGTTGTAGGCGATGATCTTGCGGACGTTGTTGTCGATCGCCGTCTTGATCCACATGCCGACGTAGTAGCTGTCGGTCGAGGACCCGCCCTCCAGGTAGACGTGCGTGGAGTCCTGGCCGGTCTGGTCGCCGATGTCCGCGAGCGTGACGACGAGCGCGGCGGTGTCGCCCACGACGTCGCCCGTGCCGGCCTGGTTGGCGGCCTGGTAGCGCTCGCTGGCGTAGCCCGCGTTCTTCGACCCGCTGGGGCCGCTGTTCACGAACACCACGTTGTCGGCGATGGTGACGACCGTGCTGTTCACGGTGGTCGTGGTGCCGTTCACCGTGAGGTCGCCGGTGACGACCAGGCCGCCCGCCATCGTGACGTTCTGGCCACTCTTGCCGAGCGAGTGGGCGCCCGAGCTGTTGAACACGCCGACGCTGTCGCCGCTCGTGTCCATGATGTTCAGCGCGCCAGCCCCGCCGACGTGCAGTTCGCGCGCCTGGACCTGATAGAAGCGCCCCACGTTGGAGGTGACGCTGTCGTCGACCGCGATTCGCTTCGTCTTGTTGGCGGTCGTGTCCCAATACTGGAACGAGAGACCCGTGCCGAGTGCCATGTGATGTTCTCCGGAGAAGCTGGGTTTGGACGTCTTCTGCTGGAGCTGGGCTGGGGCTGGGCTGTGGGTCGCTCGTCAGAGCGTCGGGTAGGACCGTATCACGCGGCGGGGGCGTCTTCCACGGTGTCCGGCTCGTCGTCGAGCACGTCCTCGTCGGAGATGCTGGGCGCGCCGGGCGCGGCCGAGGGGCCCTTGATGTCGAGGCCGTCGATGGCGGCGCCGACGATCTCGGCCAGATTGACCTTCGCGCCGAGCGCCTTCTTCGCGGCCTCGTGGATCTCCACGGCCGTGCCCAGGCCTGCGAAGGGCAACGGGCGGCCGTGGCGCGCCGCGGTCAGGTTGCGGGTCTTCTGGGCCAGGCGCTTCGCGCAGTCCAGGCACGCCGGAATCTGCTGCTCGCGCACCGGCTTGACCAGCTTGTTGTAGGCGACCTGCGCGTCGGCCTCCGCCTTTTTGATGACCGCGTCCATGCCCTCGCACTGCCGGTGCAGATCGTCGAACAGGTCGAGCGCCGCACGCTCGAGCGCGTCGGCGGGGGCGTCGGAGGCCCACTTCGTATCGGGGTCGTAGGACGAGCCGAAGGGCTCGGCCTCGATGAGCACGTCGAGCAGGCTGGGCGCCCCCTCGGGGATGGGCAGGCCGCCGCGCGCGTCCTCGATGCGCTGGAGCGCCAGATCCATCGACCGGGCCGGGACGAGCAGGTCGCGCAGTCGCTTCTTCAGCGGCTCCAGGCGGGCGGCGAGCCGCTCGGTCGCCACGGTGCTCGACTCGTCGAGGCTTGCGGCCAACAGCCGTCCGTGCTCTTCGAGGGCACGGCGGTCCTCGCAGAGCCGCCGCTCGGTGTCGAGCAGGCGCTCGGCCGTGGTCTTCGTCGATGCGGCCTTGGTGGCGCCGGGGGCCTTCTTCTTCTGCTGTGCTTTGCTGCTCACCGTCTGCTCCCTGGGGCGTCCATCGCCCCTCGCTGTTTGGTCTCCTGGAGCAGCTTGTCGACCGCCGCCAGGATGGTGGTGTTGCTGGCGCGCTCGTAGGCCGCGCTGCCCGAGCCGGGGCTCAGGTGTTCGATGGTGTCCGCCACTCGGCGGAAGTCCGCCGCGAGCTGCTTCGCGTCGAACGAGCCCATGTCCAGCGACACCCGGAAGAACGGGCCCTCGCGGGTGACCGACGAGATGCTCGCGCCGCCCGCTTGGAGGACGGCTGCGAGGTGGAGGTTCTTCGTCGTGACGGGCTGGGGCTGGGCTGGGCTGCTCATGGCGGTCATCCGTATCCGGTGCCGGTGTCCATGCGGGCTATCACCCGCGCTGCGGTGACGGCGTACCCCATGGGGATCACGTTGAGAGAGTCGTCCGGATCGTGGGTGATGCCGCCACCGCCGCCCGCGGCGACGTAGACGGGTCGGGTCGAGGTCAGGCCGGCGAAGCCGGGCACCTCGCCATCGCGAGTCACCGCCACGAGGTCGTCGTCGATGACCGCCGACAGGAACCCGTCGGAGCGGTCGTGGGTGGCCGGGTTGGTGACGACCAGCGCCGCCCCCACCAGCGTGACCGCCTTCGGGGTCGTGATGCCGCCGGGGTTGGGGTAGATCGTCACGCCGGGGACCATGCTGGTCCAGGCCGAGCCGTTCCACAGGAGCGTGACCCCCGTGGGCGTGTGCAGGACAGCTTGTCCCGCCGTCGGCGATGCGGGGATCGTGTCGACGGCGGTCACAGCCCCGCTCGTTGCTGGCCTCCAGCTCCGCATCTGCACCGGATCAGCCCTTCTTCTTCGTCACCGGCTTCACGAAGACCTGGTGCATGCCCACCGAGACCACGGGGGCCAGCGCCACGAACAGAATCTCCGTCCAGCCCATGCCGTCGGAGACCTTCGCGATTCCGGCGGCGAGTGCTGCGGCACACACCACGAACAGGCGCACCTGATTCGAGGTCAGCAACAGGCCGCCGAAGCGCCTGGCCACGGAGATGAGCAGCATGATCCCGGCCACGATGGCCGCAGCGACGCCGGCCACGGTGGGCGCTCGGCGCGAGGCCTTCACCGCTTCGAGCGCTTCCTTGCCGTGTCCGAACACATCGTCGTCGCCGGGGAACGGGGTGTCGCTGGTCACGACCACGCCGGGAATCTCCACCAGCGAGCCGGGGGCGCTCGGCGGGGCCACGGAGGCGGCGGCGGACGGCAGCGCGCCAGAGATCGCAGCCGACGGGGCGACGGGCGCCACGAGGCTGCCGGGGGCGTCGGCGAGGCCACCGTCCGGGCCTTCGACCACGACCACCAGTTCGGCGGAGGCGGGCGCAGGGGCGGAGGGCGCAGCCAGCGCGAGCGCAGGCAGCAGAGCGAGCAGCAACAGAGACAGGAGACGCATGGATGACCTCACGGTTCGGTGGTCAGGCCGACCCAGGCGGAGCCATCCCAGAGCTCCACACGGCCGGCCGTGGTGTTGAAGCACATGACGCCAGCGAAGTCGGAGTCGAGCCCCGTCGCGGTGGTCATGGTGTCGCGCGCCGTCGCGTCCAGACGCGGCAGGAAGAAGAACCCCCCCGCCACTTGGAGCGCCATGTTCAGATCCGGGCCGGTGTTGCCGCCCGTGGGGCCCTGGCATCGCACGCCCTGATCCGTCGCGTAGAACGGAATCTTCGCAGCGACCGCGCCGAGGATCGCGGCGTAGCCGTACAAGGACGTGGTGCCATCCACGCGCTGCTTCAGCGCAGGCGTGGCGGCCGCCGAGTGCCCGAACGTCGCGAAGTGATTGACGCCCGTGCCGGTGCTCGACACCCGTGCCGATCCGTCGGAGCTGTACGCCGCGTCCACTCGGCCCGGCGTGCTCAGGTTCCCGCTGGCGTCCACGCTGATGAGGCTGGAGACGACGCGGCCCGCCTTCGTGGCGAACCGGAGCAGCCGGCCAGCAATGGCCGCGCCCATGTCGCCGCGAGGCTTCGCTGCGAACCCGAAGATGCCTTCGAGTATCGCCATCAGGTCGCCTTGCCGCCCAGGACGACGACGTGGACCTCGTGACCGGAACCCAGCCCCGCGACCGGCTGGAGCACGATCTGGTCGGTGGCCTCGAGCACCAGCTTCGTGTTGGGCTCGCTGTCCAGGCCCGGCAGGATGTCCGGGTCGAGCAAGTTCTTCGCGGGCGTGCCGTTGGCGTGGCCGGCGTTCGCGGCAACCTGCACGCGGGCGAGCTGGTAGTCGACGGCCGAGCGGCGCAGGAACACGTCGAACGTGTACGCCGTGCCCGACAGGTTCGTCAGCAGGATGGCCCGCAGCACGAGGATGGCGGTGTTGCCGTAGGCGACCACCTTGGCGGTCGTGCCGTCGCCGTCGTCGAACGCGACCCCGTTGTTGTAGGGGGTGTTCGCGTAGGTGGGTGAAGCTCCGGCCGGCATGTCACATCCCCAGCTTGAAGAGAGCCGCGTTCGCGGCGTTCGTGATGTTCTGCTCGGCCGAGGTGAACGGGCGCGAGCTCAGGCCGGACGCCGTGGTGGAGTCGTAGACGACCGCCTCGCCATCCGCGCCGGGGGGAACCTCGACGGGATCGCTCCCGTTGTGCGCGAGCAGCCCGCCCTTCTGCGTGAGCACCTCGGCCGGGTCGTAGACGCCCGCGATGTTCCCCTGCTGGCGAGACACGTCAGTCCCCCGCCGCGATGAGGTCGATGTTGCCCGCCGCCCCACCGTTCGTGTCGGTCACCTGCACGAACACACGGCGGTAGCCGGTGCCCGGCACGCTCAGCTCGACGTAGGGCAACAGCGCCGCCTCGGTGGCGATCTGGAGCCAGTCGCCGTTGTCGGCAAGCGCCCACACGGAGAGGTCGATGTCGGTGTGCGTGGCGCCGTCCACGGCGGACGCGCGCCAGTACAGGCAGATGCCGCCGAAGGCCTCGATGTTGAAGTAGGTGCCCGAGGCCGGCGCGGTGGTGTTCGGCGCGTCGGGCAGGGTCGTCGTGTCCAGCGTGGTCTTGTAGACCTCGCCGTCCTCGCCCTCGCGGTACGACGGCGCACCCTTCCCGTGATCGCGCACGACGAGCAGGTGCGACCATCGGTCGTACACCTTGGCCAGCACGTCACCGGCGGGGACGGCCTGGAGGGCGCGCGCGAAGCGACGCAGGTTGCGGGCGACGACGGACATGGACGCTTACTCCTTGGGGGGCTCGGCGGGCTCGGCGGGCGGCGCGGCCGGGGCCTGGGCGGAGTCGCCCTCGGGCTTCGGCTCGGCCTTGATGCTCTCGCTCAGCGTCTTCTTGCCGCCCGGCTTCTTGTCGGCCGCAGGGGGCTCGGCGGGTGGCGCGGCCGGGGCCTGCGCCTGGGGCGCAGGGGCGGCCTTCTTCTCGGCCGGGGGCGGCGCGATCTCGGACACGTCGGGGAGCACCGTCTGGTGCGCCTTGCCCGCGCTCTTGATGATGTCGGCGAGGGTCTCCTCGCTGACGCCGTCGGCGCGCGCGGCGCGGATGGCGCCGACGGTCGCGTCCTCGGCGGCGGCGAACGCGGCGGCCGCCTTCGCGTAGGCGTCGGCCTTCTGCCGCATCTCCAGGAGCGTCTGCCCTTCGGCCATGGTGTATCCGCACTTCAGCAGCTCCGCGGCCTGCGCGTCCGTGAGGTCGGGCAGGAGACCGTTCTGGTCGATGTGCAGGAGCCGCTTCTCGACCTCGCACCAGATGGTGCTGTTGGCCATGCGGAGGTTCGGGGCTTTCAGGGTGAGACGCTTCTGGGCAGACGACATGGAGGTCTTCTCCGCTGGGCTGTTGGGTCGTGGGTTGGAGCGACGGGACGGGAGGTTACCCGCCCGCCGCTCCTACGTCACCAGGAACGGCTTACTCGAAGCCGACCAGCGCCGGGGTCAGCACGGGGGCGTTCGGATCGCGGCCCACGTTGATGATCCGGAAGGCGTGGCGGGGCGCCTTGAGCTGGAGCGCGCCGTAGAGCACCTGCATCCAGCGGATGCTGGTGTCGATGGTCGCGAGCGGCAGCTTCGTGAAGGGCGCGAGCTGCTTCCAGCCGATCACGGCGGGCTTCATCTCGAGGCCGAACACCGTCGAGCAGCCCGGCAGGTAGTCGTTCAGGTCGACGATGTCCTGCGAGGCGCCCGACCGCTTGACGCGGAAGATCTCCTTGCAGTCCGTCGCCGCTCCGGCGTCCTTGGCGCTGCGGTAGACGATGTAGCCGGCCGTGTCCTGGCCGCCGTCCACCACCGGGATCGTGCCGCTGTCGCCGGCCGCGATGGCGAAGCCGGTGACCGTCAGCGGGGCCGACCGCCCGTAGCGGTTGTAGGCCACGATCTTGTAGTAGTACGTCCCGGCGTCGCCCGCGGCGAACTGGGACGCCGCCGCGACGGGCGAGCTCGTGCCGGCCGCGCCGAGCACCGGCGTGAGCGGGCGCTTGGAGGCGGGGCCCAGGCCGGAGGCGTAGGGACGGCCGCCTTCCTGGATGAAGACGTTGTCCTCGATCTTGACGTTGGCGAACCCGTCGACCTTGGGCTCGAAGTCCACCGCCGTGCCGAAGCTCGCGCGGAGACGGTCGCGGATGAGGTTCTTCAGGTCGTTCTTCACGCCGATGGAGCAGAACACGGTGTCGATGGAGCCGTAGTTCGGCGCCTGGCGGACCACCGCGCACATGCCCGACAGCACCTCCTCCGTCAGCGGATCGCCGCGGAGGTCGTAGGTGGGCGTGCCACCGTCGGCCATCAGCTTGTTCAGGCCGTCGAACTGCACGCTGATGATGTTGCTGTCGCCGAAGAAGAGCGACTCCTCGAGCTGACGCATCAGCCAGATGGTCCCGTTCTTCGTCTCCTGCGCCACCGCGTTCTCGATGCCCATGGTGCGGACCAGGCTGGCGACGTGGGTCACGCGGCGCGTGGTGCCCATGAACTTCACCAGCGTGACCTCGCGGGAGTACGTGCTGTCCTCCTCGCTCGGCAGATCGCCCTCGCCGATGAACGCGGCCTCGCCGGAGCCGACCTTGTGGAGTCGGTTGTACTCCTCGGCCGTGTTGTACGCCGGATCCTTGTAGACCGCCTTCCAGAACTTGAACTCCTGCTCCGTGTACGTCATGGACGTCAGGAGCGGGTCGAGGGACTCGGGCATCAGGGGGCCCATGGCGCCGGCGGTCTGGACGCCGTGCGTCCCGCCGTTGCCGCCGCCCGCGCTGAGGGCCTTGTTCAGCTCCGCGACGTCCTCGACGCTCGCGGCGCCGGGGCCGCCACCGCCTTCGCCGTAGCCCTGCGTGAAGTCCTGCCAGTCGATGAGTGCCATGTCTGTCATCCTCTCAGTGTGGCCGTCTGTGGCCGGTCTTCGCGCTTAGGCCTGGGCCTTGCGCAGGTGGGACTGCTCGATCTCCGCCGCCAGGCCGTTCTTCTTCCCGGCCAGCAGCAGCGCGACGCTCTCCTGGAGCTGGTGCGCGCGACCGTGATCGCCCGCCTCCATGCTCTTCTTGAGCTCGCCGTTCATGAGGTTCGCGAGTTGGCCCTTGCTGAGCCCCTGGGGCGCCTCGCCGCCACCGCCGCCGGCGTTGAAGCTCTTCGCCATCGGGCGAGCGGTCGTCGTCGTGCGGGGCTGAGCCGGGGCGTTCACCGAGGCGAGCAGCGCGTCGATCTTGGCGTCGCGCTCCTGGATGCTCTTCACGAGCGAGAGCATCAGTTTGCCCGTCGCCAGCACGGCCGTGTTGTTCACGCCCTGCTGCTGGCTGATCTCGGACACCGCGGCGCCGAGGTCGTCGGAGTGCGCCGCAACCTGCTCGACGAGCGACTTCACGAAGCCGGTGGCGTCCATGCTCTTCGCGAGGCTCACGTCGGCGTTGTCGCCCATGCGCGCGCCGAGGGGGGCGATGGCCGGGGCGCCCGCGCCCTGGATGCGCTCCAGCTCCTCGAGCGCCTTGGACAGACCGCCGGCGCCGACCGTCAGGGACTTCTCGTTGTCGCCCTCGGCCTCGTCGTCGTCCTCGACGTTTTCCTTGTCGTCCTCGAACGACTTGATGAGCTTGTCCTTCGCCTCGCAGTCCGGCATGGCCTTCAGCGTCGCCAGGAAGTCCTTCTTCTTCATCGGTCCTCTCCCAATCGGCGCGCCAGCGCCAGGATGCGGTCGACCTCCGCGGGCGTCGCCTGCGGGTGCCGAGCTTTGATCAGCCGGATGGCCAGGCTCTTCTCGAGCGAGAGCCCGCCGTTGGCCTTGAGCCATTCGTCGGTGAGCGCCTTCGCCCGCTTCGCCACGGCCACCGGATCCGGACCGCCGGTGGGCAGGCGCAGGCCGAGAGACTCGGGCATGAGCGGGCGGGCGCTGCCGGTCACGGACACACCCGGCGCCTGCGCAGGCCCGCCGGCGCTGAGCGCCTTCGCGAACCGCATCGACTTCACCAGGTCCAGCTTCGTGAACGGGTTCACCGGGCAGTTGGTGATGGCGACGTTGCGCACGGTCGCCTTCACGATCCGGGCGGGGTTGCGCGGATCGCGGACGGGCGGCGGTCCCTCGACCGAGAACCCGAGCTGCCGCGGCGTGCCGTCGAGCGAGCGCGCGAGGTCGGCGATCCGCATGGCCTCCGGCGTGTCGAGCAGGTAGCCCTCCACGGCGGTCGCGCGAACCTTCTTCCCGTCGTCGTCGATGGTGACCGGGTAGACCTTGTCCGGGTAGCCCAGGACGTCGGCCGTTTCCTTGCTGTGGTTGTCGTTGAAGAACCCGCGCTTCAGGAAGTAGCTGAAGTCGAGCCCGTCCTGGACGATCGTGTCGCCGTCCTGGTCCATGTGCTCGGTGCTCGCCAGCCCGCGGATGCGCACACGCTCCCTGCCGTCCGAGCCCTTTTCGAGGCCGACGACCTGGAACGGAATCCAGCGGTGAAACGACTCTGCGGGCAACGGGAACTCCAAACGCAAAAAGGGCGCCCCCGCTTTCGCAGAAGCGCCCTCTCAGGCTTGTGGCCAGGGCGTCAGTGTCGGTTTGAGGCCGACGTGTGACCCAACGCTATTCGGGGGGGATGGCTGGCGTCAAGGTTTGCGAGCGCAGGGATAACCGCAGCCCCAACGGCGGCGCAGCAGGGGGCGGGGCGAGCGACTTCACGAGCCCCTCGTCGGCGATGGTGAGCGGGATAGGCACGTCGGCTTTGCACGCCGGGCAGACCGTCTCGCAGATGTGTCCACCGTCCGCGTCCGTGCGGCGGAAGCTCAGGATGGGCAGGCGGACCTTGAGACGGCCCGCCTGGCTCTTCGCCAGACTCGAGTTGCAGTTCGGGCAGCGGATATGCACGTCAGTCGCCCCCATCGGAGATCTGCTGCGGGATGACCGGCGCGGTTGGCGGGGGGCGCAACACCCAGTCGTCGTCGAAGGTCCAACCGTCGGGCACCGCCACCAGCGCGCAGTGACACCAGGGGTGGCTCGGCGGCAGGCACGGCACCCACTGCGACTTCGGCTTCTTGTGATTGACCCCGTGCGGCGGCAGGTCGGCGAGCCGGAAGATCCGCGGCTTTCCGGCGCGGGTGTAGAAGCCGAGGCAGACCTCGCAGGCGTCCGGGTTGGGGATCACCGCCACCAGGGCCTCGTGCCCCTCGTCCTCCTCGATGGCGTCGGCGATCCCCGCGCTCACGGCGGCCTGGATCTCGGTCGCGGCGATGCGGTGCAGATCGCGCGCCCAGTCCTCGCCGAGCGCCTCGCCCAGGGTGCCGCGCAGCCTGCGCCACGACTCCCGCGCCTCGATGGCGCTGGCCGTCTCCTCGGCGATGATCCGGCGGGCCTCGCGAGCCTGCTCGTTGTCGGAGTTGATGACCGTCGTGGTGAAGTCGTCGGCGACCTCGTTGCCCAGGCCCAAGATGAGCTGCGCCCCCTTCATGCGCGCCTGCTTCGCCATCCGACGCTCCCAGTCCGACAGGTCGTCGTGGATGCGATCGGCGCGCGCCTCGAACTCCTCGGGCCGGACGTTGGCGACCTGGACGGGGTGCGCGTGCTGCTCGTAGCCGAGCAGGTAGGCGTTGCCGGCGGCCCCACGGCCGAGGGAGTCGATCATCGCCTGCGTGATCTTGCCCGCGGCGACCGCCTCGTCGAGCAGCTCCTTCGGAATCGAGTCGGCGCCGTACAACCGGATCGCCAGCACGACGAAGTTCTGCCGGATGAGGTCTTTGACCTTCGCGAGCTCGTCGGGATTGAGCGGGCGCGCCATCAGCCGGTCCGCCCGATCTGAGCAAGGTAGGCGTTGACCTCGGCGGCCATGACCCGGCCCTGCACCTCGGCGGCGCCCTTGGCCTGGCGGTACATCGCCAGCGTGACCGGGTGCGTGAACTTCTGCTCGAGCGGATCGGGCTCGCCCGGCTTCCAGGCCTTGCTGAGCGCGGCCGCGGCGGCGTGGTTGTGGTGCGAGCAGGCCTCGGCGATGGCGCCCGCGTCGAGCTGCATGAGCTCGCGGACGATTTCGGGGAGTTTGCGCAGGATCTCGCCCGGCTGATGGTCTTCGACGCTCACGCGCATGCGCTGGCCTCCAGGCTCGGAACCGACTTGTCGCACATGAAACGCCACGGCGACTCCAGGAACCGGACCTTGCGGATCACCCCGGCGGGCCCGAACGCCTCCATCAGGTCGGAACACAGCAGCGACGGCACGTCCCTGCGCCGGGCTGCCAGGATCACGTCCTCGCCCGATGCGCACCCCCGGAACATCAGGTCCGAGATCAGCGCGTCGGGCAGATCACCCGCCACCATCCGGCGCAGCGCCTCGTCGGGCGAGTCGATCTGAATCACCTCGACGTGCGGGGCCGTCCGTTTGAGCCGCCAGCGAAGGGCTCGGAGGAAGTCGTCGTCGTCCTCGACCACCCATAAACGCATAGGTCACCCCTCTCGGTGGTCCTGCTGCTGGAGGCGAAGCTCCTTGACCAACCCGCGCAGCACATCGGCCTCGATCTTGGTCGTGAGGCCCTGGAGCTGGAGCACCGACATCTCGCGGGGCATCATCTGCTCCGTGAGCCGCTCGATGGACCGGGCGAACTCGCCGCGCATCTCGCGGTTCTCGCTCTGGGCCGCCTCGCGCGATTTCTGGACCTCGGCGATGTACGCTGCAAGCTCGCTGCGTCTTTCGTTGAGCGACGTCTGGAGCTGCGCCGTCAGCGTGGCCAAGTTCGCGGACAAATGCTCCTGTTTCGCCTCGTATCGCCCGACGTCGCGCCCGAGCTTGAGCAGCAGGCCGATGGTCGGCGTGATGGCAATCGCGGCCATCACCCCGTAGCCGATCAGCGTCCCCGTACTGGGATCCCCGCTGAGAGACTGGGCCATGGCCACGCTGCCCCAGCAGGACACCAACGCGAGGGCCGGGAGCCCCCACCACGACGGACTCTTCATCGAGACGCTCCCCATGCCAAGGCCCCGACGAGACCGCCGAGCCCGAAGATGCCGATTCCGGTCACGAGCTGACGCCACCATGCCCAGTCCTCCGACCGCTCCGTGGCCTGGAACCGCGCGTCGTAGGCTGTGACGGTGGCCTCGGCCTGGAGCCGGGCTGTGTGTTCACGGTCGAATGCCGCCGCAGCCTTCTCCTGCGCATCTCGCCAGCCGTACAGCCAGGCGACGCGCGATCGCTCGTCGGAGAGCGGCTGCGTGAGCTGGAGCGCCAGCGTCAGGCGCAGGTGGGCGGCAGGGCCGTAGCAGACTCGGGCGGCCTCCACGTCGGGGGCCTCGCCGGCGGGCAGGTGAAGCTGCTCGTCGAGCACAGAGCGGGGGGCGACGTAGGGCGGCAGCGACGACGGCGCTGGCAAGGCCTCCAGCAGCCCCGCAAAGGCGGGTTGTGCCGTGCAGGCCACCAGGACGAGGGCCAGGACCAGGATCCTCGTCATTTCGGCGGCCACGGCGGCGGAATCATGCCCGGATCGGTGTCACGGTGAGACTGAGACGCCCCCACCATGTCGGCGACCGCATCCGCCTGGGCGTGCAGATCTCCGGCGAGGCGCCCGGCACCCTCCACGGCGCCCGTCGTGACGACGACCCGCTCGGCCTGCGCCTTCGCCTCACCCTCGGCTGCAATCTGGGCGGCGGTGCGCTGGCGCTGGACGAAGGCGTCGGCAGCGTCGACGCGCGCCTGCTCCATGGCGACGCGGCGGCTCTCGTCCACGCTCACCACCTCGACCCGCTTTCGCAGGTACAGCCATGCGCCAACCGCACAGGCCACGATCACCGCGAAGAAGCCCCAAACGTTCACCGCCGCCTCCGGCTGTTCGTAGCAGACGGTCCCGAGCATATCCGTGGGAGGGCGACGACGGAAGGGGGTTCAGGGGCCGCCGAAATGGCCAGATCGCCGCTGAGCCCCATATCTCTATTACAAGTAAGCGTACTTCTCCCGAAATGGCCTGCTATGCGGAAAAGTGGATGGACCGACCTGTAACGAAACGTCGGTTTTTGTAGTTTTTTTGCCTTTTTTCGAGGCCTCAGAATCGAGATTTTCCGCATGGATCCTCATTTCGGGGCGATTCCGGGCGTTTTTCGGTTTTTGGGCCATTTCGGGGACGGGGCGTCTGAGGACCCTGCGGCGACGGCCGCCGTTCCCCTGGCGTTCCCCCGCAGCCCGACGTGCGGCGCACGGCAGGCGCACGGGCGCAGCCGATCGGCGGGCCTGACCGGCGCCGCGGGGCGTGCTTTCATTTCGGGAGATCGGCGACGGGGGGATTTCGGGAGATCGGCGACGGGGGGATCAGGCGAACGACATCTGCTCGGTGGTCGGGCGTGACGAGCGGCCGGAGCGTCGGGCGAGTTCGGCCTTGAAGGAT
>ERZ869929.740-NODE-740-length-15435-cov-3.717750_pt1 | contig 15435 bp, 21 predicted proteins | sample MGYA00579312_ERZ869929 | MGnify/ENA primary metagenome ERZ869929 (study PRJEB32216, sample SAMN09231818) | wastewater metagenome | place: USA: Maryland | collected 2016-08-09 | study: EMG produced TPA metagenomics assembly of the PRJNA472060 data set (Reclaimed... | reverse complement strand
TCACTCAGAATCAGCTGGCAACGTATACGCTGACCACTGCAGCCGGCACCACAACGCTGGAAAATACCGTAAACGCAGCCATCAACATTTTTGCGCTTTCCGGTAACCCTACTACCGGTGACGGCACGGTAGACATTTATGTAACCTACACAACCGTTACACTGTAATGAGTTACTGCAAAATAAACATCGCCGGCAAAGAACGCGGGCTAAAATTCAACCAGCTTGCCATCATGATCATGCAGGAGTATATCTCAGCTGATCACCTTGCCGCTACCGCCAGTTATGCGCTGATTTATGCCGGCCTGCGGGCTAACGCTTATGTAAAGCGGGAAGAGGTTGATTTCACCTTTGAGGACGTTTGCGAATGGGTGGAATCGGTCAGCATGGAGGACATGGAAAAGGTGAACGCCGCCTTCCAGGAAACCGAAGCCTACAAACGCGGCAAACAGTTTCAGGAGGAGCAGGAGGCTTCAAAAAAAAAGGAGGAGCAGATAACGACTTAACCTATGAAAGCTACCGCGCTCAGATGCTCGAAATGTTTTTGGGCAAACTGGGGTGGACTGAACGTGAGTTTTATGACAGTAGCCCCGAAGCGGTATATCATGCCTCACGGGGCTATTTTAATAAGCTTAAGGATGAAAGCCTTGCCATCCGTAACGCGGCAACGATCATCTTCCGGGCGCTTGGCGGTAAAGAGGACATGGACCGGATATGGCCGATCGATGATAAAGGCACAAAGGTTTTTGCACAGCCTGACCGGGAATGGTGGGAACAGATGAAGATAAAGCAGGCGCTTGTGGATAAAAAAATAAAGCAGCATGGCAGAAAATCTTAGGATAGGGATAACGGTTGACAGCGGCCAGGCCAACGAATCGCTGAAAAAGACGCAGCAGCAGTTAGCCGCTACCGCCATGACTGCGCAAAAGGCTGATTCATCGCTGCAGCAGTTAGGCCGCGGCGCAGCACAGGCAAATACTTCGCTGATCAACTTGGGCCTGGTGGTGCAGGATGCGCCGTTTGGCTTTATCGGTATTGCAAACAACATCGATCCGCTCTTAGGATCGTTCAGCCAACTCAGGAAAGAAACAGGCAGCACCGGAGGCGCACTGAAAGCGTTAGGCGGCCAGCTGTTAGGTGGTGGCGGTTTGGCGTTTGGCGTATCCGTTGCCACTTCGCTGCTCGTTGTGTTTGGGGATAAACTTTTAGGGGCAGGTAAGAAGGCGAAGGAGGCGGCAACGGCAGCGGATGAGTTTAAAAAAGCTGTTCAAGGCATCAACGAAGCCGCAGCAAAGGAGCAGGCATCAGTGCTTACATTGGTTACTGCGCTGAACGCAGAAAACGTTAGTCGCAAAGAAAAGGCGGCGGCGTTAAAGCAGCTGCAGCAGATCAATCCTAAGTATTTTGGTGATCTGAAATTAGAGGGCGACCTTGTTAAAGGGCTTTCTTCCGCATATCAGCAGTACGTTGCCGGCATTGAAAAATCAATACAGAACAAAATTGATTTTAAGAACCTGGAGGATGTGCTGCTGAAAATTAATGATGAGAATAGGAACTTAGAACGCAATCAGGGTATCATTGCAATCAACCAGGCGCAGATCAATGACCTGTATAAAAAAGGCGGTGCTAACTACGCAAAGACGCTTGAATCGCAAAACAAGTTTTTAAGCAATACCAATAAGCTCACCGCGTTAGAACGTGAGCGTGATGAAATCCTGAAACGTATTGCTGACCGGGGGTTTGAAGGGCAGATCAAACTCGACCTTGAAAAAGCTATCAAAGCAAAGAAGCCAAAAGAAATTGAGGATATTCTGCGTCGTCAGCTTAATCTGAACCTGCTCGACATCATACCCATTGAACCCGACCCGTCCACGCTCGACCGCATATTTGCGGCAATGAATAAGAGTTTTGAGGATGTTGGCAATAATAAGCGCATCAAACCGATAACGCTGCCGGTTCAGGTAACGGCTGACGGGTTTGCGGCAGAGCGCCGGCGCTTAGAAGCATTTGGTGCTGAGGCTGCTGATATATTCACAAACTATTTTGCCGGTTCATTTGAGGGCATAGGCGATGCGCTTGGTAAGGCATTGGTAGGTGATGGTAGCGGTATTTCCGGGCTGTTTACCAACATTGCAAACCTGCTCGGCGAATCGCTGAAGCGTCTTGGTCAATATATCATCCAAACGTCCACATTGGTAGCCAGCATCCGCAACGTGCTGAATGCTGCCTTTAAAGGAAATCCTGCGCTCGGTATCGCAGTGGGTGTAGGATTAATAGCCCTCGGTTCCGCAATACAGGCAACCCTGCCACAGTTTGCAAACGGTGTTGATAACTTCCGGGGTGGTTTGGCTGTAGTGGGTGAACGTGGCCCGGAAATCGTTAACCTTCCGCGTGGCAGCGATGTGATACCCAACTTCCGGCTCAACAGCCTGCAGGCATCCAACGGCGTGCAGGTGGTAATACCGGAGGTGCGGCTACGCGGTCAGGATATTTACCTTTCATTCACAAGGCAACAGGCCACAAACAGGCGCAATGGCGTATAATCTGAAATACTTAGCTGAGTATGATACCAACGCTGGCACCCGCTGCCGCGTGGAAATTTACAAACGCAACTATGAAGGCGTTGTTTATCCGCTCGAACTGTCTGCAGAGCCGGTCACGCAAACCTATGACATAGACGAAGCGAAGCCTGCAATCAAAGCCTGCAACCTGAAGCTGAATATCATCAACGCAGGCAGCACACCGATAACGGATTTCTACAGTGAGCGCGATGATGAGTTTAAAATCATGCACTACTATAACGGTGCGGTTACGTTCGTAGGTTTTCTCGTTCAGGATGATTGTAGCGAAGAAATGACTGACTATCGGCATATCCTGGCGATGTCCTTTACCGATAATCTTGGATTACTGAAGGATGTGCGGCTGGATGAGAACGTACCGGATTTCGGGTATTATCCGGCGGCGGCTAAACTCAATCAAACATTCATCAGCCCTAACCGGTTATTTATTTACAACACTGATTTCGTACCTGCTGCATCCGGAACGGTTGAAATATCCGGTCACGTTGATAGCGATGTAAATACTACCTTCAGCATAGTTTCAGCAACCAATATTGGTAATGGTAATTACCGCTGCGTTGTTGGCACTTCTGTAAGTAATACAGTAGCTTTCCCGGTGAAAATCGCCGGATCCGGAACAATCAACCTATACCGGCGCAATACAATAACTAACTTCCTTCGGGTAATATTGCACAGCACGGGTCTTGACCTTGTGACAAATATTTACTGCAACGTTTTTGAGGATTACCACGAAACCACATACAGCCCGCTTTACCAAACATACATTGATGGCCGCACGTTCATAAATAACGATACCTTTCGGAGCTGCTGGGATGTGCTTGAATGGATATGCGACCGGTTTAATCTTACTATCTTCCAGGCTAACGGACAATGGCAGATGGTGCGGCAGGATGAATGGCGTTACGGCAATTTATCAGGCTTCAGTTACTCCCCGGAGTTTGACCAAATAGGTACTACCAATGTAAGCACCGCGCTGCTTTTTGGTTTTGAACAGGAACAATACCCTGAAACCGCCCCGACAAAAAGCATTTTCAGGCCGTTTAAATATGTGCAGGAAAAGTTTGATTACCGGCAGCCGGCTTACCTACTGCGCAATTATGACCTGCAGGAACTTGGACCGTTGATTCAGGAATACACAACCGGTTCCGGGCCTACCCTGCAGACCGTAAAGGAATACGTTTCTGAATTTATATTTTGGGGTGGCATTGGTACGCAGCCGGAGGTATTTATCCGGGTGGTATTTGATAATGAGGATAATGAAATAGAGCGCTACCTTGTAATTAAAGGTGTTACCGGTGACAATCCGCGTTCAGCCGTTGGGTTACCTTTTGAGGTTTCTGCCGGGGATAAAATCAAAGTTGAGTACACTTTTGACACTAACGCTTCGCAAGCAGGACCATCTACAATAGTATTGGCCGTGCTGCTTACCGATGGCACAAACGACCGGTATGCGGATGAGGATAAAACTGTAAACTGGAAAGTAGGTTTGGGATGGAATTACCTTGTTCCAACGGGTGCAAATACGCAGAACGATCAGGCCGTTACCATCGATCCCGGGCAGATACCCTTTGACGGGCTGATTTACATTTACTTCCCGCAGGCTGTTGGCACTCCCGGAGCAAATGATGAAACCCGCATAAAGGATATCCGGGTAACTTACACCGCATACATTAACGATTCCACTAAAGTAATAGGCCACACCCATACCGAAACACAGGACGCCTTTGTAAAGAATAACGAAACGGGTGAAATCAATGTTGATGATGGACCGCGCAATAGCATCGCCGGTGTGCTTTACCGGGCTGATTTTTCGGGTAACATTCAGCAACGAACTTCTGAGTGGTACAGGATCAGCAATGACACCGAAAGGCTGAAATTAGGGGCTATCACTACACTGGAATCCCTGTTTGCCCGCCGCCGCCCCCGTGCAAAAATTGAAGGCCGTTTTTATGGCTTAAATAATTTATCTTTGTTGGCGAAGGCCAATTATGTACCCTATACAACGCTCAACTTCATTTTTGGCCGCTTAGAGATCAATTACCGATCTAATTCTTTCGACTGCACGCTTTACGAACTGTTTGAACAAGGCGAAAACGATACGCTACTTGATAGCGATTATCAATTCACATACTTGTACAGCGCAGATTAATGGCACTTGTAAACGGCAGTAACGTAACCCTGAAGATATACGATAACGGCGGCTGGCGCTTATACGCCTGCGCCCGTTCCTGCTCTATCAATGTCACCACATCAACGGTTGAAACTTCCACTACCGGGAGCGGTGTATGGGCTGCATTTGAGCCGCAGAAACTTTCATGGACCGGCAGCATTGACGGCATCATAAACCTGGAAGAACCGGGCCTGCTTACCCTGGCTGACCTGCGCGCAAAGCAGATAGCATTTGAAAAACTGCTGATCACTTACGAGCGTGTAGATGCTGCAGGAAATGTGTACAGCGATCAGGGCTATTGCATCATCACCAGCAGTGAGGACAGCGGGGAGGTAAACAACCCAGCACCGTTCACCATACAGGTGCAAGGCACCGGGCAGCTTACGCAAATATTCACACCTACACCATTAGAACTTTCAGCCGTGAACAGATATGACGCAACCGCCTCCGGCGGTGAAACAACGCTCAGCATCCCATCGCTGGCAAACATGGATATCCTTTCATTTGTAAAGGACGGCATCGGATTCACTGTTATTGAGGCCGGCAGCCCTGTGGATAAACAGGTGCTTTATGATGTTGATACCGGTGATTTTACGGTGTTCATTCCATTTGCGCCGGGTGAACCTTATTACATACTCTACCAAACACTATGATGATGAAACGCTTATTGAGCATTGTATTACTGCTGATACCTTTTATTGCACGACCTCAGTGCGGCGCAGGTGACACCGTTACCGTTAACACAGTTAGCAACATCACCACATCCAGCGCAATCCTCTCCGGTACATTCCCGGTAAACGGATCCATTACCGCGTTTACGCTGACTTATGTACGCGAAGGACAAACTGATACCATCAATACCACTGCCGGAGCGTTTGCCAGGTCGCTGGTTAGCCTGCAGGCAGGTACAACGTACCGGTATTATTGGACTACTAACTGCGGGGTAGGTGTAAATATTCGGCAGGCCGGTTATTATACGTTCACCACGTTGGGGGCTTCTATTGTTTATACACCGATGCAAAATTTAGGATACAGGTTTCAGTACCTCCGGGCAGATAGCAGCTTTGCGTTGCCGCTTCGTGATACCTCCATCTACCTGGGAGTTAACCGTGCCGGTGCTATTATTTACAAATCAGGTACTGGGTTTTACGGGTACAATGGAAATTATTGGATATCTCTAAAAGAAACAGATACCGCAGGATTATCCGGCAGGATAAACGCCCGTAAAAATAATTCGGATAGTACAGGCAACTCAGGTTATGCCACGCTATTCCAATATAATAAGGGTAAGGACAGCCTGCAGGCAAACATTGCATTAAAATCTAACATTGCCGGTCCTACGTTTACCGATAGCGTTATTATTAACTCAACCACCGGATCGCTGAGGCCGCCCCGTATGACACAAACGCAGCGTGATGCTTTAACGCCCACCACAGGTGATACTTTGTTTTGTACTGACTGTACCGCAAACGATGCATCTACCGGCGTAATTCAAACCTATAACGGCACAGCCTGGAAAAACCACTATTGATGAAATACAGATTAATCATAGCATTTTTATTGATTTCTGCCGGATCATTTGGGCAGCAGTATGACAGCACTAAGCGACTGCAGATAATGAACGGGGATGGTCTTTCTATCCGTAATCTTCAAATCCGGGATAGTGGAAGCATTCGTGTTCCGCGTTCTGCCATTAATATGGCGTTTAAAGATAGCGGTGCTGTTGCTTACCATAACGGACAGCTGATTGTGTGGAATGGTACGCAGTGGAATGTAGCATCATCCACCGACACCACCGGCATCCGCCTCCGCCCCATAGCCGGCCCCGGCATCAGCATCACCGGCACTTACCCGAATTTAACGTTTGCCGGCAACCCCGACACGCTGACCGCTGCCGACCCGTTGCAGCTGAGTACGGTAAGCACGAAGAAGGTGCAGCTGGATTTCAGGCGTGCCTGGCTGGATAGCCTGCTTGCCTTGCAGGTGGATAGCAGCGGGCTGCTGGATTCGGCTACGCTGCGTAATGATTCGCTGTTCACCTATACCGGAGGTGTAGAGAGTTACCGGGGCAAGGTGAGCGGGGGAGGGGGTGGAACGTTGCAGCAGGCGTACAGAAATGACAGTACGGCATTTTATCAAATTGAAGCGTTTGGTAATGAGCCCTTTAGAATTTACGCAAACGATGTTACAAATAGTCAAGGTGCATCGCTTGTTTTAGGTGGCGGTTCAGCGCAGCTATCTTCAAACGAAAGTTCCATTTTTAATATCAATCAATTTTTGGATTTAACCCCATCTGGCGGGTATGCACAGCTTTCGAGCATTGATAATACAAACAGCAATCAACATAGGTATGTTGTTGCTCCTGATAAAGCCTACGTTGATAATGGTTCAGGTTCAAACCCCGTAAGATTTGGAGTAAGCACATCGTCCCCCGCCGCTACCCTGCACATCGTATCCCCCGACAGCAACGCCCTGCGCATCGTTGCCCCGTTCAGCAATACCGTGCTGGCAACAGACAGCGCACTGGTTATCGGCACGGATGGGAATGTAAAGAAAGCGGCAAAGGGTGCCGGCGGCTCCACCGACACCACATCCCTAAGCAACCGCATCAACGCAAAGGCCAACAGCTTCAACGCTGTGCTGACCGGGCGCTCAGATTTACAGGGCGGCATTAAGGCAAATAAAGATTCCCTACCCATCACCACAACGAACAGGTGGGCCGTAACCATTGACACGCCGACCAACAGGCTGCAACGGTATGATCTTAGGAGAAAAGCAGATACCACCGGAGCGACCTTTACAGGAGCCATTGGAATAGGTCAGGCTCCAGCAGCATCCGCATTGCTTGGCATCACAAGCACATCAAGAGGTTTGCTGATTCCAAGAATGACCACAACTCAAAGGGATGCTATTAGCACACCCGCCGATCAACTGTTAGTAGCAAACACAACTAAAAATACTCTTGATATGTACCAGTTAGGAAGTTGGACTACCATTGCGGGGGATTTATCTGACGACATATTGGCTTACCAGGCATTAGGGAGTAATATTAAAGCGGCTCCGGTATACGGTATCCAGATGCTTATAAGTAGCGCCACTTTATTCACAGGAAGAGCATATTGGTCTGCTGTTTTTGTCAAAAAGCCAATAACAATTACCGGAGTAGCTTGGTATCAGAATGTTCAAGGAAGCTATACGGGAAATAACTACAATGGAGTTGGCTTGTATTCATATTCCGCTGGCACACTTACTTTGATTGACACCAGCACCAGAGATGCAAATATTTGGACTGCCGCTTCAAGTACCTGGTCAACAAAAGCATTGGCCGGAGGGCAAAGAACGTTGGCCCCAGGCATATACTATGTGGCTGCATTTTATAACAATAGTTCCGTTACTACAAATCCGCAAATAGCAACAGTTAGTAACGCTACAACAACGCAGGCGTACAGTATGCCACTTACTACCAATTCCGCAAGAATTTCAGGATGGGAGACTTCAATTTCTATACCTCCAGCAACTAAAACGATGTCCTCTTTTTCCGGAGGAGGAATTTATTTGGGATTATGTCTTTATTAAAATAATATATTATTTATGCCACAACTACCAACAAATCCAGTTGAAATTGTACTCGAGATTTCCGATGTTCAAACCGGTTCCACAATCGTAAAGCGTAAGGCAAAATTGGATACTCTCATTTACAATATGAGAACAAATCAGGTTAGTATTTCATGGGTTGTTACCATGTATGCCCGTAATGCAGATGGCAGCTATGGTGCTGAAATGAGCGATTTGATACCGCCATACACAAAGGAGCAAATAGCTACCAATGAGGTTCCGGTTAACCCGCAAACCGGATTCCCTATTGACCCTGAAACGATTAAGCCAACAATAACACAAGACGCAGGAGGTAATAATATCGAGTTGCCTTCTGAAATTGAATGGGTGGGGCAATATGATTTCTTCAACATGATGGGCGAAAATTCACCCATAAGGGTACATGATATTATTCGCCAATTTGGATTAGGAACTGAAAATTGGGATAAATGAAATACTTGATTACTATGCTGCTCCTATGCAGCACCGCCACCGCCCAAACGTTCCGGGCCGCAACCACCACCAGCACGGCAGCCCCGACCGCATACACAAAGGCCGGAGTTGATACGCTGATTGCACGGCTTGAGCGAAGGATTGCAGCCCTTGAAAGCCGGGTGATTTCACTCAGCGCAGGGGCCGCCGATACGCTGCGTAACATCAACACACACCTAACCGCTATGCGGAACAGGACAGAGGCGGTGAATACAAACTGGTGGAGGGCTGATCAGACGATCACTGCCCGGATAGACTCCGGAGTAGTGGCGCAAAGGATAGTGAACACGGCTACCACAGCGCAGCTGAACGGGCTGCAGGGGCAGGTTAAGCAGGTAGCCGATACGCAGGCAGCGCAGCAGGCAGCACTGAACAAGGTTGAGGCGTGGATAAGGAACTACTAATAAACCATAATATGCGCAAACTTAAATACGGCATACACTATTTAACCTTCGCACTGTTTGCATTGTTTGCAAACTTTGTAACGGCCCAAAAGATACGCCTGACTGCCGGATGGGAAACCGGTAACGTGCTGCAAGGTGTGTTCAGCAGTTCCTCCCTTCCGGTATATCCAGGATATTCTGCGGAGATAGATTCCACCGTGGCACGGGTCGGCAGCAAGTGCGTTCGCTTCACGCTCAACAGCACAGACCCATTGGTAGCAGCAGGCAAGCGCAGCGAACTGACACTGAACAGCACGAACCCACTCAACCCGGTTTTGCAGTGGTACGCCTGGAGCCTGTATCTGCCGGCTGATTACGTCAGCGATGCACTGCCGGAGATACACTTTCAGATTGCGGATAACTCAGGTATGACAGCCCCTAACCTGGCGCTATGGCTGATCAATAACCGGTGGTATGTAAACCGTAAGTACAATGTAGGTACGGGCAATGTGGAGGTGCAGACAGAGATATCCGGTGACAGCCGGGCGAACCTCGGCGGGTGGGATGATTTCCGGTGGTACTATAAGCAATCCATCGGATCAGATGGGGAAATTAAACTGTACCGCAACGGCGTTGAGGTATTTAGCAACACCGGCCCGAACGCCAACGCATCGGGCGGGGTGATGGTGGCAAGCAGGTACCCCAAATTCGGGGTGTACCGTTGGAGGTGGAACCAGCCCGGTGTGTACTTCCCATCGCAGCGCATTACCTACGTGGATGCTGTGATGTACGGAGATTCAACCGCCGTGCTGAGCGACTTTGATTTAACCGCCACACCCGTAACGCCGCTGGCCACCGTGCCGAGTGTGCCGGTGCAGGGGTATATTTTTATAACGAATTAATGTATTGACCGATGGATCATCACGGGAACACCTTTGGAGTAAGTATTGCAGGAAACATTATCAGCTACTGCCTTTTATTTATGTCGCTTGCAAATGTAGAAGCAACGCTCCGGGTTACGGGGTTGTTGCTTTCAATTGTTGCATCAATTTACATAATCAGAAAAAACCGGAAATAATATGTGGGATAAACTCAACAAACTATCTATTCAGGTTATCATCAGCACCATTGTAGTGCTGGCATCTTACCTGTTCCTGTACATCCTGGCCGTGAAGCCCGTGCCACCTGAAAACGCAAAGCTGATTGATATTCTCGGCGGCATCATCATCGGCAGCACGCTGACCGCTGTAATGGGTTGGCTGTTTACTACGTCCAAACATAACAACCGGCAGCAGCCGTAGGGGTTGTATAACACAACACCCCCGTTAAAGGGGGCGCTGCATGATCTCACGAAAACCTAATTTTTAGTAAAATGGTATCGTAAAGGTACAGCAATTATCATAATTTCCAAAGTTGTGGAAAACTTCCTTTGCAATCAATTACCATAATTGAATTACATTTATGTGACCAAACAACCGCCCCTATGTACACCCCCGGCCCTATCCACAACAACCCGCTGCCCAATTACCGGGAGCCGAAAAACGGTTGGCTATACGTTATCATTACGCTGTCTTTCCTGATATGGATAGCGTCCATGACCGGCTGTTACACCCCGCAGAAAGCGAACCGCCAGGCACTCCGGGCAATCACCACACACCCGGCCACCGTGCTGCCTACCTTCCGCAGCCTATACCCCTGCGTTACCACCCGGCAGGACACCTTCGTAACCGTAACAGATACGATCATAAACATCGACTGCCCGGATACTACCGCCGGACGGGAGTACACCGACAGCATTTATACCCGGACTGATACACTCTACCGCACCCGCACCGTATCTATACCCGTCCGGGTGCCGGTGCAGACACGAACCATTGTTAAGACTGTGGAAGACAGCGCAAAGCTGAAAGAGGCGGCACTAAGGGAGCAGCGACTGTTCACGGAACGTGAACAAGCCACAAAACGGGAACAGGCAACCGCTGACAAGCTGAGCAAGGCCCGCCGTACCCGCAACTGGTTATGGGTGGCGGTGATCGCCTGTGCGGTGTACATCACCCGAAAGGCATGGCTGCCGGTGGTGGGAAGAATGGTAAATCCGTTAGCGTAAATATACCCTATGGCAGGAAAGCCTACAATAAAGCAGGACATCGCCCGGCAGTACAGGGCTAAGCATCCTGAATTTCCTACCCGCAAACTTACCCGGATAATCTACAAAGAAAATCCGTTGGCGTACCGGGATGAAGAAGATGCCCGGTTTCATCTTCGCTACATTGAAGGTAAAGCCGGAGATAAGAACAGGGCCAACGTTACCGACCGGACACAGGTACTTGACACACCCCGCCCGGTGAACCCCTACAACCTGCCGCCATCGGATGAAACAGATTACACACCGTACCGCATCACCTGCTGCAAACGGGTGGGCATCCTGAGTGATATTCACGTTCCATACCACAACATTGAGAGCCTAACCGTTGCCATCACAGCGCTGAAAAAGATTAAGATTGACGGCCTGCTGCTGAACGGGGATACCATTGACTGCCACAAGCTGAGTAGCTATGTGAAAGACCCCCGCAAACGGGATTTCGCAACAGAACTGAGCATCTTTAAACAACTTTTTGAAGTGCTGCAAAAGCAGCTGAAATGCCGGATATTTTTTAAGATTGGCAACCATGAGGAACGCTATGAGCGGTTCCTGATGGAAAAAGCAAAGGAGCTGACAGGGGTAGAGGAATTTGATTTTGAAAATATCCTGAAAGCCCGTGCATCCGGTATTGAGATCATCGGCGGCAAGCGGGTGATTAAGATGAACGAACTGAACGGGATCCACGGCCATGAGTACAAGGGTGGCATATCAGCGCCGGTAAACGTTGCCCGTGGCCTGTACCTCCGGGGTAAAGTATCCGCCTTCCAAGGCCACAACCACGCCACCAGCGAGCATACGGAGAGCGACATGGACGGGAAGATCACCACTACCTGGAGCATCGGCTGCCTGTCTGAACTACACCCGGAATACATGCCGCTAAATAAATGGAACCACGGCTTTGCCTGGGTGGAGTTGGATGATAACGGAAAGGATTATCAATTCCATAATAAGAGAATTTTTAAGGGGAAGGTGCTTTAATAAGAAGCTATGAAAATATACTTAGCCATACCGTACAAGTTCAACCCTGAAAAGAGTTTTACGGTTGCAAACATAGTGGCCGCCAAACTTATGGCAGATGGCCATGTAGTATTCAGCCCTATTTCGCACAGCCACCCGGTCGCTGCTCACTTGCCGGAGGTGCTGCGCTGCAATAATGAATTTTGGATGAAGCAAGACCTTCCAATGGTTGAATGGTGTGATGAGATGCGGGTTGTGTGCATCGGGGAGTTGGGCAGCGAACTGATTGATAGGTCACAAGGCGTACAGGATGAATTGCGCCATGCTATCAGGAATAAAAAAACCATTAAAGTAATAGAATATTATGACTAAGCAACAGTATTTTGAATTTTCGGAAAATTTCTTTTCTGAGTGCGTTGAAATCAGCAAGCGCAAAAACGCTGACTATACCGGAAAGAATACAGACCCATTCAGTAACTTCCAAAGCGTTGAGGTTTTGGGTATTAAAACGGAGCAGGGATTCCTGACCCGGATGATGGATAAAATGAAGCGAATCGCATCATTTGTGGAAAACGGCGAACTGCAAGTTAAAGATGAAAGTGTAAAGGATACGCTCCGGGATTTAGCAAACTATTCATGCCTGTTGGCCGGGTATATTGAAAGTAAGAAATGAACGGCAGCTTTCTGATACCGGAAAAGTTCTACCTGTCGGGCAGGCAGGTAAAGGTATTGATTAACGACCCGTACCTGAATAAAAAACGGTATCATGGTTTGTCCGTTTTCAAAAAGTCAATCATTTACCTGTGCAATTTCTTTGACGGGAAGCCGCTGCCGAAAACGCAAAAGGAGCAGACCTTTTACCATGAACTTGTACACATGATTTTGGACGATATGAGCGCAAAGGATGATAAACTCAACCGCCTGAAATACGATGAAGATTTCGTTGAGGGCTTTGCGCAGCGATTATACGAATATGAAAAAACTAAACAATGAACGTACAACCCGACTACAGCAAGCTGGCAGCGATTAAGGTGCATTTTGAAGGATTCCGGAACAATGCCTACCAAGACGGAGGAAATGTCTGGACTGTGGGTTTTGGAAGCACCTGGCACCACGATCATAACCGGAAAGTAAGATCCGGTGACTTTGTTACTCAGCAAACGGCAATAAGGTGGATGCAGATAGATACTGCCAACTTTATAGCAGAGATCAATAGGTACATAAAAGTGCCACTAAACCCAGACCAATCGGCTGCATTGGTTGACTACTGCTATAACCGTGGGGTTAAGAATATGCTCCGCACGCAGCTGGATGAACTGATTAACGCTAATCCGAATGATCCACGCATCCGGAATGAATTTATAAACACCGGGTTGCGTGACAGACTTGGCAATCTTTGGTGGGGATTAGGTCGCCGCCGCAGGGCTGAGGCGCATCTGTACTTCACCGGGCAGTTGAAGTTTGACTGGCCGAGGTGGGGCTAAACTCCTTCCCCGCCGGCATCGCTAAAGGGTTAGCCGGTGCCACTAACAAGGGCGGGGGAACTTACTGCTGAGCTGCACAGCTACCGGTTTCATTTTTGCAGTTGTTTTGGTTAAAGGCCCGGAGTGTCTACTTCGGGCTTATTTTTTTAACTGCTTTCTAATTTCGTGCAGCTCATCAACTATCAACCACAAAGGGAATGCGATTAATACCGTACAAATTAGTTCCAACATACTATTCCATTTTACACCCCTGGTTTCCACCGGGGGCTTTGTTATAAATTTTCAATCTCCTGCCGGACTTGCTGCCAGTACTTCCGGTACGCATCCCGTGCGGTCTTGTAGATGAATCCGGCATTGTTCAGTATTTCATCAACAACTATCAATGCTGCTTCTTTAGCATCGTTATACACTTCATTATCTGTAATAAGTAAAAATTTATTATACAGTTCCTTCGCTTTCTCTTTCGGTGTCATACTCTGTTGTTTATCCCCCGCATTACCGGGGGTGTGATAAATACTTTGCACTATACTCCCTAGCCGTCATATCTTGCTTCATCCTGTGCCGCCTGATCCAGTAATCCATCGCAGGGCAGGAGTGTGTCATAAACTGGCCGCCAAAAATGTAATTGAATACCGGGTCTGGGTTTTCAGATTTCGGCAGCACAGGTATATCGTTTAAATTAACCTGCCTACGCTTATAGTTTACATACTTCCGGCCCCGTTGTTCGTACACATTCATGCGTATGTACCCTAAGTACACACAATCACCAACTTTGTACATACGGCCTTCTAAATTAAAATTGCCACTCATTGTTAGTCAATTTGTTTTGTGTGGAGTAGCGGCTATTTATGAGTTACCTGCAAGCTGGCTGACAGTAACGCCACCCAACGACAGTCCCAACATCAGAACTAAGCCCAACACAAGCTATCATCCAACCACCATCCCAATACGGTTCACACGGCTCTATCTTTGAACTCCATTTTGTATATGGCGGCTGCGGAATAACTTTAAACGGGTAGTAGGTAGGATAAGCAAAAGCCGTGTTCCCCTCGGCATCTATAACTTCAACTTCAGTATCTTCAGGAACGACATCAAGTCCATTCCAGCCATCAGGTAACATGGGTTTGCTGCTACCCGTGCTGTGGTTGTTATCTGAACTGTTCTGCATATTGTAATCTTTAGAATGTTAATCAACTTTAGTGCTGCCAATTCAGTGGCAGACAGCAAGCCCCTGACCGTTAGCGGTCATTGCCGCAATAACACACTCAATCTTTTTTTAGCATCAACCAAAGCCCAGCTTATAGGGCTATATTCATCTTGCGACAAGCTACACTTTGCAAGTTCTTCATGTGCTTTATTCAGCATATCAAATATTTCAGCAAGCGGCAACGAACCGCTAACATTGCATTGCTGCAAGTTTTGCTGACATGCAACATACCCAGCGGCATAACCATCCATCCACTGATATGGCGGTGGATTCTCCCCCAAGCTGTTGTAGGCTTTAGCAGCCATGTTTCTTAATTGTTCTTGAGTCATATACATTTGTTTTTCAAATTCAAAACCTGACAGCAATGCTTTTACGTTATAAGCAAGCTGCTACGTTCCTGCTCCGAATGAAAGTTCCCCATTGTTCA
>ERZ869929.739-NODE-739-length-15510-cov-5.427305_pt1 | contig 15510 bp, 22 predicted proteins | sample MGYA00579312_ERZ869929 | MGnify/ENA primary metagenome ERZ869929 (study PRJEB32216, sample SAMN09231818) | wastewater metagenome | place: USA: Maryland | collected 2016-08-09 | study: EMG produced TPA metagenomics assembly of the PRJNA472060 data set (Reclaimed... | reverse complement strand
AATAAAAATGAACTGTATTTAAGCTATACCGATGGATGGCAAATGGGGCAGGCAAAAATAAATCCTGAAACCCTTGAAGCTATTGAAAGTTTTTATATTAAAAAAACAACCGGACAGGAAAAAAATTGGACGTTCTTTAGTGATGGCGCTTTGAATGCTGTTTACACAATATGCCCTCACATTATTTATGAAATGAATAATGAAAATTGGGCTACAAAATTTGAAACTGAATTTAAACACAATTGGAAGTGGGGTGAATTAAGGGGCGGCACAAGTCCGGTGAAATATAAAAACAATTTTATATCATTTTTTCATTCATCATTACCGCTTAAAAATAATGGCAGGCAATACTTCATGGGTGCATACATCTTTAGTGGCAAAGCGCCCTACAAGCCTTTATTCATAAGTAAAGAACCGATCATTGCAGCCGAAAAGGTTAATAATTCAATTCAGCGTTTAAATACAAAAGTATTTGTAGTATTTCCGGGTGGTGTAATTCGTAATGAAAATTCATGGAGTGTTGCTTACGGCTACAACGATTATCAATGCAGATTTGCGACCGTTACAGATGAATTATTAAATGACAATCTTGTTGAAATTATTTATCAAAAAGAATTAGCAGATGCCGAATAAAAAGAAAGACACATTTACTAAAGTTAAAATCGTAACCGATGGATTAACTATTGTTAAAAAACATCAGAAGATTGAACGTAACAATAAATGTTATTGTGGCAGCGGAAAAAAGTTAAAGCATTGTCATATTCAGTATGTAGAGCAAGGCTATAATAAAATCGTAAGGAGAAAAAAACATGGCGTGTTGCAACCGCAAACCTAAAAATAAACCTATGAGTTTTCAAACATTAGTTGATTCAATGCCGGGGTGGTGTACTGCTGAAAAAGCGGAACGCCTGCAAAGACTTATCATTGATTCAAATGCACAATTTTCAGTTGAGTTGGGTGTATTTGGAGGGCGCAGCCTCATTGCAATGGCTTTAGGTCATAAAATAAAACAAAGCGGTGTTATTATAGGTGTGGATGCGTGGAGCAAGCAGGCAGCACTTGAAGGCACAAACGACAAAGCTAATGATGATTGGTGGAGCGGACAATCATTTAAAGAAATACATCAAAACTGCATTAAGGACATTTTTAAAAATGACGTAGATGATTTTTGCAGCGTTTTAAAAATGACCTCTGAAACTTTTGGTAAATTAATTGGTGACAATACAATTGATGTTTTACACGCTGATTCAAACCACAGCGAAGAAGTTACAACCCGTGAAATAGAAATATTTTTTCCTAAATTAAAAAGCGGTGGTTATTGGGTTGCCGATGATACAAATTGGAATAGTTTAAGCAAAGCTGTTTCGATGTTGAAAGAGAAAATGAATGTTGTGCATGATGGTGAAACTTATACTATTTTTCAGAAAAAATGAAACCAAAAATTTCAATTATTTATTCAACAAATCGTGAGCAACCAATGTTTCATTGGTTCTTAAATTCTTTAATAAATCAAACAACAGGTATTGATAGAAATAATATTGAAATTATTTTCATTGATTATGCAGCCGAAAAAAGGTATTTAGGTTCATTTGAAAATTTGATTGCATCAAAGCCAAAACCAAATATTTATCAGGGCGAACATCGCAAAACAACAGGAGAATATTTCAGCCCTGCAAATGCACGCAACACGGGTGCTATACATTCAAGTGGTGATTATCTTGTTTTCGTTGATGATGTTTCAATACTAATTCCCGGGTGGTTTGCTGAAGTAAAAAAAGCAGCAAGCGAAAATAAAATAGTTTGCGGTGCCTATCAAAAGCATTTTGATATGGTTGTTGAAAATGGTAATTTAATTTCAAGTAGAAAACATGATGCCGGTATTGATTCGCGTTGGAATCTTGGTGAATATGTAAAAATAACCGGGCAACAATTATTTGGATGCTCATTTGGAATACCCGCAAAAGACTTCATTGAAGTAAACGGCTTTGATGAAATTTGCGATTCAATCGGGGGTGAAGATTACCACTTAGGCATTCGTTTAAACAACGCTGGTAAACAAATTTGGTACAACCGTAAAATGCTTACCATTGAATCAGAGGAGTTGCACAATCAACCCTTTTTAATGAAGCGTGAAGACCGGGTATTGCCGGAAAATGTTTACATGAATATTCTGCGCACTTATGGAGTTGAAAAAAGGCATGCTAATGGAAATTGTGATTCTTCACACATGATTCTTGACATTCTTTACGGCACAAAACAAATTAAAACCATTGGCAATAATTACAGCATTGAAGCTGACAGGCCAAGTAAATATTTTGTGCCAATGCCTGAAACCGAAAGACATTGGTTTGACGGAAAATTATTATCTGAAATGTTATAAAACTATGAAAACAAAACTCAAAATCATTAAGAACTGCGGAGGTAAAAAACGCGGTGGGTGCGTAAAAGTTTCTACATGGGAACTTATGCAAGGCAAAACATTTGAAACAAAAAAAGCTGCTTAAAGCAAAATGACCGAATCTGAAATTACAGCACTCGTTAATTCGGTTGCTGCAAAACGATCATCAAAATGGGCGTATAATCAAATGGCAATATTAATGCCGTGGATTAATCAGCCTAACGCAAAGGATATGCCCGAATACTATCCTACATACGCCCTTGCAGTTGATTTGATGGAATCGTGTCGTTACCATGCGGAAAAAGGATGCTTTCCGGCAAAACTTTTCATCAGTAAAAGCCCATATCAAACAGATACAGAACTGACCTATATTAAAGAAAACTATAAGCAAGTTACTTTAAAATTCGGGGTTGATTATATCAATACAATTTCACGGGCATTTAGTGAAGGCAATTATTCTATTACCTACCATGCAGATGATGAAAAATATGTTCAGGCAAAACAAAAGCTACAGGACTATTTAGAAACAGAGATTAACACATACGGTTCGATTCAGAATTTTATGAAGTTTGTCTTTGTAACTTTAAAAACAATTGATGCAAATGGTGTAATTGCCATTAAGCCCGACCTTAAATATGACGTGGCTGAAGACGGAACGCAGCGTATTTCAAGTACAAAACTAAATGAGCCTCAAATTTATTATTTCGATTGTTCAAAAGTTGTTGCTTACAAAGAAGAAGAATATTGCCTGGTTGAAACTACCAAATATAATTTAAAAGATTCAAAAGGCAAATCAGCCGAATACACCTATGAGTTCTACGATAAAAACAGTATTTACAATATTGTTTATAACGTAAAGGACAAAACGGTAAAAACAACCCTTTATTACACACATAACGAGGGTATTTTGCCAACAACAAGAATAAAAGGTATCCCACGAATTATTGACGGAGATATTCTTTGGCAATCTGTTTTTTCATTCGTAACAGACATTCTTGACATCATTGCAATGGATGCAAGTACATTGCAAATTTCAAAATTCAAATGCGCATACCCTACACGGGTTTATGAAGGCAGGCCGTGTGATTTTGAGCAAACAGATCCCGAAACAAACAGCACGGTGCATTGTCAGGACGGCTATGTATTTTGGGGAGAAGCGCTAACAAAAAGAGTATGTACAAAATGTGGTGGCACCGGGCAAATAGACAGGTTTAATGCCTTGCGTGATTTTGTTACGGCCCCATCAACATCACTCGACCCGGTTAAAAACAATCCTGACCCGTTCAGATATGTTGCACCTAATTCTGACATTTTAAAATACCTTGAAGATTCGATTGCAAAGAATGAAGAAAAAGCTCAAAAGATTTTACACCTTCAAACATCAAACTCTATTGTAAAAGGCACAGAGAATCTAACTGCCACAGGGCAGAGTTTAGATCAGAAATCAATGTACGCTTTTATTAAGCCTATAAGTGATCAGATGTTTGATACTGAGCAATTCATTATTGACCGCATAGGCTACCAGCGTTATGGTAAATCTTACAAGGCACCAACAATCACAAAAGCAGTTACATTCGATTTTCAAACCGAATACGACTATATAAATGAAATTTCAGCAGCTTCGGAAGCAGGGTTACCGGCATTCATGTTACAGACAATAATTGTGCGCTATCTGAAATCACATTTTTATTCAGATGCCGAAACAACAAAAGCATTTGATTTAATTATTAAAACAGATAGGATTTTAGGGCTTTCAAATAGCGACATTTCAATTCAACAGGGTAAAGGTTTGATTGCAAATTGGGAGGTTGTTTTTCATAGTTCGGCAGTTTCAATAATACAAAACCAAGTGATTAAAGATAAAAAGTTTTTTGAAAAGAAAATTGAGGATCAGCAACAAATTTTAATTGATGAATCCAAAAAAATAGCAGAAGCATCAAAGCCTGAAATTGACCCTACACAAAAAGCGATTCAGAGCATTCTTAAACCTGCATGACATTAGCCCAAATTATTAAACAAAAACTTGACAGGCTCGAATCTGTACCTGATACGCTTGTCAATAGTTTAGTTAAAATAGAAAAGGAATTTTTTAATAAGTTATTAAAACTCGTTTCACAATTAGAGGTTGAAGATGGGTTTATCCTTCAATCAAAAAAAAACTTTCAATTACTTGCTGAAATACAATCGTCCTTAAAACAACTACTTCTTGACACGGGCTATGTAAATGATGTCAAGGATTTCATTTCAGAGTTTGATTCACAGGCAAAAATAAACAACGCTTATTTTGCAAAGGCTTTTCAGGATTCACAGATACCGTCCGTTGCCGGGGATATATTAACAATTAAAAAAAATACCACAGCAAATTTATTGCTTGGTGAAACACTCGATTCTCAATTTATAAATGCCGTAAAAAATCAGGTAGAACTTGCTGTAACTTCAAAGGCTTCGTTTTCAGAAACTATTGATGCATTGCAAACCATTGTAACGGGTAATGCAGAGGTTGATAGTAAACTTGCACAATACACCAAACAAATAGCTTACGATGCTTTTGCAATAAGCGACAGGGCATATACAAAGGCATTTAGCGATAGTATCAATGCGCAATGGTTTAAATATTCCGGTACGGTTATTAAAACATCAAGACCTTTTTGTGATGAAAGACACAATAAATTTTATTTCATAAAAGAAATACAGGAATGGGCTGGTGAAGATTGGGCCGGTAAAATTCAAGGCACGAATACAGAAACTATTTTTTCAACAGCCGGGGGGTACAATTGCAGACACAGTATTTTACCCGTATCAATTTTTTCTATTCCAATTGAAGTTATAAAAAGAAATGTTGCTAATGGAAATTATAAACCATCTGATTTTGAAAAACAGGAATTGAATCTATAAAAAAAGAGCAAGTTACCAGCCTGCTCTTTTTAACTTTTAACCTCTCACGGTTAATATCTATTGATGGCGCAAATATAAAAAAATTTCTCTTGAAAATTTGCTATTGAATAATAATATTTATATTTGCTCAAATTAATTACATGCCAACAACAGATGATGTAGGAAATATCCTTTGTGAAAGGATTGATGTAAGAAACGGTAAACCATACCATAAACGACATCATTTAAACCCGGCCATTGCAAACAATACAGATTGGATGCAAAAACATGGATGGTCAATTGTTGAACCTCTTGAAAAACCAACTCCTGTTATAACTGAACCTTTGTCCGAAGTGAAGCCTGAAGATAAAGTGGAGGATCAACTAAATGAAACTTCTGAAATGTTTGGTGGCAATAGTTCCGAATTGGAAAATGCCAACACAGGATTAAACGAAGAAGTTAAGCCTAAACGTTCCTATAAAAAACGCAATTCTAAAAAATAAGCATGGCAAAAAAAGTTCTTACACTTGAAGAAGCAACTAAACGCCTTGAATGGCTTGGTGTTGATGGCGAAACAGACGAGGATTTTCAAAAGGGGGTAAATGAAAAATACATCCTGGCTGAGACTTTGCATGAAAGCCCTCAATTCAAAACAGCTTTAGGAAAAACTTTTGGATCCGCTACATCAGGTATTCACAAACAATTGAAAACTTTTGGAGTAGAATTATCAAACGAGGATATTAAGGATAAAAAGTTTGAGGACATTATTGATATTGGGTTGAAAAAAATGGTTGAACAGCACACATCCGTTTTGGAGGAAGTGAAAAAACAAAGTTCAACAAAACCGTCCGAAAGAGAAAAAGAACTTGAAGAAAAGCTCAAAAAAAGGGATTCTGACTACTCTGTAATTGAATTGGCAAACAAAACACAAAAAGAACAGTTTGAAACCGAGCGTTCAAATTGGGCTACTCATGCCAAGAATCAAAAACTTTCAAATGCTACAGAAAAACTTTGGGCCGGGTATCAATGGGGCACTACTGACCAACTTAAACAATCAGGTTTTAAATCAATAACAAATGAAAAATATGCGTTTGACATTGATGAAAAAGACAATTTAATTGTACTCGATAAGAAGTCAGGGCAAAAAATACCGAACCCAAAAGTAAATTCAACATTCCTTTCACCGGAAGAAGTTTTACAAAAGGAAGGAATTGAAATGCAGGTTTACAAATTAAACCATGACGGTGGCAATCAGGTCCCACCAACACCACAAAACCCGGCACCGGCTGAAGGAACTACCACACGCAGGGCTATATTCGCAGATACACAGCCTGCACAGAATTAAAAGGAAATTTTTAAATATAGTCTTTAGGCACAGACGTTAAACATACCTGAAGTTGCCGTTTTCAGAGGGCATATAAAATCTGAATTAGGTTGCCTGATTAGGGTAGGCATTAAAATTACCCAATTGTTTTTAAATCTAATTCAAAATTAATATGTCAACACTTGGCTCAAATATGAGTACATGTCCTGCCTTGCAGGCCGAACTCAATAACTTCTTTGTAAAATGTGATCCGGCAGTTATGGGGTTCAATTCTCCGTATGCTGATTTCTTAATGTCACCAGAAAACAGAAGGGGGATACAACAGGAACTTAATCCAAAAGCGGGTAAGGTTCGTGAAGTCATCCTTCGTTACGATCAAAAATTATCCCCTGCATCAGTAGGCTCTTTTGCTGATGACATCAGTTGTACCGCAACAGATGAAAGAGGCGATTTAACTACTTCTTACCAACTTGATACTGACCGTGTAGTTTTCCGTCAGGAAAAAATGAATGTTCAGAATTGGGAGCAAACGTGTCGTTCAAATCCTGAAATTATTTACCGTAAAATGGCATTGCTGATGCAATCCGTTCGTGAAGGTACTTACAAAGATTTGGCGCAACAAACAATTACCCGCACACTTTGGGGCAAATGGGGTAAAATCCCAACTGCCGACAACGCAAATTTTACTATCAATGGCCAGGATGAGCTTGTTGTTAAAACAAGAAAGGACGGAACTGTTGATATGTACCCTATCACAATGCAGCAAATCAGCAATGCGCTTGTTCAATCAAACTATTGTGAAAAACCATTCATTGTAGGAGGTTATGACCTTCGTGCGTATTATGAAGTTATGCAGGCCGGATGTTGCACAGATTCAGGCTTTGAATTGAGCAAAATATGGGCTAAATTCGGTATGGCTGTGGCATGGGATAAATGGCTTGCACAGGCATTTACCAATACTCACTTGTCATTAGCAATTCAACCAGGGGCTTTACAGCTTGTTTGGTATAACAAATACGATGCAACGGCTGAAGCAGATAATGCTTTTGGTTTGTCAATGGGGGGTAAAAACTACCAGCAGTTTGTTATTACCGATCCTGTTTCAGGATTCCCGATGAATGTTCGTATTTCAGACAATTGCGGAGACGTTTCCATGTTTATCCATACTAACATAGGGCTGCTTGACATGCCAGCAGATATGTTCGCAGCCGGTGACGATTTGGAAGGCGTTACTTTCGTGAATAAAATCAGAGTAACCAACGTGTAAAAACAAATAAGGGATGGCCCGTAAGCTATCCTTTTTTTAAAAACTATGGCTTGCTCACCCTGTTTTGAAAAACTTATTGGATTAAGGAACGTTTGCGTTCCGGTTGACATTAAATCCTGTAAATGGGTTGATGATGTCGGCATTTCAATACATACCATTGAGCAGATAATTACAAAAGGGTATGCAGGTCCGTCCGACTTTTTTCAAAAACAATACGATTTTGCAGTAGGTGAAATGGTGGCTACAATTAATAGCCATTACTCACCAAAGTATATTACCAATACTATTATTGAAGGTAAAAGAATGGGCTTTAATTCCCAAACAAAAACATTGGTGCCAAACACCGGAAAGTGGGTGGGAATAGTAGTTGAACTCGCAAACTCAAATTCATACGTTGATTTTTATAGCCCTGAACTTTCACTATTTACAAACTTTACCGGAAACATCCCCGTAAGAGTTTACGACCTTGAAACTGCTAAACTACTCGATACAATTACTGTGGCAAGTGTAGCAGGCGAGGTATCGGTAATACAGGCAAATAAACTTTTCAATTCTAAACGAAAAAATATGACGCTATTCTTTTGCTATGACAGCACAGGAATAGATAATTATAAAACCAACATTAAGAACTCAGCCGGGTGTTGTGGCAGCGCTAAAAATATTTGGTCAAATTCATACATAAAAGCATATGGAGCGTATTCAGACACCGGAGGTTTTACTTATGATGTAATAAAAAAGGGCGATACGACTTATGGAATGAGCATGGTGTATTCGCTTCAATGCAATCACGAACAATGGTTATGCTCAAATCTTAATTTATTAGCAACTCCGCTTGTGTATAAATTAGCAAGCAACATTTTCTTATTTGGGCTTAATGCTTCATCTGCTGAAAGGGTGAATACATTAATTACAATTAACCGGGATGACATGATTAATAGTCAGACATTTTATGAAAACAAATACCGTGAAACGCTTGAAAATGTTTTAAAGAACATGCAGACACCGGATGATTCAAAGTGTTTTCAATGCAAAGAATATAACAGATCGGTAATATCCCTGCCATGACCACAGCCGAATTAGTAGCGAAATTTGAGTGCTTTATTACTAAGTTGGAAGAAAACCGTCCATTAGCAATAGCATCAGCATCGGCTCATGCAGCGAAATGTGAACGTATATTCACTAAGGGCGAAAATTCAAATGGTGGTAGGATTGGCAACTATAATTCCACTAATCCGATTTATGTAAATCCAAACGATAAAAAACGATCGCCCGTAACTTTCCAAGCAATAGGCAAGAATGGTGATAAGATTTTTAAATCCACCGGAAAGCCACATAAAACTAAATTCTTTGGCAGCTATAAGGATTTCAGGTCAGACGTTGGCAGGGAATCAAACTTTGTTAATTTACTGTTATTCGGAAACTTGAAATCTAATTATGAAAATAATTCCCGTGGATTTATTGAAGCTGAAAAAGTAAGTAACAACGAATACAGAACCGGCTTAGATAAAGAAAACTCATTAAAAAAATCAGGTGCTGAAGAAAAATACGGTACAATTTTTAAACACACTTCAGCCGAAATTGACTTATTTAATCGTGTAATAGGACTTGAACTAAGAAACGAACTTTCTAAATGTTAAGGGACGTAATAAATATCATAGCTGAAAATGCAAGGCAAATACCTTACTTCAATAAGGTGTACACCATTGCAAGGCGGTTCCGTGATGGTAATGGAAAAGTATTTCCGGCAGAATACACAGGTTCCGGCAACGGACACGAAATAGCCTATGACAAAACGGGGGGCATGGCATATTTCCGTAAAAATGGCAATGCTTCTTTACGTGAAGATAATTCACCAAAATTTACTTCATGCGATTCCGGTGTTACTTACACAATTACAATACCGTTAAAAATGGTGTGTTTTATTCCAAATAATATTGCCGTTTGTGATGATGGTTTTACGGGTGATGAATTTGCTGAAAAGATAATTTCAGAACTAACCACAGAAGAAATTTCACCAAACCTTTCAAAATTAAAATCAGCATCTTTAATTTGCACGGGTTACGATACTGATTCCGTTGCCGTGTTGGAAAAAGAATATTCAAATGCAAAAGACATTACTGATATGAATTATAATAATGCCTATTTTAGCATTGATTTTAATATCATAGTTGTGGTTGATAAAACTTGTTTAAACGAATGTTTTAATTACGGTTACAATGGCTAAGGGAAGCAAAAGCGCGGGTAAAAGTTCATCAACTAAATGTTGCGGATATAATAAAACAATTCGTGATTTAATATTAAATCCAAGCACAGAAACTCCACCTGCAACTAACAACAATGAATTGCGTGAAGACGGAGGACTTGAATTAAGAGAAGATGGCTCAATTGAATTAAGAGAATAACAAAATGGCAGACAAAACAACATCAGCTGAAACCACTGGAGGGTCATTAAAAGATACCGATATATTCCGTTATTCCGAATTTAATGGGATTGGTTATGATAGCAAACAACACACAATGCTATCGCTTAAAAACTATGTTGTTGCGGGTATAACGCTTGCAACTACTTTGGCAGCAGGCAACAATGGGAATAATCTTGCAATCACAAACTTAAATAGTTTAGCCGTAACCACTATTACAGAACAAACGTCAGGTGCAGGCATTCAGTTATTAACTGATCAGGGCGCTATCGTAATAGGGGGGGCAAATGCCTCTATGTCCATTGCAGATGATACCGAACAGTTTTTTTTAACTGCTCATGGAGGAATAATATTCAATTCAAATGGCGGAGCTCTATTCAAAGGAGGAGCGTTGACGGCTGAGGGAGGGTTGAAAGCAAATGAAATTCAAGAAATAGCGGCAGGAGATGGCATAACTTTTCGTATCTCACAGGGGAACTTTACTTTTGTTGGCGATGCAATTGAGTTTACACTTAACGATCCAGCAGAGACAGCATCCTTAACAGCAAATAACGGATTTTCAATAACAGGAAATACAGGCATAACAGGGAGTGTTGTTTGCTCAACCACTATAAAAACAGGAAACCCGGGATCAGGAGCAGGGACAATAAGATTAGGAAGTGTTCAAACCGCAGTAACCACACTTGACGGAACAAGATATTGGGAGGTTATGATTGACGGGGTTGCAGAAAAAATATTATTAGGAACATAAAAAACAAATATATGATAGACGCGTATCCACACATCACAGCACCAACAAGAATTGAAATAGATTCTGATACAGGTGAAATAAGTTTTTTCTCATCAGGAGAATTGAAAGTAAAAATTGGCGAAAATGGAATCCAGGCAAATAAGTTATTCGCGCAGGACGGAGTTTTAACGATCACCAATAACGATTCAAACGGCAGAATTGAAATCAAAAACGATAGCGGTGAATGCTTTATAGGAATACAGGGCGGTGATGTTACTGACAAAAACGATCAGTTATTGCTTCGTTCGCCACAAATAGTAATAAAAGGATTAAAGCCTTTTACAGATCAGGCAGCAGCCGAAGCAGGTGGACTTGAAGATACCTATGTTTATCGTACAGGAACAGACCCCAAAATTGTAGTTCAATAAACAATAGCCATGCCTTCATCCGATTATTACAAACAAACCACGGCCACTTACTACCGTTACATCAAAGTAACCGGAACAAGTTACACTTACATTCAGGAAGGACAGGAAAGCACCAACCCTGAAGGATGGCATACAGGTAGCGGAACTACAAGTATAATTCCTGTTGATTGGATAGCCTCAACAAGTGCTGTTTATAACGATGCAAATTCACGCATGACACAAGGAGGTATTCCTAAACCGCCTCCGCATGGGTAAAGTATTAAAAGGAATAAAGCACCTTGTTTTAAGAATCCCTGCATGGGCTGTTTTTATATTGGTTTTTATTGCTGATTATTATGCAGGGCAATTAATTGTTGGCAGGTGCGATGATTACGGGTATAGAGGGAATCCTGAACTAACCGAATATTCATATTTCTACGCGATAGCAATTTCCATTCGTGAAACAAGTTATTTGATTCTTGCTTATTTTATTTCAGAACAATTAAAGCCCGAAACATTACACACGGCAATATGTACAGCGCTTATAGGCTGCGGCATTACATGGAGCGTTTACAATCTTTACATGGATTACACAGCGAATTACGGCCTGTACAAAACAAGTGATTACATAATTGTATTTTTGTCATTCATTCCAAGTGTATTAATAGCATATTTTAAATTCAAAAAAATTCATAAAACATGAAAACAACAGTAAAAGTAACAGCAGCAGTAAAATCACGTATGCCAAAAAAAGATGAAAAAGGCGAGGTGGTATTGAATGAAAATAAAAGTCCTGTTTTCATTGATGTAGTAAACGTTCATGCAAATGGCAACGGCACCACAGTTAATAAGTTAAATGTTCCTGCCGAGGAGGGTATTAAAGTTGGTGATGAATTAATCATTGAAATCACAAAGGCATGAGCATAAAATCAGCAAGATACTTTGATGTAATTCAGTTTTATTTAAAAGCGCTTCAATACAGAGGTTCGCGTCCGGTTGAAACAAAACTTGATTATGCAATTGATAAAACGATCCTGATTTTAAAAAGAGCGATCACAGATAATGGTTGCGAAAAAAATTATGCAGAAATTGAGGGCAATAATGCGATAAAATTTGCGGAGGTTGACAAAGCAACAAAGGTTCTTTTAAAAGATGCAAAAGGAGGATATTGCTATACGAGCAAATCAGCTAATGAGCTTCGATCAGCTAATTTAGAGGCTCAACTTGAAAGAGATAATACGCTTTTAACATTCACTCCCTACTTTGCATCTGAAATACCTGATAATTTAACTGTTGAATACATGGAATTTTTCAAGGGTTACGTTATAAAAGAAGATTTTGAAATAATTAAATATAAACAATTTGAATCAGAACAATTATGAAAAAACTAATCTACCTTTTAATCTCAACATTTTTATCGTGCAATGGTGCGTATGCGCAAGATACTTGGTATCGTTTGGAACAAGGCTCAGGCATACCGGCCAACAACCCAACTTCACCAAGCCCAAAAACAGGGTACGTAAAACAGGATAGCTTAACCGGCAAATGGTACAAGTGGATTACCGGCAGTTCATGGAAGGAAACTAATCTTTTTGTCGGTCAAAAAGGAGACAAAGGTGATACCGGTCCGGCAGGCCCACAAGGAATCCCGGGTACGGGTGGAGGTGGTGCATCGGCAGATTGTTTACCAATAAGCTACGGAGGCAAGACATTTGCTCAATTAGGGCTTAATCAGGCGTTCATAGATGCTAATTACGGAGGCATGGGATTAAATGTAAATGATACCCGCGACCTTGCTGAATTGATGGCTTGCGAAAAATCGGGCAAGCCTATTGCTTTAATTGAAGACATGGGTATTAACCGGGGTTGGAATATCCCGAAAACAAGATACTTTTTTGACTTTTCTTTAAAAGGAAGAACACTATATTCTACAAATTCAAACGCTTTCTTTCTTATTTATTGTGACTTGCCAACAAATTTAAGTGATGCCGAGGCAATGGCTAACCGGACATTTTTTATACGTGGTCCGGGTATAATCAAAGGTTCACGCACACAGGAAGGCATAAGGATAGGCGCAGGATCAGGTCATTTATTTGACTTCTTAGAATACGAAAATTTAAAGGTTGGAAACCACATGGAGTTTGCTATGGAAACAATTGATAACCGGCCAAGATTCACACGCTGTATAACGGGAGATATTTTAGATTATTACAGAAATTTGCCTGATGCTCCCGAAAAATCGCCATGTAATAATTCGACAATAAACACACCAAAGTATTGGACGGATCAAGTTGAAACAACAGGTACTTGCATTTCTATTTATGCAGCGCAAGGCGTTGTAATAAATACGCCAACATTACAAGGAGGCAACGGAACATCAACAGCAACCTACCAATACGGAATTGATTTTGATGACATGGGCGTAGGCCCTGTTAAATTATTTACAGTAAACAATGCTTATGAAGAAATTAACGGAGGTATCGTTTTAACGGGTGCCTACATTCGTTTGAAAATGCGTGATGGGAATTTTGTATTGAATGGGGCTTTAGGGCATCATCCGGGAATATTGCTCGACACAAAAACATCTGGCAAAGCGACAAACGTATTTATAAATTACGTGTCATGGTGGAAGAGAATTAATGGAAAAACGTTCGATACTACTGCACCGAGCCCAACATCACCTTATGGATGCTCCTATACTTTTTATGGATCTAAATTAGCAAGTGAGCCTGAAGGAGAAATAAACACTCAAAACTTCAAAACAGCGATTCCGCAAATATTTGTTTCACCTTCATCCATTAGTTATTGTGGCGATGCCCCTAATACAAATTGCGGGTACGGAAAATATACAATCACATTGCCTGGTAGATAACACCAATTGAGGCTTAAAAAATAACTGACCCCTAATCAGGAATTTAATTAACCCTTAAAAAAATGAGAAATGAAATGGCTCAATATTTTATCACCGATATTATATGCGGTAGCATTATGTATGATATTTAAACTTCACACCATAATTCAAATGATAAATAACATTTTTGCAAATACAGACGTGGGTGCAATTTTAGGCTATATGGGTTCAGCAATTGCAATAATAACGTTCATTTACAGGGCGCTTAGTTCTTATCACAATAAGATAATGAGCGAAATAAAAGTCAACCGAGTTGAAAATGAAAAGTTGAGCAATGAAATTAAATCTGACCTGAACGACCATTCAATAAAAGACCTTTCACAATTTGATACTATTGGAAACGATTTGCGCCAAATGCGTGAAATGATGTTTAGAAATGATACAAAAATTGATTTGCTTGTTCAGGATAAAATAAAAAAATAGTTATACTTTTACAGTTCAAATAATTAATATTAATTACTTAAAAACAAAAAAATCATGGGTAAAATCAACCAGGACTTGCAGGAAATCATTGATACAATTGCAAGCGGAGTTCAAACGGGTATCAAACAACTTTCAGACGGATTTCAGTACACGGACATCTTTGCTTTTATTCCGGTGTTCAGTCAAATCCCTGCTGCTATAACAGGCAGCGAAAATGCACTTGCGTGGTTAAGGGACATGACAGATGAAAAGAAAAACGATTTGATTACTGCCGTACTTGAAAAGCTGCAAGATACTTCAGAAAAGACACAGAACCTTGTTAAACGCATTGTAGATGCTTTGGCATCTGATTATATGCTTTACGATGCTATTGTGAATTACAACAAAGCAGAATAAAAATTCCCACCCTTGTATAATTGAAAACCGGAAGCAGACGTAGTAACCCTGTATTCCGGTTTTTTTAAACCTAAACCTATGAATATAATTAGAAGATACAAATCAAAAACGCCAAAATTATTTAACGTAATCGCTAAAGTGGGCGCAGCATTAGGAATTGTTGGCGGTGTTATACTTGCCGTGCCTGCCGGTATTTTTTCAGCACCTATTATCACTGTTGGATGGGTGCTTTCAGGTATTGGTACTGCATCTTTGGGGATAGGCAAGTTGGTAGTAACTCCAGAAGCAATGGAGGATTACAAAGCAGAGCAGTCCAAAAAAGGACTTGAAAAATAACATGGATTATAAAAAAATAATTGC
>ERZ869929.738-NODE-738-length-15539-cov-7.545273_pt1 | contig 15539 bp, 17 predicted proteins | sample MGYA00579312_ERZ869929 | MGnify/ENA primary metagenome ERZ869929 (study PRJEB32216, sample SAMN09231818) | wastewater metagenome | place: USA: Maryland | collected 2016-08-09 | study: EMG produced TPA metagenomics assembly of the PRJNA472060 data set (Reclaimed... | reverse complement strand
TATGGATCGTAACCAGATGGCGGTACCTATACAACCGGCAGCCGAACAGCCCAAAAAATCGGTTCAGGAATTAGAGAATCCGGAGGTTAAAGGCCGGATTCTTATCCCAAAAATATCAGGGTTTAAAATGGCTCGTTTAGTTTGTTTACTAACTTTCCTATCTTTGTCCTGTTCTTACAATATAAGCCCTACAACGGCTCAGAAGGAACAGAAGAAGTTCGAACGGTTTAAAATTGCCCCTAAAGAAGCTATAATCCTTTCAGGGGCTGCATTTATTGGATATGGAACAGGAAAGCACTTCGCAAGAATCAAAGACTAATTCCGAAAAATACGGATCAGAACGGGACGAAAAGGGCAAATTTCAGCCTGGAAACAAGGCAGCAACACAACGCGGCCCGAATAAGGTAAGTGCTAAGGTAAGGGAGTCAATAGTTAATTTTCTTGAAAACAACGTAGATGCAATTCAGGAATCATTTGATGAACTTAAACCAAAAGAGAAATTAGAGTTTATTTCAAGTATCCTTTCGTATGCTGCCCCTAAAATGAGCAGTATGCAGGTAGAGGCCGAACATTCAGGAGGACTAACCATAAAATTTGAAGAACCAACAGATTACATTTACCCTTCCCAAGATAAAGGTGATAATGGAATCCCTGAAAGCCTTTAACGAGGGATACCGGATAATCGTAAATCAGGGCGGGACAAGATCGGGTAAGACATTCAGCCTTACTCAATTACTCATTTACTTAGCTTTCAAGCAAAAATACTCTATTTCGGTTTGTTCTGTGGCCTTTCCTCATCTTCGCAAAGGAGCCATGAGGGACTGGCGCAAGATCATGGAGGATTTTAAACTCTACAATCCAAACAGCCACATGAAAACCGAACAGATGTACACCTATCCGACAGGATCTTACACCGAGTTCTTTTCGGTTGATAACGCTTTGAAGGTTCGAGGGCCAGGCAGGGATATACTTTTCATCAACGAGGCTAATATAATCGAGTACGATACCTTCAGGCAGTTACTTTTAAGGACAAAGAAGGCTATTTTTATTGACTATAACCCTGCGGATGAATTCCACTGGATATATGACAAGGTTTTAACCCGTCCGGATTGCTATTTTATCAAATCCACATACAAAGACAACCCATTTTTACCAAATGAACAGATCAAAGAGATTGAAAGCTATAAAGAAGCCGACCCTAACTTCTGGCGTATCTATGGCGAAGGTGAGCGGGGCCATTCTGAGGGTGTTGTTTACACCCATTGGGCTAATTATAGTGGTTCTGTTAGTGGTAACATCGTTTACGGTCTTGATTTTGGATACAATAATCCTACGAGTCTGGTCAAAGTTACCGACAAAGATAAAAACCTTTATGTGGAGGAAATAATCTACCAATCGCACCTGACTAATCAGGATTTAATATCCCTGTTAAAGTCACACTTGCCATCAGGAGCCACGATCTTCGCGGATGCGGCCGAACCTGCGCGGATTGAAGAAATACGCAAGGCTGGCTTTAGATGCGTTGCAGCGAATAAGAACGTAAAGGACGGGATAGACTTCATCAAATCCCGTAAACTGTTTGTTCACGCATCAAGCGCCAACATCCTGAAAGAAATAAAGTCCTACAAGTTTAAGGATAAGAACAAGATAGAAGAACCTTTGAAGTTAAACGATCACGCAATGGACGCAATGCGATACGGGGCTATTTCGTTTAAACAGGTCAGACAATCAATACCAGGAGTATCAATACCAAACATATCCAGACGATGATAAATATTAAAATTGACGGCAAACCACATGAACTACCAGAAAAATGGGAAGAAGTATCTTTTGGAACGTTTTTAAAACTCGTTAAAGCTGATCAGGACTATACGGCTATCCTTTCAGTACTTCTAAACTTAGAACCTGAAGCACTTAAAAAGGCTAAAATTCAAGGGCTTGATTTGATTATCAATCGGCTGTCATTCATGAGTAAACAGCCCGAAATAGATCCTCAACCAATTAAATTAGGCGTTTTCGAGTTCCCTAAAGACATAGCATTTGAAACAGTTGAACAGTTTGAGGACACCCGCAGGGAGATTGCTAACGTTCAGGATAAAGACCTCACCACACAAACGGAAGCCCTTGCCACCTATGCGGCTATTTACTGTCAGAATCCGTACGATAGTGAAAAGGCTCAATACTTGTCTAAATCGTTTTACTCTTTGCCATGTACGGAGGTCATGGCTGCCGGTTCTTTTTTTCAAGCCAAGTGCTTGAGTATGCAAAGCGGCTTATCGATGAACTACCTGCGCAAGAATATACAACTGAAGAAGAACAGGCCGGTTTTAAGCAACTTGGCGAAACGTTCGGTTTTTACGCCACTCTTGACGGGGTTGCGCGTTATGTGGGAAAGGATGACGAAGAAGTCTTAAAGTGGTCAGTCAATAAGTTTTACACGAAACTTAAGCTAATTGCTTGGAGGGCTTACTATCAAAAAGAGTATCAAAGAATTATGAATAATAAAAAGAATTAGTTATATCTTTGCCTAATCGTTTAAACGGTTATACAAATTTGAGCCATAAAGCAGTAAGAACGTTAATATCCGATACCTTAAAGTCGATTGACGATTCGGTTTTATTTGCTTATGCTCGTGCTTCTGACTTCAATTCAATAGGAATTAAGGACGATAAAAGGGTTCGATTAGACCCGCTCCGCCAGACTCTTGAATATTCAGAAGGCTCTTACAACCTCACTAAACAATACCAGGTCGCTATTATTTTTTACAAACTTGACGTACTCCAAGGGGCTGAGGAAGAAACGGCTGCAATATTAGACGAAATGGACAAATTGAGCGATAAATTTATTAATAAGCTCAACCTATTCGAGTTCAATGAGGACACTACCGATGAGATAAGCACACAGAATACCGAGATCAGCAGCATCAGGAAAGAACCGATTATAAAGGTAACCGTTGATTGCGTTACCGGGTGGGTAGTTAGTTTCAATTTCACAGTACCAGATACATTCGATTATTGTTCGTTGTATGAATAGCGAACTAATGACCATACTATCAAACGAGGCTAATTCATTTCTGAGTGAGGTTAAAAGGAATCTGGATAATACAGGAACCACAGCAACCGGAAAGAGTAAAGAGTCGCTTAGATACGAAATAACAGAAGAAGGTAACAAGGTAGTCTTAACAGTATTCGGTAAGCCTTATTTTGCGGTAGTCGAAACCGGAAGGAAGCCTACGCCTGATAAAAAGCCATCCAGGGAAATGATCGAGAACATTAAAGAGTGGGTAGCGGCAAGGGGCAAACCTGAAAGTATGGTTTGGGCTATTGCTACCAAGATCAACAAAGAAGGAACAGAACTTTGGAAGAAAGGTGGGAGAACTGACATCTACACGGATTTAAAGGAGAGTTTTGCGGATCGGATATTTACCGAGGCCGTTGAAAATATAGCAAGCGAGTATTTTAGGAAAGCAACCGTAAGTTTTGAATAATGGGATTAACAGTAATTCAAAGGCCAACTGGCTACGTATTAAGTACAACGGAATTTACCGGATGCACAGTTAGTAACGATGCCGGTAATGCAAACTTTTACTATTTTAGTCATGGATTATCTTCTTCCGATGTTATCTATATTTATTCAGAACTAAGTGCGTATAATGGTTACTGGGCTATTTATAAGGTTGATAATGATAATTTTAGATTGTATCAATACACAGGATATTCAACTTATCAGCCTTACGTAACATCAGGTACTGTTTCTTTTTATAAAAACATTTATACTCATGCATGGTCATGTGTACACCTTCCAATAGTTTATATATTACGTTCTGACGCTTGGCCTACAAATGGATTAGACACCGCGCAAAGTATTACCACGTTCTCAAATTACAACGGATATACGTACATAGTAGCTGGTGGAGATATTAAAACAACAGGCACAGCCTCAGCTTTAGAACAGGTTATACTTTCTGGCACTTCGGTAGATGGGATTTATAAAATAGTTAATTGGTTTTCAGACACAAACTTTGTAATTGATTTAGCCTATTCAGCAGCAAACGTCTTATCAAGTGGTACGGTAGAATATTACTATTACAACTATCACGCAAAGATCAAGGTTTATGGAGGTATTAAGTCTGGTCATATTTGGGATGACCAAAAGCCTTATGAACTTTTAGCAACTATTAAAGCCGTTCCAAATTCAGATGGTATAATTACTGTAAATATAAACGAGATACTAAAGTCTAAGATTAATGTCCTGAATAACAATACACTTTTAGACACCTTACCAAATAACATAGATGCATGGTGTTATTTCTATATAACTCATGCTGAATCTTATGATGACTCAAATATGTACACGGTAAGTGAGTACACAAGTTCTTACACGGATGATTCAGGAGTTTTTGAGGGATACGCGGTTAATGCGATGCTACCTTTTAAATCTCAGAACTCAGGATATTTAAGTGATTATACGCCTTGGAATAATAATACAATAGCGGGGCCAAGTTTACCGGCCACTAAGTTTCTAACCAACTTCACAACTCCCAAAATATTCAGTGGATATTATTACGATCTTTCATTTATTTGGACAGATAGGGGTTCTTCATTTACTAAAATAGATCGTTATTTAAACGGTACATTACTAAGTTCAACAACGGCAGCACTACCACAGGGCGAGGTCGGTGTTTATAGATTCCCTATTTCTGTAACAGGATCAGAGGACAGAATTGATTTTAACATTTATACAGGTTCACAGTATTATTTCTTTAACACCATATCAATAGACGTTAACCAGGATTGCGCAAATCAAAACTTTTATCTTTCATGGCTTAACAACTTAGGAGGATTTGACTATTGGAACTTTACCGCAAGGAAGGTTTATTCGATTGACGTAACGAGTAACAGTATTTCCGAAAAGAATATATATAACAACTGGCCTAAATCATACGGGGCTTTTGCGGATACGATCAAACAACAAACCCAACGGACATCGAACGAGGTAATAAGGGTTTCAAGTCAGTTCCTAACGACCCAACAAGAGGACGCAATTAAACAAATATTCAGTAGCCCGTTAGTGCAACAGGTTACATCTAAATACGACCGCAGGACGGTAATTGTCGATCCAACTACCTACAAGATCAGGAAAGATCAGGACGACCTTAGAACGATAAGTTTTGATTTGAGATACACGGACGACATACCAAGTCAGGGGTTATGACCAGTTTTATAAATGATGATAATGAAGAAATTTTAATCGGTGAGGATGTAAATATCACCAAGCAGGTAGCATCATTTAAAAACTTCAAGATCAAAGGAGATGTTTCGGTAAGTTTCAGGATACCAAATACAAGCGATAATAGAAGTGCCTTAGGTTACTACGGAGTTTTACAAATAGATAATCCCGCATTTTCACGGCTACCATTCAATTTATCAAAGGATGGAAATGTCATAAATCGTGGTTACATAGTTATAGAACGCGATAACGGAAACGAATTAGAAGGATATTTTATTTCAGGTAATGCTAACTGGTTCCGCTCGTTTGACTTTAACTGTAAGGATGTAACCAATTCAAGCCTAACAGTCTTAAACAACTTTGCAGCGATTGAAACATCATGGGGATTGTCATCTGGTTCTATTGTTTCCGATCCGCGCGATTACGGAATAGTGTTTCCATTGATAGACGTAATTTTTAAAGGACAAAGGAACACATTTAAAACTTTCGGACGTTCTTTTAATGACATTAGCAACATTGAGGAGGCTACTCCACAGGATGCATGTGATATCTTTCCTGCTCTTTATGCTCATACACTTTTAAGCGAATTGGCTAAGGTTTCAGGCGTTAAGATTGAAGGCACGTTAACCACAGATGCATTCTTTAAGACTTTAATAATCACACCGGAAAGCCCTGATTTAATCGAACCAAGTACCGGGCTGGCAATAAATTACGCGATATTAGACGGGGCTTCAGATATTACTATCGGGATGCTTGCCCCAAATATGAAAGCCATTGATTTTATAAAGTGGTGCTGTTTATCTTTCGGATGCGTTCCTTTTTATGATAGCTATTCAAATAAATTGACTTTAAATGTTGTCGATAAGTTCCAAAAGGAAAACGCTGATGACTGGTCAGAATATTTAAAGGAATTTAATATCCTTTACAGTTCGGTAACTCAAAATAACTACATAAAAGTAAAAGAGCCATCCGAGAGTGATTTCCCTTATTGGGGTCAAACTGATTTGAATGATAAATCTAATGACAGTATTTATGCCTATAATTCGTTAAGAGATACGGTTAAGTACGGAGAACTTAATATCGAAAGCGATAAGGATGACGAAAGTAAAACAGATCTTTATACTTCGCCTTTTGCACCAGTTCAGGATTGTATGTGGTTGGAAGGTGCAGATATAGCAGTTCCTTACATTCCTTACTACCTTTTAGAAGATCAGGAGCAAATTACCTACGGCACAATAGCATCAAACGGTGACGGTTTAGGAGGAAGTAATGCCGCTTTAGGAACTGTAACAGGCGTAACGCTAACAGGGTTTGAAAATGATTTTATAGTTCGTGTTGAAAGGATTGGAGGACATAATATAAACGGGTATCATGTTGTTAAGCAAACTTCTGCAACCCCATCATTTGAACTTTGGACTGATTATTCAGCTACCGGATCAGGGTATTTATGGATTCAAAAAATCACAAAGAACAATCCAGGTGCGCGGGTGTTAAGCTATATTCCACGAATAGCAGCAAGTGGGTTTACTAATCAATCTTCTTTTGCAAGAAGTACGGGAACATACGCCACACTGGCAACGGCTTACTATTTTAAAGAAACGACAGGCTACACATTAGATACTTATAAAAAGGGGTTGAGTTATGGAGCTATAACCGGAAAGTCTGATTTCCCACTTTCTGAAACTTATTTAAAGAATGTAAGCAAGGCGGTAAAAAATCCAACAATCCGAACAAAGATGCGATTGCCGCAATCTGTTTTCCAATCTTTTGAGTTTGATCGGTTTATTTATTTGAATACCGGATTTATCAATGGGTACTTTTTAGTAGAATCAATTCTGAATTATAATGATGGTAATTCCTTAGTTGAGGTTAATTTATATAACGTTAATTAGTTATGGCAGACGAAACAAAGATAATTAAGATAGAGATAGACACCGGCCCAACAGAACAGGCCGCTATTTCAATTAAGAGTTTAACGGATGCAAACCGGAAACTAAGAGAAGAACGGAAGTTACTGGATATTACCACCGATGACGGCCGTAAAAGAATTGATGCTATTAATGCTTCATTAGACCGGAACGATAAGTTAATAAAGCAGAATAGTTCAAGCCTTGAGAAACAAAGGCTAAACGTTGGTAACTATACCAATTCAATAAAGGACGCTGTTCCATTTCTTGACAAGTTCACAAGTGGGGCCGTTAGTTCGGCTCAAGGGATTGCGGGAATGGCTAAGAGTTCTTTGGCTTTCCTTGCCACTCCGATCGGGGCGGCTATTGGTGCTATCGGTTTAGCCATTGGCGCACTCACTCAATACATCAACGGAAGCGATGAAGCTGGGGATAGGTTCGCAAAGACTACCGCTGCGCTTGGATTCGTATTTGAGAAACTAAAAATAATCGTTGAGAATGTAGGCGGATTTATATTCGATACGATTGAATTCATAGCCGGTGGGGTTGAAAAGGTTATCGGGTTTTTAAATCCAGCAGCAGGGGCAGCAATCGAGGCAGCAAGGAAAGCAGGTGAGGAATTAGCTAACCTTCAGGATGACATAGAAAATAGGGAAAACGCTGCATTGGTAAGAAGGGCAGAAGTTAACGAGCAAGTACAACTTTTACGGGAAAAGGCTATCACTCAGGAAGGCGCATTAAAACGGGCAACGATTGAGGAAGCTATACGATTAGAAAAGGAACTTGCAGCAGAGGAAACTAAACTTGCTCAAGATAAGGTAGCCGCTTTTAGACTTGAGAATAAAGAAAGAATAGAAAATCAAAAACTTTCAAGTGATCAATTAAGGGAACTTTCACAACTTGAAACTGATGTAATCAACCAACGCTCACAAGGCGCTCAAGCTACTATTAAGTTTCAAAAGGAGGTAGAGAAACTACGTGAAGAAGAAATCAAGCAGCAAAAAGAACTGGCCGAACAGCGTGCTATTGAGAATCAGCAAAAACTTGATTTAGAACAGGTAAACGCACGTTTAGCAGCGCAAACAGAAAAAGAAGTAACATTTACAACGCCGGCAATTATTAAGGGTAAGTTAGATGTAAACGCAGCTAACGTAAAGGAAGTAAAATTAACAATAGAACAAGAAGAACTCTTAAAAAGAAAAGAGGCTTTAAAAAAGCAAGAACTTGGTAATGCTATAGCGTTAAGTGCGGCTATCATTGGATTGGGTGAAGCTGAAAGCAAAGCCGGAAAGGCATTTGCATTATCAACCATAGCTATAAATTCAGGTATAGGAGTATCAAACGCTATCCGTGCTGGTTCTGGAATACCTTGGCCAGGAAACCTTGCCGCAATTCTATCTGGTGTTACGGCTGTTTTAACCGGAATATCTCAGGCTAAAGGGCTTTTAGGATTTGCCGAAGGTGGCTTCACAGGCGAAGGTTCTAAATACCAAGTAGCCGGAGTTGTTCACGCGGGTGAATTCGTAGTCCCTCAAGAAACCGTAAGAGCTTACGGCCCTGATTACTTCGCTTCACGTTACCTTCCAGGTTATGCCGATGGTGGATATGTTACTAATTCAAGCGTTCAATCTACTAACGAGCAGATCGGTATAATGAGGGCTTTACGTTCTATGCCTGCACCTGTTCTAACTTATAGGGAATTTTCAGACTTTACTAATCGTGTTAGTTTAAAAGAATCAATTGTAACAGCATGAGTGAAATTTGCAACAAGTACAACCTAAGCGAAAAGGATTATAAGAACATGATTAAAGACGGATGGATTTCATGCAGCGCTCCACAGTATGAAACTATCTATGTCTTTTACAAAAAGACGTGTTCTTATCAAAAGACCTGCGATGAATTTAGTATCTCTAAAAGCACCCTTCACACCATAATTCACAAGTTCGAGTAGTTCTATTTTTTATGAACTAAAACCATAGTTCTGTTTCGGAAATTTGTATCCGATGACAGGACATATCTTTATTGAAGGTGAAATCGGATCAGACGTAACGGCTAAAACCGTTCGCGCTGATATTGCCAATTACCCACAAGCTAAAGACTGGACTATTCACATCAACTCACCTGGAGGGGATGTGTACGAAGGTTATCAAATTGGGTCGATCATTAAAAATCTTGGTCAGCCTACTCTTGCGCATATCGGTTCGATGTGTGCTTCTATCGCTACATACGCAGCGCTTTCATGTGATGAGGTGATTATGAACCCACACGGGGACTTCATGATCCACTTGCCTACAGGAACGATCAACGGAACAGCCGAGGATTTACGGAGAGGTGCCGAGCAACTCGACCGGATTAAGTCTGAACTGATTGGCCGTTACTTACCTAAAGTAGCAAGAAAAGGCATCAACAAAGAACAGCTATCGGCTATGATTGAGAAAGAAACATCTATGTCACCAAATGAGGCTTTAGCAATGGGGTTCATTGATGGTGTGCAGGAGAAACTGAAAGCCGTTGCAAAATTTAAACCAATTATAGATATGCAAATTACAAAAGCAGAAGCCGAAGGACTATTCCAGTCTTTAGGTGAGAAGATAGACAATTTCTTTAACAAGATTTCAAAGGTTAAGAACTCAGTAGAATTGGCATTAGCTGACGGTACTTTGGTACAATCAGATGCTGAAAATCCTGAATCAGTTGTAGGGTCATCTCTTACAATGCCGGACGGTACACCTGCTCCAGATGGTCAGCATGAAACCGCAGACGGTTATGTTATTACGGTAGCCGGTGGTAAGGTTGCTTCTTATGAGCCTAAAATGGAGGACACTAAACCAGATCCTACCGAGGAACTTAAAAAGCAAATCGCAGCACTTCAGGCACAATTAGCCGAAAAGACTAACGCAGCAACAGAGGCAGTAAAGGAGAAAGAAGCCATTACCGCTAAACTTAAGAGCGAGTTCACAAACTTGAAATCTGAGTTAGAAACTCTAAAATCAAAAACATTCGGGGACGATTCAAAGCCCGCAGATAACCCTGAATTCAAAGACGAAAAAGGCAAAACAGAAAAACCTTATGATCCTATGGTTCAGTGGTTTGACGCATTTAAAACTTCACGATTTAACTAAAACTTAAAAAACATGGCATCATCGTACACTTATAGCCCGGGCGCAACGTTCCCCGGTAATTTACCGACCGAAATCTTTCAAAAGCCTTCGATCGGAACCCCTGCATTGAATGAAATTTTCACTATCCGTCAGGGAATCAGAACAGACGAGTATCTAATCCTTCAAGGTAAACTTGATAAGATTGCAGGTACTAACCAGGGTTGCGAACCAACCTACACGACTTCCGGAACTTTCACAGATCGTAAGATCACAGTGGGTAAGTTTGGAGCCTATTTGAAATGGTGTAAAGAGGACTTTATGGCTACCGCTTCGGTATTGACCAATGATCCTAAATTCGTAGCTGACGGCCTTGATGGTTATGATGCAACTACCGCTATCCGTAAAATCTGGATGGATGAAATGGTTGACGCTTTAAGACGCGACTATTTCCGTGTTGCTCTTTTCGGTAACGATTCAGTGGCAGACACTTTCTGGAATCAAATTGAAGGTTTGTTCGTAAAACTTTACGATGCCAACTCAGCTTATTGCGTTAAGCGTGTGGCTAACTCTTTAGGTAACAACCAAAACACGGTGTTAAATGCTGACGAGGCTTTGGATGCTCTTAAGAGAACCCACACAGACGCGGCTATCATCCTTAAGTCTTTGATGCCTTCTGAGAAGGTGTTCTGGGTAACCGGTGCTGTTTATGAGAACCTTATGGCTACTTATGAGAGCAAGCAAGGATATACCGAATTGCAATTCCAAAACCTAACCGATGGTAACTATAACCTAAGGTTCAGAGGAATTGACATTAAGCCTTTGTACCAAGCTGATGCAACTTTGGCCAGTGATACAACCTGTCCTTGGTATGGTAGCTTGAGAAACTTCATCATCTACACTCCTAAAGCTTCTTCTAAGTATTCAAATCTTGTTCTTGGAACTGAAAGAGCAAGCGACCTGAATAATATCAAGATGTTCTTTGATGAAAAGGATGACGTTACTTATGCAAAACACGAGGCCAGAATTGGCGTTCAGTTTATTCATTGCGATCTGACTGCATTCCACGATTAATATATGGGTTGCACTATAACAGCAGGTATTTCGATTACGTGCGATGCGTTAAAACGTGTTGGCGGTCTGAATAAGCGGCTATGGCTGTTTAACAACTCAGATTTAGCTACCCCGATCGTAGCAACTACGGACGGGTACGTTACAAACATCCCACTAACGACTTACCGGACTCTTTATAAGATAGAGGGGCCAAAATTCGCTCACTCGTTTGAAATCAACGAGCAGAGAAGCGATGAAGGGAACGTGCAATGGGAACATAAACTTATGGTTAAGGTAGTGAACACAACCCCCACAGAAGATGCAATCCTTGAGGATTTGACTGTGGGAGAATTTGGGGCGATTGTTCAAACCAACAATAATGAGTTTTTAATTCTCGGAGCCACTAACGGTCTGACATCTACTGAAAGCAAATTAACTTCAGGCCAGAAGTCGGGAGATTCAAGCGCGAGCGCTATTACTTTGACCGGAAACGAACAGAGTATCTACAAGCGCTTGCTTAGAACAGACGTTAATACTACATTGACGTACTTAAATGCAATGACAGTTTAGGTTGTTTTATTCATTTTTAGCAAGCCCCTGACCTAAAAAATCAGGGGTTTTTGTTTTTAAATTTAAAAATATTTTTACCTTTACAGTCGATGACTCGCACAGAGCTACGAGATAAAATGCTTCAATCAGGTGACATTCACCGGCCTGATAAACATAATCCTTTCTGGGTTCAGGCATTTGAGATGTACAAATCAGAGACTAAAGATTACGAGGTATCAACAGGATGCGGATCTTGTTTCCGTAAAGTTGGCGCATGGCTGAGAAAATAGACTTTTACCAAATCTATTACCAAGACGATCAAAAGCCCTATATGTTTGATTGGGCAAAGCCTTATTTCAATGATACTCTTACACCATTCTTTGAGAATAGTGTTATCTCAAACGTTGTATTGCAGTCACAGGCCGATAAAATAGCGGTTACGTCTTGGTGTTTAAGGCAAAAGATGACCGCACGAATCCCACCGAGGCGAGAACTTACGGCTGAAGTTCTTCATGAGGACTTTGACGTTATGAGTTTTACTAAAAATGCACCTTCGCACGATATGTTATGCGCTTTAGATGGCTGGCATCCTGGTTCAGTTGATCTTTTGGCTAAAATTTGGGATCAATTAGGCTATCAGATGCCAAAAAAGACCCGTTTTCCAATCTATCAAAACGCTTTTTGTGCCAGATCAGACGTTTATTTGGATTATGTAATCAATTTTCTGGTTCCGGCTATGTATGTAATGGAATTTGACCAAGAAATTAAAGAATTGTGCTATAAAAATTCAGGCTACACGGTTACCACGCTAAACAAGCCGGTAAACTTTGACCGGATAGAGAAATATTTAGGAATTAGATACTACCCGATGCACCCATTTATCTTAGAACGATGCTTTAGTTTGTGGATTCAGATGAAAGATTTAAAAGTTATTTACCTATGATAAGTTTATTACATCCCTCAAGAGGACGGCCAAAGCAAGCCTATGAAACTGCTAAAAAATGGATTGATCGTGCCGGGGTTGAGGTTGAGCATATACTTTCAATCGACATGAACGATCCATCTAAATGGGAGTATCTTAATTACAAATGGCAGCAAGTAATTTGCCACGATAATAAATCAGTTGTAGAGGCTACCAATCGCGCGGCTAAAATTGCAAAAGGTGATATACTGGTTTATCTTTCAGACGACTTCGATTGCCCTGAATTGTGGGGTGAGCTGGTTTTAAAAGAGTTTGAAGATAGGCCGTTACTTATTAAGGTTGATGATTGCCTTCAGCCATTGGGAACTATGGTATTAACCATCCCGATCATGAACCGTAAACTATACGAAAGGTTGGGATACTTCTGGCATCCTGATTACTTGAGTATGTTTGTTGATGAAGATCTTTTCTGGACTGTTCGAAAGTTAGGGGCTTTAAAGTTCAGCGAACATTTGAAATTTCCTCACATACATCCGGCTAAAGGATTAGCGCCTGATGACGAAACATATCGTAGGAGTTCTAAGAATTGGGATCAGGGTAAGAAACTATTTGCCCAAAGGAGAGGGCAAGGATTTTTATGAAATATATATTTTCCATTGGTAATCATCATTATCTAAATGTACCTCAAGCTACCGGAACAGGAGTAATACAGTTTTATTGTTATAGTTATAAAGTACCTGATCAGGATTATCTATGGACACCTATTGCCAGATTTAAACCAAGGCATAAAGTTAAAGTATATTGGTCATGATATTATCAATTTGCATCCCCACACTTCCGGAGTACAAAAGTCAGCAGCATCTTGCTAATCTGATGTCATTACTTAACCCACAGTTAACCGATGAAGTTGAGATAGTTACCGATGCGCGTAACCGTCAAACACCTACCGGAACTAAAAGAAACGATATGTACCAAAAAGCAAAAGGGCTTTATGTTTCTTCAATTGATTGCGATGACTGGGTTTCTCCTGATTATGTTTCAAGTATCTTAGAAGCGGCTCAATCTGTTCCAGATGTTATTACTTTTAAAGGATGGATGACAGAGAACGGAAAGAACAGAGTTGATTGGACAATAAAGTTAGGCGAGAAATACGAAGCGCGTAACGATCACAGAGGAGTAGTGCATTACTATCGCTTTCCTAATCACTTAGTCGCAATGAAGAAAAGTATAGCCACTCGGGTACGGTTTCCTGATGTTTGGCAAGGAGAGGATTATAAGTGGGCTAAGGAGATTCACGACCGGCAATTATGTAAAACAGAAGTTCATATCCCCAAACAATTATATCACTATGTTTACCGAACCAACAAGTAAAAACATATCGTTACTAATCCCGCCCAATTATTCCACATGGCAAACAATAGAACTAACTTATCAAGCTTGTCAGGATGTGATCAAAAGAAATGTAGAGGGTGTTTTTGTTGAATGTGGAATCGCGGCAGGGAATAACTTTGCGGCTATGTGTTTAGCGGGCCGGCATGGGTACGGGTTCGATTCTTTCGAGGGTATCCCTTGGGCTGGTCCTAAAGATACAGAGCAGCCAGGGATAGGGAATAAAACAGTAGAACTTGAATGGATTAATGGAATTCCAGTTAAAAGTTATATTGGCGGTGGATTTGTTGACAATACAATAAGTTCAGGCGTTACGGTTCACACGATGGACAACGTTATGAAAGACATGGAGAAATACGGGATTAAGAATTACTCTTTGATTAAGGGATGGTTTATAAACACTTTGCCGACATGGAATTTACCTATTTCAGTTTTGCGATTAGATGGTGATTTATATTCGAGTACTTACGAAAGCCTAACATACCTATGGCCTCACCTGAGTGAAGGAGGGATATTGATTGTGGACGATTGGAACTTAGGGGGCTGTAGGTTGGCTTTTGATGAGTACTTTTTGAATAACTACGGCAAGCATTATAGACCTCAATTAATTTTAAATAACGGTGTAACCTATTGGAAAAAATAGTATCTTTGGACATGGATAAGAGATGGTCAATTATACAAGATTTTCCTAATTATAAGATTAGCGAAATTGGTGAGGTGGTAAATTTAACCACCGGAAAGAATGTGGCAACGCCATTACATCAACACGGTTATTTATGTGTTAGACTTTGGAATAAAGGGAAAACAAGGCTATGTAAAATTTATAGACTTTTGGCTATACACTTTATCCCGAATCCAGAAAATAAAAGAGAGGTTAATCACTTGGACGGAAATAGAATGAATCATTCTCTTTCAAATCTTGAATGGACAACTCCAAGTGAAAACATGAAGCATGCTTTTAAAAATGGGTTATCAAAAGGACAATTTAAAAAAGGTTTTGACCATCAAAAGGCTAAGCTATCAAAGGAAGATGTTTACGAAATACGTAGACTAAGAGAGTCTGGAATGAAGCATAGATTGATCGGAGAAAAATTTAACATAACAATGGATCACGCCTGTAGAATAGCAAACAAAAAATTATATTCATATGTATAGCCAAAACGCAGAAGAAGAAATAATACTAAAATATTTTAATGGTAAAATAGGCACGTATATTTCAATAGGTGAAAATGATGGAGTAACACTTTCTAATGTTAGGAAACTATCAGAATTAGGATGGACTGGAATAAACGTTGAACCATCACCAAATGCGTTTAAAATGCTTGTAGAAAACACAAAGCAATTTAAGAAAGTTAAAAACTATAACTTTGCACTCGGAGAAACAAACGGAAA
>ERZ869929.736-NODE-736-length-15580-cov-4.524122_pt1 | contig 15580 bp, 22 predicted proteins | sample MGYA00579312_ERZ869929 | MGnify/ENA primary metagenome ERZ869929 (study PRJEB32216, sample SAMN09231818) | wastewater metagenome | place: USA: Maryland | collected 2016-08-09 | study: EMG produced TPA metagenomics assembly of the PRJNA472060 data set (Reclaimed... | reverse complement strand
CATTTAAAAGTAGTGGTTTAAACTTCTTCATTTTGAACAAACCCATAAACAATTACGACTAACCTCTGGAAAGAACGGAGCCATGATCACAGACACTAAATTTGAATCGTAGTATTTCTGAAGGTGTTCAAACATCTTAACTTGCCAATCATTCATCTTCTTTTTGTAGTCTTTAATAGAAGCAAAAGTCCCATAATGTTCTTCTATTTTAAAGTGAGCTTTCTCCAAAGCAGATTTCATCTCTTTATAAGTAAGTTCACCAATGACACCGTCTATAATATGATTTTCTGCAGCTCCTACTTTAGGATCATAGATAGGAGTAGATATAATAAACTTAGTCTTTGGTCCCATCTGTCTGTAAGCATTTGCTAAAAACTTATGGATGTTCTTTTTTCCTACGTGTTCAATCACCTCAAAAGAGATAATGTAATCCCATTCACCGATCTTCTTTGGTAAAAATACTTCAGGTTTTGTAAGATCTGCTTGTTTAAAACTAGCCCATGGAATCATCTTAAACTTTTCATTTGCTAGTTTTACTGTTTGTTTTCTATACTCAAGACCTAGATACTCATTACATTTAAACTTATTTCTATAGAAGACCTCTAAAAGGTTTCCTGAACCAGATCCAAAATCTAAGATGTTTAAGTTAATCTTTGCTCTTTTCAAAACATGTGACCATCGTAAGTAGTGAGCAAACATATCTCTATGATAAACATGTCTTTCAAAGTTAGAGTCAGGGTTTAATTGTGTGCAGTTGTAACTCATTTTTTATCCTTTTTTAAAATAATTTTCAAGAACTCTATCAAATTAAATTCAGGCTTACTATTAAAAGTAAATCTGCAAGTACACATCTTTCCAGGTCTTGCAAGATGGTAATGAACAGCGTCACGCAATCTAGAGTGACTAATAATAAATTTAAACATTGCCAGTTGATCCAAAACCGCCGTCTTTACGATTTCCTACATGATTTAAGTCTGACGTCTCTACTATACTAATGTCAGGAACTGGAAGTAAAACTAATTGGCAAAGTTTTTGGCCTGGAACTAATGGCGAGTCCATTGTCGTTAGATATTTTCTACCAACATAATGAACACCTAAGTGAATCTCTCCTGAGTAGCCTGAGTCAATGACTTGGGCTCCAACAATAAAGTTGTGTTTAGAAGCAACACCTGATTTATTTAAAAAGACTCCCATCCATCCTTTTGGAATCTCAGCAATAATACCAGACGGTATTAAAAAAGAGTCTCCAGGGACAACTGTCTGCCATGGATAATCGTTAGGAATAAAGAAGTCAATTCCTGCGTCTGTTTGATTTCCTTTCTGTGGGGATTTTACGTCTCTGACTTTCTTGAACTTGAACTCGTGCATAAGGGTCCTCCTTAATTTTATTTGAAACACGGTCATTATATGGTTCTGATTTTAATTTGTACATAATCATTTGAATAAGCCCAGCAAGACCCCAACCTGCACAAAAAAGAACCCAAAAAGGAATTAGTATTAAAGGAAGTTTAAGTGAATTATCTGAGACAACTTTGAAGTTCATTTGTCATAGAACTTTGCCTATCAAAATTCCATACACAACAAAGGCCTGTGGTGTTAGAAAAAATGGAGGCTCTTCTGTGACAGAGGTCTTCTCCATAACAGTCAACACTTGATCTAAGAAAAGTTCTGCGTCAGCATTTCCACAGAAAGTACCATCATTATTAAATGTAATTATAGGGTCAATCTGACGGTTGTATTTTTTTTCAAACGCTGTCTTAAATTGAAGCTTAGTTAAACCTAAAAGATTTTGTGATGTGTTTTCTGCGTTCAGGTTCAGATTTAGAAAGAACAACATTACTAGACTTAATAATAATTTTTTCTTCACGACTTACCCCCTTAGGTTTCATAAAGATTAGTCCACAAATTAGTCCAATTAACAATAAAACAATTAAAAGATCTTTCATATTACTCTGCACTCTATTTCAGATTTACTTTCAAAAGCATCTCTAAATAAATTTTTAATCTTAATAGCGTCATCTTGATTTGTGCATTGAAGACCAATACAGCCAAGAGTTCCAGGAACTGAACCATCAAAATGTATTCCAAGCTCTGTCCTGTCAGTTTCAAACTGAGGAACTATGTGAACAAAAAAACCAATTCCAAAAAGTGAGTATGCTTCTCCTGGTTCATTTCTATAACTTATAGCTTTGTACTGACCTTTTGGAGCAAATCCTTTATTACCTTCTCGATTACCTCCAGATTTAAAAGCGATTTCAAAGTGTTTAAAAAATAAAACTCCTGTTGCAAATTTATTGTCTAGTTTATCATACCGAATTAAAATTAAATTTTCATCTTTAGGACTTTCAGCATAGATATCAGAGATAAAATCTTTTTGTTTAGAACTTAAAAATAGATTTAAAATAAAATCAATTAGTTTTTGAATCATCTTTGCTCCTCCCCCAAATATATAAATAGGCTGAAGTCAAAAGTCCAGTCAAAGGAATAGAAAGAAAAGCTAACTTTTCAACTTCTAAATGCTGCAAAAATGAAACAATACACACAATAAAATAAACTAAGAAGATCAAAGTAGATAACATAAATGAAATTCTACCTAAACTCCAAGAGAGACCATCAGAGTCTTTTAAAAGATCATCAATTATTTTCATTTGGCACCCAATCAGGATCGTACTCAGGATTTTCTAAGATAGTTCCATCTTCAAATTCAATCTCTTGTACGTTTGGTGAGACAACCCAGCCGTTAACCTGATCATACCCAATTTCTGTCTCAATAATTGAGTTTCCTATTTTTAATTTTTTCATGAGTGACCCATTCCTGAAATATAACCCATGTGGTTTGAATTAGCACCAGACGAAGATCCACGAATGCGAACATATCCACTAAATAATGGAGCTAAAGCACTTATGAATTGGTACGTAGTGCCTGTACCAATAACACGATCAGTCGTGCTGTCATAATAATCTGCACCATAAACCGCAGTTGTTGCTCCATGATCAATGTCAGTGATTAAGCTTTGCATCCACGATGGGCAATACCCAGAAAAAACATTATAGTTAGCCATAGTATTTCCAACAGATGCAGTTAATACAATTCCAGGATATTGGAAAACTTCACCATTTTGTGAACCATAATAGAAAGCAGTGGCACTATGCATTCTAAAACCAATACATCTCCACATTTTAGTAGGGTGGATAAACACACCTTGTCCATATTTTCTTGGCATGATGTCTGAGTAAACTAATTTACCTGTGGAGTAGACTCTGTAGATATATTTAACACCAATTGCAGAAATATCAGCAGTTCCTGATTCTAAATCACCTGCAGTAGATGTTGCAATTTGTTTGTCATCATAATAAGTCGTTTGAAGACCTAACTTAACTTTACCATTAATCACATGACCTTTAGAAGCAGAAACAGGGTCAGAATGGATTGTGATATTTACATCTGATTGTTTCATATCTAAATAATCAGACTTGTAATGTCTCCATTCTGGTAAGTAACAAACAGCTCCATTGTCAGTTCCATTATGAGATAACGCAACACCTACAAAAATACGATCAACTGGAGTTAACGGGTTTGATCCATCGTCAAACCACCAAGTGTCATCGGATAATCGATTGATATATTTTCCAGCTGTTGCAGGAGAAGGTAAAGTGTCTACTTTAACAGGGGTCACGTTTGTCTCGTAATGTGCACCGTCGCCATCAATAAATAAAAATGTAGGTCTACAGAGAGTCCAAACATCATTGTCTCTAAATTTAATTCTAGACTCACCTGCTTTTATCGCTCTCCAAATTACTCTTAATTTAATCGTAGATCCAGAAACTGCAATGATTTCACCATAAATGTGTTCAACTGCAGCTGATGTATTAACTCCTCTAAAGAAGGCTTTTGCCCCAACTCCAAGATTTGTTATGTTTGTCCCAACAGCATCAAAATTTATGTACACTGATCGATGAGCCTGTTCACCAAAAACAAGAGCTTGTTGTTCTGCAGCCGATGCCCCTGTCCATGAGGCTTCATTAATTGCCATCGTGTGGTTTGATGTATAGCCAGCTGTAACAGGAAATGTAATATCAGCTGTCAAGGTAGTATCTTCATCAGCAATTACTGCGTGAAATGCAACTCCAGTTGCGTCTAAAACAGCGTTTAAATTTGAAGTGCCACCAGCTGTTAAATAATCAGGAAAATCTTCTGCTGTGACCTTACATGAAACAATACGATTTGGTAATGATGTCAATAAAGAAGTATCTAATGTAGTTCCATTTACAACAAGACTTTGAAAATAACCAGTTAACCAATTTAAAGATGGTGAACCAATAGATCCTGCTAAATTTGTAGGAACATTTGAAGCATTTCTTGGAAGCCAATCAAGGCGCATAGCTAAGTTTAAATCATTGAACCAATCTTGAGTGATAATCTGACCGTCTGAGCGTTCAGTGAGTGTGTTTGTCCCCAATTGTGATCTCCTTTTCGCTGTTTTCAAAAAGGAACTTGACTAGCTCTTTTGATTCATGAGGTTTTAACCCTAGAATCGCCAAACAGTCTTGTTTCTTCTTCCAAACAAGCTCATGAATGTCTCTATCAATGAGAACATTCTGAAGCAAGATCTTTGCCGGAGTTTGACTCCTAGATTCTATATTAATTGACCTGCGTCCTTCGCATTCAAAATATGCCATGGAAATATTGTACCATGGCTTTGTGTCTTAAAAAACCTTTTCTTAAATTCCACCAACACCGCAAATTGCAAAACCGCAAACAGCAAGAACACCGTCTGATCCTGCAAAACCATCTGAAAGATTCACTCCAACATTTCTAATATATAAAGTAGAAGTCATTGTCCTGACATTATGAGTGATCTTTAAAACTTTAAACAGTTTGTCTCCTGTAATAATCATTCCTCCATTATAGTCAGTTAAAATTGCCTCACCACAGACAGCAATTCCACACACAGGAAGATCTGATCCTGTGTCAATAAACTCAGGAAAGACCTCAAGATAAACTTTGTCTAATAGACCAATGGCATCTCCTAGATAATCAGTTTCAACTTCATATTCTTCTTTAGGATATTGAAACTCAGTAACTAAACGATCTAAAATTCCTTGAATTACAGTTTCATCAGAGACAAAGTCAACTGTGATTGATTTATACTTAACACCATAGGCCTGTAGAACATCAGTACTTGCAAATGATGTTTGTTCACCATCAGATGTTTGAAAAACATTAAATACTCTAGCCTCTCCTGAATATTTTTTAATTGAACTAATGTTATCAGTAAGACCACGTTGAGAATTTGAGGTTAATTGAACTGCTACCTCATCTGACTCTGCTCTTGAGGTACAATGAAAAACTCTATCTGAATCAATATAAGCAACTGAGTTTGCTGCAATTAAAAGATCTGTCAAAGCTTCTTTTATTGGTCTTCCTGACAAAGCACTAGGAACTGTAATCATAAAATCATTGTCAGGACTAATATTAAGTGCGTCAATATCAATAATTTCAGTGATTTCTGGAGTGTTTAACATTTGATAAATGATGCTTGAAACAGTTCCAGCTGCTAGACTTCCTGATTGAATGTTGATATCATTAAAGATATTTTCAAAACCATAGACATCAAACATGATATTGTCAACATCACCATCTTCTTCAACAGTTGAGCTTTTAATAAGGCCTTCAAAAGCAATATTTTCAACCTCATCTCCATCATCACTTACATATCCGCATTCAAGTTTAAAAATCGAGTTATCTCTTGTAAGAAAACCAGACCAGATAGATCTACTGTTATTAACATCTGAAAATTTACCTCTAGAGTTGTCTAAAGTAACAGTAAATTTAGATGAAAAGAAAAGACCAACATCAAACGCATAAGGATCTAAAGAATAACTAATCTGTTGAATCTTATCTTCTAAAACATCTCTAGAAACATCAATTGGAGTCGTTTCCCACTCAGTTGAGCTAAGTCTTCTATAGATATAAGCATTTACATATTGAACTTGCCAAGACTTTCTAGCTTCTTGAACTGTTGTCATTGTTAGACCTCAACAAGTTCAAAAGAGAAGTCTACACCCGAGAAATAAAGATTTTTATAATAAGTTGGACTATACTCTTTTGAAACAGCTACTAGCCGAATATCCCGATTTCGGTAACCTCTTCTAATATTTGTGAAGATTGATTCATCACCACCAGAAATTAACACATGAAATGGTGTTCTTCTATCCCATAAAGACTCCATCAAAGTCAAATCATCAGCATCAGGATATGTTTTAAAATTTAAACTATAGCCAATGACTTCATCTTTGTCAACAATTTTTGATTTTCCTCTAAGCATCTTTTTAGTAATTTTTGACTTACTAATCATAGGTTTTATTGAAGGATAACCATTTAATGTTCCTAGAACATTTGAAAGAATCAATTCGCCAAGATATTTTTCTTGATCTGCAGTGATTGTTTTTGTAATAGTGATATAAATTTTTTGAGTGTTCACTAATGTGAAGTTGTTATAAATTTTGCTGTTTAATTCTGATTCAGTAGTTTTACTAATAGTAGTAGAGAAGTCAGTAGGAACTCCAAGAACGTCGTACTTAATAGTGTATTGTTTCCAATTAAAATTAAGAAGTTGAATATAATCAATATCACGCATCGTTCCAAAATCAATCTCAATAGTTTCAACAGTAGTATCATCAGATCCTGATGACGCCCATTTAGTTGAAAATCGCCGATCTCTCATTCTGTCTTTTAAAGTACTTCCTGTACTTACAACAACAGAAGCAATTGAGTCGATATCAGCATACGATTGTTCAATAAATTTTATTCCCATTTTTTACCCCGCTGTAATTGCAGATCCTCCGAGACGATTTCTCTTAACGATCTGAGCTTCAATAAAATCAATAGCTCCATCTTTAAATGACAGAATCACCTCAGTAGGACCACTTCCACCAGGACCACCTAATGACAAATCACCTTGCCTAATTCCATCAGCAATTCCTTGAGGAACTACCATCTCACCGGGAGTTAACATAGCCGGTACTGTGTCTGACGATGCTCCTCCAATTACTGAGGTTGCCCCTGACGCAAGACCTAAAGCGACAGTCGCTAATTTTGCAGTTCCTGCCATGACTAAAGCAAAAGTCGCGCCGTACGCAGCAATTGCAAGTGCAGGTCCTACAAAAGGGATCATTGCAACTGCCGCCGCTGACGCAGATGCTGCCATTAAAGCAAATGCTAAAATCGCACCAGTCACTGCAGACACCAGTGAAGCTAACATTGAAACTAATGCTCCAATCCAGCCGCCGACCATGGTACTTGTAAATGCAGTCCACGCTTGTCCTAGAAGAGTTGTTATTCCTGTAAAATATGCTCCAAAGTTCGTAAACAAGAGTTTAAAATTAAGAATTCCTCCTGCAAACACAAGAACCATATTTGCGATAAGCCCAATGAAAGGAGTAATTAACTGTCCTATAGTATCATTAAAAATTGTCATGATAGAGTTTGCAAGAACTCCCATTGCAGCACCGATTGGGTTAAACATTTGTTCTAACATCATTTTATAAAGCTGTTGTGTAAAATTTGCCCAAATTCCATCAATTGTTAATGTCCCATTTAAGATACCGTCTACTACATAATCTTTAAAACCTTGACCAATCTTTGCAAAAGTTGCAATTGCTTCTTGAGAGCCTACAACTTGGGCTAAAACCGCTTTATAAGTAACAGCTTTCTCATCTACAGCTGCAGGTTTTGCTTGCGCAGGTACATTTGTTTCAGGACCTGAAGCAGGTGTTAAATCTTCTGCTTGTTTTTGAAGATCTTTTTTGTTCTTACCAGCTAAAAGACTAAATGCTTTTTTTACTCCATTAATAACATCGTTAATAGCACCCATAAAATTGCCAGTAAAGATTTTAATAATGAGACCAAAGTAAGATTTAAAAAGATCATAAATAAAAGATAATGTTGATTTAAAAACATTTACAACTGAACTCCAATGATTTTTTAATGCGTTAAATGCGACAACTGCAGCAGCAATTCCAATAACAATCCACCCAAGTGGATTTACTGCAGCGAGTGCTGTGTTAACAGCTACTAATAATCCTGTGACTGCGACCCACGCGTAATACGCAGCGACGATCGCAAGAATTGTTGAGACAATTGGACTTTTAACAAATGCAAATAAAGGTTCAATTACATAAGTCCAAAGAATAGTTCCTAATTGAATCGCGACCTGGGCTAAGGTCATCGCAGCAGCGATTAAATTAAAAAAGAAGTTTTTAATACTCTCTTGATTTGCTTGAAACCATTGTCTAATATTATTTAACGCATCTAAGATAGACACAGCAATTACTTTAGCGATTGGAAGCATAGCATTACCAATTTCTAAACTAATTTGTGTGAAGTTATCGCCAATGTTTGATAAAACACCACCCAAAGTCTTAGACTGAGCAATCATTAAGTTATTAAATTTGCCACCAGGACCTGCTAAACCCTCTAAAGCTTTTTTAACATCAGCAAAACCAATCTTTCCTTGTTCAACCATCTTTTTAATTGCAGCCTCAGTTGTGCCAAAGTTTTTAGCAAGTTGTGATATGAGAGGAACTCCAGCATTTGTAAATTGAAGTAAATCTTGACCCATTAAACGACCTGCTAACTTAACTTGACCAAAGATCACACCAAGTCTTGATACTGGTACTCCAACACCAGCAGCAATATTTCCAAGTGTCGTTAATGTTGGAATAATCTCATCTGCAGCAAAGTTAAATGCCAATAGTTGTTTAGATGAAGCGACAAGTTCTGTGAGTTCAAATGGAGTAGTCGCAGCAAAATTCTTAATCTCGTTTAAAAGTTTTGTGGCCGCTCCTGCAGATCCTAACATCGTCTTGAAAGCCACATTATACTGTTCAAAATCACCAGCAGTCTTTAATGCAGATTTACCAATGTCTAGAATTTGTTTTGAAATGAATGCAATCCCAGCAATCTGAGATAACTTCTTAAGAGTATCTCCTAAAGACTGAGACTGCTTTTCTGCATTTTTAGATCTTGTGCCGATCTCGTCTAATTTTGAATTGACCTCATTAAGACCTTTAGTTAACTTATCGACTAGTTCTAGGGTTATTTGTCCTGTTGTTTCCGCCACTTAACTTCGCCTCCCCTAGTTTTTTCAGATCGAACTTAGTTCCTACAGTGTCTGCTACTTTAACAGGACCTGCGATCTGCTCTTGTCTTTCATTATCTTTCTTTTCTCTTTCAGTCTCACGAGCAATTTTCGTTATCTCTCGATCAGCTTCTTTACTTCCAAAACCTGCCTTAGAAGCGATCGCCATTGCTTTTAAGTTCTTAACAAACTCCTCTTTTTGCAGAATAACTAAGTTTCCTATAGCCTTCTGCAAATCAAGTTCATCCATCTCTCTAATATGTTCAATTGTCCAGCCATATCCACGGGCGAGATATGCAAGAACATAATCAACACTGACTGTTATTCCGCCGTCCCGTTCTCTCCTAAAAAATTTTGCATCTTCTTTAATTTATACGCACACCATTGAATGAACTTAATGCTGTTGTCATCATCAAGACCATCTGTAAATGATGCCTTAGTGCCAATTTTTTGTTTATCGTCGTCTTTAATAAACTCCCACATTACTTCTGGAAGTACATTAAAAAGTTTTACTGTCCCTGCGATATCTGCTTGAATATCGACTTCACCTTTCTCAGTTTTACCTGCAGCATCTGTCAACGGACTCATTAATTTTTCCATAACAAGAGCTCGTCTTGTTGGGTTCATTTTCTTAGTGACAAATGTTGTCGGTTTGTCATTAATATCAACGATAATTTCAAATGTATCCTTTACTTCTTGCATTTTATTCTCCATTTCTTAACAGGGAGTGAGGTTTTTATTCTCACTCCCCATAATTACTAGCTTAACGGTTTAGAATTGTTTCCTCACCGACAAAACCAGCTTCTACGTCTTGTAGAATCTTAATAGTCGTTTCAAAAGTAGCCCAGTCTTTGTACAAGAATTTTAATCCTGCACCACCAGATGAAATACACTTAGGAAAACGTGTAACTCTGATCTTGTTACCGATCTTTTCACCAACAATTGTTAATGCAAATTCTCTAGGAGCAGAACCTACACGACCAATTTGATGTTTTAACAAATAGGTATTGATAGGTCTTACTGAGAAAATTGCACAATCACCAGTTGTGAACGCAGTCACAGAAGCTCCTCCAGTAAAACGAACACCTGAAGCAGTATCGTCAGCAGATGCTCCAGTCGACACGTCAACAGAGCCAACTTTCAAAGCATCATTTAAGAATGTTTGTCCATCAACATCAGTGTTGACATAGATGTCTAAAGTATTTGCGTCTGTCGCCTTCAAAACGTAGTCCCCATATTTCAGAACACCAGTTGAAGGAATTACTACAGCCGATGATAAAATACCAGTAGCTGCAACAATCGAAGTACCGATAGCGTTAGAAATAGTTCCTACGTTACCTGCTGCTTCACCGTCAGTATCTTCAGTGATAGACCCAGATTCCCACGGGCTAAAATACTTAAGAACACCAGCATCAAACTGTTTTACAGTCATCTTGATTTCACCAGAAGCTTCTCCTGGAGCTGATGCCCAAGGAAATGCTGAACCGCCTCCACGAAGATCTACTAGCTCTTGACTGAAGTCAGGTTCTGCAGAATCTAAAATTAACATTTGAAACATTTCTAATGTTTCTAAATCTTGAATCGTTGCTTGGTAAATACCAAACGACGTGATTGGATTATTAACTGACATTTTTGTACCTCCTTATTTTTTTGGCGATCATTAAGTCTGCTGGAAATAATGATCTAAAGCTTAATTAATCACACCCCCTGAACTGTTTGGCAATTAATATTTAAAATACATGTTATTGCTTTTGAGCCATTCGGAGAGTGCTGAGCAATCGCGTTCGAAGCGTTAGAACTTCTTGGAGCAATTGAGTCTCTCACACAAAGATTCTTTAAAGTAGCATCTCCAAGAATTGCTACTAGCAAAGCTCTTTGGGCAACTACTAAGCTCGACAAATTATTAGTTGATTCTTGTAATTTAATGATGAGACCAATTGTGTAGGTTTCAACCCAGCCAAAACGACTAACTTGCCTGTCATAATCTGTTGAGATGTTACTAATGATCACAGCAGGAAGTTGCGTATCTGCAAGATCTTTCTCACTAATATCATTTTCAAAGACAGTATAGCTTAACGTCTCAGCGATTGTTTTTATAGCATTAATAATTTCTACCTGTGTTGCCATTATTTTGATCCTTTTAAAATCTTATCAATCTCAGTATCAATTACTTTTTGCTCTACAGTACCAAGACCGAAAAACGGAGTTCTTTTATCATTACCCATTGCTTTTTTCATTTCAGGGCCTGCAAAACCTAGAACAACTCTATTTGGACCATCAGCTCTAGCCGAAAGTCCTAAAAACATTCTTCCAGTAAATGTTAAGTTTCTAAATGATGTTTCTCGTCCTTTTTTCTTTCTATAGGCTCCATATTTATCTGAGTATTTTGCAAGTTTTGATCCATTTAGACCTTCACCTTTATTTTGAACACGGTCTTGGATTGCATGGTTAACTAAAAAACCAATCTTTAATAGAGAAAATCTTGCAGTGTCGGCTTTATCTTTAAAGTCTTTTAGCATTATTCGAATTTTTTTATCATCAAAGGTAATTTTAATACTCATCTTGACAATAAACCTCCAGAACTTGGGCTTACCGCTTTCTCAGCATTTGACAAAGCTCCACTTTCATCTTCGTCAACTGCTAAAAGAGACATGGAGTCATCAAAAAGAGATTTATGAAGACGTAAATACTCATTATACTTAAGTTCATTGGTATCTCCTGGTTCAACAATCAGATCGAAATAAATCTGACTAATTAAATAGTAGATAAATGTCATCTGAATCTCAAACAAGTTGTAAATTAAAGTCGTTGGATCAATATCAGGATATTTAGTCAATAAATTTCTAAAGTAAGCTTTAATTTTTTGTGTGAAGTATTGTTTAGTCACAGTTTCTTTTTTAGTATACAGAGCAGATGGTACTTTTGAACTAATTGACATATCTGACTCTGATCTTGTGATCAAGTCTTGTGTCACGAAAGCAACGGTGTACGAAAGTCCAGTAGCTCCTGTTAAATCTAAACTATTAGTAAAACTAATCAGTGTTTTTGTGTTTGCCGTAATAGTAAATTGCTCTGTATGAGCAACTGCTGAGATAGTCCAATTCAAAGTGATTATCCAATTATAATAGAAGTCATCAATTGCATCAGGTAAATCCACAACAAGTCCTGATGAACTTAAATCTGACAGTGTAAAATTATTTGTTATTGATTCAAACATTAGTTTTTCCTTATAAATAACTCAACAAATTTGTCTAACTTCTCTCCAAAAACTTTCAGCATGTCTTTTATGTCCTTGACATCTTCTTTAAAATCTTTTTTATTTTCATCTATCTTCGCGTCTAATCTAATCTCTGTTGCGTCGATCTTACTATCCAACCGTTTTACCTCTGCCTCAGCATAGGTTTTCTTAGTGTATCTTTTATCAAATGTCTCTTCGTCTTTTTTCATAAACACCCAGTAAATCCCTGAGTTTAAAACTGTAATTACTGCGATCGTTGCTGCAATCTCTTGCAGAGTTATTCTTACCTCGACCATGGTTCTCCCCCCACACTATTACGCTAAACCTAATTCTTGCCAAACATTTGCATCATCTGTGTACCACAAAGTTCCTGTAGTTGTGTCTAAAACTAACATTGCAGGAATTGTCTCTAAAGCTTCTCGCTCGACGGTTGTATAACTAGGTAGAATATTTTTAGGACCTAATTTTACTGGACCATCACTACCTACGAATTCTGCCATTTTAATTCTCCTTTAAACTGATCTGCCCCAGGTAAACCCAGGGCAGATTTCTAAATCTTAGGCACTAATCATTCCAAACACGGTAACAATGATATCAGATCCTGCAGTAAAATCTTCATCTGCAGCAATACTGATTCCTTTACCTGAAGTTGTACCTGCTCCTGTTTTTATTGCAGTTGCAAGAGTGATTCCTGTTGACAACAAACCAAGAACAGCATTTCCAGTTAATTGTGCTTTTGCAGCAGCGAGTAAATTAACAGGAGAACCTGCATTATCTTGTAAATTAACAACAGTTCCTGAAGCATCAGTCCAAGCAGTTCCACCAGAGACGTTAATTAAAACGCCAGAGATGAAAGCTTTTCTACCAGTTCCTACATCAGCATCTGAAAGAACTTCTACAGGAGTTCCTGCAGCAGCCGCCGTTAAAGTAGCAACTCTAACGAAAGGCAGTACAGAAAGTTTGGCTGGAGTAATGTTGTTTGCTAAAACTTTAGCAGTAGTGACTGCGTCAGACGCAATTTTTCCTGCAGTAACAGCTAAGTCATTGATCTTACCAGTGGTGACTGCTAAGTTTTCAATATCAGCAGTTGCAATTGGAGCGGCGACAGCGCCGTTTGTCCAATCGTCTTCATTTCCGTTTACGTCTGTCTTTTGGTACACGATGCCAGTCGTACCGATGTATAGAGAACCTTTTACAGCTCCTCCATTTGCTTCGACTTCAGCGAAAATTGCTGTTTTATCAGCAGATGCACCGAAGAACATGCTAACGCCGGTTGTTACTGACTTTGCAATACCAAGATTTGGTCTTGAAAAGTATTGTAATTCATTCGACATTTGATTTCCTCCTTATTTCACTACGTATTTACTCAAGATATTGAACTCTTTCTCATTATCGATTCTAAAATATCCAGGAAGAAAAGATTTTTGAAGTTCAGAGCACCAAAATCCATGTAAAAAATTCAAAGTCACAGGCTTAAATGACCCATCTTCTTGAACAGCTGTTTCTACTTCAGAAACTTCTTCAGTAGGAACAATCGTTTCTTCAGATGGTTCAATTTGTTCCTGTTCTTCAGGTTTGTTCTTATTTTTGTTAGATGTTCTACCCATTTTTAATTCTCCTTAAATTCAGGAGAGAGGTATTTCACTCTCTCCTGAAACAATCTAATTAGACAGTAGCAAGTCCGTAGATTTCAGTGTGGTCATAACCAACACCTTCAATTACGATACCAACAGAACCTTGCAGAGATTCACGATTTTCACGTGAACTTGCTTGAGGTTCAGTTACAAAACGTAAAGTGTCGTCTTGTAACCAGCCTTTTTTGCAAAGCTCTTTGGTCACAATAGCCATTTTACCGTTTGGAGTATCTTGGTCAACAACGATGTCTAAAATCTTGCCTTCGTATTCATACTGAGCAATTGAATTGCCAGCAACACGATTTTCTTTATTCGTGATGATGTAGGCATTGTTAAAACGATTCAAGATATTTTTGTATCCTTGACGCATAACAATTGTGTTAGGGTTTCCGTATTGGAAAGCTTGATCTAACGCAGCTTTTAAAATATCTTCAGTGAACGCAGCAGAAGAAGCGTTGTAACGAGAAGGAGTTCTTGTTGCTCCTGCAGTGTCTTCTAATTGATCAAACAAACCTGCAGTAATATAAGGAACTGAGGCAGTACCAACGGCTTTAACACCTAAAAGACAAGTTGCAGCAAGTTTTGCAGCAGCACGATTCATTGCTTCTTGACGAAGAATGTTTAAAGGATCTGCAGCAAGACCTTTTCTACGTAATTTAGCTTCACCAAAAGTATAGTCAACAATTTCAAACACTGTTTGAGCGTAGTTGGTATAAACATGGCTATTTTCTGTTAACGCAGAAACATTTTTAAGATCAGTATCATTACCAGCATGACCGATAATTTGAAAAGGAGTCGTATCAGCGTGAGAAGCACCAGTCGTTGAACCTGCGCCACGAGCATACACGTCAATCGTGTTTCCTGAGCGATCAACTGCAGAAACAACTACAATTTCGTCTGCTACTTTAATAACAGAACCAATTACTAGTTTTGCAATCGAAGTTGCAGGAACTGGAAGAGCAGTTGTATCAGTACCATCAGCCCAACCTGTACCTGAACCGTTACCAACAACACCAGTCAAAGCTGTTAAGCCACGACCGTATACTTCAAAAGTCTTTCCTAAAAGAGGAAGACTAGGCGAACCTAAAAGATTCCAAAATTTTCCTTGGTTTGCAGCCAAAGGAACAGCAGATGCCAAAGCTAACACATCTGGATTATTAATTGTTACTGAGTCATCAAATTCAGTAACTTGACCAACGATAAATGTCATGATTATTTCCTCCGTTTATTTTTTCTGTTCTTGTTTAAGCTTACTTAACTGACGAGCTAGAAAACCAAGTCGTCGAGATTCATCAGGAGTTACTCCAGATCCTGGAGTCTGACTCTTTGAAAGTAGCGCGTGATATTCAGTCTCAAGCGCTTTCAAAGCATCTGATCCAGCAGCGGATTTTCCATTTTCGTCTGGATTTACTTTAGTGGTACTTCCAAACAAATAAGGTTTTTCAGATTTTAGTTTTTCAACTGCCTCTTTTACTCCTGACACATGGCCTGACTCATCAACGGTTAGTTTGGCAAGATCAATAAATTTCAACACGTCATCTGAGTCGTTAGGAGAAGATCGGAAG
>ERZ869929.735-NODE-735-length-15620-cov-14.250112_pt1 | contig 15620 bp, 17 predicted proteins | sample MGYA00579312_ERZ869929 | MGnify/ENA primary metagenome ERZ869929 (study PRJEB32216, sample SAMN09231818) | wastewater metagenome | place: USA: Maryland | collected 2016-08-09 | study: EMG produced TPA metagenomics assembly of the PRJNA472060 data set (Reclaimed... | reverse complement strand
GAGTAGGAGACGATGATCTCCTCCTCGAGCACGGTGTCGGGGGTGATGGTGCCGGTGTCGGCGATGAAGCGGTACCGACCGGTGGTGGTGGGCCAGGTGACCTGCACGAGGTAGATGCCGGACCCGGCGGGGTCCTCTTCGACGCCGGAGGCATTGCGGGCCTGGATGACGGTGGTGCCCTGTTTGAGCTGCCACTTGAGGGTGCCGGCCAGTCCGGTGGGCGCGTCGGTGCAGCTGATCTTGGTGGTGGTGCCGGGGTAGACGGTCGTGCTCATGGCCTGGCCTCCTCTCTCTTACAAATCCCCAGGACTACGACTGGCGGACAGGCGCGGTAAGGCACACGCATGGCGCGTCCCGCTCAGCGCCTTCGCACGGCCCGGGGACAAGCATCAGCCCCGTGTCGTTGCACAGCTTGCAGCGGGTCACGACTCACCAACTCCGACGACGGGACCGCCCTGATTCGCTGACAGCGACCCCAACGTCAGATTCCCGATAACTGTCTGCCCCGCCCAGAATGACCACGGGCACCCGGACGGGAACACACCCGCGCCCGCGCCGTCGGCGGCGGACAGCAGCCCGACGAAGTTGCCGCTGCTACCCAGGTTCGCACCGCGGATCTGTAGGGACGTCGTGATCGTGGGGACCAGCAGGCAAGCCCCGTAGATCCGCCCGTAGGCCAGGTTGACGGTCGATCCGAACGGAACGACGGAGACGCGGGCGCCCGCGTTCAGCTTGCCGGTCACGGCGCCGGACGTCCCGAGCAGCAGTCCGGCGGCGTCAACCAGGCCGACGTGCACCGGGTTGTTCGCCGTGTCGGCCGTGACGACCTCGAAGGAGATGACGGTGGCTGCCATGTTGCGATCCGGGCGGAACCGCTGAACGTAGAGGCGTCCCGCGACCACAGACTGCGTCTGCAAGGTCTGACCCGGGGTCGTGAGCGTCGGCGCGGGGACCCTCGGGTAGCCGGTCGTCCAGTTGTCGGGTGACACCCACTTCGTGCCGTCGGCCGTCGAGGCGTCGGCGGTGAGGACTTGCCCGTCCGTTCCGACTGCCTTGCGCGTCACGGTGTTGTCCGCCGTGCCGACGAGCAGATCACCCTTCGCGTCCACCAGGGACTTCGGGACGAGCAAGCCGGACGCGGTGTCCACGTACTTCGTGTTCGCGGCCTTGGTGCTGTTGTCGGCGGCGGCCTGGTCGGGAACCGTGACGGTGCCGGTGAAGGTCGGAGACGCCTTCGGTGCCAACAGCGCCTCAGCGGTCGTGGCGCGTCCACTCTCGACGGTGACCGCAGCATCGGCGTACGCGGTCGTGGCAAGCCGCGTGGAGTTGTTGCCCGCCGTCTGAGTCGGGGCGGTCGGGTTGCCGGTCAGCGCGGGTGAGGCGAGCGCGGCTTTCGGCGCCAGCGCCGCCTTGACCGCCTTCTGCGACGGCACCCGAGCGTCGCTGTCGGCAGCCATCGTGCTGTCCGTATCGACCGCATTCGAGGGGAGCTTCGTCCCCTCTGCGGTGGTCGCCCTGGTGACCTCGGCGCCGATCGCCTCAGTGTTGCTTCCCACCAAACCTTCAACAGTGGCCAGGTCGCTCTGCTCGGCCAAGCCGGTGACCGCGCCCTGTCGGCCATTGACGCTCGTGACGACGTCGGTCGGAGTCAGGAGCTCCTTCCAGTTCGCCAGCGTCGACGCGGGAGAGGCGGCCAGGATGAAGCTCTTGTTGAGGTCGGAGCGGATCGCGACGTCGCCGCGCTCGGCGGTGAGCGCGAGCATCGCGGCCTGCGACGCGACGGTGAACACGTCGGTGATCGCGAGCTGCCCGAGCTGCGCGTCGAGGATCTTGCCGTCGGCGCCCAACGTAGCGACGCCGTTCGCAGCGCCCTTCTCGGCCGACGCAACGATGCCGCCATGCGCCGACGTCGTCAGCGCAGCATGGGCGGCATCCGCTTCAGCGCGGGCCGTCGCCTCCGCCTCAACAAGCGGCGAGGCGACCGGATCGGTCTCCGTCGCAGACGGCTTGGGGAACGCGGGCATCCAGTCACCTCCAGTCCAGCATCGAGTTGCTACCTCAGTGCCCTGCGCGGAAACGAACCGCGTACGCCGCCCCCTGTCCGGGGGAACGCGCAGCCAACCAGGGCGGGTGCTACTCCCCGAGCGTCTCGCCCTCGGGGTCCGAGCCGTCCTCGCCCGAGGGCGCGGACTTCTCGGCGATCGCGGCGACCAGGTCGTCGCGCTTCTTCACCGACTTCGGGATCCCGAGCTCGTCGGCCTGCGCCCGGAGCTCCTTCACCGTCGGCCCGTTGTCCGACTTGCCCTCGCCCGAGGGCGCGGACTTCTCGGCGACCAGCTCCGCGCCCTTGGCCAGGAGCTGCTTGTGGTCCTCCGCGCCCTCGTCGACACGCCACAGGCGGCCGCCGAGGTCGAGCAGCACGCTGCCCATGGTCAGACCTCCCGCGGGATGCGCACCGCGCTGATGACGCCGGCCATCGACGCGCCGAAGTCGACGTCGATCGAGCCGTCCGCCTTCACGAACCGCGCGGACTCCAGCACGATGAGCTTGTCGCCCGTCGTCGCCGGGACCGTGACGGCCAGGTCGCCGAGGCCCTTGCGGACCGCGGGCGGGTTGTCGCCGGCCTTGAACGTCACGACACGGTTCGTGCCGTTGGTGTTGGTCACGCGGACCACGACACGCGAGGAGTCCTTGACCCCCGCGATGTTCGCGCCGTTCGTGGTGTTGATGGCGGTCCCGGCGGGGTTGGTGGTGCCCGCCCCGGAGACCAGATTGGTGACAGTGACAGCGTCACGAGCCATGATCTACCTCACTTTCTGGTGGTTGGTTGGCCTACGCGTCGGTGGCGACGAGGCAGGCCAGGTTGGACGGACGGACGACCTTCGCGCCGTACACGTGCAGGCCCTTGAGGGCGTCCGCAAACCGCTTCTCGGGGCGGTACGCCTCGGTCTCCAGGATCTGCTCGGCCTTGGACCAGGCCGAACGGTGGCCGGCGATGACCTTGTACTCCGTGCTGGAGCTGTTGGGCACCAGCGTGGAGCGGTAGACGTCGAAGCCGGCGGCGCGGCCGATGAGGCCGTTGTCGCCGGCCTTGAAGCCCTCCTTCATCGCCGTGCGGTTCTCGGGCGTGCCGTAGCTGATGACACGGTCGTCGTTCAGCAGGTACCCCTCGAACCACGTCGGCACCACGACCCAGCGCCCCTCCTCCGGGGTGTCGGTGTCGTCGAGCTTCTGCTTCAGCACCGTCAGCTGCTTGTACGCCTTCTTGCTGTCGGAGCTGAAGCCGGTGATGGCCGAGCCCGTCGAGCCGACGAAGTTGCCGGTGTCGATGTCGGTGTACTGCGCGGCGACGAACGAGTCGAGCGCCTTGCGCAGCCCGTACGCGGCACGCATCGCGGCCTCCTCACGCAGGCCGTTCTGGGCCTGACGCTTGTCGATGTCGTCGACGGCGAAGTTGAAGTACTTTGCCTGGTCGATGAGGAGGGTCAGCTGCGCGTCCGTCAGGTCCTCGGGCGAGTCGATGTCGCTGCCCTTGGTGTAGTCCTTGACGGTGACGTCGCCGACCATGTTGATGCGGACGCTGTCGCCCACGCTGGCGATGTCGCCCTCGTAGTCGCTGTTGATGATGGCGGGGTTGGCGTAGACCAGGAGGGTCTGCAGGGCTCGGAGGATGTCCGCGGCCCACACGCTAGCAACGAAGTTGGCGATCGACATGGACCGCCTCCTTTCTTCTGGGGGGATTGGTGTGCGGGTGGGCCACGAACCGCTGGCTACGCTGCCAGCGCCTCGTTCACGACCTTGGGGTCGAGCGCGGCCACCTGCTTGGGGGTCATCTCCGCCAGCTGCGCTCGGGTGAGCTTGGCCGGCGGGTCCTGCGCGCCGCCCGTCGGTGCCCCGGAGGGCGGCGGGGCGGCCGTGCCGACGAGGTCGGCGCGGTTCTTGGCGATCTGCTCGAGCGCCTCCTTGACGGCGGCGGCGTCGGCCAGGTCGACGCGGTCCTGCGCGAGCAGGTAGAGCGCGTACCCGGTGTCCTTGAACTTCAGGTCCTGGGCGGTGCGCTCGGCGTTGCGCTTGTTCTCGGCGTCCTGCTGTGCCTGGGTCAGCGTCTCGTTCTTGGTCTTCTCGGCCTCGTAGAGGTCCTTGTACTTCCCGGCCTCCTCGGCCTCCTTGCGCTCACGTTCGGCGAGCGCGTCCTTGGCACGCTGGGCCTCGGCCTCAGCTGCCTCCTTCTCCCGGCGCATCCGCGCGAACGCGGCGTCGTCGGGCGGGGTCGGAGGTGTCGGAGCGGGCGGCGTCGGCGGCTGCGCGGCCAGGCGGGCGACCTCGGCGGCCACCTGCTCGTCCGTCCAGTCGGGGTGTGCTGCCCGGATCTCTGCTTCCGTCATGGTGCTGCCTTCCTCCCGCGCTGTGCTGTTGCCCAGGTGCGACCTGGGGCCGATGCGGGCTCGGCATGCCCGGCGTCCGGCCGGGTACGGCTAGGCCCCGTTGGTGGGGCGAAGATTGGTTAGGCCGCGGGCAGCGGCGGGGGTGTCGGCTCCCCGGGCGGCGGAGGCGGCGGGGGCGGCGCCTGGGTGCCGGGCATGTCGGCGGCGATCCGGTCCAGCTCGTCCTGCACCTGGCCGCTGTCCCACTCGGGGTGCAGCGTCTTGACCGCCGTCTCGCGGCTCATCACCTCAGCGGACACCGCCGCGGCAACGTCGCTGTTGGTCTCCGACTCATCGCGGGGGATCGGGTCCGACAGCGTGACGGTCGCGGTCCCCTCACCGGGTGCCGGCGCGCTGAAGACGCGGGCCTGCAGCTCCAGCATCAGGCCGAGGATGTGCGGCAGGGCACGGTCCCACTCGCGCTGCTTGCCCTTCGACGCGTTCGTGGTCGGCAGGAACCGCAGGCGGATCGCGGTGCCAGACTCGGCCTTGCCTTCGCCGCCGTCACCGACGAACTCCACGACCAGGCCGACGCGAGACACGATCGTCTTGACGAGCTTCTCGATCTGCGTCCAGATCGCCGCGGCGTCAAACGTCTTCTCGATCGCGAAGACAGGCGGGGTGCCGCCGCCGTCACCGAGGGTGGCGCCGCCATCCTCGGGTGCGACGTACGTGAACACCTGCATCGACGCGTCGAAGTTGCCGACCGCGTCCGTCAGCTTGCCGTCCACGACCCAGCGGTCCTGGCCGGTCATGCGGGTGTTCTCCACGCTGATGGTCACGGCCTCGTCGAGCGCCAGGAGCAGGTCCTCGATGGCCTTGAACTCGCTGACGCCGAGCGTGTCGTCGTCGTCGAGGTCGTTGACGACACGGCCGGCGAGCATCGCCATGCCGTCGAACAGGATCTCCTCGGGGAACGCGGCGGTCGCCGGGATGGCGGTCAGCTCGACGCGGGCGCCGAGGGTGTCCTCGGTGCCGCGGTACAGGACATTGACGATCCGCCCGTCGCAGTGCACCTCGACGTGCCGGAACACGACGGCAGGCGCTTCGGAGTCCAGCTCGCCGTCGTCGTTGCGGCCCATCTCCCGGGCCCGCTCGGACCAGAACGCGGCGGCGAGCGCACGGTCCCCGTAGAACAGCGGCACGACCTGGCGGCGCGACGAGTACGTCAGGAGCGGCACGTCGGCGACGGCCGGGTTGTAGTGCAGCTTCCACCACACCTCGCCCTCCGACACTTTGATGCGCTCGGCGCGGTGACAGCGCGCCTGCATGTTGTTGACCTCGACGAGGTGGTCGACGCGGTCCTGCTCGCCTTCGGTGTCGCTCGGCGCCTTGAACTCGGCGTCCTCAGCGAACAGGAAGTCGGCAAACCCGGTCGCAATGCGCCGGCCGAGCGGGTCGTGCACGTACTTGCGGCCACGGTCCCATCCCGCGTGGTGGGCGAGGAAGTCGGTGTCGCCCTTGCGGATCGCGCGGCCCTTGGCGCACGCTTCGATGGCTTCATGTTCACGGGGCAGCGGCCACGAGGCGGCGGCGTCGAGCTCGGCGATGAGCTGGTCTGCGTAGTCGATGATGCTCACCTCCTTGCGGCTGCGGGGGCAGCGCCGGCGCACAGCGCGTCGGGGCCGTGGTCGTCGCCCTTCTCGATCCGCCCGGCGTCCGGGTCGGCGTACTGCAGTCCTCGCAGCTGGTCAGCGAGGACGGGGCATCCGCGTTCACTGATGGACAGGCGCGGGTGCTTGGCTGGTTCGGCGGCAGTGTTGTGCGCCAGGAGGCGCAGGTAGTCGTACGACAGCGCCTTGAACTTGTTGAACGGGATCGCGAGGTGCCGCATCTTCATCATCGGCAGCTTCGGCCGCAGCTCGCGCATGAACGCGGCGTTGAGGCCGGGCATCGATGCGTCGAACCGCTCCTCGTGCACGGGGTAGCCGAGGTGCTTGATGAGGTCCGCGACTGGTTGGGCGGCGTCCCACACGCTGTCGCCCTGGTAGACGACCTCGTACGGCACGAAGAACCCGCCGGCCTCCAGGGGCCACAGGATGAGGATGTGGGAGTGGACGCCCCAGTCCGCGGCGATGTAGAGCTGCGACCCGACGGGCGGGGTCATCTTGCCGGCGGCGAGCAGGTCGGTGTGCTCGGCGCCGAGCTTGAAGATGGGGTCGAGGTTGGGGAACACCCAGTCGCCGGCTGCGCGGGCGTTCCAGTCGCCGTCGAGCAGCTGCTTGCGAGTCTGCGGGTCGAGGGCGCCGAGCGATTCGGTGTAGGAGTTCTGGTCGATGCTCGGGTTGTCGCTGAGCTTCGCCGGCACGAACACGCGGGCAGCGCAGTCGTCGAGCGTGTCCTCGGGATCGTCGGGGTTGGGGATCCGGTCAACGGACCGACGCTTCGTCCACTTGTGGCCGGGGCCGCCGGGGTTGCCGGCGCCACGCAACCGGAGCGGGACTCGGCTCAGGGGCCCGTACTCGGGGCGCCGCAGTCGGGAGGCGAGGTAGGCGAACTGGGTCTCGGTGAACTGGGTCTGTTCGTCGAACCCGGCGAACTGGAACTCGGCGCCCTGGTACTGCAGCTTGTCGTCCTCGCGCTGCAGGTGTCCGAACGTGAGCGTCGCACCGGACGGGAACGTCCACCGGTGCTCGCCGCCGTGCCAGCGGGCGGGGCTCTTGCTCAGCCACTCCTTGGATCGGGGGATAAGCGCGCCGGGCTGGTTGAGGTCGGGGAACGTGCGGCGGAAGAGAATCGCGGCGTAGCCGGGGACGTCGACGTAGGCGAGGGCGGCCATGAGTAGGGCGTCGCTCTTGCCGCCGCCGGCCGCGCCGCCGTAGAACGCCTCGAAGCAGTCGAGCCACAGGAACCGCTCTTGCGGGGGGTGCGGGTCGTGTGGGACGTAGATGCCGCGGATGTCGCGGTGCCATCTGGCTCGCGGGTCGCCGTCGAGCTCGTCGGTGGGTGGGTCGAGGAGGTCGGCGGCGAGGAGCCAGGGGTCAGCTGTCGCAGCCATGGTTCCTCCTGACCCGACGTGTGTGGCCTGCCCGTGCTGGCTTCAGGCCGAAGTGTTATGCGGCGACGCTGCCCTCGATCACGTCGCCGGCGGTGAGCGCGGCCCGGAACGCCTGCCGCACGTTCTCAGCGCCGAGGTCCAAGCCCAGCTCGAGCGCGAACCGGCGGAAGCGGCCGGCGAGCTCCCCGGCCTGGTCCTCGGCGATGCGGACGCGGCGCTCCTCGATGCCGACATCGATGCACGACCTAGCGACAGCGGCGAGGTGCTTGCGCTCGCGGGCGTAGAGCTCAACCCAGATGGCGGGGCGTTCGATGGTGCCGCCGTCCTCGAGGTGCTGGTACTGCTTCAGGCCGCTCTGCCCGCCGGCGGCGTGGTCGAGCTCGCCGATGAGGGCGCTGAGCCAGGCGACGTGGCCGGCGGTGCGATGCAGCTCCTCCAGCAGCGCGGTGTGCGGATCCACCTGGCGGGGCAGGCCGTACGTGGCGACGAGCTGCTCGGCCTCCTGGTGCTTGGCCGCTGTCGTGCCGGTCTTGGTCGCGCCGCCGTGGAACTTGCACAGCCCGAACCCGACATGGTCGGTCCCGAACCCTGCACGCTTCTCGCAGGGTGTGCCCTTCTGCTTCGACGTGCCGTGGCAGTAGAACCCGGCCGGCTTGGTCTGGTCGCGGGCCATCAGGCGGCCTGCTTCCTGGTCGGCAGCCTGCTCGGGTTGCGAACGCCGCGGCGGACCCGAAGGTCCACGATCGTGCGGCACGGCACGCAAGGGCAGGTCATGGTGCCGTCGTGCTCAGGCGAGTCGACCTGGGCGGGTTCTGATTTTGGGCGCACGTCTGGTTCGCAACGCATGCACTCCTCCGCGTATGGCGGGGCTGCCTCAGGTCGTGCCACGCAGAGTAGCGGCCCCGCGGACGGAACACCACAAGCCGAGGTCATGCTGCCACGTCCCCGGTGAACCTGGCGAGGTCCTGGCGGGCCTTGTGCGCCTTCTCCTTCAACGCGTGCATTCGCGGCCCCGCCACGATCCCCAGCTCGCTGAGGTTCGCCAGCTGCTCGTCGATCCGGTCCAGTGCCTCGATCGCCTGCTGCCGCTTCCCCGTCGCCTCGCCCAGCGCGCGGGCCACCAGCTGCTCCTGCGACTCCGGGACCGCCTCAGGCTCGCCGCCCATCTCGCCCCACATCGCGGCCGGCGGCCTGTCTCCCGGCCCCTCCGGTGGCCGGGTGTAGAGCACGTCGGACTGTGCGGCCAGCAACCGAGGGACATCACGCACATCACCCGGGGTCAAGACCAGCGAGCACAACCCGTCCTCGCCCTGGCCGTCGATGACGCCGAGCACCGTCGACTCGATCCCCTTCTGGAACGCCGCCGGCTGGCACCGCACCACCGCCGGCGCATCGCGCCTCCAAGACCGAGCCTCGAACTCGGTGACGGGGACGAACGCACGCCGGCCGTCGCACAGCGCATCGAACGCGGCCTGGCCGACGATCACGACCGGCCCCCACAGTCATGGCCCAGGCCGGCGGGGCGGCGAGCCATGCGGCTCAGACGGCGGCCGTCTGGGGTGTGGCGGGAGTCCACACTGGGGGGCGTGTGGCTTTTCCCCTTACGTATATGGAGAAATGGTGGGTGTGGGTGTGGGTTCAGGCGCTGCGCGATGTCAAGCTGCGGAAGGGTTTTCGCAATGGTTCGGGCTGTTGGCTTATTGCGGGTGGTTTGCCTGTTGTGGTGCGGGGTTTCGGGTGGTGCAATAAGCAATAGGCGGGATTGTGAGGGTGCTACACCATCCATTTTGTCCATATAAGGGGGGGATTTCGTCATGAGGTCTCCAGGATCGCGATCGGGAGGCGGTAGTAGCTGGCGGTGCTCTGGCCGCTGTCGGTCTCGTGGGTGCGGTAGTTGACGGTGATGCGCTCGAACCCGATGTCGCGGAGTGCGGCGCGCAGCTCGTGGATCTTGATTTGCTCGCTGAACTCGCGGCGGACGTAGAGCGCCAGGTCGTTGGCGCTGACGTAGAGGTCGTCGTCCTTGGTGAAGGGGCGGCCGCCGGCGGCTGCTCCGTCGGCGTCTTTGACGGCGCGGCGTTGGTAGCGCTTGACCCAGTCGCGGACGGTGTCTTCGTAGGTTTCGCCGGGGGTCTCTTCGACTTCGACGGCGTGGACCATGAGGACGCGGATGACCTTGTTCCAGTCTTCGCGGCTGAGGGGGGCGGGCGGGAGGCCGATGGCGACGGCGAACACTTTTGTCATCTCGGTTTGCGACCAGAGGGTTTTGATGGTGCCGACGCGGACTTCGCGGCCGTCGGCGAACTCGAAGGTGAAGGTGGCGAGTTCGGGGTCGCGGCCGCGTTGTTGGACGCGTTCGATGGCGGGCAGTCCGGTTTTGGCGCTGAAGGCGGCGAGCGCGGCGCCGCGGTGTTCGCTCACGTTGCGGGGAGCGCGTCGAGCGCGTCGAGGGTGGCGTCGGCTTCGGCGGCGGCGAGGGCTTCGGCGTGTTGTGCGCCGAGGACGGTGGCGAGCTGGTTGAGGATGGCGGGCTGGTACCAGTCGCCGAGGATGCGGTGTTCGGCGAGTTCGACGTGGAGGCGGCGTTCGAGGTGGTTGTCGCCTTCGATGACGCGGATGGTGGTGAGGGGCTGGTGGTTGCCGCGCTGGAGGGCTTCGAGGCGGTTCTTGAGGCCGCGGGCGCCGACGATGCCGACGTTGATGGGCCCGTCGGGCCCGGCTTGGATGAGGTAGATGGCGCTCATGGGTGCTCCTGGTCGATGTCGTCGAGGTCTTTGATGGCGTACACGAGGGCGGCGACTTCCTGGACGGATCGGCAGACGCGGGCGATTCCGCCGGCGTCGTTGATCCGGCGGATCTCGTGGATCTGGCGGGGGGAGGCGAAGTAGGGCGGCACCTTGAGCTCGACCATGAGGAAGCGTCCGCAGACGCAGATCAGGACGTCGGGGATCCCTCCGCGCTGCATGGTGCCGCCGGCGATCTTGAGGTGCCACACGCCGGGCTCGGCGCGGAGGAAGCGATCAACGGCGCCCCACAGTGAGGATTCGAGGCCGCCGCGCTTGGCCTCGGTGTTATGGAAGAGGCGGTGGCAGCTGTCGCACAGCGTGATCCCGTTGCTGATCTTGAGGCGGAGCTTGGGGTCGTCGGCAAACTTGACGATGTGGTGGGCGTGCAGCTCGCCGCCCTTGACGAAGCACGATTGGCACGTGAAGTCGTCGCGCTCGAACACCCTGCGGCGCCAGTCGGCGTATCCACGATGGGCGCGGATCCGCTGGTTCTCGGTCGACCGTCCGTGTTTCCACAGGTGCGACCGCTTGCCGCGTTGGCGGTTGGAGACGGTGGCCGCGTAGCACTCGCGGCCGCAGTGCTTCGCTGGACTCGATCGGTAGGTGTCGAATGGTGCGAGGCAGACGACGCAGCGCACGGTGATCGTCAGGTGGCTGGTCCTGCATTCGCGGCTGCAGTAGTCCGTCTTGTTGCCGACGGGTTCGCCGCATCCCGGGCAGGGGTGCTTGGCGATGCCGCGACACTCGTCGCTGCAGTAGAGGCGCTTGTTGAACGCGGCGAGCGGTTCGAGTCCGCCCGATGGGCGGCGTCGGCGCTCGAGCTGCGTCCCGCACCCTGCGCAGTGGCGCTCGGGCGTCGGCTTGCGGTTGGCGGCTTCACGTGGCACGTCGGGCCTCCAGTTGCTGGCGTTGGCGGGCGGGGAGGGCGTCGGCGAGCAGCTGCTCGGCTCGTTTCTGGCCGAGTTCGGTTGCGACTGCGGTGACGGCTCGGTGGTAGCTGAGCTGGAGACCGGAGGGCTTGTGACGGTTTGGTGACGCTTTCCGGGCGCGGTAGGCGGCTGTGCGGCATGCGGGGGTACAGAACCGGCGGTTGGGGCGCTCGGGGGGCAGGGCGAGGCTGCAGTGCTCGCACGTCCGCGGGCCGCTCATGCTGCCCTCCGGGCGTCCCGGTCGATGGTCCTGACGACGTCCTGTAGCGGCATGTGCTCGGGGCACGTGGGCTCCAGGACGGTGAGGCGTCCGCTGGTGCGGGTCGCGGCGACGTAGCCGAGGCGGATGATGCTGTCGCGGGGTTCGCCGCCGCCGTGCCAGCCGTGCCAGTAGGCGTCCTTGGACAGGTCGGGGCTGACGTACACCGAGCTCGCTTCGCCGCCCTTGACGCTGTGGATGGTGCCGACGGTGATGCGGGGCTTGGTGTGGAGGGCGGCGCCGCCGGCGGTGCGGAGGATCTGCAGCGGGTAGGCGAGGCTCTTGGCGTGGCTGGCCAGCAGGCCGTCTTCCCACCACTGCACGTCGAGGTTGAACGCGGGGTGGTTGGTGAGGTTGGTGCCGTCGAGGAGGAGTTCGCCGAGCGTCTCCTGGTCGATCTCGACGTTGGCCTGGGATTCGCCGAACTTGTCGGGGGCGCACTTGCGCTGCGCTAATGTCTTGATGCCTCGGGGCAGGACGCCGGTGGACCTGAGCGGCTCGGTCCACAACCGCAGGTCGTCCCAGGTCCATGGCCTGGCCTGGTCGCCCCACACCGCGCGGCTGGGTCGCAGGTAGGCGAGGAGGCGGTCGGCGGCGCGCATCGGGTTCCACGGCGCGAAGCTCGTGCGGTACGGGTTGTGGAACGGGATGCCCTGGTTCTTGAGCTGCTTGGTGAGGGCGCCGAGCATGTAGCCGCAGGACGCGAGGACCATGACGGTCGCGTCGGGATCCTCGGCGAGGTCCTGTAGTGCGGCGGCGATGAGCTGGTCGGGTTCACGGAGGCTGTACGCCGCGTTCGCAGCCTGGCCCGGCTGGTCGGTGGGGTGGTAGGGGGCGGCGCCGATCGCGAGCTGGCTGACCCACTGTTGGGCGATGGCGTGCGCGGCGATGGGGACGCGGTGGGATTGCTCCAGGAGCCGGCGGCCGGTGGCGGGCAGTTCGGTGAGGGTGTCGGCGTCCGAGCCGCGCCAGGTGTAGAGGGCTTGGCGGGGGTCGCCGACGATGACGGTGGTCTGGGTGTGCTGTGCCCATTGGGCGGCGAGGTCGAGCTCCAGGCGGCTGAAGTCCTGCGCTTCGTCGAGGAGGAGGACGTCGGGCATGGCGGGGTGCTGGGGCAGCTCGGCGAGGGCTTTGGCGATGAGGTCGGTGAAGTCGACGCGGTGGGTCTGCGTCTTGAAGTCCTCCCATGCCTGGTCGTGGGCTTGCTGCTCGGGTGTCCATTGGTCGGTGGGGACACGGCGGGCGCGGAGGGCGGCGACCTGGGCGTGGATGGTGTCGGTGTGCGTTTTGCCGTTGTCGTCGTCGTTGGCGACGAGGGGGCCGTCTTCGATGCGTCTGGGCCCGGAGGAGAGTTCGGCGGCGGGGTGCTCGAGGTTCCATTCCTTGATGGCGTCGCCGGTCTCGGCGAGGTCGGGGCGGTCGAGTGCCCTGTAGGCGTGGGCGTGGAGGGTGCTAACGTTTTCGGCGTGGATGTCGGTGCGGCCGCGGATCTCCGAGGCGGCGGTGCGGGTGAGTGATGCGATGGCGACGGCGTCGGGCCCGTACTTCTCCGCAGCATGCGCTGCCTGCTGAGACAGGTACCTGGTCTTCCCTGTCCCGGGTGGACCGTCAATGACCCACAATTTCGTCATGTCACGCCCTGCCGTTTCCGGCCAGCGACGCCTCGGCGTACTTGTCCGGGAGATCCAACGCCCTGGTGCGCTTCTCCACCACCCTGGCCTGGCGCTCGGCCTCGACCGCCTCCGCCGCAGCCTCATCCTCACGGGACTCCCGATCCATACACCCGACACACAAAGTCCGGTGCTGCTCCAGCAAGTGCGCCAACGGCCCATCCGGGAGCTCGCGCTCCACCGTTTTGCCGCAGTCCTCACACGGCTTCGCCATGGTCCTCATGCTGCGTCATCCATCAGGGTCGGCAACGCCATCTCTTCTTCGAGCCGTGTCAGGTTCGCCACCGCCGTGCGCCAATACGACGGCTTCAACTCCACACCGACGAACCGCCGGCCACGCCTCACAGCCCCGTACCCCTCGCTCCCGATGCCAGCGAACGGAGACAGGACCGTCTCGCTCGGGTTGGAGTACAGCCGGATGCATCGGTCGATGAAGTCGAGCTGCAGCGGGCACAGGTGCCGCTCGTCCTTCTCATCTCGTGCCACGCGCACGTTTAGCGTGTTCGTCTCCTTGATGTTCCACCAGACCGGGCACAGATGCTCTCCGCCCAGGTCGCCGCCCTCGCCCTGATCGGTCCAAATCGGGGATGCCCAGTCGATCCAGTCATCGTTCGTGACCTCCCCATCAGCGGGGAAGTTGCGGATCGGCACGGCGTTGTCACCCGGCTTGCGAAACAGCAGCAGGAAGTCAGCGAGGGCAGGGCGCGATGATGCGCTGTCACGGTTCTTGGTCTGGAACGCGAGGGAGTGCGCTCGGGTGCGGATGCTCTGCGCCTGCGGGTCTTTCCAGATCGTTGCCTCGCCGTGAAACTGCCAGCCCTCAGCCATGTACGCACGGATCACGTCGCCCCGGAAGTCTGTAAGTCCGACGTGTCCGTGTGTGCTCTTCGTCGTCGTGAGTTGCTGGACGTGGACGCACGCGACGCGGCCCGGCATGGTGACGCGCAGCTTCTCGCGGATGATGAACCTGTAGTGCTCCACGAACTCGGCGCGCGTTGAGCTGTTGCCCAGGTCGCGCGGGCTCGGGGAGTAGGTGAACAGTGACGCGAACGGCGGGGAGCACACCGACATTCCGACGCTATCCGTGGGGATCTCAGCGAGTCGTTCGCAGGAGTCGCCAAGCATCAGGTGCCAGTTCTCCCCCTTCGCGTCGTCGGTGACGTAGGCATCATCGTTCTGGCTCATGCGGCGACCCTCTCTTGGTTGGTGGCTCGTGCTGCTTGCATTGCGGTCACGAGGTCGGCGGTAATCGCGGATGCCTCGGATTCCTTGCGGGCGATGTTCACCGCGATCTGCGCTTCGATCTCCGACAGGAAGACGTGCACGTCAACGACGCGATGCTGGCCGTAGCGGTAGCACCTGCGGATCGCCTGGTAGTACGCCTCGTAGCTGTCGGACAGTCCGACGAATCCCATGCGGGCGCAGTGCTGCCAGTTGAGTCCGAACGCCGCGAGTGACGGCTTGGTGATGAGCACGCGCGTCTCCCCGTCAGCGAACGCAAGCAACTCGCGTGCCTTCTCCTCCGGGGTCATGGAGCCCTTCACGTTCACCGCGCCAGGGATCAACTCGGTGAGGAGATCGGCCTCGTCGTTGAGTCCGCACCACAGCACCCACGGCTCGTCGGGTTCGCGGGCGACCATCTCCGCCGCGCGTTCACACCGTGCTGTCAGCGTCGCCTTGCGGATCTGCGATCGGCCACCGACGCCGCCGAGCTCAGTGGCGAACAACTGGCCTTCCGACTCGATCTCGACCGGCAGTAGGTGCGGCTCGATGCGCAGTCCTGGAAGTTCGTACCCGTCATCGTCGTGGCCCATGTCGGATGGCCGGCGCACCGCGAGCGCCCACGTCGCCATCCACTGGAACATCGGCCCGCGAGCGTGACCCTTAGGGCGCCAGCCGTCCTGGTCATGGACAAAGTACGCGGCGAGCATGTTCACCCGCGTCATCACGCCCAGGAACTCGGCCTGGTTCGTCAACTCCTCCGGGTCGTTCGGGGCCGGCGTCGCGGTACACGCCAGCCGATAGGGGACGTCGGCGAAGTGCTCGATGAGCATCGTGCGCGTCTTGCCGGCGGACTGCTTGAGGATCGACGCCTCGTCCAGCACGACGGCGGCGAGCGCGGCCGGATCGAAGTGCTCGACCATCTCGTAGTTCGTGACCCACAGGCCGGGTCCGGTGATCTGCTCGCCGGAACGGACGTACGTGGCGGGCACGTCGATGGCGAGCGCCTCTCGGACGGTCTGCGCGCAAACCGCCAATGGCGCGACGATCAACGCCACGGAGCCGTGCGACACGGCGCGGGCCCACTCGATCTGCATCCGAGTCTTGCCGAGCCCGGTGTCGGCCCATATCGCGGCGCGCCCGGTGTACGCGGCCCACGCCACGATCTCCTGCTGCCATTCGTACAGCGACGAGTGGATCTCACTGGCGTCAACCGTCACGCCGAGCGCAGGAGCCTTCGCGCGCTTCGCCGCCAAGAAGTCGTGATAGCTCACGCCGCCTCACCCCTGTTAGCTTTCGCCGCAGCCGCGGCGTCGTACTTGCCACCCGGCAC
>ERZ869929.731-NODE-731-length-15770-cov-3.655297_pt1 | contig 15770 bp, 31 predicted proteins | sample MGYA00579312_ERZ869929 | MGnify/ENA primary metagenome ERZ869929 (study PRJEB32216, sample SAMN09231818) | wastewater metagenome | place: USA: Maryland | collected 2016-08-09 | study: EMG produced TPA metagenomics assembly of the PRJNA472060 data set (Reclaimed... | reverse complement strand
TTCGCCGGTACCACTATCGATTTTCGTGGAGTTAGTTGTGCTGGCGTCTTGCTCGCTGTCATGTTGTCGAGTATCGCATGGCACAGGTTCCAAACCCCTCTGAGCAATGATCGTATTTCAGGTTTGAGGCTGTTAATGTCTGCCAAATCACCAACAGCACGGGCCTGTCGTGCAAGTAATTGTTGATCAAGCCTGTCGATCGAGACGGATTTAAGACTCATTATCACTGCTCCTGTCACTGCGGTGGTACGCTGGTAGCTGCCACGAAACGATCGACCATCGCAGCAATGATGCCAGCATCTTCCGTCCGGCTGGGTCGTTCATGTCGGAGTGATTCAGACGAACCGTAGGCCACCACGTCAACCCTGTCTGGATAAAACGAGATGTCACAGAACGCTGCCGCGACGACCGCACGCGCGCTAGCACGGTGAACCGCAGCGACATCTTTGTGGCTGACATGCTCATTGGCGGGAAACAAAATCGGACACTGTTCACCGGTCGGGCGCGCCGTGACCCTGTCGTACGGCTGCACGATCAAGTACTTCATCGTCAGACGATACAGCGGCTTGGTCAGTGACGTGTTGTGTGCAGCGTTTTCGGTTTCGGACAACTTTTTCTCCTTTGGCCGGTTTCACGACTCCCGACGTGGGGCGAGTAATCCCCGTGAAAATGAAATCCGCGTGGGCATTCAGAACTTCTTCGATCCGTTGCAATGTTTGAATATCGTAATCGGAAACGGCATGCCGCACAGCGATCAGCCGCCAACGACGATCCAGGGCAATCACATCAAAAGCGTTCATCGCCCCGTGCAGGATTGTAAATGCTGGTGGTAACGGTGATCTCCGGACCTGTTGGTCATCGGGGTGGTTTGTCATTTTTCCTCCGTTTCCGCGGCGGTTTCTCTACCCTGATCTTCCGCTGCAGCTTGCTGATCATCTTGATCGCCTTTACGGATGGGCGACGGATGCCTTTCATACCATGAGCAGCAGCCGCAGCACCAGACTCAAACACAGGTACCCCGCTCGGCGGCAAATCAAAGATCGCCTCTTCCGCTTCACCGATTGACACTGCCAGCCGTAAAGCCAGCGACTGGTCTTTCGGATGGGTGTCCAACCAGCCACGACAAAGCGTGACATCATCACGCTTGTCGTGGCACATGAACACACCCGGCGGCTGGGCAAACGTCTCCGCATCGTATTGCTTGAGTTTGTCATATTCGGACTGATCCCAGATCCCACTGGGACAGTCCCGCCGGTACGGACACGACCCGCAGGGTGTTGTCCGTGGTTGCAAATTCGGCACTGGTTACTTGCCCTTTTTGATGACCAGACGAGTCGTATTCACGTTGGTCCCGGAGACCGTGAAGCTGTTTGGCGGAAGTGTCGTGTAGCTCGCCTGCTTGGCGTGACCGGTGTCCCGAATGTCTTCCAACCATTCACGAAACCCGGACGCCTTTTTATCGGAGCGAAACGTAAAACCCGGCGACATCACGGCAACCAGCACACCTTCCGGTGCGAGAAATTTGTACGCATGTTGCACATGCATGATGTCTTGGTTCTTGGCGAACGGCGGATTCATGACGATCCGGTCGAAATAGCCGAGCCCGTCCACGGGGTCAATGTTCAGAAAATCGCCCATCACGAGCCGTTTGAGCACTTGGGAGTCAGAGCCAATCAACTCACGCAGTCGATATTCACAGTCGGGATTGACCTCCACGGCTGTGACCTGTGGATCGTGTTTCGTGTCGTAGCAGAACTCTGCAATCGCACAGATCAACGCCCCGTGGCCAGCGTTCGGTTCCAGCACAGTTTGCTTGCCACGCAGTTCGAGTCGCTCCATGAGCAGACTGGACACGGCCGGTGGTGTCTCGAAGAACTGATAGAACTTTCGCAGGTCGACGTAGGTACCGGATTCGATGGCTTCGTGCAGTGACACTTCGGCATCGGGTTGATCTTCAAACACAATCGCCTGGGCCTTACGGTTCCATTTCCCGCCCAGTGTTTCCAGGATCTTTGCCGTGCGCTGGTACAGACCACGGTCCTTGGTGATCGGCATCGTAAATCCCGCCTCCGTCCATGTGCCAGTCTTGAGAAATTCCGCCACGTCTGCCGGAATGGGAATGGTTGGAATTGCTGCCGATGTTGCTGTTTTCGCCATGCGTTCCTCTTGGATTAAATGCCGCAGAAGGGCACCAGGTCCAATGGTGCCCTTCCATGTTTCGTAAATCACGTCAATTGTCACAGTACTTCTCCGCCATCCCAATCAGGGTGTCGTCAGAGAGTTCGAGCTTGTCCATGGCCCAAAGGGTCAATACACGAATGACCTCGTCAGAACCGTCGTTCAACCATTCGTCGACCTGGCGTTGCATCAATTTTCTGATGGCAAATTCCCGGTTCGCTTCGGACTGCAAGGCAGCTGTGAATTGCTGCACGCTGTAGAACGGGTCCAACGTCAACGACTTACAGTACTCATCGAATGCGATAATCGCGGCTTCTTCAGTTGGACAGGGATTCGCGTAGCACACTTGGCCGACCTCATCCCAGAAGTACCAGCCTCCCTCCAGGACTTGGCCGTCCACTTCAGTATTCTGGACCACGTAAAACACATTTTTGTTGATCGTGGACTTCTGGATCACCAATTCGCATCATCCAGTCACGGGTTCGTATCAGTACTGTCGAGCAAATTCTCGGCAAGGCGAAACAACTCGGCATCGTCACCGAGGTTGGTGTTATTTTCAGCCCAGTGAACCAGACAACTGACAATGTTTTTGTGTCCGTCAGTCGTCAGGTCCTCCACGACACGCTCCATCAGTGCGTTGATGGTTCGGCTGCGTTCCAGTTTCAAGGCCAGTCTGAACGAATACTGATCCTGAAAGAAATTCGTCGGCAGTGTAGGCTCGTCGGTCTGCTCGAACCATTCGTTCCGGTGGAAGAACCACCAGCCTCCGGTACGCAAACAGGCGACACGTGCGTTACCTGTTTGCGGATCAATACTCAGGATTTCGACCAAGTCACCGACTGGGCTGATTCGCATCTGATCATGTTCGTCAGCATCCAACTGTTCGATTTTCAAGATGCCAAGAGCACCTTTGACATACGGACGCGGAAAATCGTCAAGAGCATGAATCACGAGCGCTTGTTGGTGATACTTCGACCCGTTCTTGGCCTGTCGCATAACGTAGCGCACAGCTTCCGGATCGTCTTGGAAGATTGGATCACTCCCGTCAGGGAAGTCGATCCGTTGGATTTCAATCTTACCTTCTACATCGAAAAGGTCCCAGCCTTCGGAGACAGCTTGTCGGCTGTCAAACAAATTGATATCGGGGGTCATTTGTCCTCTGCTGTTTTCGCGGCTTGGCGGCGGGCTTGCTCGCGATCAAACGACGCCTCGGTCGGCAATCGCGAGCGGACACGTTCCATGAACTCCATCAGGAACTTGTCTGCTTCGGGAGGAATCGTGACACCACCGCGCAGCTTGCGAATGTGCGCGATGGCCTTGGTCGCGTTTTCCTTGGACGGACGGATCGATTTTGCAGTTTTCGTCTTCGCCATTGGTGTGGCTCCTTTTGTGTGACGGACAGGTGTGAGCACTCGGTTCCTATTTACCGCGTTCGACGTGCGTACATTTCGAGAAACTTGGGGATGTTTTCAAACCGATTCGACGGCAGGGTCAGTGACCTTTCTTCGCTGGGCGTAAACCGAATTCCTGCACGAGACCTTGGAACATCTCTTCGGTGATTCTGATCGGTGCTGCGGGGTTGGCGTAATAAGCAGCCAAGGTCTCCCTGCGCCGGTCACCGCTCTGGAACTGCGGTCGACCGTACCTGAGCCATTTCACGATCTGCAGGTTGGTCGCTTTAAGCCGCAGGAACAAATCGAAACGGTACGCAGTAGCACATGAAGCACACAGTGTTTGACCATCATCAAGGAACGCAAAACCCTCGCCTTCAAACACGTCGGTCGCTTTCGCGACAAATGCCGACCGGCTGAGGCCGCGCACGGCGGTCGATTCATACCGCCGGTACTGATAACAATTCGGATGCAACGGTACGCCGTCACACCGGACAAGGATCGAGTAACTAAGAGGCTGAAGCACTTGGGTAGGGTCTCCGATTGGAACAAGGGGCAGTATCGGGCTCAATCGTCCCCGAAATCAATCGAGCGAGCCGCGCGACCCATCGCGACTTCCGCAGCCCGGGCGTCACGTTCAGCTGCAGCGATCTCGGCCAGCAGCAACGTTTGCACACGTTTGCTGTAGTAGCTGACTTTCCGCCGGTAAACCTCGACCTTCCGAGCTGCTGTTCCCAGGTCTGTCAGCCACTGTTGAAGGAGCCGTTCGTACCTGGACAACTGTTGAGATGCCTGCCGGCGGTCAAGGGCCTTCTTTCTGGGCGGGGTCCGCTTTTTCTTGGGCATTATTCAACTCCTTTCCAACGACCACGCCCGGGTGTCCCCGGCGGACGAGGAGCAACGGGTGGCAAGGAATTAACTGTCTCGGCCTGGTTCCTATTTACCGGGGCGTCAATCAACCCTTCCTTAAAAAGCATGTGTTCAAGTAACGACTCACCAGGAGCGACAACCGGCAACCGACGCGGAGCATGACGGCCGCGAACACGACGTTTAGATTCAGGGTGATGCGGACAGTAACCGTAAAAGGCGAGGGCCATATTGCAGTTCGCACACAACACACGAAAACCGCTGGGGTACCCGAGTTTTTTCAAACGTACGTAGAGATGGACAGGTAATCCTTTTGCCTTCGCGTCAGCACGTTCAATGTGACCAGGGGTATCGACATGATCGATCTGCAAAAACTCAAGTCGCCGCTCGCCACAACACGCACAAGCCCCGCCGTAAGCCTGAATACAAACCCAACGGGCCGTCTGTTTGTACAACCGTTTTTTCAATAGACACGAGTCGCAAGTGTTGTTCGACGTGTAAACCCCGCAAGTCGGACAGCGACCCTCAGCGCGGTAACGTTCGCGCTTCGTCCGAGCCGATTTCACGCAATAACCCATGCACCGGGTGCACCGAGTTTTGCCATTTGAAGGGCGATTACAGTTTTGACAGGTACTGGCAACATTCGCGTCCGGCGGGTTATCCGACGTGGTAGATTGGGTATCTTCGGGCATTTACGTTAAGTCCGTGAAGTACAATGGTGGGCAAGTTCGTGTAGTTAACATACACGAAAAAAGGATATTGAGGGTAGCCTCAGTCTGTGCTATTAACTTCATCGTTATCCTCGCTCTCGCTCGGCTAGCGCCGAGCGAGCGAGCGTTGGAGGATTGACGAGAATGAGAAAACGCGACCGGTCGAGGTGAAACAGACTGACGCAGGTCGCGAGAGACACGAGACCTCCAAATTTGCGTTTTCTGGCCGTCCGAGTAGTCAGGACGATTCAACACCCGCGAAAACTGGTCAAATCGTCGTTTGGCGCAACGTTGGAGGCTGGACAGCGAGTTTGACTGTCTGCCTTACGGCTACTGTACGACGACAGGTCCACGCGGTTGTCGTCATTTTGGTGTACGGACGATCACAGTTCAGTTATCGTCGTCGGCGTCGACGTAGAAGTTACTTTGCCCTTCCGGGCACTCTTCTCGCATCAGTGCCAGGCATCGTTTGATGGAGGGTTCACCGTCGCCGAAACTTTGGGTTGTGTGTCCGCATTCGGTACAGGTCGCCTCAACACCGGGGCGACCTTCGATCGTGGTACTGTTGATTTCACAGGGAACTTGGTTCCGTGCCATTTGCTTCGGGTTCCTTCGATTGGGGTGGTTCGGCCGGAGGTGGCGGAGCAACAGTCGGCCAGCTGATGAAGACAGCAGTATTGCCTTGTGACCAGTGACCGTCATCAAGCACGTCTTTGAGGCGTTCTGGGTCCCAGTTCTTCATATCAAAACCGAAGGCCGTCATGAACTTTTCTTCGGCTTGTTTGCTGATCGTGCGACGGTCGCCCATGAAGAGAAACGATTCTGTGACGTCCCCATCCTTGGTGACAATCACAGTCACGTATTCGACGGCCGGTTGTGACCCCCAGGGTGGTGATGCTTGGATCGGTGACACTGCTGCTGCCGGCGGCGGGCTACCGATCGCGTAGTCCCACTCTTCCACCAGATACTGGATAGCGTCACGGATCTCCTGGTTGTCGCCAACTTGCCAGCCGAACTCGTCGGGAAGTTTGATCCAGCCGCGGTCGATTTTCACACCTGCGTTCGTAATGATCAGTTCGGCTTCCGCGATGCCGTCTGTTGTCGCTTGCCCGCAAGTCGGACAATGTTTCATGAATTTTTCGCGGAGGTGGTCTGGTCCAGAGGGCATGGTGATCCTTGTGTTGTGGTTGGTTCCTATTTACCGTGGCGACGTCATTTTGTCGCCACGGCGTCGTTGAGCAACTTGTCGAGACGCGATTCGATCTTGCTAGCGAGCCTCGTTAACTCTTTGTCAGATTCGATCATGAGATCGCTGATGATATCACTGAAGAAATCACAGTTGCGTGACGGGTACATCAATTTGTTCAACTGTGTCTGGAGTTCATTGCTACGCTCGTAAAGTGCCTTCTCTTCTTCGTTGGCTTTCTTCCGTCGTTTGATCTGGTCAGCTGTATGATTGATGCTGACCAGCGGGCTCTTGCCGCCAGGGATGACCGAGACATCGATTCGGTAGTTGTCGCTCAGTTGGGAGACGGACAAACGGGTTGCTGTAATGGTATATGGGATACCGATCTCATCCAGTTTTTTGGCAATTGCTGCGAACTTCTTAAGGGCTTTGAATTTCGCAATTGCTGCGGCCATTGTCTCTGCGTGAATTTCATCACCGATCTGTTTAACAGGTAACGTAACCCAACTATTGCTGACAGCCTCCAGTTCCTTACTGATCCGCGCAATAGCCCGTTTACGCAGGACGTTGATCAAATCGTTACGGGTTGGTTTCAACAGTCGCTCCTTGATGTGATGGTTCTCGAACACGATGATGCTCGGCGATGGCTTCCATGAACGTGACAATTGCGTCACCGATCGCTGACGCATCAAACTTTCCGGCCTCTTGCTCCAGTTTGCCTTCGTTGGAGATCACAGACCATGATGCCCCGAACGGTTGCCAGACCTTTTTCGTGTGGCCGGCCTTGACGATCGTACGTAGGAGTTGCGGGTACCATGTGATTGGCATTGATGCTAACGCAGCAGTCAGGTGCTCGAAGTTAATACCGTCCAGGCAGTAACTGGGAGACCAGTCGCTGATCGCTGTTTCGGGTACGGTCACGACACCCAGCTTGGCCGTTGAAACCGTCACGAGTTGAGACGGGTTTTCGCTGCGATCTAGTATCCGACCTTCACATGTTGTCTTGTCATACGTCACGAGCACCAGTGGGTTGACGCAGGGATTTTGGATCAGCGTTTCGTGCCACAGATTGATGTGGGATTGGTCGAGACCGGGACCGGCCGGAGCGCAATCAGCCATGATCAGCGGTTTTGTCAGGTTGACATGCAAGCAATTGCGGCAGCGACCGCAACGAGCGTCGGGATGGGTTGTTGTCAAAGCAGTACCTTTCTATTGTCGGGTATCAGGAGATACCCAACGTGGGAAGCGGGTCGAAACGACAGCCTCCCTGAAAGAGGCCGCAATAACCATAACCGGCACCGTACTGGTGGCTCGGTTGAATCCAACAGCGTTCAACGTGGTCATGAGGCATCACGTAGAAGGCGACGAAATACTTGACGCCGTTGGGTAGCGTCGCGACGTGCGTGGCTTTTGGCGGGGCATCATAAATGTCCAGACTACTGACCCTACGATGCTGTCTGTACTCGTAGGATGCGTCATACATTGGCGGGTTCCTGCGGGAAGTCCCAGACCGCGACAAGGGCGCCGGAGGTTGGTTGATACTCTCGCATTTGCCACAACTCGCAACCGTTATCTTTCCAGTTACCAACAGCGATGGTGTACTGGGCGTTTGTTGGCGATGAACGAACAGCACGAATGACCGAATCCTGATATTGCACCAGTGAATTGGCAGTGATGCCGGGGTAACCGACAGCTTGCGGCACGGTCCCGAAGACGGGACCCCTTGCGTGTGGTGGCGTCCCGCCGGATTTCAACCAGCGAGCAAGATCCTCAAAGGCCTGCGTCAGGTCCGACCAATCGTAGACAGAATTCTGCGGGATTTTGTATGACCCCCTGACCAGGTCGATGATCCGCAGAAGACAAGCTTGTGGGTCCATACTGGTGGGCTCCGTCATAGGGTTCTTAACCGCTGCCCATAGGGCAAGAAATTCGTCAAACCAATGTTCGCTGGCAAATTGAATCGGCTTGAGTTCCAACTTTTTATTACTGCCAAAGTGAAACTCGACACGGTCCACGGCGCTGAGCAGGCCGACGCTCAACCCAAGTAAGGTCTTGCGTTCGATATCGACGTCGTACGGGCGAAACACGAGCACTTTCTCGATTTGCATACAAACGGGGTTCCTTTCAGAAAACAGGGCCGGAGCGGTTGATGTTGACCCCTTTCGGTCGCTCCTCCAGTACGTACAGGTGGTAGATGTTGGTCTCATTAACGACTTGGTCCTTCGGCGGGAAGAACTGGACGGCCCACTTGTCAGGGAACCGATCGACAAAGACGCCCCAGACTTCTTCCCAGGACAGTTGACGGTAATCCGGCGTGTAGATTCGGATGTACTGTGTGCCGCCGAAGCTGGTAGACCGGTAGCCCATATCTTGGACGGATGGTGCGAAGTAGTGTTTATCGAATCCGTAATCTGCGGCGTACCGTGCCATATCCGCTAGGAGTTCTTGTTCCGACGAGTACGCAGGACCAACACGTCGTGGCGCTTCGTCATGCAACTGACTGAAGAAGCTCCAAAAAGAAACTTCGCGAGACGGCTGCTCTCGGCCGCATTGAACTACTTCGACGTGTCCGTAAAGCAGCCGCTGTTCTCCGTCGTCAAATCTGGTCTTTTTGAATTTCGCTGAGGGCATCGCTGGCCTTTGTCAGAAATACCAGTGTGTCTTGTTCTGTAAGGCGAAAGCTTTCACTGTGCATGGCGCTGTTGACGATCACCCGGAGTTCCCGGCCGTCTAGCGAGATGTCGCAAGTGGCTATTCGGCGAAGTGCAGCAGTAGGTTTTGGTGGCCCGTAGATAACATCATCGATCTCGGGTCGATCCTGGAAAGCATCTATAATGACGGACTTGACTGGTACCGGAGCGTTCGATCGCTGCTGGCGGTATCGGATCAGCAGTGCTTCAACAGCCGCAAACAGGGCAACTGGCGAACGGAACTGTTCTGTGGGCTTGTTGACGGGCCACCAGTCCTTCTTTTTCAGTTTGCTCAGCCAGAGATTCGTCAGTATCCGACTGCCATCTTTGATCTGCAGATGGTAGGAGGAACACTCAATCAAACGGCACTGGTGCCGTTGGGCCAGTGTGTGCAATTTCGGGAGGAATAGCGACATGATTGGTCTCGGCAGTGTCAAAATCAACGGGCGTGTGGTCGCCGTGATCTTCCCAGACTTGATCACAAGTCAAACAATTCCGGTGCGTTGCTTGCCGCGGCGGCAAGGCTGGGATAGTACGACGCGGCCAGGCGTGACAAATCGGGCAATAGTCGTCGACCCGCAGCCCATGCGGATCAAGATCAATGACTCGTGTTCTTTGCATGACAGTCTCCCAGACAACCAACGTGGCCACATCGCATGCACTTTCCTACGCCGTCAACAATCTCACGGAATGGTACATGCGTGAGATCCCGCCCGTGCCGCCTGGCTGCCCGGTTTTCCAGCAACCAGATCGACCACCGCAGGTAAGTCAGAATGGCGACGTTTTCATCGCAGGCGATTTGATTCTGCAAATACTCGACGCGGTCCACCATCGCCCGCATGACTTCCTGCAACGTGGTACCAGGATGATGGCCCACGTTACCTGGAAATCCGGGACCCTCCCGTTTCACGAATATCAGATGTTGCGAGAGGGTCCCATCGAGCGAGTCCAACTTGTAAACATGACCGGAATCGATGACTTTCATTTGGCACCTTTTGTTGCCAGTCTCCGAAACAATTCGACTTTACCGGCTGGCGGAGCGGTAGAGGTCGCTGGCCGCTGCCGCCACTTTTGCCACAGCCGCTGAATGTTTAACTCAACTGTCGGTTCGGCGTCCTTCAGTTCCGCGATGATTGCGACCAGGTTGAACGTCCCAGCCGCCCAGCTTCGCCAGTGCTCAACGTGCGCGTCTGGCGGCGGGACGTGTTCCGTGACGTGAACGCGTAAATGTTCGACAACCTCGGACAGGTCCGTTTTTGGATCACAGGCGATCTTCCTGATCCAGGCGTACCACGCCTCCCGTATTGTTCTCATGTGCAGCTTTCTGTTGCTTTCTCCTTGAAATGTACGATCTCTCCAAATTGACCATGGGCATCAGGCTTGATGTCCGCTGGTGACTTGTACAACCCGCAGGCCAGTTCCACGGCTTTTGCCAAGGTCCGACCACGAGCAGGCGGGACACGGACTTCACGCCAAGCACGTTCGACGCCGTAGACAGTGACTAACCAACAGGCAGGCTCGGCATCACGCATTTCGCGGCGGTGGCTACACCAGCCTGCGGGCTTTGCCGGTCGGCGGTAGGCGTGGCCGGAAAATTCACCGTAAGTGAAATCACCGATCGTGGAGGAAAGGTCAAAGACTACTTTGGTGGTGTCTGACATACCCAACCCTTCTCGATGAGCTTCTCTCGACAGTAGTCGAGGATATCTTCGCCCGGTGTGAGATCGGACTGGGCTGAGTACAGGATGTCAAACAGTGCACTTCTGACACTACCAGGATCTTTGTGAAATTCTTTTCCCAGTGCGGTGTACAGGTTGTCTGGCTCCTCGCGATGCAATTGATTGGCATATGGAATCGCAAAGAGCATTCGTGACCGATCGTAGTACAGCTTCATTTGTTCGGTGCGAAACGGCTGCGTGATCGAATCACGAATTTTTAGAAATGCGGCCGACAGGATCGCATCCATGATGGCATGATCATGGGCTGGCAAGTGGTAAGCGGAGGCGAACTCCCCACCTGCTTCGACTAGAATTGCACGAAGCTGGTCGCAGGTCTTCGGTATGCGTTCGTAGCACCTGGCACGCAGATTGGCGGGGATCTGTCGTTGTTCCGGGGTCATGTTGTGGTCATCGGTCATCAGTGATGGCCTTATCGAGGCATTCGCGGCAGCAGTAGAGCACACCGAATGCTTTATCAAACAATACGATGTCGCCTGCGTGGATTTTGGTCCCGCAGGTAGCAAGATGGCAAACGGATGTCCCCTGTGCCTCGTACGGTATGACCAACTCCGGAAGATCCGCCGGGTCTCGTTCTTCCGCAACGTGAGGGTGGGCCGGTGAGCCACAGACGGTGTTTCCGGCACTGTCTGCCCAGGCGTAATCGTCCATTCCGCGACTGATGGTCTGCTTACAGTTTTCACAAGTTTCTGTGATCAAGGTCACTCTCCCAAAAAGAGACGCTCGCGTAGCTTCGTTAAACGGGTTTCCAGTAGTTCAACACGGGTTGTCAGCATTGCGATGCTTCGCATCAACTGCCGAACTACCGGTTCAGAGATCGGCGATGGTTCGTCTGGCAAGTTGTCTTGGATCGGTAACAGGATCTGACTTTTATCAATGCCTTGACCGTGAACGGTACAGTACCATTGCTGGATACTCTGCACGTGGTTGTCAACGATTGGTTGAATCCCTATTCGACCGGTACACGTGACGATACCAGGTGCAGGCGGTTCCCAGGCCCAGACGACGGCCGCTTTGCAGTTTTGCTTGACGCACCAAACGTGATGCCCGCGGCGAAGCCTATCCAACCACGGTTCAGCTGGTGCGGCCAGTACATTAGTCGGCATCTGCGTCATCGTCCGGGACCTCTTCAAAGTCGTTCACATAACACAGGTTGGCTCATTTTCTCCGCAGTCCCAGACGGAAATGAGAATGAGTCCGGAGAAATCCCCTACGTCATCCTCATCCTTATCAACGCCAATTTTTCTCTTGAACTTTTTGACGGCGGACGCTTGTGATTTGGCGAAGAACGCCATTGTCGTGTCATCGTCATCACCACATTTTCTGCCATGAACGATAAACCATCTCATTCTTCGTCCTCATCTTCGTCTTCCTCCTCAAAGTCGTTCAGGTATTCGATGCCGACCCTGACAATCAGTTCGGGTGGTTCACCATCAGGCCGACGTACGTGAAACACGTGAACGACAACTGCTGGGTCACCGTCACCAGGCGGACCGTACTCCCAGTCAGGCGTGATCTTGACACTGTCATCGAGTCCGTCGATTTGTTGACGGAGCCAGCCAACGGTTAGCTGGTCTGATTTGGTGCTGCCGGTAGACATATTCGACCCTCCAGTTCAAATGCGGTGATTAAATCTCGCTCGCTGATACCGTCAACGTCGTCTACCTCGTCGAACGCTGCACAGAGATCGTTGAAAAGGCGGCTATTCGTATCGATTTCGCAACCAAGCAAGGTTTCTGCGGCCGTGGCAATATCCCACAGTCGCAGCTTTTGTTTGACGACATCGTGCAATGCCACACTTTGTTCTGGCGTCATTTGCTGAGCCTTTCATAACCAAACTATCGGTGACTATCCGAAGCAGGCACCCACGGTTTTACCAGTTCGGTTTTGTAAGCATTGGCTGTTTCAAACCGCGAATCATCAGGTCGTCAAAGGAATCAAATGATGCGATTCCGCCAGGGATGTGAATAAAGAATTTATCGACACCGAACGTTAATGGTCCGTTTCTCACTTGATATTGAGATCGGCTTGTTTCACGTCGAATTTTCACTTTTTGACCGGTCGGTAGAGTTACGATGGCGTTGTTGCTGTTGTGGCTGTAGTCAGCAACACATTCGCCCCACTCAATACCTACCGCGAAGAACTGTGGTTTGTTCATATGTCCTACTCCATAATCCCTTTCGCGACTGGATGAAACGGTACTGGTTCTGCCGTCTCGGTCATCTGGGCGTATTTCACGGTCAGGCGTTTGCCAATGTACTGCTGATGGTTCTGCCAGTAGGCTTGTTTGGTCGGCATGTCGCCTGGTGCCGTGACATCGAACTTGTGACCAGCGGCGGTCACGCATTCAAAGATCGCAGCTCCTTCAAACTTACCCCGGCCTTGTTTGCAGCCGACGATCACGAACTCAGCATCCACGAAAGTCTTCACTTTGAGCAGCCCGGCCGAGCGGCTACCGGGCTCATACCCGAGAGTACCATGCCGAAGCATGGCCCCTTCGTAACCGTTTTCAATACAGGCTGATTGGAATTCCATCATGGCATCGAATGTTAGCACAGACTGCGTACGGGCGAGATGTAGGTGCGTCCCGTAACCGTTTCTCAACGAGTTCACCAGCAGTGCGATCCGATCACTGAATGGCAGGTCCGCCACGATGTCGTACATCATGAAACACAGGTTTTCCGTACCGGGCTGGGCCTTCTTGATGTAGCCGCCGATCGTCGTGACTTCAACACCGTGGGTGTAGAGTTCACCGTCGTAGGTCGTATTCGCCGGCATGATCTGTTTCAGCTGTTCGATAACGTGGCCGCAGGTCACGACTTCCACGCCTTTCCGGGTGTAGAGTTTGATCTCGTTCTCGCCGCGAATCGCCAAGCAACGGTGTCCGTCGAACTTTGGTTGGACGTGGAGATGGGCCTGGTCGCCCCAACAGATACGTTCGGCGTAACCAGTCAGCACACCCTTGCTGTCGGTCAGACTCTGGGCCAGCATCGGAGCCACCAGTTTCTTGTTTTCTGACTCCGCTACGGTCAGTCCGTAGTGATTCCGGTCGCGCTGCCTGGTCCATTTAGATTCGGCCTCCTTAATGGCCTGCTGCAAAGCCGTCGTGGCGTTCTTCTTGCCAGGATTCTTTCCTTCACGGACAACGTCCCGTCCTTCTTGCATGGCACCGTCGACTTGTCCGTGCGTGGTAATGATCGTGGCTGTGCCGTCGTCATTCGGTTCCACACGGATCTGCCAGGTTTGTACGGCGCCGGTGGACGTCCGCTTGAAGAGTGGCTCAAACATTGAAAATCCTTTTGGTTGATCTGACGTACTGGTACCTGCTGAGAGCCAGGTCGATATCCGACCGGCCCGGCGTTCTCGATCACAGGTCTCACAAAGCCCGCGAGCAGTCAGCTCGCGGGCACCCTCACAACGTGGACAGATGGGAAGATTATCAAAACTGGTCAGTGACATGGCAGTAGTTACCGAGTTGGCGGTCACATTCGTGGATGATGGCCATGTATTGCCACCAACGGATACGGTGAGTCTCCGACAATAGAACCGGGCAGGGTGTATGGGTCATCCGGCCCAGAAACCCGGTCGCCCTGGCAACAGTGTACGACTTGAGGGTTTGCCAGTCGGTGGGTGCGAACCTATCGCCATCGTCCGTCATGAACGATTTGAGTTCATCGAACGTGTTGCTTAGCGGTTTTCGCCAGACGAAATATGAATCATGGATGACCCAGGCCCGACACTCAGCACGGCGACGCAGACTCTGTATTTCGCAATTGCCCAAGGTTTGCCCGTGCTTAGCGGCGCGATCTTGTTCGGCTTGGACTGCTTTGTCGCCGTAGATCCTCAGCATGTCATCGATACGGCTAGTGGAAACAACCATTGATCACACGCGGGTTAACGGAATGGGTTGTAGTTGGCCATACTCGTTGCGTATGGCTCGCGGATGCTCGTCGATCAGAGCCTGGGCCAGGGTGTGGTAGTAGCGGTGATCGACGTACATGTCGATGATTCCCGGTGCAACAGCCCGACACCAACCGTCCGGTGACAACCAGACGCGAACAATACCTTTCTGGAACAGGCACTTCCCGATCTCGCGGCGGTCGTCAATCTGGCAGGTGAAACCGTGTAACTCAGCGATCCTGTTTTCTTCGCCGACTTCCGTGAGTAGTTTGGTTTGTTCTTTTTGCGGCCAGTGTTTGATGCGGGCGTTGAGCTGCTCTCTCCACTTCACTGTTTGTTCCTTATTCAGCGTCGATCGGATTTTCTGTCGTACCCGGCAGCGGAGAGTTCCGCGGCTTTGTTGCATGCTTCTGCCGGATGGCGTCCATGCGTTGATAGATTCGGTTAAGTTCACGTTCGCCCAGTAAGAACATGTCGACGTGCAGTACCCCACAAAGCGCGGCCAAGGTGGTCATGACGCCGCCGACTTCTTGCGGGACTCCACCGATCGGACGACTGTAGACATAATCCGTCAGTTCAAGTACGCCAGCTTGACTCATACCGCAAGCCTGGGTCAGTTCAAGCACTTCTTCCAGGAACCGATGAACACGTTCCTCGCGGCCCGCTTCATTGTTCGGGCCGAAGCAGCTGTCGACCCATTCGCAAACGCGATACTGGAAGCCTCCTGGCAACGGCCGCAGATTACACACGACCGCCAGGGCTTCATTGATCGCTTCTTTTTCGTTTCGCCAATCACGGTCATCCGTACCGTCATTGCGGTCGACAGCGTCAGTCAAGTTAGCAAGGCAATCGCGGAGATTGTCGATCATCAACTCCGCAGGTTTGGCGGTATTTACCAGGAAGTCCTCGACGATCTTGACATCGGGTGTGTCACCGGTGCGGTCGCGGATGCGGGCGAGGGCGGCTGTGGCGTCGCTCCAGGTCTTGGAGCTGTTCGATGGTGGCTGGGGCACTGGTTGGTTCCTCTTCGTGATCGGTATCGGTGACTTGTTGATTGAGAGCGTCTGCCCCCTGTGCGGTAATGTCGCCGGACGCGTCGATAAAACCAGATC
>ERZ869929.729-NODE-729-length-15780-cov-58.586455_pt1 | contig 15780 bp, 20 predicted proteins | sample MGYA00579312_ERZ869929 | MGnify/ENA primary metagenome ERZ869929 (study PRJEB32216, sample SAMN09231818) | wastewater metagenome | place: USA: Maryland | collected 2016-08-09 | study: EMG produced TPA metagenomics assembly of the PRJNA472060 data set (Reclaimed... | reverse complement strand
CCGCCAGTGATGTAGTCAGAACTCGCCCAAACCACCGCGTCGTAACCCGATGGAATTGCCGGCAAAGTCGCCACCAAGCGCGGGGCGCTCAATCCCGTGGCGCCCTTATTGGCCTTCACGCTTACCGTGTGCCGATTGCCGTAACTCTTGATCCGCACGCCGGGACCGCCTGAGATTTGCTGGATGGCGGTCTTGGACAGCTTGGCGAATTCGCCCTGCTTTACCCGCGTGCCTGCGGTCAGTTTCGGAGGTGCGCCGGTTATCTGCTTCATGCGATGCTCGCAAACTTGTCGGAGAATGGGCGGTAGCCCTGAACAACGACACGCTTGCGCCCGAAGTTGGTCACAAGGTCGGACGGTGGCTCACCCGTCGCTGGGTCAATGTAGTAGGCCGTAGGCGTCCAGCCGCGCCGCTTCAGTTGGAATTCAAACGTGAACTTGTAGAGCGGGGGGGATTCGTTGAGATCGTGCGGCGTGAAAGAACAGCGCGTGCACATCCAGCATCCTGCGGGGTAGCCGTTCCATGTGTCGGAATTGACGTAGCCGTTCCATTGGTTTTGGACAGTAAGCGGGACGGAGGTAGGTTCAATGCCGGTTGTAGACAGCGTACTCTGCGGATCCATGAATGGAACCGTTTTTCCCTGCACGTATGTCGTGCCGCCGCTGTCGGTGTATGACACCGTGATTGGATGGCCCTCGGCGTCTGAATCGGTTTCTTCTTCGGATACAGACCCGTCGCCGTGGAATACGTAGAAGCCGTCCTCTTGCCCCACCGTCACGTAGTCCACAGAGATCACAGCACACGCGGTGCTGTCTTTGTCTTGGAGCATGCGAAGGCGGTGAGACTTGGCGATTACGCCCGCATTTCCGGGGTAAGCGTCACCGTATTGCGGGACGCCGGTAGCGTTCAATGCCTGCGCGACACGGTTAATAGGTGTTCCAGAATCAAGGCCAGTCACCAAGAAATGGCGGGTAATGTTTGTGATGGCGCCCTGATCGCGTACCGCGTCTATCGGTTCGTCCATCCAGTCGGCAAAAACCACAACAGCCATTACGCGTACACCCCCTGATTGCGAGAGTTGCGCGCAACCTCGGACAAAAGCCGGTTGTTTTCGCTCATGCCGTCATCACCACCGAAAGAACTTGCGGTGAAGTCGCGCAGGTAACCAGAGCGCCGCCCGCCGTTTGCAGCCGCCGCCGCAGGGTCGTCAAACACGCGGTAGTTTGCGGGGATAGAACCGCCGACAAACCCGCCGCGCGGTAGGTTGTAATCCCAAAAGGCAGACGATCCGCCGGACATGCCCGGCATATCGCCGCCCATACCACCACCACCAAAGGAGTCAGTAAACGTGGTCGCACCGCCAGCGCCGCCGCTGTCGCCGGTAATGCCGCGTGTGGCTGCGCCGATTGCGCGCTCGTAATCTTCGTAGGCTTTTTGGATGGCGCGCTGACTTACTTCCTCGTTGATCACGCGCGCATCGTACAAAGTAGCTATTTCGTCAAGCTGCTTTTGTAGCTTTTCGCCGGGGGTTTCGACATCCGCAATGAGCGCCTCGGCGGCCTTGGAAAGCTCAGCAAACTTTTCTTGAGCGTCCAAGACTTCGCGCAAACTTGGCTGGTAATCTGCCCCAACAACGCCAGCATCAACACCGCCACCAGCGCCAACTAGCCCGCCCGCTTCTGCCCTCGCACGCGCAGCCGCAACGCGCTTTGCGGATTCGGACATTTCAAAGAATGACTTGCCAGAATCCGCAGCCGCTTGCGCTTCTGCCTGCGATGTGGCAGCAGAAGAAACGCGCGCGCCGAGCGCCTTGCGCTCAAGGTCAGAAATGTTGAACCCGCTAAGGTTGTCGTACTTCGCTTTCTGCCCGTTGTCGAGAACGTCCATAAGGTTGGACGCACCGCCCATCAAAAGTTTGGGATTCGTAAGCCACGGCATGACGGTAAGTTTTATCGCCTGCTTTAGCTTGTCGATAACCCCACCACCAAAGGCATCCGCAAACCCGCCCATGCCAGCCTTTGCAACCGACGCAGTGCCATCCAGCCCACCCGTGGTGATTCGTCCAATTGCGTCCGCTGTCGCGCCAACCATCTTGGCGACGCCGGGTCCGAGGGCGATTACTATGTTTTCGCCAAGCCCCTTGATGGAGGTTGACAGATCGTCGAACTTGTCTTTTGCCTCTCCAGCCACGCGCGCCGCTTCGTTAATGTCACCGTGGAACTTATTGAAATCGTTGGCGAACTTTGTGATCTCTGTTGGATCATCAAAGAACGCCATAAGCTCGCGCGCACCTTTGCCAAAAAGCTTCTGTGCAACAGACGCCTTCTCATAAACGCTGTCCAGTTGGCCGATTGCGCTTACTGTTGAGATAAATGCTTCTGCCGGGGAGAGCGTTTGCAGGTAGTCAATGTTCAGCCCTAGCGCGCTGAACGTGTCCTGCATGTCGCCGCCCTTCGTGGCAGCGTCGCCGATGGACTTTGTGAGGCGGTCCATTCCTATTGTTGCCGCGTCACCACTGGAACCGATCCGCGTGGCGATGTAGTCAAGTTGGGAAAGGTTAGACGCGGTTTCACCAAGTCCCTTGGCCTTGTCGCCAATCTCGTCTAGGCGGTCAATAGCGCCCTTTAATCCAGCCGCTGCGCCACCAAGAGAGAGCGCGCTGCCAAGGCCCGACGCAGCAAGGGCAGCGCCGCCAATTGAGTTGGTGAGATTGAGAAACCCACTACCCGCATTGCTGGCAATCCTGTTGGCGTTGCTCTGGAATCGCGCCAGCTTGCGCTCTGCGTCATTCAGGCCCGGCCCTACGCCCTTGGCGTTGGCCACAACCTTGATGTTGATATCGCCTACACTAGCCATTGATACCGCCCGTCATTGCGATAAACGCCGCCTGTACGCTTTTCCAGTCGTCGCGCTGCTTGTACTTCTCGTCGAGGTTCGGCATAAGTTCATTCGGGCTAATTCCCCTGGAACCCTTTTTAAGGTGCATGCTCATTAGTGCTGCGAATCCTTTTGCCATCCGAACGTCTTGCCGCCAATCTGACAAGCCTTCTACGCGGTCGTAGGCTTGCCAATCGGTGTATTCATCAACTGCCATCTCGTCCAAAAGTCGAGAAACGGTCATGCCAAGGTGCGAAGCTAGTCTGTGTCTGAAGCGTCTCCCGTGGTCGGCTGCGAGTTTTTTGCGTTGTCCTCTGCGGCTTTTTCAGACCATCCGAGCAACGGCGCCACGGCGTCATACAAAGCAATCAGCGCCACGGACGGCTGATCGCACAAGCCCGCCTCGTCGCTATCAGAGAAAAGCTTTTTGCCGTCCTCGTCACAGCAAACAAGGATTGCCACGCGTGCGCGGAAACCGGTTACGCCATTGCCCGCCTCGCGCTGCTTCGCCTGTCGCGTTTCAAATTTCTCAAGCTCGCGCAGCGTCGGCGCGCAGTAGTGCACTGTGCCGCCCCACTCCGGGATATCCACGCTGTGAATAAGCGGCTTGCGCGGCTTTAAGATGTCGTCCTTACTCAGTCCCACGGCGTCTCTCCTTAGTTCTGCTGGTGCGTCCACGCGCCCGTGCACTTGCACGTCACGTCAACAGTCATCAATTCAGTTCCGTCAACTTCGATAGTGGAAGGCTGCCATCCAGTACGGATCGCAGGGCCAACGGATTCGTTGGTTGAGCCAGCGCCGCCATAAGCAATCGTTAACGTCTCTTCTGCCCCACCAATAGGGATCGCAACAGTTGGATCAAACTGGTATGTAAGCGTGAATTCGCCGTTTTCAATCAGGCTCCCAGAAATGTGCGTGTGTGCGCCGGTCGTCCCGAGGTGCGACGTTCTGATCGTCTGGATAGTCGGATTGTGCGGAGCAATGCGCATCAATTTGAGCGCGTTCAACGTGGTCGTGGTGGTCCATGCCGCCGTGGTGCCATGTCCATTAAGTACAGCCATGTTTTCTCCTAACTCGTGGCCTGCGCCATCGAAATTTTGTAGGTCTGAAGGATTCCGAAAATCGGCTTTTCGCCGCCGTCCGTTGGCGGTTCTGTCGCCGGTGCTTCTTCTGCGAGGATGGTCGTGACGTTCGCGGTGTCGCCGCTTACCGTGATGTCACCGCGCACGGAATTGAGTGCAAAGCGCAACTGCTCCGCTACCGCCTGTGCGGATTCGTAGGACGCTGCCCAGATGCCAATCTTGGCCTCGCCCGTGTACCAGCCGGATGGTCCGGCAAGGCTATTGGTATGTTTGCCGGACACCATGCACGCGACCATCGGGTATGCGCCTGCCTGCGGCGCCATGTCAGGAAACCAGCGCGTGCCGATTAGCGCAGACGTGCCGCTGTGCGCGAGGGCGCGGGCGCGGATGGCTTCTTCTGGGCGAAGGCTCATACGTCCGTCTCCCAGAATTTGCGGCCCTTGGACAGCGCCCGCTTGAACTCAATATCAACGCGCTTCAGAACCTGATCGCGGAAGCGCTGGATCACAGTGGCGCTCATGGCAGAAGCGGTCTTTTGCAGGAACGGCTGCGCCTTTGCACCAGGGTGATTCCATCCGGGCACTGCGGCCGCTGTGCGTTTTACGCCCTTGCGCCCATAACCCGGCGCGGGAACGAAATGCCCCTTTGCGCCCTTCTCAACAAGATGCGCGTATTTGCTTGGCTTATTAACGTGTGGCTTGGCGTACTTCGGTCCCATGAATGGCGCGGGAGTGCCAGCCACGATTTCTTTGTAGGTGGTTTTCGGCCCGGTCATGCCGACCGCTACGGCGTTCTTTGTGTAGCTCTTAATACGGTTAATGATCGACCGCTTCAGCGTCCCGTAAAGCGTCGGGACAGCAGCGGACACGGCCCGCGGGACGGGCTTTAGCGCGAAGGTCAACGCGTTCTTGAGAATGCGCGTGGCCACGCTCTTGCGCACGCCCGCAAGCGCGTTGCGCACTTCGTCAATGCCCTGCGCCTCAAATGAAATGCCCATGCCCTTAGCCATCGCGTTTCACCCGGAGCAGGATTTCGCCCGCCACCTCGTCCACGCGCTGCACGCCGACAATTTCAAACTTCTGCACGCGCTGCACGGTTGCGCCGCTGGAATGTGACGCCGCCGTAGTGCCTAAAGATCCGCGTTCCACGGCGAGTGTTGTCGTGGTCTGCCCACCCGTGACGCGCAGAACCTCGGTGCCGATCTGGATGTAGTCAAGGTTCGCGCCCTCAAACTTGAGCGCCGCGCCGATGGTCAATGACGTAACAGACGAATTGATCCCCGCGCTGAGCGTCGTGCTATCGCGCAAATGCAGCAAGCGCTTTGAGGCGTTCATGCCGCTGCGATACCGCATGCGCACCAATTCCGAGGTCATCGTCGTTACGTGGTCCGCCTGCTCGCCCTCGCTGGGTATATCGTCGGCTTCACGGGAACCCCATACCGTGGTATCGGTTGCCCATGAATACGTCTGCTCGCCAGCGTCGGATGTTGACGCGACGGAGCGGCTTTGAATGGCGAAACGATGGCGCAGCTTGCCGGGGTCTTTCATATGCCCCACCAACACGCGTCATGCGCGAACAGCGTTTCCGCTGCCATTGGCAACTGCTGAACAATAGTGCCAGTGATTGTGTCTTTGGGATGATCAAACCAAGTCCCAACCAAAAGGCGAATGCCTTGCACTGTCGCCGCCGGAACATTGGCGGCGCTGGAATGTCCAGCCACATACCGCACGCGGATCGGGTTGTTCTTTCCGGTCTGCAATGCGGGCCATGACTGATTGGGCTTAAGGCAAATCTGCGCGGGTTCGCTATCTGCGTCGAGTTCGTAAACCGACGATGAAAGCGTTTGCTCCGTGCCGTCCGTGTCGTAGTAATAAACGCCCGTGACACTTACGGCGGGCGGGCGCGGTAGCCAAATACCAAAACCGGTATCAGGCCAATCGGCGTACTTGGCCTCTACTGTCTGCTCCATCAAGCAGCGGCGCGTGTGCGTTTCCGCAATCTGTCGCGCCGCCTTGATATAGAACGTGATGCGATCATTATCTTCGGTCAACTCAGACTTACACTGATCCTTCGCGTCAGCGAGCGAAAGTGGCTCACTGGTTGGCTCTGTGATCACTTTGAAAGCCTGGGGCCTCATTAAAAGCCCTCGACCAGAAACTTAAAATCACCGGCAGTTGCGTTGCCGCCCTGCGCAATGACTATCTTGATTCGCTCATTGAACAGCGCAATCGGGACCAGCATCGCCTGCGTACCGTTCAAGGTCGCCGCAACGCCCGCAGTGGAACATGCCTGCGTCAACGGGTACTTGATAACGCTGGCATTGACGTCGCTCTGCGTCCACAGGGTTTGGCCTGTGGTTTCACTCGTGATCGTGAAGTCAACGCCGTTGGCGTAGTTGTCTTTTTCGTAGACAATTGCCTTCAAAACGCCGTTGTAAGTCTTTCCGCTGTACGCGGTGGCATCACCGCTGCTGTCGGTGTCAACCGAAATTGCGTCGGCGGAGATTGCCGCCCATGCGATAGAGCACAGGCAGACCATGAACACGCAGAGAAATGCAGTGATCTTGGCTTTCATTAGTTGCCCACCGCGATCCAGTCAATCGTCGCGCTGGAATTGGTGGAAGCAACAAGCGTCGGATCGGTGCCGCCAGTGTTCTTCCATGCGTAAATGTTGAGCGTGCCGTCGCTGTAATCAACCGTGACCAAGTTCGGATCATCACCGGGCGCCGTGGCTGTCTTGATGCAAGCAACCGCGCTGGTCACCGTGGTAAGGCCCGTGGTAACCGGCGTGGGGTTGGTGCCGTCAAGCGTGACGGTGCCAGACTTCACAACGCCCGTGGCAGCGACGCCGCCAACGGTCAATCCAGAAATCGCGTCAACAGCAATCACGCCGCCGCTGTCAACGTTCAGTGTGGCGCCGCCTTGCTCCAGATTAATAAGGGTGTTGTACATGTTGGGAACCTTGTTTTGTTTTTGGGGGCCGGGCGGCGGGAGGGTGCCGCCGCCCGGCTATCGGGACGCCGTGGGACGCGGAGAGGTGATTACGCAGTGCCTTCAGCCGGGGACGGATTGATTTCGCCGGCAATCGTGCCGCTGGCCGTGTTATCAACCGGCAGAACGTGCGGGTTGTAGAGCAGCGCCCACACATCGCCAAGGGTGGTGCTGGTGCCGCGCGCAACAACGGCCTTCACGTAGCGCTTGCGCGGCTTCGGGGCGTCGGCGTAGACATCTTCGTCGGACGTGCCCGACGTTACGCTGGTGCCTTCCAGATCGCTGTACGCATCGGTCGCCGCGTCGTCGTCGGACTGCTGAAGCTTGATGGTGTTCCCGCTTGCGGCCGTGCCGAAAGAGGCGAGAACGCACACGCCGTCATAGCCCTGCGTGTCGATTGCGTCACTCGTGACGGCGCTGGTGCCATCGGCGGTCGGATCTTTGATTTTGAGAAACTTAATGTTCTCGGAAAGTGCGCCTTGCATTATTTAGGCTCCTGTGTGATTCGCCGCAGTGATCGCCTTACGATTTCGAGTGCAGCGGTTCTAATTTGGTGTGAAGCGGGGCGCGGGCTTGTGACTCGCGCCGCCGCTGTTTGTTCGGGTTGATATTTGTCAGGCGCGTGCATTACGCGAGCGCGAGGTACTTGACCGGCTTGGTCGCGGCGGATTCGCCGGAAACCAGCAGCTTGCCGTCCGTGCGGGCGAACGCGATGAACGCGTCCTGATTGGTTTCCGCATACTTTTCGACAAGGCGCTGAATCGTGATGCTGGCAACGTCGCGGATCTTGTAGTGCGAAAGATCGCCGAACAGGATCAGCTTCTGGCCCGCGGTCAGAGCGCTCGACATATTCGAGTTCTCGATGATCCGGTAGCCGAGGATGTTGTCTGGTTGGCCCGCCGTCTGAAGCTGCGGCTCCCAGAGGTAACGGCCTTGGCCGTCCTTCTTCTTGCGCAACTCCCATTTGATCAGGCGGTGCATCATGAAGCTGGCATTCTTCGCGTAGGCCGTGCCCACGCTCGAAATCAGGTCCATCACCTCGTCAAAGGTGAAAGAACCGGTAGCGGCGGCCGTCTTGCCGAGATACGCGCTGTTGACAATGCCGGTGGGTTGACCAACGCCGGAGCCCGTGGTGTGCGCGGCGGCCATGGCGCGGCCAATGCGCGTGCCCAGCGAGCGCGAGATACGGCCCACAAGGTCGTAGGACGCATCCTGAAGGAGCGTGCGATCAACCTTGACCGACTTGGACGACACGGTATGCGCGCTCCAGGTCTGCTTGCTGGCGGTCAAGTCCTGATTGCTGACTTCCTGGCCAACCGCAAGCCATTCACCACTGATCGCGGTGTCGTCGCCGCCCGGCCACGAAAGTTCCGCGCCGGTTTCCGTGCGCAGAACGTCAACAAATCCGCGCATGTCGTCATACTCAAGCATCGCCTCTTCAAAGCTGCCAGAGAACTGCGGGACCACCAAGAAACCACCCTGCGCACCGACAAGCGGATTCATTGCGCGGGACTGCTCATGGGCTTCGCGCCCGGTCACCGGCTGGCGGCCGTTGAGGCGAATCTCGATCTTGTTGCTGTCGAGGTTGATGCCAAGGCGGCGGGCGGTCTGCACATCTTCACTGCGGGCTTCAGGGCCAGCAGCCCAACCACGCAGCGCAGCGTTAAGCGCCGAATCCGTGATCGCCGATCCGCGATCCTGAACGCCGGAAGCGGGGACATTAGATGCGCCATTGGGCAGGCCGAAGCTACGTTCGCCATCGGCGCGAATCTCAGACAGGCGCGCACTGCGGGAAGCTTCGCGGTCAATCGCGATCTTCTCGTTGTCGTACTGCGTGTTGAGATCGTCAAACTGGCGCTGCTCGGCTTCGGTGAAGTCGCGGCCCTGCGCCTGCGTGGCAAGCGCCTCAATCTGGCCCGCGCGTTCCTTTTGCGCGTTAAGCCGTTCCTGAATCGTCATGTTTTCTCCGTTATCGCGGAGTCCTATGACGGCTCAAATAAAGAAACGGGCATGGCTCCGCTGGTTTTGGTTTCCAGCATCCATGCCCGTGACAACGTGCATTTTTGCGAACTGTGGCAAATGCTTCGGCGCGCCGTGACAACAGCGCAGCGCCCACAATTGCCGATTCAACTACGTAGAACTTAACAGAAATCCGACGCTTTGAAAAGCGCCACATTCCTAAATTAGGAAAACGTGCGCACCATGCGGACGCGACGCTCGCGATCTCGCACTAGCGCGGCAATCCTTTCCTTTTCCTGCGCTTCCAACTCGCTGCGTAGATTAATATCTACAGACTCGACAGACCGCACGCCGCTGGACGCGGACGCATACGCCGGGAATGTGACGGGGCCAACGTCAAACAAGCGAACGCCGGTTACCTCTAGAATGCGCTTCCCGTTCTCCATCCTGATTTCGTTGTTGTCCGTCATGATGAAAGAAAAGGAACTGCCGTCAATGTTTCCAAGGCCGATGTTGGTCATCAAGTCGCGGGAAACGCTTGTATCCGGCGAATCAATCTCGTATCGGAGGCCAATGGAGTCCGCAAACAGGCGCAAAGTACCGGCCTTTGTGCGGCCCAGCACCCTGTTTTTGTCGTGATTTTCCAGCGCGCGCACGTCATCTTCGGCAATTGCGCGGTCAAAAGCGCCCGGCATGATGCGCTCAAACAGGTATCCGTCGCCGTAAATGTCGTATTCAGTGCCAGGATCGCCGTTATAAAACACGGCTGCATAGCCTGTAATCATGCGATTTTCAGCGCCCGCCATGCGGATCGACGCGGTTTCCGTCGCTAAAAAACGTCTTTTCAGGTTCATGCGGCAAGCCTTTCGGGTATTTCTGCTGTCAACTCGGCAATTCTGGCGTCAAACTGTTCCGGGCCTGCGCTGGCAGCGCTGCGCACGGCCTGAATTAGGTCAACCGCCAGCAATTCGATAATGCTTTCCTTTGGCGTCAGCATTCTGGAAAACACAGCCACGGCAGGCGCCATGCTCTTGCGCGTTGCCTCGCATTTGCGCACGTCTACAGCGCCAATAGCGCCAACTTCGCCACTTCTCTTGTATGCGCGCTTCGCCTCGTTTACCGCGCGCGTTACAGCCCGTTGTAGCGCGTCGATAAGCACGGCGCGGACGCTCTCGGAAATGTCTTCTGCGGTGTCGTCGGACGAATCTTCTGCCTCCGGCATGGAAATTGGGTCTGTTTTGCCAGTCGCCGCAAGCGGTTCCGGCAACTCGTCACCCCCATCAACAGGGTTTAGACCAAGATCGCCGCGCACTTCATTGGGTAGCAGCCATGCGCGGTTATTTCCAAGCGCCTTAGAGAAGTATTCGCCCATCGTTTTCAGGTCCGCAACGCGCAAACCCTTGCGGTCGAACTTGAAATACCGCCCATTTTGACGCTGTTTTTGCGTCAAAAGCGCCGAATTTGACGATTCTTCCATGCAAACCAAGTGCCCATCAAGACACCCCGAAAGGTAGGCGAGCGCGTCCTGTTCTTGGCTGTTGTAGCCTGATTTCGTCACTTCGTTGAGCATGGACGCTGGCATAAGGAAGAAATTGCCAACTTCGCGCGTGCATTGCTGCTCAAGCTCGATAAACTGGGAATCGCGGGCGGTGTTTCCGAACGGCTGAAGCTCTGCGCCTGGGGGAAGCACGGCTGTTTTGTGGGCGTTCTCTGTGCCCGAATACATTGCCTGCCAAGATTGTACGAACTTCTCTTGTGCCGCCTCGTTCTTCATGGGCGCCGCAAGCTTGATCACCGTGGCGGGTCGCGCCGAATTCTTGAATACGGACGATCCAAAGTTGCGCATTGCAATAAGGCGGGCCATCAACTCGCGTGCCGTCGCCAAAACGCCAGACGCCTGCACTCCATCGTATGAAAACCACTTCTCGTAGATGATCTGAGACTGGTCAAGCTCAAAAACACTGGATGATCCATCGTCATAAAATAGGGTCACGTCGAACAAATAGCGCCCGCGAACGTATCGAATGGCCACAGAATCAGGTAGCAACGGCAGGATTTCGGTAACTTCGCCGCGCCCATTCAGCATCTTGAACCCAAACGACCGCCCATAGAGAAGCTTGTGCACCATGCGCTGATACTTATACTCAAACGCGTTCTGCATGCTGTTTGGCTGGTGGCGCAAGATCCAGTGTGCGGGGTCGTTGCGGAGAATTTCTTTGCGGCCTTCCGTTTCTTCCACCAAGTTAAGCGGCGTCTTTGCGACGTCGGTTGCGATGATGTTTACAGCCTTCCAGACCGCGCCAAGCGTCAAGGCAAGCTGTCGCGTTACCTCAATGCCAGCAACGGTAGTGCCGCCGCCCATCAACTCAACAAGCCAATCAGCAGGCGCCGCCAAGCTCGTCGTCGTTGTTACAGCACGTTCTTCAGCGTTGCCCCGCCTATCGGTGATAATAATCTCACTCATACAAAGAACAACTCCTGTGCCTGCTGCGTAAGTGGCTTCTCTGCGTATCGGCCGATTGCCATAACACCCGCCACAAGGTTGTCAATCTTTTGCCCGCTGTTTCGCGCTGGCTTGACGGGCTTCAGGTTTCCAGATGGGTCTTCAGCTACCATCGCGTTACCAGCCTGCCAGCGCAAGAGAGGGTTACCGCCGTGAATCAATCGCTTTGCCTTCACGCGTTCCTCGAAATCCTTGACAGGCGCGGCCATGGAATAGAAACCCTGCCCAAAGTCAATGATGTTAATGCCGTCCTCTTCCCGCAACTCGGTGCACAGTTGCGCGCCTTGAAATAGCCTGTCCGCTGGCATGTCGATCACTTCAAACATGTTCGCAATTTCGTTTATATGGCGTCGTATAGTTCTATAGTCCGCCACATTTCCCGGCGTCGTGAGCATGAATCCGCGATCAACAAACTGCTGGTATAGCACTTGGTTCGTTTCGCTTTTCTTCTCGATGGCGTCCGTAGGACACCACGCGTAAGGCAGCAATACCAGCGCATCCGGGTAGCCAAGATCGTTGCCGTCAAAAAGCAGCGTGAGCGCACAAAGGTCGGATACAGCGCCAAGATCCAGCCCTGCATGGCATGGCAAACCCTGCGCGGCTTCGATGATGCGCTCGCGCCATTCCTCCGGCGTCTCGTTATTCTCAAGTCCTGCGCATTCATCCCAATCCGCAAGATCGATCCAGCGGTTTACCTGCGATGTTTTCTGATTCAGGTACAGGCGGCGGAATGTGTTCTGATACGACATGATCCGCTTTGCTTTGCGGTATGCCGCCTGAAAGAACTCCAGCGGGACAGAAACGCCAAGATTGGGGTTGGCCTTGCGCCAAGTTTCTTCTTTCTCCCAGTCGTCATCCTGATCGGCCATGTACAGAATCGGGAGGAATTCATCGTCCGCGTATGCGCCATCGCGCACCTTCATCGCATACTCAAGCAACTCGTTGCAGGTACTTGGCCGGTCGTAGTCCGCCGTGGTCGCGAACAAGGTCAACGGCTGGGATCTTGCGCCGATGGACGATTCTAAAACCTCAACAAGATCGCCGTTCGGGTGCGCATGAAGCTCGTCAATCAGAATCGTGGAAGCGTTATAGCCGTGCTTACTGTATGCCTCTGCGGAAATGGCCTTATAGGTATGCTCGCCATTCTTGGTTACTATGCAGTCTTTGAACGGATTGAGGATCGCAGACAATTCAGGGTCTTTGTCTACCATCCCTTTTGCCATGTCATGCGCGATCTTCGCCTGCTCCTTTTCGGACGCGGCGCTATAGATTTCCTGACCGCCCTCGCTACTACACGCCAGCATGAGCACGGCAATGCCGGCAATAAAGATCGTTTTGCCGTTCTTGCGCGGGATATAGAGGAAAACTTTGCGGAATCGGCGCGTTCCGTCCGGGCGCTTCCATCCGAATATGGAACCAAGCACGGCTTTCTGCCAATCCTCAAGCTTGATTAGCTGTCCGGCCTTCGGGCCTTTGAGGTGGCGCAGGCGAGTCTCAAAGAATCTGACCGCCTTATTTGCTGCTTCCACGTCGAACCGACAAGCGCCCGCATCGCGGAAGCTATCGAATCTCGGCAGTAACCCCAGCAAGCGCTTCCATTCCGCCTCTGAAATCACTGGCGCTTTGCGCAAGATTGCAGCCATCGCGGCAATGGTATTGCCTAAACAGCGGAATTGCTAGGATTCTATTCCTAATTTAGGAAACCTTGCGATCCCGCAAATACACAACGTCGCCGTTTTCGAGAATGATGCCGCTGATCTCTGTGGACAGGTAGCGCACCACCTTCGCCGTTGGTGCGTTGCATTCAGCGCAACCACGATAGATCATGCGTCCAACGCTGCCTGTGCGCGGCGTTGATGTCGAACCGCAATGGGGGCACGCGTGCCGCACTTCAAAGTTACTCATAAACTCCTTTCCAATGTTTCGGCTTGGTCGGTCTCGTTTGTGGTTTGTTGTGGCGACTTCGCCCGCACCGGCATGTCCGCAATGGCTGCCGGGGTCATCCCGAAATCGTAAGCCATGGCCATGCAGGCTTTGTGTAGGTCCAAGTAGCAGGAGTGAAGGCGCCGCTCCACCATCGCGGAATCTGTATCGAGCATGGCGACGTGGTGCGAATCGACGAAATCCCGCCACCGCTTGCGGGCCTGATCCCTGTCAACTACCGCCTGTGCAAACTGATAGAGGGTCAAGTCATGCGCGGGCGACGACAACCCGTGCTCCTGGACCGCAGCGCCCAAGACAACTAGAACCTCGTCAACGGTGGGCGCATCGTTAATGATTGGCGTTTGCGACAGCTCACCCGCTGCCAGTTGCACAAACTGCCCGGCGCGGTTCAAGGGGTGGCGAGACCCACGCCGGAGCAGGGCGTCGTCGGGTATCTTTCGCGGGCCGCGCTTACCCATCAAGCCGGTCTAGATTTGGCGCGGTGCCCAATTGGTAGATATCGGCGGCGCGCCGCGCTTCTAGCGCCTGATTGGCGCTTGTTGTCGCCGTATGGACAGTCATTCCCTGTCTGCAATGCTCCAAAAATACAGCGTCCCAGAAATTCAATTCCGTCATGGCCTTGTGGGACTGGGCAATCAGGATGTGTGAGTAGTAAATCCCGTTTGCGCTCTTTGCACCCAGCCAGCCAGAGTAAGATCCCCATAGATCAGGCATAAATACGTTCCTTTCTTGGCTTTACGCCGTCTGTTGCGCGCGTTTGCGCATAAATATTATTGCTTAACATCTAACAGTAAGGCGTAAACCATCAAAACCCTCACAGCCGTGCGATCAACATCGGCAATGAATTTCCCGGCGCCGGTTTTGAAATGTGCTTTCATGCTCAAATCCCCGCGCGATTGCACACGGCCTCGGCCTGCGCGATCTGCTTTGCGCGCAGCTTGGGGGATGTCGGGATCTTTGTTGGCGCGGCGGGTGCGATTGGTGTGTTGAAGTGGGCTGCATCTGCGGCGGCCAGCGCGTCTAGAAACCGCTGGATTGCGTCATGTGGCACAACTACCCGGCGGCCAAAACGCGTATGCTCTAAGCGGATTCGCTGGCCATTGCGGGCCAACACACCACGCCGACACCACCGCCACGCCGCAGACGCGTGGATGTGTCGGCCTTCGATGGGTGGCACGGCCTTACATACTTCTGAGAGGGAAAGATACTTGGACTCGATCATCGGGAACACCTTTGTTTGTCACAACCACTGGCGGCCAATCCGCCGGATTGCATTGACAATCAAAGTTTGCCTCATTTTCACGCTAATGCAAAGATAAAAATTCCTATTTTAGGAATACCCACGCCGCCAACAAAGCTCTAGTTTCGTGGTCCGTCCACCCATCGTAGTCGCGCGGCTATATTTGCCGGTGTGCGCCAATGCTGAAACGCCAATGCGCGTCTTGCCTCCCATAGACGACATGCAAGAGAAACAGGACACGCGGTGGCGCGTGTCCTGTGTCGGGACGAATCTGGCGGGTGTCCAATCACCCCACTTTGCGCGCAACCTCTAGGGCCTGCGCCTCATGCAATTTGGCATAGGTGCGTGTCACGGAAACATCGGCATGCCCCAACCAACACGCGGCGGCCGCCAGAGCATATTAGGCACACGCCATAGATCAACCAAGGGACCATAAACCCCAATAAAATCAAGGGTATCACAGCACTTTTCGTTTTGCAATGTTTTCTCTATCGACGCTCGTTTACACCCGGAATTGTGTAGCCTACACAGTTCTTTCTCGCGTTTCCGTTTTACCTTGCCCAGCTAACCCCGTGAACCCGGCGGCCTTGACTGTGTGGGAGTGGGTTGGATAGCGGGCGCGGAACTGCCACGACATAAACAATTGAAAACCGTCACAAGTGTGTGCGTGACTGCGTGGGGTCGGTCTATTGATGATGCCCTCAGAAAATCGATGGGGGTGGGGGTGTACCACACCCCTAGAACGCCAAAGAATCCCATTTTGGGACACTGTCTTGGGGGTATGTTCGTGTGCTTTGCGCGGGCCATGCGTTGGCCATCCCATCCCGGCGCAGGCCTGCGGGGGAATGCCACACAAACCCCTCTAGAATGCCCTAGGACGATTCAGGGGGTATCGATATAGCCTCTTGGCCGTCTGTGGCCGTGGCGGCGGCTTGGGCGCGCGGCGTTGGCCGCTTGCGTGGTGGGTCGGGTACTTCAAAAGGCATCGTCATCGCCATCCGTATAGGTCTGCTCAATCGCGGGCGCGGCGGTCTTACGGAACCCTGCGCGGGCCTGCTGCTGTCCCGGTGTGCCGATGTCGCCTACCCAATCGCGAAACGTCTGCGTTGCCTTATCGAAGGCCAGACCCGCCAGCCCCGTGGCGCCGTTGCGATTCTTGGCGACGTTCGCGCGGATGATGGAACC
>ERZ869929.728-NODE-728-length-15823-cov-3.810375_pt1 | contig 15823 bp, 24 predicted proteins | sample MGYA00579312_ERZ869929 | MGnify/ENA primary metagenome ERZ869929 (study PRJEB32216, sample SAMN09231818) | wastewater metagenome | place: USA: Maryland | collected 2016-08-09 | study: EMG produced TPA metagenomics assembly of the PRJNA472060 data set (Reclaimed... | reverse complement strand
ATTATGGAAGCACTGTATATGCTGCTCGGTTTATCTCTGATCGTAAAGGAAAGCCTACTGCGTGGAAGGACTTTGAAGCCTTTGTAGACAAGCATGGGGGGTTCTTAACGGAAGAACTCAAGCGGGAGGTGAAGGAACTTTGGAACCTGGGAGGAAACCTTGCTTATTCCCACAAGTGGGCTGCCGGGATGACTCCTACCGGAAGAGATGAAGATGGAATCGTCTGGAGATTAGACAAATCTGATTATCGTGAAACTTTAATAAAAGATGTTATATGATTTTACGAAGGATAGGTAATAAAAGTTTAATTTCAAAAGATCTTATTTCTTATTTTCCAGAACATAATATTTATATTGAACCGTTTTTTGGTGCTGGTGGTATATTTTTTAATAAACCAAAGGTAAAATATAATATATTTAATGACCTTGATTCTGACGTTTTTAATCTTTTTATGGTTGTTATAAATCATAAATCAGAATTAGAAGATTTATTTTATAAAATGCCTATACATTCTGATTTATTAAATTATTGGCGTAAAAATAAAGAAATAGACCCTATTAAAAAAGCACTACGTTTTTTATTTCTTAGTAATTTTACATTATTTGGAAAACAAGATACAATTCAAGGGGGAACAGGAAATACAAAAGAAAATTTCTATAATGTAATAGATAAAACATATAGAATGATTAATGATGTTAAGTTTTTTAATACGGATTTTGAAGTATTTCTGAATAAAAAAATAGCGTTTGGTGAGTCAGCTCCTATTAATGATTGTTTTATTTATGCAGACCCTCCTTACATAGATACTGTTGAAACATATTCAGATCAAAAAAATAAATGGAGTTCATCTAATTTTATCAGATTAATTGACTCCTTAGAGAAAACAAAATGCAGGTATGCTATAAGTGAATTATACAATGATTGGGTGGTAAAATATAGTAAAAATAGAGGATTAAATATAATTGAAATAAGAGAAAAAAGAATGTTAACACGTAAAACAACAAGTTTAGAAATATTAATTATTAATTATAATAATGAATTAAATCCCATGTATTAATGAAAGTAAACAATTTAGTAGAAGAAATCTTTGCCCAAGCCGTAGCCCTAGATCAAAGCGGTGGGCTCAAGAATACTATCTATGCCATAGGGCATGAGATATTTATTCTCAATTATGACCACACTGTATTGCTGCGTTTCCGACTGAGGCAATCTGAAGGTACGTTTGAATATCCTATTTCCTTCAAGGCTAACGACTACGACAGCAATCACTTTGAAGAAAAGGACGGACGTATTGTCTTTCACAGTGAATCGGAAACCGGGGAATACACCCGCAAGAAGGTTTGTGGAACTACGGACTTGACCCCCGAAGAAGTGAAGAAACTTTACACTGAGTACACTTCCACGGAAGAAGAACGGGACGTGGTGAACCTGTCAAAGGACGTATTGTCGTTGCTGGATACGGAATTGAGTCACATTGAGTTCTCCGGTAAAGAGGGGGAAAGTGTACGGATGATCCAACGCAACATCTATTCCGGGGGAATCATAGAAGTACAGAAAGCCAACAAGGGGCTGTTCAAAGAAGAACTAAAGAATGACTTTGGACCGATAGCGATAAAGACAGACGACTTCCGGGCATTGTTTAATTTTCAGGACGTAATGCGGTTTGCTTTCCCCGGACGGGATCATGAGGATTATATTATAGTTACCAGTGGAGATCAATCTAAAAGGTCTATAACTGGTGTAATAGCTTGCTGTCTATATGATGAACTGATACAGATCAAGGAATTGAGAAAGAAAGAAATACCAATATCAACTAATAAATTTAGGAGGAAATAACTATGGGCGGGAAGTCACGCAAAGGAGGAGGAGTGTCTAAAAAGTTAATAGATTCCCTCAAAAATGGAACGTATTCAACGGGTAAAAAGAAATGTGTAAATATTCCCAAAGATGACAAAGACAAACCTAAGTCAATATTTGAATAGAGCTGAAGAATTTGGGGTGATCCCCAATTTCTTCATGAGTGAAGCCTACTTGACGCTCAGCCGAGTAAAAACACTAATCAAGGACGGTTACATATACCTACAAGATCGTCACTGGTGTTTATTTCCCCCTATCCCTATGGGGGAAGTAAACTTGGACCACTATCCGGTGCAACGAATTTGGAGTACTTATCTACAAGATGAACCTTTCGAGATAGATCGTTGTGATTACAGTTTCCTAGATTACAACTACATTTTTGATCCTAAGAATTTTCTCACCATGGAAGGTGGACGATGGGAAACGTTTCGTAAGAACAGCCGTAAGTGGGGTAAACACAATTCACCATGGGAATACTCCAAGAGAGAACCTTCTATATCAGAAGCTAGTATATTGATGGCAGAGTGGTTAGACGGTAAACAACATGATGTTCATGACGGAGAGTTGCTGGTTAAGTTTGCTTTTCTAGATGACAATATTCCGGTAAATAGAAGATTCCTATACAAGGGAACGGAACTGGTGGCTATCAATGCCTGGGATGAGAATTGGAAGTACATCAACTATCGGGTATGCTTTGTAAAACGAGATGAACCCTTCCTGGACGAGTTTGTTCGTTGGCTGTTTTATACTGACCCGGAAATTATTGCTTCCGGTAAGTTAGTGAACGATGGGGGTACTTTAGGAAACGAAGGATTAGAACATTTCAAGGATAAGATGAATCCCGTAGAAAAACATAGAATTTATTCATACATTAAAAAGTAGTAAAAATGGAAATTAAAAGAAAAGACCTTCAAGAAGCTCTGGAAGTAGTAAAACCAGGTTTAGCAAAGGACGACAAGATTGAACAGGCTACATCCTTTGCCTTTATCAAGAATCGTGTAGTCACGTACAACGATGAAATCAGTGTGTCTCATCCCATAAAGGGGCTCAAGCTCACCGGAGCAGTGGAAGCAGAAAAACTCTATGCCTTCCTAGCCAAGGTGACGAACGATGACATTGAGCTGAACGTCACTGAAAAAGAACTTCGGCTGGTAGCCGGGAGAGCCAAGGCAGGATTTACCCTCCAAAGTGAAATCAAGCTACCTCTCAGTGGGGAACTAGAAGAAACCGGAGATTGGGTCGAGCTGCCGGAAAACTTCGCTAAATTCGTTTCATTCGCTATCCCTAGCTGTAGCCGGGAACAGAGTAAACCACGACTAAAATGTGTACACGTTACTAGTGATGGAATTGTAGAGGCTTCAGACGGTTATCGTATCACCCGTTGCGATCTAGGGGTGGAGTTACCTATTAAATCATTCCTATTACAAGCATCTTCTGCCGTACATGTAGTGAGAATAAATCCCACTAAGATAGCTGAAGGAAACGGATGGATCCACTTCGGAACGGAAGAAGGGACGGTGTTGTCGTGTCGTCTATTGGAAGATGAATTCCCTGATACCGCTGCTCACATGACCGTAAAGGGAGTGAAGATATTGTTCCCCAATAGCATCAACGATGTATTGACTAAGGCAATGATATTTTCCAAGCGGGATAAAGCTATCAAAGAAACCGTGTATATTGACATAGAAACCAATAAGATGAAGGTTAGTGCCAAGGCTGATACCGGATGGTTTGAGGAAACGTTGAACTTCAAGTATGCCGGGGATAGTATAAACTTTGCTATCAGTCCTACGTTGCTGGAAGACATCATGAAGGAAACGCAGGAAGGAACGCTGGGGAAAGGAAAAATATTGTTCAAAGGGGAAGGATGGTCATATATGTCCCTGCTAAAAGATACGAAGTAATGGAAGGATTCTTCACTCGGAAAGAGGTAGAAAGTATCAGTCGTCCTGACGGAAAGTTGTACACTTGCGTTAGTTGTGGACTTTATAAGAATGTCAAAAGTCCTAAGATGAAACCTTACGGGAATTTCAAGAAGAAAATCATGATCATTGGGGAAGCTCCGGGAGAGGTGGAAGATACTAGAGGGAAACCGTGGCAAGGAAAAACTGGATTGCTGTTACAACGTACTTGTCAATCTCTAGGGATAGATATATTTGAAGATTGTATAAACATCAATGCTTGTTACTGTCGTCCATCGGACGAGAACGACAAGAACCGTACTCCCACTAATCAAGAGATAGACAGTTGCCGAAAAACTACCCTACAACACATCCAGCATTATAAACCTAAGTTAATCCTTGTGTTAGGAACTTCTGCTTTGTATAGCTTAGTAGGTTATCGGTGGAAGAGGGACTTGAGCGGAATCAGTAAATGGCGGGGATTTACCATACCCGATCAAGATTTTAAAACTTGGATTGTCCCTACGTTCCATCCTAGTTTTGTGGAGAGGGATGAAACAGAAGTAGCTATGACCGTATGGACTCAGGATTTACGAAAAGCCTTTTCAATGTTGGAAGTTCCTGTTCCCGTACTAAAGCAACCTACCATAAAGATCATAACGGATTTAAGCGTGTTGGATTCTATCACGGAAGGTTTTGTAGCTATTGACTATGAAACTACTGGAATAAAACCACATGCTCCAGGTCATAAGATCGTTTCCACCGCAGTAGCCGTTTCCGAAGACTTGGTGTATACTTTTCTAATGCCCCAATCACGTTCAGAACTACAACCGTTTATACGATTACTGGCTAGAGAGGAAGTAGGTAAAGTAGCACACAATATGAAGTTTGAGGAAGCTTGGAGCCGGGTACGTCTACGACAACCCGTGAAGAATTGGTTGTGGGATACTATGTTAGCTGCTCACGTTATAGACAACCGTACAGGAATAACCAGCTTGAAGTTTCAAACCTTTGTATTGTTTGGAGTGGCTGACTACGAAAGTGAAGTTCAGCCTTACTTGACTTCTAAGGAAGAAGGAGCTAATGCACGGAACCAGATATTAGAAATTTTAAAAACACAAGCTGGAGTAAAAACCTTATTGACGTACAACGCTTGGGATGCTATACATGAGTACCGATTAGCTAAACAGCAGATGGAATTGTTTTACGAATCAACTTTACCTTTTTAATTATGATGCTAAATCCTAAATCAAGTGATGCTTATCGGTTACTACACGATGGGGTATTGGCTTTAACTAATGCGGAGCAAGCTGGAATCCGGGTAGACACCGAATACATAGAGCAAAAGCAACGTCACCTAACTCGCAAGATCAATTTCCTAGAGGATAAATTCAGAAGCACTGCGTTTTATCGTCATTGGGAACACTCTACGAAAGGAACTATCAACATCCATTCCAATGCTCAATTAGCTAGTTTCCTTTACAATAAGAAAAAGTTAAAACCAGCATATTTAACTACCTCTGGACAGGGTGCTACCGATGAAGAAGCTCTCAAGCAATTGAACATTCCTGAAATAGAAATACTCTTACAAGCTCGTAAGCTCAAGAAAGTACGGGACACCTACCTAGAAGGATTTGCTAGAGAACAAGTGGATGGATACATTCATCCAGTATTCAATTTACATTTAGTTCGTACTTTTCGTTCCAGTTCAGATAGTCCCAACTTCCAGAACATTCCTAAGAGAGATGAAGAAGCAATGCAAATCTGTCGTCAGGCTTTATACCCCCGTCCGGGACATCAACTGTTGGAAGTAGACTTTGGATCATTAGAAGTACGTATTGCTGCGTGCTATCATAAGGATGAGAACATGTTAAAGTACATTACCGATCCATCCACTGACATGCACTCTGATATGACTAAGCAAATATTTATGCTAGATACGTTTGATAAGTCTAACCCGTCTCATTCCTTTTTACGGGCAGCCGTAAAGAATGGTTTTGTATTCCCGGAATTTTACGGTGATTACTATGGTAATTGTGCTAATAGTATGGCTTGTGGATGGGGGAAACTTCCACAAGGTAAATGGTCCAGAGGACAGGGAGTGAATCTAGATACGGAGAACTTTACCCTGTCTGATCATCTAATAGCTAAAGGAATAAATTCACTAGAAAAATTCTCAGATCACATTAAGAGTATCGAAAGTGATTTTTGGCGTAGACGATTTCCTGAGTATGCTGCGTGGAAAGAAACATGGTGGAGATTGTATCGAAAATACGGATATATAGACCTATTGACAGGATTCCGTTGTAGTGGATTGATGGGGAAGAATGACTGTATAAACTATCCGGTACAAGGAGCTGCTTTTCATTGCCTGTTGTGGAGCTTTATAGAGTTAGACCGATTGAGAAGAGAAGAAGAGTGGGACACTCGTTTGATTGGTCAGATACACGATGCAATAATCTTTGATGTACACCCAGATGAATTAGATTACATCATGAAGATAGTTCGTTACGTGACGTGTAAAGCACTCCCTAAAGCCTGGAAGTGGATTATTGTTCCTTTAGAAATTGATGCTGAAGTATGTGGGGTAGATGAATCTTGGTCTGAAAAAAGAAAATATACTTTCTAATGAGAAGAAAATACTACAATATTTCAGGTATTTATCAAATTCAATCGTTGATAAATAACAAATTGTATATAGGCAGTGCCGTAAATCTTAATAGAAGGAAAAAAGAACATTGGGATGGGTTAAAGCAAGGTATTCATCATTCTATTCTTTTACAACGTCACGTAAATAAATATGGGATAGATGATTTGCAATTTTCTGTAATAGAATATTGCAGAAAAGAAAAATTGATTGAAAGGGAACAACATTATCTTGATAGTTTAAACCCTAAATTTAATATTTGTAAAGTAGCTGGTAGTTGTTTAGGTATTAAACGTTCAGAAGAATCTAAACAAAAAAATAGAGAATATGCTGTATTAAAAATGTCTAATCCAATTAATCGTGAAATTCTTAGAAAAGCTGCTATAAAACAATTTTCTAATCCTTTACTAATTGAAAGATTAAGTACCCTTGCAAAAAATCGTACAGGGGATTCTAATGGTATGTTTGGTAGACATCACTCTGTTCATACCATAGAAAAAATTAGAAAACAAAAATTAGATTTGTATAAAGTTTCTGATAATCCTATGTTAGGTAAGAAGCATTCTAAGGAAACTAAATTAATCATGAGTGATAAAAGAAAGAATTGCAAGAAAGTAACCTGTCCATATTGTAATGTTATTATGGATGTTGGTAATTATGGCAAGTATCATGGAAATAAATGTAAATCCAAACCAAAAATGAAAAGAAGAGCTTAAAAAAATTAATTGTATAATATATTAGAAAAATATGAGTTTATATCTTAAATACCGTCCATCGACTTTTGAAGCCATAAAGGGAAATTCAGAAGTAATCAATGCCATTAAAGGTTTAATTGCTAAAGGAGAGGATTGTCCCCACGTATTTCTTCTACACGGTAGAACGGGATGTGGTAAGACAACCTTGGCTAGAATCATAGCCAGCGAATTGGGGTGTTCTCTAGATAGTTCAGATTATGTAGAAGTAGATTCAGCTGACTTCCGGGGGATAGACACCGTGAGGGATATTCGGAAAAACTCGGACTTTTTACCATTGGAAAGTCCTTGTAGGGTTTGGGTAATAGATGAATGTCACAAGATGACCAATGATGCTCAAAATGCCTTGTCAAAAACTCTAGAGGACACTCCCCGATTCGTCTATTTCATTTTATGTACTACTGATCCACAAAAGCTTATTTCTACGATCAAGGGACGTTGTAGTATTCATCAGGTAGTTCCTCTGAACGAAACACAAATGTTTGCTCTATTGAGGGGAATAGTACGAGCTGAGGGGGAAATGGTAGAAAAAGAAGTCTATGATCAAGTCATAAAAAGTGGTAGAGGACTACCCCGTAACACTATCAACATTTTAGAGAGTGTACTGGGAGTTTCCCCGGAAGAACGCTTGGAGATGGCTAAGAGGGTAGAAGCTGAAGCAGTTCAAAGTATAGAACTTTGTAGAGCTTTAATTAACAATGAAAAGTGGGCTAAAGTAGCAGAAATACTAACCGGAATAAAAGATCAAGAACCAGAATCCATTCGTAGAGGGGTGTTTGGATACGCTGCTGCTATATTGATGAAAGGAAAAGATATGCCCTTGTGTGGATTGATAATGGAAGAATTTGAACATCCCACGTATGACAACGGGTTTAATCAAATCGTGAAAGCTGCTTATACTGTAACTAAAAATAAATAATATGACTAAACCAGATTTGCATTTGCTTTATAAACAAGAAACAGGGGAAGATGTTCCTACATTGCCTACGGCAGGTGAAGAGGTATCACTGGAAGAAATAACAGATTTAGATGATTACTTTGAATGGCTTGAAGAAAAGTTATTAACTTTATATAATATGACATGAATTACGAAACTGACATAATCATAGATGAAATGGCTTTAGACGTAGAGTGGCTTGAGCAACCCCGTCTAATGCTGAAGTATGCCCGTCATGCTTCGGAAGCTAAGAAGAAACTAGATCAAGCTAAAGAACGATTGGACTTAGTGAAGAGTGAACTAGATCGTGAGATCAGGATGAACCCTGATGAGTTTGATCTGGCTAAAGTTACGGACAACGCTGTATCGGCTACCATCCCCACTTGTGCTAAGTACAAAGAAGCCAGTGAAGCATTTATAGAGGCTAAGTTTGAAGCTGATGTGGCTATGAACGCTGTGTATGCTTTCAATGCCCGGAAGGATGCCTTGGAAAACCTAGTCAAGTTGTACGGTCAGCAATACTTTGCTGGTCCCAAGATGCCCCGTGACATTACATGGGAACGACAAGCTCATGCCGAGAAAGTAAATGCTGGAGTTGCTTCTAAACTAAAAAGGAGAACAGGATGAAAGAGGTACTAATCATAATAGGAGTTCTCATAGGTCTGTACGCTGTAGGACGTATAATGACCCGTGGAGCTTTGGACGAGATAGAAAGATATTTTCAAAAACAAATAAAATCACACAAAAACACGAAAGACAATGGCACAGAAAAGTAAAAGTAGTTTCCGGGGTAAAGTAGCATCAAATGCTATTCAGACCTCCAAGTCAAATTCAAATTTTGGTTATTTAAGAATCCCTAAAGGAGTTGATGTATTTATTCCTGATCCCGACGGGAAGTACAAGCTGGACTTTCTTCCTTACGTGGTGACCGATCCACGTCACCCGGACAGGGACGAAAAGAATCAGGTAGCAGTGGAAGAAAGCCTTTGGTACAGGAGACCATTCCGGTCACATAGGAACATCGGTGCTGGACAGGATTCCGTTGTATGTCTATCTTCGGTGGGAAAGAAATGCCCTATTTGTGAACACAGGGCTAAACTAGTTAAAGAGGGAGCAGACAAGGAAGAAATTAAGCTATTAAATTCTTCCAAGCGTATGTTGTACATAGTTATTCCTCTTGATAGCAAAAAACATGAAGCTAAAATTCATTTACTGGATATCAGTGAGGCTATGTTTCAGGATAAACTTACCAACGAGCTGAAAGAGAATCCCGACAATGAAGTATTTCCTGACCTGGCTGAAGGTAAATCAGTGAAGGTTCGTTTTGAAGGTAAGACCATAGGCAACAGCAAGCCTTTCCCGGAAGCAGACCGTATAGATTTTGTAGACCGTGATGAGCAATATGACGAATCTGTACTGAATGAAGTTCCTAACCTGGATGAAGTATTGAACGTACTTTCTTATAAGGAATTGGAAGCTAAGTACCTGGAAATTGATGTGGAAGAGGATGGTGGTAAATTGAAGAACAAAGATGAAGAAGAGGAAGAAAAACCGTCTAAAAATAGGCTTTCCAGACCCGTTCATAAAGAAGAGGAAGAACCGGAAGATGAGGAGAAACCAGTGCGTAAAAGCTTTCGCAAACCTGTAAAGGAAGAAGAGGAGGAAGAACCAGAAGAAAAACCTGTCAGGCGGGGGATTAAAAAACCTGTGGAAGAGGATGAAGATGAAAAACCGTCCAGGAAAGCTTCTAAAGGGGGAGAATGCCCTCACGGACACAAGTTCGGAGTAGAAACGGACAAGTTCAAGCAGTGTGATACGTGTGATGTATGGTCTGATTGTATAGCACAAAAAGAAGGTCGCTAATATGAGTGTACTAACTGGATTAGATCATACTAAGAAATGTCGGAAATTTGTGGGGGTAAACATTCCTCCACAAATTTTTGATTATTTAGCGTTATACAGTGTAGCTAGAGGTAAATCTAAATCTGCCATAGTTGATTCCCTTATAGAAAAATGGAAGAGGGAAGAGTCTGGTATATATTCGATCCAATCTTTACGCAATGATATCATAAGTAAACTAACAGCTAACTTTAAATCGCAAACGAAATTAAACATTTCCGAATTTAAAGAAGAATCTGTACGGGTACTTTACAGTAAAGGACTGGATGAACAACATATAACTTATATTTTAAAACACTTAAAATAATGATACGAAGAAAATCACCCCCATTACATGAACAGATGAGGAGAAGAACGGAAAAACCAATTTATAAAAACCCAGAATACGATGGAACGTTTACAGGCAACAATATTAGTACTGGTAGTACTTTACTTGATTTGGCAATATCTGGAGGACGAGTCCGGGGGGGAGGACTACCCGGAGGGGTATTGGTAGAGATATTTGGACCGAGTGGTTCCGGCAAGACTGTATTGTTGTCGGAAATTGCCGGGGACATTCAACGCAAAGGTGGAGAGGTAGTTTTTCATGATCCTGAAGCCCGATTGAATCAACAATTTGCCCAGCTTTTTGATCTCAAGTTAAAAGAGGAAAATTATTATCAACCGGACACCGTACCTGAGATATTTCAATCCATTGGTAATCTAGAACTACCGGACGACAAAACCATCGTCAACGGAATTATGGCTGATAGCCTGGCTGCCCTTTCCACGGAGATGGAGATGGAAAAGAAAGATGGTGACAAGATGGGTGGTCGCAGGGCTAAAGAGTTCAGTGAGCAATTACGTAAGACTTGCCGGGAACTGAAGCGAAAGAACCTGTTGATGGTATGTAGCAATCAAATTCGTCAGAACATGGATGCTGGACCATACGGACAAAAGTACAGCACGTCGGGAGGGGAAGCCATAGGGTTTTACTCTAGTTGCCGATTGCAAACCAAGATCACCAAGCGAATAGAAAAGGAAATCAAATTCCATGGTAAAGAGATAACCAAGATCGTGGGAGTAGATATAGACGTGAAGGTTTACAAAAATTCTATTTGGAAACCGGAAGAAACTGCCCCTGTAACAATTATCTTTGACTATGGTATTGATGACATTCGACAGAATCTTCAATTCATCAAGAAGTATTCTGGTAAAAGTATCTACACCATAGCAGGGGAAAGTCTAGATAAGGAATTGGATAAATCCATTCGTCTTGTGGAAGAACAAAACCGTGAGAAAGAACTTAGGGAAGAGGTTATTATGTTGTGGAATCAAATACAAACCCACTTTGATAGTAAACGTAAAATAAAGAAAAGAAGATGAAAAAACCCGGTGATATCGTGATGGGTTTTGGAAACCCTATAAAGCTGGAACGTCCTTTAGGACAAGTCCGATTACATACTCTCATCAAAACAACAGAACACTTAGAACTTTGGTTGGTAGAGTATCTGGATCAACCTGAACAATTTTATGAACTTTGGATAAATAAATCAAAATGGAACGAAGACGACCAGCAATGATCCCCCACACCCTGAATCAGGAGTATGAGGAAAAGAAATTGAAAATACTTGCTCTTGACCCTGCTACTCATTGTGGGTGGGCTATCAACAAAAGTATATATGGGGTTTGGGATTTAACCCCTAAACGTGATGAAAGTATAGGGATGCGCCTTATTCGCTTTCGTGCTAAATTGATAGAAGTAATACAAAAAGAAAAGATTAACCTTGTTGTATTTGAACGTCCCGGAGGTTTATTTAAAGCATCCATTATCACTCAATCGGAAATCCAAGGACAGATAAAAGTGGTATGTGAAGATAATAAAGTAGATTATCGAGCATATTCTAGCACGGAGATTAAAAAGTTTGCTACGGGAAAAGGTAACGCTGGAAAACCCCTTATGATTCAGGCTGCTAAAGATAAACTTGATTATCCGGGGAATAATGATAATGAAGCGGATGCATTGTGGATATTAGAACTTGCTAAAAGTGATTATAAATGATCTCACAACTTTCCATACAGAATTTTCAATCTCACCGAGATAGTCACCTCACCTTTGATCCGGGAGTAAACATAATCATTGGACCATCAGATAGTGGTAAGACAGCAATTATCAGAGCTTTACGTTGGTTGATATGGAACCGTCCACAAGGAGACAGCATGAGAAGTAACTGGGGAGGAGAAACTGAAGTTTCCATTTCCTTCTCAGAACCTGATCTGGAAGTGGAACCGGAAGTTACCCGACGAAAGGGAAAGATGGATGAGTACATAATGAACGGGATGTCCTTCAAAGCTCTCCGGGGGGAAGTCCCCAAAGAGGTACAACAGGTCATCAACATTAGCGAAGTAAATCTTCAGCGACAACTCGACAGTCCTTTCCTACTCAGCAACACTGCAGGTGAAGTAGCTCTACATTTTAATAAAGTTGCCAAGCTTGACCAAATAGACACTGCTACTCAGAGGATCAACTCTTGGATTAGGGAACTCACGAATGTAATCAAATTCAAAGAGGAGCAGATCAGCACTCTATCCGGGGAGTTAAAAGCCTTTGATCACCTAGAGAAATTTGAAATAGAATTGGAAGTACTGGAGCAGTTGAACTCTCAATGGTTAGCAAAAGTACTCAACAAGAATAGTTTTGACAAGCTGATCCGTAATATTCAACATATCAACGTATTGATAGACAACAACACTCCTTTACTTGAATTTGAAGCTGAAGTGGATAATCTGCTCAGTCTATATACTAAGAAAGAGAAAGCAACCGTTGATAGAAAGAAATTATGGTCTTTGTTGTCCTCCGTAAACTTAACTCAGGACGACATAGACTACAACAACAGTTTAACCCAATTTGAAGCCCCGGTAAACGATTTATTAAGTTTTTATGAGGAAATATACCGGAAAGATAAAGAGTACGGGAAATTAGATGCTTTTGTGGTAGAGGTAAAAGGGGTAGAAAAGAAATTGAACCTTCAGGTGGAAAAAGTAAAAGCTTTAGAGGAAAGATGGGAAACAGAATTCCCGGAGAAATGTCCACTCTGTAATAAACCAAAGTAATATGGAAAGAAGAAAAGTAAATAAAATACCGTCCGCGATCCTTACGAGCGATTGGCACCTGAGGGAAGATACACCTACTTGCTGGACAGGAGATTTTCAAATAGAACAATGGAAAGCTGTTGTATTTATATCTCAACTACAAGAGAAATATAACTGCGTTGTACTACATGCTGGGGATTTATTTCATCATTGGAAACCTAGTCCTTGGTTATTATCTCAAACTATTGATCTTCTACCAAAAGAATTTTATACCGTTTATGGACAGCACGATCTACCACAGCACAATTGGGAATTAAGAGGAAAGACAGGAATTAAAACGCTGGAGATTGCTAAACGATTAAAGGTCTTACCAGGATACCATTATGGACAAGTAATTTATACTGGAGCTAACCGTATTCCTATTTCTTTTTTTGAAAAAGTATTAGTCTGGCATCACCTAACCTACCTCAGTAAACCTTTCCCCGGAGCAGAAGGAGGGATGGCTGAAGGGATTCTAAGAAAGTATCCGCAATTTTCTTTGATTGTAACAGGTGATAACCACTGCTCTTTCTCTACTGAATATAAAGGCAGACTACTAGTCAATCCCGGAAACATCACTCGTCAGGTAGCAGATCAGGCAGACTTTCAACCCCGTGTAGCTCTATGGTACGCTGATACAAATACAATTCAGTGGGTAAACCTACCTAAGCAAGAGGGGGTGATCTCTAGAGAACACATAGAAGTAAAGGAAGCAAGGGACAAGCGCATTGAAGCTTTCATCAGTCAACTAGACGGTAACTGGGAAGCGGAACTCTCTTTTGAGGAAAACATGGAACGATTTTTCTCAGTGAACGACACTTTAGATTCTGTGAAAGAAATAATTTATAAATCCATAGACAATGAACACTAATATCAAAGAGGAAGTATTAGAAATAATATTGAAAGCTGGTTATGTAGAAGGGGAAATGAATGATATTCAAAATAATATTCCAAATCTATTTTTTGAATTTATTAAGTGGAAGGATTTTGTCATAGGACTACCAAATAAAAATGGATTGTATTTGTATTGGGAGGATCATTTTACACTTGAACAATTGTGTAATTATTGGCTTGTTTATATTTATAAAACATAAGACAATGAATATATCACCAATTGATTTACTCACTCAGGAATTGCTTAAATACACTAAAGCAAAACAGTCGTCTATTGACGCTTTCCGTTTGGATATAATACCGGAAAGTGTACACAAGGAACACTTAGAAAATCTTGAACCTAAGATTCAAGAGTACAAAGATGCTATACAAACCTTAACAATATATGGAAGATGAAGAAACTAGATGAAGATGGTCTACTCAACCTCAAGGCTGAAATAGATCAAGCCAAGACTACCGTGTCGGAACTTACAGGACAAAAGAATGCTCTAATGAAGCAACTTCGAGAAACATATGGTTGCAAGACCGTGGAAGAAGCTGAGAAGAAACTCAAGAATATGGACAAGGAAATTACCACCATAGAAAAACAGATTGAAGAAGGTACTAAAGAATTGGAGGAAAAATACAATGAAGGGTCAGCTTAATTTAGAAAGAAAAAAGGATCAACAGAAAGCTAAATTAGCGTTGATCAAGTTAATTGTTGATCCTAAAACTAAACTTCAACAAATATCTATATGGCCAAGTGAATGTGGTATAAACTCTTTATCTTTTAGATATTCCCATGACAATACAGCAACTAAGAAGTAAACTAGACCAGCAAAAAGGACAAAAGCTACAGATTGAAAAAAGTCTTGAAACTGCTAAAATAGACTTTAGAAATAATCAACGTAGTCTACACCGACACGAGAAAGCTCGTGAGATCGTCCGGGAAGTAGGTCTAAAGACACAACAACAACTTCAATTTCATATCTCTGACATCACTAGCAGTGCTCTGGAAGCTGTATTTGTTGATCCTTATGAACTCCAAGTAGAGTTTGTTCAACGCAGGAATAAGACTGAGTGTGACTTGTCGTTTGTAAGAGGTAATTTGGAAATTGATCCTATTGAAGCTTCAGGGGTAGGAGCTATTGACGTAGCATCATTTGCACTGAGGATAGCCAGCTGGAGTATGATGCGTCCCCGAACTAGGAACGTAATTATACTGGATGAACCCTTTAGATACCTGAGTGAGAACTACCAAGAACAAGCATCCCTTATGCTCAAGGAGTTAAGTCAGAAATTAGGACTACAATTCATCATAGTAACTCACGAGCAGGTATTGACAGAGCACGCAGACAAGATATTTGAAGTAAGCATTAAAAAAGGAAAAAGTATAATATTATAACATGGGGAGATGAGAACTGGGATGTGGTTACATGATTACAAGGTCGGTTCTTTCTTCATAAGTCAAAAGAACTTAGTAGCGTGATCCCAGCGACCTCTTTAAACCTATAAACAAATGAAAGACATAATCAAAAAACAGGAGGAGTTAATAAGTACATTGGCGCAGTCTTTAAGTATTATTCATAAAGAAGTAAGAGCAAATGATTGTCCTATTTCTGATGAATCAGACAAGAGGCTAAAGATGTATGGTGATCATATTGATGCTATTGTGAAAGAGCTATCAGTTCTGAAATCTAAGATGGAGGAAGCGACGGATGTAAGTGATGAAAATGATTTTGTGCAATATGTAACTAATCTATTATACATGGCTCATGGATTTGGAGAAGCGTCAGAGGGCGTTAATACTCCAGTATTTGATGAATGGGTTGAACAAGAAATGGTG